>ENA-UOUL01000299-UOUL01000299.1-bioreactor-metagenome-genome-assembly--contig:-NODE-299-length-86144-cov-14.989950_pt1 | contig 86144 bp, 79 predicted proteins | sample MGYA00249838_ERZ747220 | MGnify/ENA primary metagenome ERZ747220 (study PRJEB28778, sample SAMN05720191) | bioreactor metagenome | isolation source: Anaerobic biogas reactor | place: USA:Washington... | reverse complement strand
TGCGAGGAGGAACTACGCCGGATGGGCGTCACCATGAGCTACGAGCTGCCCGCCATGGGAGACGAGGTACCGGTGACGGTGGCCGGCGTCTACGAACGGGCTCAAAACCCCTGGATGCGTTCGGGAAAAAGGACCATGTTCCTCACCTTAGAGGACGCCTATGGCCTCTATGAGTGTGTGTGCTTCGAAAGCAAGCTGGCCAAGATCGCCCCGGTGGTGGCCCGAGCCAGCTACTTCCTTGTCCGCGGGCGGCTGCAGAACAACCACAAGCGGGGGTTGGCCATCGTAGCCGAGGAGGTACGAGATCTGGACGAGGTGCTGGCGGGGAGACGGGCTCAACAAGCAACACGGGCTCGGAACCATGGAGTGCCTGCAAACGCCGCACCCGAGAGCCGAGGAGACCGAAGAAGGTCGGGTGAACACAGTTGCCTGCGGCCGGGCCGGCAGCCTGCCGCAAATCGACGACACCCGCAGTAGCTACTCGCTCCTCTTTCCACCTTGCGCACACTCAGAAAACCTTGAAGACCCGCCACTACCTGCCAATTGATATCTGCCGCATCACGTCGGTGCTATGGCTCACCTTTTCGAGACCTAGGAGAAGTTCCAACGCCCTTTCGCACTGATCATGGGTCAAGACACGTTGCGCGTTGTGCCTGAACTTCTCCTCCAGCTCCGACTCGCTCAACTCGTAGTCCGTACCCTGGCTACCACGCGGACGAGCACGGTCCGCCCGGAATAGGGAGCCGCGTGCATGCACCTCCACAAATGAGTGGTGCGCCTTCTCCCCGATCATTTCCTCGCCCCCGCCCATGCCGGTGTTGGGCCGCAGCGCCACTCTATCCATAAATGCCCTAATCCCTGGATTGCGCATGTTGTCCGCATCCTGCCATTCCACACCCACCGGCACCCTGTGGGCCACTAGTGAGGCCAGGTACGCGAAGTTGAACGTAGCATCGACGGTACTCTCCAATTGGCGATTTGTGAACACAGGTTCCTCAACCGTAGGATGACAATAGGCAACGATACTTGTAATATCCTTAGGTGCTAGTTGATTCTCATCTCTTATACTAATGAGACAATCCAACGCACCATGAAGCATGCGACAGCAGGGATATGGTTTGAGATTGATCTTGTCAAAGAACCACTTCTGGCCAATGTCCTTGAGAACACCCTCTGGTTCCCACCCATCAAAACCCACGAATTTCCAGAAACCGTGCTCAGGATCATCAATGAGGCTTGTGTCCCCCAAGAAACCCATCTCCGCCCACATGACCGCTGATAATGCCCCCGTACTTTGCCACCCCGGCGCTCCATACTTGGTCATATGTCTGCGGGCGCTGTATGAAAATCTACTATGAGTCAGAACTTGACATAGGTGCCCGGCCACGCCTAAGGCGTTGCACACGGATATGTCACGCGCGGACTTCGCTATAACCTAACTGGCGTGATATAAAGGTTGCCTTTTCTTTTAGATAACTGATGATTTTTTCCCGGTCAATGCTCTTTGGCACTGCATACAGGACGGTGAGCGCCGCACATACGCTTCGCGATTCATCGAAGATTGGGAACGCTAGCGCCTCCTCACCTGTGCGGGATTCTTCTTTGTCATGGGCGTAGCCTCGTGCGAGCGTGGCCGCCAGCTCATTCCGCAGCGCGGCAAGAGTAGTGAGTGTTCTCGGTGTGAAGCGTTCATAGTCGATGCTCTGCAACACTTGCCTTTGCTTGTCTTCGGGGAGGTATGCAAGGAAGAGCTTCCCAAAGGAGGACGAATGTAGGGGGAGGTTGGATCCTATGAGATGTGGAGTGTGGCCCGCAGCGACGGTTGCGCGGTCGACGATTATCACCCTCCCCTGTGCGAAGACACCCCAGCTCACGTACATCCCGAGTTCTTTAGATATCTGCTCCACGTGAGGAAGGATGATCCGCCGCACCGGATGAGTGAACAGATACTGGAGACCTAGCGTGACGAAGCGGGCACCCGGTCGATACTTGCGGGTCTTCGGGTTTCTCTCCGCCAGCCCCTCAACCTCCATCGCTTTGAGCATACGGGATGCCTTGCTCGGAAGTATGTCCAGGGATCTAGCGATCTCATTGACGCCCCTTTCTCCGGCCTCATTCTCGAAGATCAGGAGCATTCTCGACAGATCCACCAGTGTCTTGTATCGAGTAGGGTCCTGTTTCATCTGCATCATCATAATCCTCACTGGTAGCTGTTGTCAACTGTGCATTGAAGTTGCCATATTGACAACGCTATGGCTAGCTAGCCATCGTAACGCGTCAAAGCCAGCAAATGCGGCCGGCCTGCGCCCCTCAGTGGCACCTGCTGACGGCCCGCACCTGACGCTTCTTGCGGCGCGCGATCTTGCCGGGCGTGCCCGCAGCCGTCTGTGGCCTTCCTCTTGGCTCCGGCAAGATGACCTACCTGGAGCTGAGCGCCGACAACCCTGGCAAGACGACTTTCGCGGCGCCGGCAGTGAAATACCTGCGCGAGCGGGCGATGACCCCTATCCTGGCCATCGATGCCGACCCCAGCTCCAGCCTCAACTCGGCGCTGAGCATGGAGCTCCACGAGACGGTGAGGTAGATCCGCGAAGACACGCACGACCAGGTGATCGGCGGCACGTTCCAGTCGGGCATCGCAAGACCGAACTGCTTCCAGTATCATCATCCGCCCAGCGATACGAAGATGTTCCCGCTCACTATGGTTCCCCCCAGCGTCGGCGCCATCACCAGCCACCACGCGATATTGTGCATGTGATTGTGTAGATGTATACTGCAGTATGGCCCTGTACCGAGCACAGATACTACTGGAGGAGAGCCAGCGCACGGCATTGGAGAAGCTGGCTCGCGAATCGGGGCGAAGCATGTCCGAGCTCGTCCGTTCCGCTATGGACGACTATCTCACCGGGGTATCGGAGGACGAATCGGCCCGCCGGGCGCTGGCCGCCATCGACGAACTGGCGGAGATCCGTCACCTCATCGAACAGAAACATGGCCCGCTGCCAGCCACCCTGCTTGAGGAGTTGCGAGACGAGCGGGACGCGGAGATCGCCCCGTGATGGTGCTGGACGCAGGCGTGGTCCTGGCTCTCGCCTTGCCTCTGCCTTTCTCCGAACAGGCCGCGGATCGCGTGCACTCGCTCAAGCAGGCGCGGGAAGGACTCCTCGCCCCCGCCCTGCTGGAGTACGAAGTATGCTCGGCCCTCCGGCGCGCCGTGGCCCGAGGGCTTCTCGACGCCGATGCCGCCCGCCGCGCCCTCGACCTCATGGAGGCCATCCGTATCAAGCCCATCACCCCGGCTTCGTCCCTACACGTCCGGGCACTGTCCTGGGCTGCCCGCCTAGGTCACTCCAAAGCCTACGACGCGCACTACCTAGCACTTGCCGAAGAGATGGGCTGCGGCCTCATCACCACCGACGCCCGCCTGGCCCGAGCGGCCCGGGCGCTCGGCGCCACCTACGTGGAGAGTCTGGGCTAGGTCTCCGAACAACAGCTCTCCCGCAGCTCGCGGAAGACCTCCGCGAACCGGGCGGGCGTATAGTGGGCGTTCGGGCCGCTGGTGTTCGGTAGCACCCAGATGCGCGATTCCGCGATGGTCTCCTCCTGCGGTCCCAGCGATATCCCGCGGCGTCGGAAAGCGGTGGAGTAGGCGCCGATGCCTACGAACGCCGTCCACCGGGGCGCGTAGCGGGCCACCTTGTCTTCGAGCGCTACTTCCCCCGGCGCAGCTCGTCCGACGAGAGCTCGGCCGCCGCGGCCGTGGTCAGCGGCACCAGGTTGGTGATGCCGAGGCCCCAGGCGGGGGGTGAAGCCGGCCTCGTAGAGCGCCGGCCAGAAGCGGTTACCCGGGCGGGCGAAGTGGTGGCCCACGGCGGCCGAGTAGAGCCCAGGGTTGATACCCACGAAGAGCACCGTCAGACCGGGGGCGATCACGTCGGGAACGGTCTTCCCGGTCGCGGCTTCGAGGTCAGACTTCGTGGGTCTCTGCATGCCGGCGTCCTGTTCCTACCAGACAGGCGAGCACCCCGACGACGCACAGCACCGCGAAGATCATGAAGGTAACCCGGATGCTCTCGAGGAGGTTGGCGTGATCCGCGGGTCCAATCTCGTGCCGCCCAACGGTCACGGCCAACACCAGAGCGGCGATACCCAAGCTGAAGCTCTGTCCGGCGACACGCATGGTGGAGGATGTGCCGGCCGCCGCACCCACGTAGCGCTGGTCGACGCTTCCCATGATCGTGTAGGTGATGGGGGGTGGAGAAGAACCCAAAACCCAGACCCAGGACGCAGAGGAACGTGATCACGTACCAGTAGGGAGTGGTCTCTGTTAGGAGGGCGAAGGCCAACAGACCGGCCACACACAGAGCCATCCCAGCAGCGGCGACGAAACGGGCTTCCAGCCGTTCGGCCAGACGCCCCGCGGCCGGGGACACCGCGGCCTGCACGAACGGTCCTGTGACCAGTACGAAACCGGCGGTCTGGGCGCCCAGATGCCGGTTGTAGAGCAGATAGAGACTCACCAAGAAAGACATGGCTGTGGTAGCGGCGTAGTTGATCAGCAAGGCCGTGTTCGCGGAGGCGAAGACGCGGTTCCGCCGCAGCAGGTCCACGTTGAGGATGGGGTCGGGCGCCCGCGTCTCCACCCGGATGAACCCGGCCAATCCGGCGATGCCCACCACGATGAGGCCATAGCCGATCCCGCCGGGCAGGTACGAGAACCCTTTGATGAGAGCTGAAAGCGCGCAGACCCAGACGACCGACCCCCACACGTCGAACGGGGCCGTCTTCGCTTCGCGCCATTCCAACAGCCGCAGCTTGCGGAGCGATAACACCAGGTTCACAGCACCCAGACCCCCGGTCACGAGAAACAGGGCCCGCCAACCGAGGTTCTGGGTGATGATGCCTCCCAGCACCGGTCCGAGGGTGATCCCCAGATAAACCCCGGCTGCCTGGAAGCCCAGAGCCCGGCCCCGTGTCTCCGCCGGGTAGGCGAGGGTCACCATGGCGACGGTCGTGGACAAGAGAGGAGCGGCGGCAGCCCCCTGCAGCACCCGGGTGGCGATCAGCACCGCTCCGTTCGGGGCGGCCGCGGAAGCGCCGCAGAAGACTGCGAAAAAGGCCAGCGCCACGTTGTAGACCAGTCTGCGCCCTCGGAGATCGGCCACTCACGCCAAGGGCATGAGAAGAGCCCCGGTGCCCAGGATGACGGCGAGCGTGACCCAACTGATCTCGACAGCAGAGAGCTCGAGATCGGATGCGATCTGCTCCAAGGCCACGTTGGCGCCGGACATCGCGAAGGCAGCGAGGAAGCCGGTCACTGCCGTCGTGGCGAGTAGCGTCTGCTGCGTGGATCGATCCATGCGTGTAAGAGTAACAGGCGGGAAGAGAGGAGCGCCGGGTGAGCGACGGTTCATTCGGGGCCGGGCGGCAGTCTGCCGGCGCCTGCGCCGGCTTCATCAGCGGCCTTCCCACACTTACTGGGACGTCAGCTCTGAGCGGAGTTCCCCAGCGACACTGCAAGCATGGCCACATCGTCCGAAAGCCCGTGTTTCGCGAACTCCATCACCCGCGCGAAAAGGGCTTCGGGAAACTCGGACGCCTCGACATCGCCCAAAGAAGCTACCATAGCCAGGAGTCGCTCTTCGCCCAGGACCTCCGAACCCCAGCGCACATCGGTGAGACCGTCGGTGTAGAGCAGCAGCAGGTCGCCGGGTGCCAGCCGGTCCTCTGACTCCCTGTAGTGGACCTCGGGGAACACTCCCAACACGGGGGAACCCGCCGCCAGGAGGTGGACCTTGCCGGAGGCCCGCCTGACTATCCCGGGAGGATGTCCCGCGCTGGAGAAGCGCAGACGGCCGCTTACGGTGTCCAGCACCCCATAGAACGCAGTCACAAAACTAACGGTGTCGCCCGCGCGCGCTGAGGTGCTGCGCATGGTCACCAGGTTGGCCTTGTGCAAAACGGCCACCGGGCTCTGATCATCGAAGGCGAAGGCCTTGACGGTGTTCTTGGCCACCGCCATGAGGGTGGCGGCTTCCAGGCCGTGCCCGCAAACGTCTCCTATCAGCAGTCCGACCGCCTGGTGGGGAAGTACGAAGATCTCCCGGAAATCGCCTCCTACCCGGGCCGCGATGGTGGCCGGCCGGTAGAGGTGTCCAAAGGTGATGCCCGGCAGGTTCTTGGGCATGGTGAGCAGGGCCTCCTGCAGGACATCCGCGATCTGCCGTTGCTCTTCTTCCTGCTGCCTCAAGGCCTCCTCGTTCTGTTTCAGCTCCCGAAAGAGCAGGCTGTAGGGGCGGGCCAGCGCCGTATGGACCACCGCCTTGTAGACGAGATAGAACGCCACGATCTTGAGCAGGTGGCCACCCATGTTGGCCGGGCCGAAGGGAGAGTCGTAGAGAGTGAAGAGGAGTTCGGAGACGATGGTCACGAGGATGGCCGCCGCCAGCCCGCGGAAGACGGGGGTCTCGAAGGCCCGTCTCCGCCACACGAGCAGGCCCAACGCCCCCAGCAGGAACGTACAGATGACGTACTCACCCGCGATCTTGAAAGTCGTGAGACCGCTCTCAGGCAAGAAGGCATCAGGGAAGACGCGCGTGAAGACCAGGATCAGGAGTGTCCCCCAGAGCGCGCCGAACCCAACGAGATACCATCCCGCACGGAAGCGATAGCGCATGAGAAGCGGCGCTGCGACCAAGGCAAGCGTTTGCAGGCCGCGAGCGACGATCCAGAGCTGCGTGGCCAGATTGGCCGTGTAGCCGGGGAAAACGTTCAGTCCCTGGTAGGCGAGGGTGTGTAGCACGTCCACTCCGGCCACAAAAAGCAGGGCAATACCGAGACAGAGCACGTAGTTGTTGACAAAGTAGCGACGCGCGTTCCAAGCGATAACAAATACCGCCGCCTGGACCACCACGCTGAAGAGCTCAGCCAGCCCGTGAAACAGGTTGTAGCTGTAGAGGCTGGTCAGGTACACGCCTGCGAGCACCGCCGCACCCACGGCGCAGCGGGCGGCCACTACCCAGCGAGGTCGATCGATCGCTGCCGTCAACGACACGCGCACTCCTTCCGGAGGGATCCCGGATCTGACCACCATAGCATCGACTTAGGGCGTGGCGCTGGAATAAGCGAGTGACGGTGAGGCGCACGGTGCTCCGGGATTTAGAGGAGATGATGGGGCGGCCGCGAGAACCATGCTGCACATCGGCGGCACTATCATCACCGGGGGCGCCGTCTTTTCGTGCTGCCGAAGAGGCGGCTACTATTTCTCCCTCAGATTACAGATGATCTGGGCGATCTCTCCCCGAGTAGCAAAGCCGGCGGTTGCGAACGTCGAGAGGTCGATGCCGGCCAACAGTCCACTGTACTCGGCGCAGGCGATATTCGCCCCGTGAGTCGGATCGGACGCCGACAGCTCCCCCCTCCAGCCCGTCGGTGGTTCTTCGACGGCCGGCGGCTTGTAGTCTTGAGCGGCCCGCACCACCATGGTTGCCACCTGAGCCCGGGTGATAGGACTGTAGGGGTCGAACTCAACATCGTTCTTCCCCACGGTAATCTCACGAGCCGCGCACACAGCCACATAGTTGTCGGGATAGAGCGACGAGGTACCACTCTTGGTGACGTCCTTGAAGAGGCACCTGTCACTCTCTGCCACGGGATACTCACATCCCAACACAATCATCTTGGCGAACTGCTGGCGCATAACCAGGTCATCGGGGTAGAACCTGCCCTCATCCTTGCCGTTGACGACGCCGGCAGCGGCCAGGCTCATGACGGCCCGGTAGTAGGCATGATCGGCAGTAACATCGACAAAGCCGAGCTTCGGGATAGCGCTAACTGCCGGTGATCGCGCACTCTCCCGGCCGTACACGATGGCCGTCACCTGGTAAGAATGAGCAACGCCATTGGTGAGACCCCCATCGAGATAGCCGGGTGATGTGAGTACTGCAGAGTTGATCTTGGTGCCGTCTCGATAGACGTTATAGCCCTCCGCATCCGGTGAAGACGTCCAAGAGAGTTGCACCATGGCCATGCCTGGAACCGCAACGAGACCGGTCGGCGCGACGTTGACCTCGGCGGATGTAGTCGACCCACGGTGGGCGCCCGTAGTCCCGGAGACCCCCTCAGTCCCGGCATTGCCCTCTGTCCCCGGGTTGAAATCGGCGGTCACCCAGCGCATACCCGCGGCCGTAAACATCATCTGCACGCTCGCCACGCCGGAGGAATCGGTGGTCGCCGTACCCACGGATGTCTGCGCCGTGGCTATCCCTCCGGTGGAGAATGAGACGGACACCCCGGAGACAGCTTGGCGCGAAGAGTCCTCGACCAACGTGGCTTTAACGGTCACGTCCTGGCCCATCACCGGATGCTCTGGGATTATCGCCAGTCTCATGTACGTGGGCGAGGGTGTCGGCGCAGTCACGGGGCCGGTGAGAGCGAATACGTTCTGACGGATGAGAGGCAACGTATTGTAAAAGGCATCGCCCGGGCAGGAGGTGGATCCGTAGTCACGATGACCGGTGATATTCCAGGATTGCTTGTTGCACGCAGGATCGTAGGGACTGTAGTAGGGGCCGAAGCCCACGGGGTCGATTCCGTGTCTTTCGACCATCCAGGCCAATAGCTCTTCCAACGAGGCTTGGGCGGCGGCACTGATGGTCTGTTTTGAGTAGGTTCCCAGCACAGCTATCCCCAGCGTGGCGGAATTGTAGTTGTAGGCATGCCCCCCACGAACCCCATTGCCATAGGCGTCCTCACCCGGCACTGTGTCGGGGTTGTCGTCTGAGTACCTACCCTCGTAGATGTTGCCCAAGGGGTCGATGAGGAAGTTGTAGGCGATGTCGCCCCAGTCACGTGTGACCGCGTGGTAGTAGTAGATCGATCGCACCAGCTTGGCGTAGGACTCGGGAGTCCCTTCCGGAAACGTGCCGTCCGCGGTGTGATGGATGATCACCTTCGTGGGCGGGTAGAACTGCGGCGACCAGTTTAAGTAGGTGGGATTCGCGCCCCAACCAGAGCGAGAGATGATGGCCGGTCCACCGGGGTCCGCAGCAGCCGACAGGGCCGCCGGAGAGGTGGACAGCGACGCGCTCTCACCGGGAGACATGCCTATGACGCTGAGCTGAGTGAGTGGAGTATCGGTGCCGATCCGCACCACCGTCGCTCCCCCGGCCGCCGAGATGGCACCGTAGGTCATGCGGGACCGAGGATCGCCTTCAGCGTCGTCGCGGCCCGCGTCGATGGGCTCGCCGAAATGGACACCGTCCGTGGAGAAGGCCAGGGTCACGCGTGCCTCCGGGCCATCTTGCCAGTACGCGGCCACATGTTCGGCCGGTTCGGCGAAAGTGATGGTGGTGGCGCGATCAACAGAGACGGTGACCGTCTCCGTCCGCATCGGCTCAGGCGCTGCGGTCAACTCGACCTCGGGGCCGGCCATCGGCGAGACCGTCTGGGCGCGTTGCACCGGTGATGCGACCTGGCTGTCGCCCGGCGCCACCGTCTCGGCGCCGGCCGGCGACGCCCCGGGCAGAACAACCAGCACAACGGCGGACAGCACCAGCGCTGAAACCAGTATCACTATCAGCACCGGTGCCGAAAACGGACGCACTAAGATGCGACGCACGAAGCTCCTCCTGGTGATACAGATAAGAGTGCTACTTCTCAGAAATTCTACACTTAGCGGCACGTGCCTCCACCGGCAGCATCTGCGGGTGGTCGTCGCGTACAATCAACGGAGGGCACCTCTAAATCACACGCGAGCCGACCTGTGTGAGGAGGAAGCCGGCGTGAAGGGATAGTCGTGAGAGCGCCCAAGATTCGCACCGGAGGTTCCGGAGGCGCGTGAGGCGCTGGAGGAGATCGGCGGCTTCATCCGCTCGCGTTTGGCGGGAGAAGAAGGCCCTTCAGCCGGCTCGTAAACGGAGCGGCCGTCCTCACAGCCCGGCAGCCGCCAATCCTAACGCCACGAGGACGTATACACCCACGACCGCGACCAACCGTTCCGGCCGCCGCCGCCAGACGACCACCAGAACCACCAACGCGCACACAAGAACGAAGCGGGCGAGCGTCAGGGCCCAGGCCATCGGAGTGAACTCCTCCATGAGGGGGAACGCCCAGGCAAGATACAAGGCCGGAACTGCACTCACCGGTGAACCATAGAGCGTCACCAGATCTCTTCGCTGGTCGGGCCAGAAGACCCCGGTCTTGATCTGGCTGACATAGATCTGAGGAAGGCCGAAGAAAAGATACTGTTCGCCAAAGTAGGCATCGGGATCCATCAGAGTGCCCTCCACCCAGAGCACCTCACCGGGCGCCACTTCACGGTCCACACCCCGGGTGTACGCGTGGTCAACGTTGATGACGAACTCAGAACCCGGCGCCCGCCCATCTAGGGTCCGTGCCGGCAGAAACTGCAACTGGCCGCCCAGGGTGCTTCCGAGCACGGACTCCGTCTCGACCCGGCAGACGTAGGCACGCTCGTCCGGGCCCGAAGTCAGCAGCACGACACCCAGCGGGAGCAGAGCGAAAAGGCTCACAAACACTCCGGTGATAAGCCAAAGCCTCGTCCTCGGTTCCGTTATCCTCGGCCGCATGACCCCTGATCTACCTCCCCAGTCGGCGACAATCACCCGCCAGCGGATATATCACGACATCACCCCAGGTGCTGAAGGCTCTGCGAGACGAGGCCATCATCGAGAGCACAGAATCGTCCAACAGGTTGGAGGGAGTGACCGCGCCACGCGACCGCGTGGTCCAATTGGCCAAGAACCGAGCCACTCCTGGAAACCGCCCCGAGCAAGAGATCGCGGGATACCGCGACGTTCTCAACACCATCCACGCGAACCACGCCCAGATGTCCCTGGGCCCCGGGCTTGTCCGCCAGTTGCACCGAGACCTCTTTCGGTACACGGCCGCCCGCGACGGTGAGTGGAAGATGACCGACAACCAGATCACCGAGCGCCACCCCCGACGGCACCATTGCGGTGAGATTCGAGCCCGTACCGGCTTTCCTCACGGCCGAAGCCACGGAGAGCCTGCACAGGGGCTTCGCCACGGCGCGGAGCGAGGGCCGGTTGGAACCGCTGCTCGTCCTCTCTGCCTACGTTCTCGACTTCCTCTGCATCCACCCGTTTCTCGACGGCAACGGCCGCATGTCCCGGCTTCTGACTCTGTTGTTGCTCTATCAGGCGGGCTACGGAGTCGGCCGCTTCATCAGTCTCGAGAAGGTGATCGAAGATACCCGCGAGGGCTACGACGCGCTGAGCCGGTCGTCACAGGGCTGGCACGAGGGCAGGCACACTCTCGTTCCCTGGTGGGAGGATGCGGCTCGCCGGAGTCGCTGTCGAAATCTTAGAAATGGTAACGATCTATCTGGTCTTTCGCTTTAACCAGCCTGCGTAATCGCGTCAGCCCCGGAAGAGACGCTTTTCGTGCCACTCTAAGAACTCCCGGTTCGGCCGCCACAACTCCCGGTCCGGCACCGTGATCTTCGCCCTATCCAGCCCGTAGTAGCTGCGCCCATTGTGGAATTCGTCGCGCAGGCGGTCGCTGACGCGGAAGACGTAATCGGGCGTCACCGTCACGTAGCCGCGGTCGTACAGGCGATGGAGGTCGCTGCGTAGGAGCAGGCCGTTGTCCACACGATGTTCTCCACCCTGGCCGTAGGGCAGAATGTGAGCCGCCTCAAGAGCCGGCAATGAGTGCTCGCCGGTGACGGCGCAGGCGCCTTGGTAGGCGTCGCGAACGGCTAGGCTGAACAGGCCCTGGCCCAGGCGCGGACGCACCTCGACTGCGGCCCCATAGCGGGCGAAGTTGTCGGCCACGAGGCGTGGGTCGGCATCGATGTTCCAGTAGTGGAGTCCGCCGGTAGCCCGGTCCATGCATTCGCGCAGGATGCGGTTGCCCTCGCCGCAGCTAAGATCGTAGGTCTTGCCTTGCTGAATGCCGCTCTTCGCCCAGTCGGCCGGCGGGCGCACCCACTCGTCAGGCACAAAGAACACCGGCGCGGCGATCATGATGCAGCCGATCTGGAATCCTCCGGTCGGTGGAGTCGCCTCCTTGCGAAGCCTCGCCAGCCGGTCGAGCATGGCCTCGAAGGTCGGAGCGCCGTTGGCATCGCCGAAGCAGTCCCAGGCGTAGCACGCGGTCATGGACTCCCAGCGCTGGAAGAAACCGAAACCGGCGATAGATTTCTGCGGACCACGTAGCTTGAAGAAGAAGGGAGCGCCCGGGGATAGGGCCCGGAACGCATGACCACCGTGAGGTTGCCAGAAGTTGACCTCGTCAAGCCTCGGCCGGCCGGACAGGTGTCGGTACCAGTTTGGATCAGTGATTGCTATGTAACCCTTGGATTCCCCCATGCCTCTCCCAGCGTGCCCGCGACAGGCACCATCTAGGGTAGCATTGGGTGCGTTCTGCCGCCTACACCGACAGAGCAGCATCCTGGCACCGCCAACCATCGAGACGAGTGATGAAAACCGAGAGACATTCTGTTCCACACAGGCGGCGGTCCCATAGCTGCGGACGAGATCGCTGCCAAGATACCCGCAGGAGGGAGACCGCGGCAGGGAAACATCAATACCCTGGATGGGTCGGGACAGTTGTCCACCCTTCCGTCTGTGTACAACGGCATGGCAACGGCAGCAAGGCCGAAGGTTGCCGGTGCTGCCTATAGAACGTTTGGCGTGGAAGACAGCGCGTGCACCGTTCTGCAGTCGGCCGATCGGCCTGAGTTCTTGCCAACCCAAGAGCCTCCGATGAAGCGATGTTAGACAGAACAGACCAAGAGGTTCTGCTCACGTGGTATGCGGAACACGGCCGATCATATCCCTGGCGTGTAACCAAAGACCCATACCTGGTTCTGATCGCGGCGTTTATGCTGCAGAGAACCGGGGTGTCACAGGTAATGAACGTCTACCCGTCGTTCATCGCCCGCTACCCGAAATTCGACGCGCTGAGCAGGGCGGACCCAACCGAGCTGTCGAGCCTCCTCCACGCACTGGGTAGGCTAAACCGTCTACCTCAGATGCTAGGCTTGGTCAAGGCCATCGAGAGCGAACACGGAGGTACTGTGCCCGACACGCTGGAAGCGCTGGACAGGTTGCCGGGCCTGGGTCAGTACTCGGCAAGGAGCGTCATGTGCATGGCCTTCGGCCGCCCCTACATCATGCTTGACCCCAATTCGTACCGCGTTGCCAACAGGGCATGGGGCTTCTTGAGCGCGAAGGCCAGGCCGCACACTGATCGGAGCTTGATCACATCTTTGGACGCGGAGGTCCCCGAAGACGACCCGCGAAGCTTCAACCTTGCCCTACTGGATATCGGATCGCAGATCTGCCGTCAGAGAAAGCCGCGGCACGACGAATGTCCACTTGCCAAGCGCTGCAAATACCTGAAGGAGGCCCACGATGGCTGCGCCGTTTGCGAATGAGCTGCTGGCAATCAATGCCAAGACCGGATGTCCGAACTGCGCCGACAAAGACAGTGTCGCGAGCGTCGCCATCGCTGCAGGCGTCCTGACCGAGCTTGGTATCACTGCCAGTGGATCGCATACGGGGCAGAGTGCAGGATCCGAGTTCGAGAAGAGAGTCGCAGGCCACCTAGAGAAGGAACTGCCGCTCATCGCACCCGATCGTCCGTGGGTCGTGTTCGGGAAAAACGGTAAGAAGCAAATCAGTGACTTCCTCCAGTACGAGCACCTAGGTCACCTGAAGAGGGTTATGGATGCCGACGAGACCGGCCTGCTACGCGTCGAGATCGGTGCCGACTACCTGATCTCGCCTGATGTAACCGTCGGGCTCGCCATCGGGACCGGGCTTCCGTTCCTGCACGCCGCCGTCTCCTGCAAGTGGACGATCAGATCCGATAGGGTGCAGAACATCCGCCACGAAGGCACCATCTTGACCCGCCACCGCAGAGGTCGCCAGCCCCACATCGTCGCCGTGACCGCCGAACCCCTCCCCAGCCGACTTGCGGCGATCGCACGTGGAACCGGAGAGGTGGATGCCGTCTATCACATTGCACTGCCGGAGTTGGAGAAGGCGGTCGCCGAGTACGACGATCCCGGACAACTCGAGTGTCTGGGCGAACTACTGGACCAGGGCAGGTTGCGCGACTTCCAAGACCTGGCACCGACGCTGGCGCTCTTCTGAGGCACCAGACATCCGTCCGCAGGACCTACTATCATGTAGGGGATGGCGGAGCTTACTTTCATAGATCTGTTTTCGGGCGCAGGAGGACTCGCACTCGGATTCGAGCAGGCCGGGTTCAAGTCGGTCTGGGCTGTAGAGATCGACTCCGACGCGGCGGATACCTACGAGCTGAACTTCGGGCACCCGGTATTCAAAGGGCCCATTGAAAAGGTCGAGTCTCTTCCGGTCCGCGCCGACATCATCATTGGCGGTCCGCCCTGCCAGGGATTCTCGCCGCTGGGGAAGATGAGCCCACGGGACGAGCACGCGGAGATGAACCAGCTCTGGCGCCAATATCTTCGGATCGTTGACATGTGCGAACCCATGGCATTCGTTGTGGAGAACGTTCCCGAGTTCCTTCGCTCAGCTGAGGGAGCACGTTTGATCGCGCTTGGTGAGGAACGAGGCTACTCCGTGACACACGATGTACTCGACGCCTCCAAGTACGGAGTTCCCCAGAAACGCCGACGCGGCATCATTATCGCCACCAGAAAAGGCCGGCCGCAGCTTCCGAGCCCAAACGGCACCTGGGCGACAGTTCGGGATGCAATCGGCGATCTTCCGCTGCAGCCCACTGAGCACGACTGGCACATAGGCCGCAATCCCAGACCGGAGTCGCTGCTTCGGTACCGTTTAGTGCCGCCAGGAGGCAATCGATTTGACCTCACGAGGACCGAGGAAGGCCGAGCCCTCGCGCCCAGGTGCTGGATTGAGAAAGTAACGGGGTCCACAGATGTCTTCGGCCGCTTGGAATGGGACAAGCCAGCGCTGACCATCAGAACTGAGTTCTTCAAGCCGGAGAAGGGCCGCTATCTACACCCCCAGGCCGATCGTCCGATCACGCATAGGGAGGCCATGCGCCTTCAGACCTTCCCGGACAGCTTCCAATGGGTCGGGTCTAGAATCTCCGTGGCGAGACAGGTCGGCAACGCCGTGCCGCCGGAGCTGGCGCGGCATATCGCGCTCGAGGTCCGGAGAATACTCGGCGACTCATGAGTCTGCGGTTCGAGTGACTCCTCGTCGGTGGGGACTTTCTGCATGACACCCACAACCCACCTGGTGTCCCACAACAACTCTGGAGCAGACTAGTCCTCGACCCCAGTCTCTCGGGCCAGTTCATCGAATGACGGCCTCATGCTCAATACGCCGCGGGCCAGTGCCTGCTGCGAGGCCAGTATCCATGACTCGTTCGGCGAGCCTTCTGCATCCTGGCGTTTTCGTATGCCCTCGTCCAGCAGGGTCAGAGCAACTCCCACTCCGACAGCGTACCTCCCCTTGGCGGCTTCCGGTCCGCCATCGGTAAGAGACAACACGCCCTTTTCCAGGTATTTCTTTAGATACGGATACGCTTTGTTGAGCTTGATCACGGGAATGGCCTTGGCTCCCAGGATTGCCAAGTCCGCATACTCATCACGCTGGGATGCTAGGAGAGCAGCCTCAACCATTTCGACCTCGCCCACGGTTGGCTTGGTCCAACCTTCTTCTTCGTCGAGAGACGTCCATAGGACTGCAATCTGGCCCCCTTTACCGGAGCCATGCCTACCTCGGTTCGCTCCGGATCCGTTGCTGGTTCTGGGCAGTTCTTCAACAACCTCGAGTCGAGTCATCCAGGACATGGTGGGCCCAATACCTCCGGCAGAACAAAGCCAAGCGGACAACTCCGCTTCCAGATCGAAGACACCCTCGTCCGCACCGACCGGTACCGCGATGGCCACACGCACATGCCCACCTCTGAGCTGCCCAGGATCTCATATTCGCCGCGCCACGCCGCGATCTGCAGGCCGTCGGGGAGCATACCCATGACGCGCTCATGCCGGACGGAGAGCGACTCAAGAAGTACATGCTGCTCCAGGGGCAGGAACTCGGTCACCGCCCCGTGCTACCCGCAGGGGGCGAGAGCCCCTCCTTGGGCGAGGCTCGGGCTATCCATGCCTGAACCGGCGCGAGATACTACACGCGGGACTCGAGTCTCATCAGGCGTGGTCAATCCCCCCCTTGCGGGCTCTGGTCATGCAGGACTTCTTATAGTCTACAACTTCAATCGGACGGGTTGCGTCGACGCTTGAGCTGGACCGCCTGAGTGAGGCCGTCAGGGCAAGACCGGCCGGCGGGTCCCCTCGATCCCTCAAGGGAGAGTGCCAGGTGACCGTGCCCGATCCCGGCGATTTCGAGCGGGCCGCCGCCGCGGAGTGCGAGATGGTGCTGAGCGTGCCTGTCGGCAGACTCCAGGAGCTGATGGACGGGGTCTATCACTTCGAGGAGATCGGCCTGTGCTACCGTCGTTTCGCCGTCTCCATGCAGCCCGGCTTCAAGCAGTCCCCCGTTCTACGAAGAGTACTTCAGGCGCTGGGGGTTGGACGGACCGAAGGAGTAGATGCTCGGAGGAGCACCCGCAGGAACTCCTCCCCGTACTTCTCCAGTTTCTTCACGCCGACGCCGTTGACGGCGAGTAACCCACCGGCGGTCGTGGGTCTTAGAGCCGCCATCTCTCGCAGCGTGGCGTCGTGGAAGATGACGTAGGCCGGCAGGTGCTCCCGGTCTGCGATCTGCCTGCGCAGCGCCCGCAACTCCTCAAAAAGCGCCTCCTCCCCGTCTCCCGCCGGCGCCGTCGGCTGTGGCTTCGCGCGCCGTCCCGCCTTGGGCGCCGCTTCTTTCACCGCCACTCTCACCCTGGGCCGGGCCAGCTTCAGCTCCATCTCCCCCCGCAGCAGAGGACCGGCGGCCGGAGCCGGCCTCAACACCGGGTACTCGCCCATGTCCTGCCGCAGATACCCCAGATGCACCAGTTGCCGCAGCAGGCTCCGCCACTCCTCAGTACTTCGGTCGGCACCGATCCCGTAGGTGGAAAGACGGTCGTGTCCCAGATCGACGATGCGACGGTTCTGCGAGCCCCTCAGCACATCGACTACATGCCCCACCCCGAAGCGCCCTCCCAACCGATAAACACACGAGATGGCCTTCCGCGCATCCTCGGTAGCGTCGTACACCTCGGGCGGATCGAGACACACGTCGCAATTGCCGCAGTCCTGCGCCATGTCCTCCCCCAGATAGCCCAAGAGGGCCCGCCGCCGGCAGGTCCGTTCCTGGGCGAAACCCACCAGGGCTCCCAGCTTATGCTGTTCCACCGCGATCCGCCCCTGGTTCCCACCTTTATCGATAAGAGACCGCACCCTGGCGACGTCTTCCCACCCGAAGAGCATGAGCGCCTCCGCGGGCAGGCCGTCCCGCCCCGAGCGGCCGATCTCCTGGTAGTAGCCCTCGAGGTTCTGTGGGAGGTCCCAGTGCACCACGAACCGGACGTTCGTCTTGTCGATCCCCATGCCGAATGCGACCGTCGCCACTACCATCTGTATCCGGTCGAAAATGAACGACTCTTGGACACGGTTCCGTTCCTCCGCAGGCAGACCCGCGTGGTAGGCGCCGGCCGCGATGCCGCGCCCGCAGAGGTGCGAGACCAAGTCTTCCGTTCGCTTGCGGGTGGAGCAGTAGATGATGCCCGCCTCGCCCTCGTGGGCCGCCAGGAACTTCTGAAGCTGAGACTGAGGGTTGCGCTTCTCGACCACTTGGAGCCGGATATTGGGCCTGTCGAAACTGGAGACGAAACAGGCCGATCCGCCCAGCCCCAGCTGATGGACTATGTCCGCGCGGGTGTGCGGGTCGGCGGTCGCGGTCAGGGCAATCAGGGGCACTCCGGGCAAACGCACGCGCAGGCGCCCGAGTTCTACGTATTCCGGCCGGAAATCGTGACCCCACTGGGAGATACAGTGCGCCTCATCCACGGCCACCAGGGCGACCCCGGGCGCGTCGTCTGACCCTGCGCTGATCGCGCTGCCGGACCCGGCGTGGGACGCGTCGCGAGAACCGGCGCTAGGCCCAGGGTTAGGCGCGGCCCTGAGCCCGGCCAGCCGGTCCAGGAATCCCTCGCTCATCATCCGTTCGGGAGACACATACAGCAGGTCCAATCGCCCCGCCATCAGCTCGGCCAACACGCGGCGGGCCTCCCCGGGCTCCAGCGACGAGTTGTAGGCCGCCGCCCTGACGCCGTTGGCGCGCAGGGCGTCCACCTGGTCTTTCATCAAGGAGATAAGCGGCGACACCACGATGCCCGTGCCCGGACGCAGCAGAGCCGGTATCTGATAGCAGAGCGACTTTCCGCCCCCGCTGGGCATCAGCACAAAGGCATCCTCCCCCCGGAGCAAGGTGTCTATCGCCTGCTTCTGGCTCGACCGGAACTCCGAGTAGCCAAATACTGTCCGCAGGACTTCCTCTGAAGAATAGGGCATGCTCACCGTGAGGGACGCCGGAGGACGTTCCCCGCTCTCTCCGGATACCGGCCGGATCTCACTCCGTCCAAGTGTAGGCCACGATGGGATTGCCCTCGTCCACCCAGGCCTCGAACGATCCGTCGTAGATCTTGACGTTCGTATACCCGAACAACTGGGTGAGTAGGTACCACCAAGCGCCGGCGTAGCCACCGGCCCCACAGTAGCAGATGATCTCCTGGTCCTTGTCCATGCCCACCACTCCGGCCGCCATGTCGCCGATCAGCTCGAACGGCCTGTAGGTGCCGTCCTCCTCCCACACCCAGATCAGGGGCAGGCAGCGGGCCGACGGTATGTGTCCCCGCACATCGGCAAAGGAGTCTACAGAAGCGCCGAAGTACGCGTCGGGATCCCGCCCGTCGATGATGACCGACTTCCCGATGTGCTCCTTCACGTACTCGGTCGACACCCAGGAATCGCGATCCACAGGGCTGCTGTAGGCAACGGGCGTGACTTGCGGCACCTCGCCGGTCGTCTCTCTGCCTTCGCTCTCCCACTTGGCATGCCCGCCCGCCAAGACGGCCACGTTCTTGACCCCCGCGTAGATGAGGGTCACGGCCACCCGCACCGAGTCGGCCAGTGGATACGGAGGAACGCCGGGCCCCGGCAGCGGACCCACCACCACCACCCTGGTATCGGCGCTTATCCCCGCGTCTCCGATCGTCTTGAGGAGACCCTCCGTCTCCGGAAGCTCCAAGATGAGCTCGCCCGAATCGGCCCAGGCCGACACCAGACCGAACGGCACCGACACCGCCCCGGGGATGTGCCCGGCCTCATACTCCTCGGCCCACCGTATGTCGAGCACCAGAAGCCCTTCACTGCCCAGTTGCTCCGCCAGCAGCTCAGTGGAGACGATCGGATCGATGGTGCGGGTCATATCGTCGGCCCTCCAGTTGTAGTCGTTCGGCATGACTCGTTCGGCGTCAGCCCGGCATACGCCGCGCGTCTGACTCCCCCATCGTACAACCAAGGTGCGCCGGCCGCGAGTCCTATACCTCTGCGTGCTAACATCGCGTGGCATGGACAACATGGACTTCACCATCCCTCTGGAGGAGTACCGGGAGCGCCGCGAGCGGGTCCTGGAGGCCCTAGCAGACGCGGCCGCAGTGGTGCTGGCCGGGTCCGAGACCCCATCCGGTTCGCCGGCCCGGCGCTGGAAGACCGACCGGCTCTTCCACTACCTCACCGGCATCGATTACGAGAGCGGCGCGGCACTGCTCTTCGATCCCACTACGGAAGACCCGGCCCGTCGCATCACCCTCTTCCTCCGCCCCCGCGACCCGGAGACGGAGCGCTGGGACGGCGCCCGCGATCCGCTGGATTCGGCCCTCAGGGCCAAGACCGGCTTCGCCCATGTCAGGCGGACCACCTATCTGCCCACGTTGTTGACCGAGGCCGCCCGCCGTACGAAGCGGCTCGCCTGCCTGCATCCTTTCGCTTCTTACAATGCCGACGTCTCCCCGGACTTCGCCTTCTTCAAGAAGATCGGCGAGCGCATCCCCGGCGTGGCGATAGAAGACCAGACCCAATTGCTCCCGGCCATGCGGGCGGTCAAGTCTCCGGCCGAGCTGGCCATGATCGAGCGGGCCGTGGTCGCGACGGAAGCCGGCTTCGCAGCCGCTGTGAGCACCATCCGTCCGGGACTCCGCGAGGGCGACATCGAGAGGGCCATCACCGCAGCCTTCCGCGAACTGGGTTGCGAACCCGCCTTCGAGCCGATAGTGGGAGCCGGTGTTCACAGTACCGTGCTTCACTACAGCGATTTCGACGGCCTGGTGCAGGAGGGCGACCTGATCGTCATCGATTACGGCGCAGCCTACGGCAACTACGCTTCCGACGTCACCCGCACCTACCCGGCAAGCGGCACCTTCACGGCCGAGCAGCGCCATATCTACGAGGTGGTCCTCCGGGCCAACCTGGCCGGCGTCGCCGCGGCCCGCCCGGGCGCCACCTTCACCGAGGTCGACGCGGCGGCCAGAGCGATCATCGACGCCGCGGGCTACGCCGACGCTTTCATCCACGGCACCAGTCACAACGTAGGCCTGGAAGTCCACGACGTCACCCCCGACGGTCCGCTCCGGCCGGGGATGGTCATCACCGTGGAGCCGGGCATCTACCTGCCGGAGAAGGGCCTCGGAGTGCGGATCGAGGACGACGTCCTCGTCACGGAGGGCGATCCCAGGGTCCTCACCGACGCCATCCCCAAGACCGTGGCCGCGGTGGAGGCCGCTATGGCCGCCCGTTAGCTATGGCCGCTTGTTAGCCGCGGCCGACCTCTAGCTGTGGCCCCCCATCAGCCCGGGCCGTCTTCCGGTCTGCGCGCCGGGTTTGTTTCAGAAGCGCTTCTTCAGCCGGTGGAAGAAGAAACCGCCTACGCCCACGATCAGGAATCCCGCTACGGCGGCGAGCGCGGCGATCCACAACGGAGAGGTTACCCACCACCAACTCCAGTCGATCACCCCAGTGAGCTTGAGAACCAGGAACACCAGGAACACCAGTCCCACGAGACTGCCGCTGTTGGAGGCCTTGGCCGTCCCCTTGTTGTCGCTCATAGCCTCTCCTTGTTCCAGGCCGTGTAGGTCTGCTCGTTCCTGGGGATAATTTTAAGGTAGAACGAGATGGGACGGTAGGACCAGACCATAGGAGCGGTGACTCAGGCAACCGTGCTGAGGAGCCGATACAATACGACGGACAGTGGAGCCGCGCGCTCCACCGTGGGCGAGCCCGGGGCGGAGGGTTGTCCGCAAGCAGGAGTATGATCCGGCAGACGCCGGACCGAGCAAAGGAGTCATTATGCGCAGATGGTCGATAGTGTTGCTGATGATCGTCGCGTTGATGATGGCGGTCGGCACCGCCGGTTGCGGAGAGGCATCCAAGGCCGCGCTCGCCGGTGGCGACCAGTCGCCAGAGGCCATATTGGCCGCCGCGATGGCCGCTTCGGAGAACATGACCGAGGCGGCGGGTAGTTTCGACGTCAATGTCTCCATCGATGCCGATACGTCGCAGATGCCCGAGCAGGCAAAGGCCTACTTGGACGAGCCGATGGTCCTCTCCGGGACGTTCGCCTACGCGGACGAACCCAGAGCCGGAGATTTCGACGTATCCCTCACCATGGCCGGAGAGACCATGGACGTGGGGATCAAGCTCATCGACAACCTCTTCTGGCTTGCCATGGGTGGTCAGTGGTACGAGGGACCGGCTGAGATGTCCGAGATGATGAACGAGTCCTTCCAGGCCGAGGCCAAATTGGCCGAGATCAAAACCCTCATGGGTGAAATGGCTATCGATCCCCTGACCTGGCTCAAAGATCTGCGCCTGGTCGGTGAAGAGACCATCGGCGAGACCGAGGTCTACCATCTCTCCGGTGCTCCCGATATGGCCAAGATAATGACCGACATGATGGCGCTGCTCCGGAGTGAGGAATTCCTCGAGCTGGTCGACCCCAGCGGTTCCATGACCGGGTCCATGGGCATGGGCGACATGATGCCCGACGCCGACGAGACGCAGGAGATGCAGACCCAGGTCAGCGAGATGTTCAAAGACTTGAGCGTGGACCTCTGGGTGGAAAAAGCCGGCTCCCTGCTCCGCAAGGCCGCGGTGACCGCCAACATGGTGCCCCCTGCAGGTGAGGAGACCGGCGGTGTCAACGGTATAGCGATGGAAGCTTCGGTATCTCTGGACGGCCCGGGCGGTGCTGTGACGGTAGAGCCGCCCACCTCAGCTCTGCCCTTCGATGAACTGCAGAGAGACATGGAGGAGAACCCCGAGATGTTCATGGGTCCGTTCATGGGCCTCATGGGCGGCTTCGGGGCTGGGGGCGTGGGCTTCGATACCTTCTAGAACTCGCTGGTCCGGCTCACACAGGTTGAGCGCACACAGCTTGAGCGCACACATGGTGTGACTTCGGGGCGCCGCCGATTCGGCGGCGCCCCGGCTTTTCCGGCGAACCCACTGGACCCGCCCGGCTCCACCGAGGCCCTACCGGAACCGGCCACAGGCACGGCCGGTCTAAACCTCATTGAGCCGTTCGAGAGGGGATTAATCATGGAACAAGCACGTCCCAGACCAAAGCCACGCCCGTCGACGATAGCCGTCGTGGCGATCCTGTTATTGCTCCTCATCTTGCCGTTGCTCGCGACAGCGTGCGGAGACGACTCCAACAATGCGGCCACCACTGAACCGAGCACGACCGAGGGCCCTAATACGACCGAGCCACAGACATCCGGTGACGAGATCCAACTAGCCATGTCCGACACCGCCCGGTTGACCCCGGCGGCCTCTCAGGCCGACACCCTTTCGGCAGCGGCCTCGCTGCAGGCCTTTGGTGTCGACCTCTATCGGCTCTTGGCCACCGATGCCGGTGACGGCAACCTGGTTTTCTCCCCCTCCAGCATCGTGACGGCGCTCGCTATGACCTACGCGGGAGCTGCGGGCTCCACGGCCGAAGAAATGGCGACTGTGCTCCACTTCGCTTTGGAGGGTGACGCCCTTCATCAAGCGCTCAACTCACTCGACACCGCTCTCGAGTCGCGCAGCTTCCAACAGAAGAACCCTGACGGCAAGGAAGAAGGCGTGCTCATCAAGACGGCAAACAGCCTCTGGGGGCAGAAAGACACCGTCTTCGAGCAGATATTCTTGGATACCCTGGCCGCCAACTACGGCGCGGGCATCAGGCTGGTTGACTACCAGACCGAGGCCGAGGAGGCCCGGCAGGCCATCAACGCGTGGGTGGCGGACGAGACCAACGAGAAGATCACCGACCTCATCCCTGAGGGGGCTCTCGACGCCCTGACCCGTCTCGTGTTGGTCAACGCCATCTATCTGGACGCCACCTGGCGTTCCCAGTTCGATCCACAACTCACGTTCGACGGCAGTTTCACCACCCTCGGAGGCGATAGTGTCACCACCCCGATGATGAACCAGCAGACCCGGTTCCCCTATGCATCCGGCGACGGCTGGCAGGCGGTCGACCTGCCATATGTGGGCGAGCAGGTAGCTATGACCCTCATCGTGCCCGGCGAAGGACGCTTCGACGAAGTGGAAGACCGCTTGGTCGGCGGGCTGATAGACGAAGTGGTCGGTTCCCTGGGTGAGGGTCCCGAGGTCGATCTCACCATGCCCAAGTTCGAATTCCGTACACAGGCCGGTTTGAATGAAGCATTGACCACCCTGGGCATGGGCGCCGCCTTCGATCCGGAGGTTGCCGACTTCTCTGGGATGACGAAGCAGGAAAGCCTCTTCATTAGTGATGTAATCCACGAGGCCTACATAGCCGTAGACGAAGAGGGTACCGAGGCCGCAGCGGCAACTGCGGTGATAATGGAGTTGACGGCTATGCCGCAAGTAGTCGAGTTGTACATCGACCGGCCCTTCCTGTTCGCCCTGCGCGACCTGGAGACCGGAGCGCTGCTGTTCCTCGGACGGGTCGCGGACCCCTCCGTCTAGGGAGTTGAGCGACGGCGACCAGAGGAAGCCCCCGCTACGACGTCGGCCCGACGCACTTGCCGCGGGTACCCGCGAGGGCGCCACTGACCTTGTGTGCTCGCGAGGGCGCCGCTGCTGCGGCGCCCTCGTCGCCATGGACAGAACGGTGTGCGGCAGGGTACTGTTCGTAGCGTGAGGAACCACAGAACCAGTCTCGAAGTGGCGCATACACCGATTGCGGCGGTCATCCTTGCGGCGGGTAGGTCGTCGCGGATGGGCACCAGCAAGCCTCTCCTCCCCCTCGGACCGATGACGGTCATCGAGCGGTTGGTGGACTCCGTCTCCCGTGCGGGCGTCGACGACATCGTAGTGGTCACCGGGCACAAGGCGGACCGGCTGACTCCTGTCCTCTCCGGACTGCCCGTCCGCGTCGCGCATAACGCGGGCTACGACGCCGGTATGTTCTCCTCCGTCCGCACCGGCGCGGCGGCCTTGGACGACCACACCAAGGCGTTCTTCATATTGCCTGCGGATTACCCTCTGGTCAGAAGCCAGGTCCTCAACCGCCTGATCGAGGCTTCCCGTGAAGAAGACTGCCTCCTGATCCACCCCACCTGCTGCGGTTTGAGGGGCCACCCCCCTCTCTTGTCCGGTCGCTTGAGAGAACCTCTGCTGAAGGCACGAAATGACGATATTTTGCGGGACTTCCTGCAAAGACGCGTCTCGGGCTCGGGCGTGGGTATAACCAACAATGAGGTTGAGCTTGAGGTAGAGGTCGAGGATCTCACGATCCTCCTGGATATGGATGCTCCGGAAGACTTCCAGAGGATCCGCCGTTTCGCCGCCGCTCTCGACGCGACCGCGGCGAAGACAACCGACGAGCGCCAACCGGTCCCAGCGACGGCGACCGTGATCGCGACCGCCCTCGACCGGGCGGACAGCTTTCCGGTGGAAGATGCTGAGTACCTCCTGCAACTCGTCGAGGCTCCCGACCGGGTCGTCAGACACTGTCGGGCCGTCGCGGCCGTCGCGGAGACTCTTGCCCGGGCGCTCGAGCCGCGCCCCCCCTCCCTGGATGTTGACTTGGTCAGGACCGCCGGCCTGCTGCACGACATGGCACGAAAGCATCCCAGGCACGCAGTGCTGGCTGAGCGCCTGCTCGCCAATCTTGGTTTCGCCCGGCTGGGAGCGGTGGTGGGCGCACACATGGTGCTGCCCCATGAGCAGATCGGACTCTCGCAGATCACAGAGGAACAACTGGTCTACCTAGCGGACAAGCTCGTGGCCGATGACGAACTAGTCGGCCTGGAGGAGAGAAAGAAGCGGGCTCTGCAGAAGTGGCACGGCGATCCCACCTCTCCCCAGGCGCTGGAGACCATAGAGAGCAGGATGCGCGGCGCCCATCTCATACTCACAAAATTGGAGACGGTCCTAGGCCGTCCCTTGGAGGAGATCCTGCCACGACAACCACATCCATCTACTTAGTCAGACACGCGGAGCCCGTTCTGCCGGACCGCACCTGGCGGTTCGTCGGGCGTTCCGATCCGCCGCTCAGCACTAAGGGGATCGAGCAGGCCCACCGGGTTCGGGAACGCTTGAGCAACGTCCGCTTCGACGCCGTACACAGCAGCGATCTGCGCAGGAGCATCATGACCGCTCTAATCATCTCTCGGGGCACACTCGGAGCCGCCCCGCACTCTCAGGCAGGTGGCTGCGAGCCGCCGGGCAGGCGGACTCCTCACATCCGAGTGAACGCTCAACTGCGTGAGATAGATGCAGGTCTGTGGGAATGGCTCACCTCTGAGGAGGCTCGGGCTCGTTACCCGGAAGAATACGAAGCACGAGAGCAAGATGTGACCGGCCATCCCTTCCCGGGTGGAGAGAGCTTTCGCGATCTGCGCAGGCGGGTGATCCCCGCCTTCATGCGAATCGTAGAGGAGGGGGGCGAAAACGTCCTTGTGGTGGCGCATCTGGGCGTCAATCGAGTGCTGCTGTCCGAGTTCCTGGGCCTACCGCTGGAAGAGATCTTCTCGATCAAGCGATCTTATGCCCAGATGGATCTTCTCGTCGCGTCGGAACTTTCAGACGGCCGCCATCGAATCGAGGTCATGCCGACTCTGTAGGCGCTGCCCTCAGGAGCGAGCGTCCTCTCTGGAAGTAGCGGCAGACCTATCCGCCCGCGGTCAGGCCGGGGTCTTCAGCAGCTCCACATCCTTGATGCGGATCTTCCCCGCTCCCTCCACCACCAGGTTCAGCTTGATGAGATCGGGTCGTTCGCCCTTCCTCAGCCGGAAAGGGGTCTCGAATGGAGTCCACCAGACGCTGCCCTGCAGGGGTTGGTTGAGCCCTCGAGAGAAGAATTCGCCGCGTCCGGGGAAGCGGCACCACATCTCCAAGTACGCCCGGCCCGCAAGCTCCTCCGACTGCATGACGGCGCGGTAGGTGAGAATGCACCGCTCCGCGTCGGGTGAGGAGACTTCAAACAGCCGGATCAACTGATTACCCGGCGCGTCCACCAACCAGTGATCCTCCTCCACCGCGAGCACGTCGCGACTCAGAACGTCGTCGGCCACTCCGAACCGGCGCAATACGACAGGAGTCCTATCACTCTTGCGCCCCAACAACGCGTCGAGAAACCGATTGCCCATCGACCACCCCCTATTTCCCACTCCCTACTCGAACCGGAACCCACTCCCTATTCGAAAGGGAACCTGTACGGCAGGTCGAGCTCATCGCGCATGGCTACCAGATCCTTCTGCAGGGCGGCGTCCACCGGCGCTCCTCTGTCTTTGCGCTCCAGCGAAGCCAGATACTCTTTCTCGCCGCAGGTGTAGATCCTTTCTCTACCGGGCGCCTTAGTGGAGCCACGCAGCGCCCGTAGGATGTCACCGGTGGTCCGCTTGAAGTCGGCGAGATCCGTGAAGCACTCGATATCTATGGCCAGGAAGAAGTGACCCAGCGGGATGGGGACGTCTTTACCGTCGGCGTCCTTGCCACTTAGCTGTCTCAGGAAGGCCGCCTGAGATAGAGCCGCCGAGAGGATCTCAACGACAGTGGCGAAACCGTAACCCTTGTAGCCTCCGGTCTCCTCGGTCAGGCCGCCGATGGGAGCCAGCGCTGCGCTGCCGGAGATTAGGTCTTTCAGGATCTGGACCGAGTCGGTGGCCGAGCGGCCCTGCCGGTCGATGACCAGACCATCCGGACAATCCTTGCCTTCGCGGGCCCACTGTTCGATCTTGCCCCGTTGGATGACCGAGGTGGCGTAGTCGTTAGTGAAGGGGAACTCCTCGTCGGTGGGCATAGCGAACACCAAGGGATTGGTGCCGAGCATGTTATCGACCCCGTGGGTGGGCGCGATAGAGGGGCGGGCATTGGTACCACTGAGGCCTATCATGCCGGCATCGACGGCCATCAGGGGGTAGTAGGCGGCGAAGCCGTAGTGGGTGGAGTTGCGTGCCACCACCATGCCCAAGCCGTGTTCCCGAGCTTTGTCGATGGCCGTCTGCATGCACCGTTTGCCGACCACCATGCCCATGCCGTCGTGACCGTCGACCACGGCGGTAGCCTTGCAGTCCCGCACCACCTCGAACTCGGTGACCGGCTTCTGGATGCCCCCCTGGACGATGCGGTCGTAGTAGATAAGCTTCAGCCGGCCCACCCCGTGAGAGTCGATGCCGCGCTTGTCGGCGCTGATGAGCACATCGGCGCATACGCGCGCGTCCTCCTCGGGGACACCGACACCCTTGAAGACGTCCACCATGAACGCTTCGAGCAAGTCGAACGGCACCCAGGCATGGTCCTCTGCCACTTCACCCTCCCCTCCGAACGGAGGTATTTCGTCCAGATACGTCGAATGACGATGCAACCGGCTGCTGAGCAGCGCGACACGTCTACATTAGCAGACAGGCAGGTGCACAACTCTCATGACGGAGAAGACCGATTCCGACGTGATCGTCATCGGGGCCGGACTGGCCGGCCTCAGCTGCGCCGCCCACCTGGCGAAGGCCGGCAGGCGTGTCATCGTGCTCGAACAGCACACCCGGCCCGGTGGACTATGGACCTCCTTCTCCCGAAGAGGCGTGATCTTCGACATCTCCACGCACTGGGTGACCGACCCGGAGGCGTTGAATCGGACGCTCGAGGGACTCGGCGCTCCCACCGTGGATTTCGTCCAATTGGACCACCTGGGCAGATACCTGGGGTCGCCCAAATCGAAAGGCTCTGCCGGAGCCGCGGGGACCCGGCCCAGTCCCCTCACCGCTGCCGCTATCCCTTCATGGGACATTGTGGTGGGCCAAGACGTGGCCGGTTTCAAGGAGAGCGTGCGTGAGTCGTTTCCGACCGTGGACGACGAGGGGCTGGATCGGTTGTGCACGCAGGCGCTCGAGATCAGCCGCCTCCTCGATACGCTTCCTATCCAGTCGCCCGAGTTGACCCCCCTCAGGGAACGCCTGGGCGTCGCGTTGCGCAGGCTGCCGCACGTCGCTCAAATACGCCGTTTACGTCGCACCTCGGCCGAGGCCTACTTCGCCGAGCTCTTCCCCGGAGACGGACTGGCCGGCCTGCGCGCCGCCCTGTGCTCGCTCGCGCCCGTTCCCGACATATCCGCCATCGGGCCCCTGGCCATGCTCGGAACCGGTCTGCGGGGCAAGGTCTACGCCCCCCGGGGCGGCTCGCGGAGATTGGCTGAGGCGTTCGCGGAGGCGGCGGTCCGGAATGGAGCCGAGATCCGATATTCTGCAAAGGTGGTTTCCATCCTGACCGCCGACGGAGCGGTGCAGGGTGTCCGCCTGGATGGCGGCGCCACTCTTGCCGCACCTACGGTCGTCGCGGCCATCGATGCGAAGCAGACGTTCTACGGACTTCTGGACCCCCAACTGGTCCCGGACTCCTACAGGCGACTCCTGGAGGCCAAATCCATCTCCGAACCGTACGGACTGATCTCTCTGGTCACCACTCTCGAACCGGCCGCTCTGGGCTTCGACGGCACCGATGTATTCGTATGCCCTTCCACCGATGTGGAAGTACTCCGGTCCAAGGAGCCGGATGACTGTGCCTTCATGCTCACCTTCCCGCAGTACGTGGAACCCGGGGCCGACCCGGTTCTGCGTGGGGTGCAGATCCTCGTCCCGGCCGCCTGGTCGTGGAGAGAACACTGGGAGACTTGGCCGACGCCGGAGCGAGGAGCCGATTACCGCGACCTCAAGAACGAGTGGAGCGCCAAGATCATCGCCCGGGTCCAGGAGTACCTGCCCAGGCTGACCTCCCATCTGGTCACCGTGGATGTCGCCACCCCCATCACTTTCTACCGTTACACGCTCAACACGGAGGGTGCGCCGACCGGCTGGCACCACATGGATCGGCCCTGCTGGAAACAGAGAGTGACCTTCCTGCGAGGACTCTACCAAGCCGGTCACTGGGTGGGACCCTCAGGCGCGGTGCCCGTCGTCACGTCGGGCCGGTGGGCGGCGGACCTGGTTCTAAGCCGCAAGCGCTAGCAGCGTCAGCACGGTTGCACGGAGCCGTCTCCCCGAGTCAGACCGCCTGCCACCCGCTCCCATTGGTCACTCGTCCCCGCAGACCTCGAAGGTCGACGGTATCGGGAGTCTGTCCGCGAACCACTCCCGCTCGCTGAACTCGACGGCCGCGATCTTTTCTATGGGCATCTTCAGGTACCTGCCCCACCCTTCAGCCGCAACCGTCCCGTCCTCCAGCACGATCTCTCCCGTACCCTCGAAGACCCGGGTCGTGTCACGGGTGATCCGACCGACGGCTTTGACTTCGCCCTGCAAAGGCACGGGTTTGCGGAACTTGGCCGTGAACTCCACGGTCACACCCCAAGTCTCGGTCTCGGCCAGGTTGATGGCCCTCCCGATTGTCTCGTCCAAGATGGCGGACACCACGCCGCCGTGCAGGCGGCCGGGATAGCTCTGGTGTTCCTCACGAGGGTAGAAGACACCGGCCAGTTCGCCGTTCTCGAGCACGAAGAAGCGGCCGTTCAGGCCCAGGGAGTTCTCCACCCCGCACACCAGGCACATACGACTCACGTTCTGAGCTTCTTTGACTTCGTATCTCACGCCGGGCCTCCCGTTCGGACGATGCACCGCCCGCGACGCCCGCCGGCGGCGGGCGTCGGTTCAGTCCAGAACACCCGACGCTTTCGCCATCTCTTCGATGACCTGCAATTGCTGCGGACAGGCATCCTCACACTGCCCGCAGGAAACACACTCCGAGGCCCGGGCCGAACGTCCGGACATGACCTCGACGTTGTACGACTCGCGCTCCAGTTCCAGCGCATCAAAGAGCGCTGCGTTATTGAGCGCAGCGAACACGGAGGGTATGTCTATGCCCTGCGGGCACGGCAGGCAGTAGCGACACCCGGTGCAGTCTACCACCGTGAGACCCCGGTACGCGTCCCGCACCTTCTCTATGACCGTCAGTTCCTCCGGCCCCAGGGAGTCCGCTTCGGCCTTGGAAGCCATCCGCACGTTGTCCACCACCTGCTCCATGGTCGACATGCCACTGAGAAGTGAGGTAACCCGGGGATCGTTCCACACGAATTGCAGTGCCCACTCCACGGGACTCCTCTGAACCGGAGATGTATCCCAAAGAGCCCGCACCGGTTCGGGGACGCGGCCCGCCAACCGCCCGCCCTTGAGCGGCTCCATGACTACCACTCCCAAGTTCTTGTCACCGGCGTAGGCCAAACCGGCCGCGCCCGCCTGGTACTCGGTGTCCATGTAGTTGTACTGGATCTGGCAGAAATCCCAGCCGTAACCGTCCACGATCGGGGCGAAGTGCTGCGGTTCGTCGTGATAGGAAAAACCGGCGAAGCGGATCCTGCCGTCGGCCTTGGCGGCCTCAAGGAACTCGAGCACCCCCAGGCCCAACAGCTTGGCCCATGACTCCTGGTTCATGCCGTGGAGCAGGTAGCAGTCGATACGATCGGTCCGCAGGCGTTCCAGCTGGCCGCCAAGGATGGAGTCCATGTCCTGTCGAGACTCGACCACCCAATGCGGCAACTTGGTGGCTATCAACACCTTGTCCCGACAGCCGCCCAGCACGTCGCCCACGAAGGTCTCGCTCATTCCCGGCTCGGTAAGTGAGCTGCCGTGGTAGGAGTAGGCCGTGTCGAAGTAATTGACCCCGTGATCTATCGCATAGCGCACCATCTGGGTGGCAAGCGGGATGTCGATGTGATCGCGCCTTTCGTCGATCACCGGCAGCCGCATGCAGCCAAAACCGAGAACCGAGACCTTCTCCCCCGTCCGGCCCAGAGACCTATAGAGCATGTTCATTTCGACTCATATTCACTCCCGTTGCGTGTCAGTGTCCCCCGAGAGAGAGTCTAGCTTCTGCATCAGGACTTCGAGCAGATCCTCTCGTTCCAGCAGATACTTCTTGAGTTCGCGGGAATCGGTGTGGGCGATCTCGAAGATCATCGCCTTCCGATAGCGCTCGATGACAAAACGGATGACCTCGATCTCCTTCATATTGAGCGGGACATCGACCATCATGGCCTCCTTCGTGCACCCCCGCCCTCTACAGCGTCGGGCGAGGCAGGACCTACGCAGATAGCCTTCCCCGGCTGGTCGCACTCCTAATCCTCCGTTATCCTGGATCCTCGTTATCCTGAGCGGGTCGGAACGGAGGAAGGTCGTGAAATACAGCGAGGGCTCGATAGGCCGCGTGTTCGTACTCCGACTGGACGATGGGGAAACGCTCAACGACACCATCGAGGCCTTCGCAGCCGAACACGGGGTCAAGCGGGGAGTGGCCTTCTATGTGGGGGGCTCGGCGGACGGCAGCCGCCTGGTGGTAGGACCCGACGCGACCCGGCAGGATGCGGTCGTGCCTCTCATCCATACGCTGGCCGGAGCACGGGAGACCTTGGCCCTCGGTACGCTCTTCCCCGACAAGTCGGGTAGACCCATGGCGCACATGCACGTAGCCAGCGGTAGGGAGGGGGAAGCCACTGTCGGTTGCGCCCGAGCGGGCCTCGAGACCTGGTTGGTGGGGGAGGTCATCCTCTTAGAGATCGTGGGATCTGAAGCTCATCGAGAGGTTGACCCTGCCACCGGGTTCGATCTGTTGACGCCGGCCTGAAGCCGAGCGAATATCCCACGCGCGCGTCCTGTATTACCCTGTAGGATGCTCCGTGATAGGTTGAACGGAACCAGAACGACCGAAAGTGGGGCCGCGAACGTCATCCGCCATACTCACAGAGGGACTGACCAAGCTCTACGGCCGTAGGCCGGGCATCGAGGGGTTGGATTTAGAGGTCCTGCCGGGCGAGATATTCGGGTTCATCGGGCCCAACGGCGCCGGTAAAACCACCACCATCAGACTACTTCTCGACCTCCTGCGCCCCACCGCGGGACGCGCTACCCTGCTGGATCGTGACGCCCACCGACAGAGTGTGGCTCTGCGTGGATCGATCGGCTACCTGCCCGGCGAGTTCGGGCTTGAACCCCGCATGACCGGCCGGCAACTGCTCGAGTACTTCGGCCGGCTGCGCGGCATGGACGATCTGGGAGTCGCGCCTGCGATGGCCGGACGGCTGGACATCGATCTCGACCTACCCATGGGCCGACTCAGCAGAGGCAACCGGCAGAAGATCGGCCTCATCCAAACCCTCTTCCACCGACCTCGACTGCTCATCCTGGACGAACCGACCACCGGGCTTGATCCGCTCGTGCAAGATACCTTCCTGCAGATACTCCGCGAGGCCCGCGACGAGGGGAGGACGGTGTTCCTCTCTTCGCACATCCTCAGTGAGGTCGAGAGGGTATGCGACCGGGTAGCCATCGTCCGGGACTCCAGGCTGGCCACGCTGGAGACCACCGAGTCACTGCTGGAGAAGCGGCGCAAGCGGGTAGTCATGGTGTTCGCCGCTCCGGTGGACGCCGCGCGCTTCGCACAGTTGCCCGGAGTCACCGACGTGCAGGTCCAAGGGACGGCCGTCTCACTCCGACTGCAGGACGGCATCGATGCCGTGGTCAAACTGGCGGCCCAGTTCACGCTGCTCGACCTGCGGGTCGATCATCCTTCGCTGGACGAAGTGTTCATGGGGTACTACGGAGAGCAGAAGTGACCGGGCTGCGGACAGAGCTGCGGCGTATGTGGATCTTCACCGCCCACCAGTTGCGAAGCAGGTGGCGTTCGCTCACCATCTGGGGAGTAGCCCTGGGTGCGATGGGGGCCTTGTATGTGGTCCTGTTTCCCAGCATGAGTACCTTCATGCAGGAGTACTTGGAACAGGCTCCGGAGAGCCTCAAGGGCTTCCTCGGTGAGCTGCAGGGACCCATGACCATCGAGCAATGGTTGGGGATGGAGTACTTGAGCCTGCTCATCCCGGTTGTCCTCCCGTTCGCGGTCATGATCATGGGGGCTCGGGCCATTGCGGGAAGGGAAGAGCGCAAGACCCTTGACCTGTTGCTCAGCAATCCGCTGCCCAGACGGGATGTGGTGGCGGGCACCGTTCTCACCATGGCTATCGTCCTGGCAGGAGTGTTGGCCATCACCTGGATGCTCACCTACATCGCCGTGCCACTCGCCGGTGTCGATCTTTCGCCGGCCCGCTTGGCCTACTCCTTGGTTGCGCTCTGGCCGTTATGTCTCCTCTTCGGAGTCCTGGCCCTGCTGCTGTCGGCATGGGTGAGACGTAGCGCCTTCGCCATCACCATTCCCGCGGTCATACTGCTCGCCATGTACCTGGCCGAGGTTCTGGGGCAGGCAGCCAAGTCGATGGAGCCCTACAGAGTGGTTTCCCTCTTCTACCACGTGGGCAACCCGGTCGAGGGAGACTTCCCCTGGACAGCGGTGCTGCTGATGCTGGCGGGAGTGTGCGTCCTCACCGGAGCGGCCGTAGCCGTCTTCCAGCGGAGGGACGTCTTCACGTAGCTCTCGCGGGCAGTGGGCCGAGCTACGGGCAGTGTGTCGACCGGCCATATCACGGGGATGGTACCCTGGGATCACATTCTCGTGTGATAAGACAAACCCGGCGTCATGCCCAACCGAGAGGAAACCGATGGCAAGGGCCTGTCCTACTCCCCAACCGCTCCGCAGCGTTCTCGGGACGGTGCTCTTCATCACCCTGGTCTTCCTGCTCGCTTTCCTAGCGCGCCTCATCTTCTCGCCCCTCATGCCTTCCATCCAGGAAGACCCGGCCATGGGCGTCGCCTCCGGCCAAGCCGGCGCCTTGTTCCTGCTGGGCGCCCTGGGGATGCTGTGTGGTTCGCTCTTAGCCCCCCTCTTCTACAGCACCCTCAACCACCGGCGCACCATGATCCTCTCCCTGTTTGTCATGGCCGTTACCCTGGTAGGGGCCTACTTCGCGAACTCGCTGTGGACCCTCCGGGCTGTGTTCTTCGTCCTTGGAGCCTGCTTCGGCGTGCATCAGCCGTCCTCGATGGCAACCCTTACCGCCACCGTCCGCCGGGAGGATTGGGGCAGGGCCCTCTCCATCCAGCAGCTCTCGCCACCCCTGGCTCTGGTCAGCGGGCCGCTCTTAACCGTGGCCTTGCTCAACTGGTTCTCCTGGAACGAAGCTCTACTGTGGATAGCGGGGATCATCGCGGTCGTCGCCGTCCTCTTCACGTTCGCCACACCGGGAGTAGGTAGTTTTGCGGGAGAACCGCCAAGTCCGGCCGCCATCAGGCCGGTAGTTAGCACGTACTCGTTCTGGATCATGATCTTTCTGTTCGCTCTGGGCATGGGTGCGCAGGTGGGCGTATATACACTGCTGCCTCTGTACCTGCACTTGGAGCGTGATTTGACCGTGGCCTCCGCGAACACCCTCCTGGGCCTAGCCAACATCGCGCCGCTGGTCACAGTGTTCATCTCCGGGTGGGTGACGTCCCGATTGGGAGAGAAATGGACCATGGGGATAGCGCTCTTGCTGACGGGGATAGCGGCCATCCTGGTGGGACTTCTCTCCGGCGTGGGGATGAAGATCTGCATAGTCCTCATGGCCGCCCTGGCGGTGTGCTACTTCCCACCGGCGTTTGCCGCCCTGTCCCGCATCGTCCAGCCCAACTATCGAAGCTTGGCCGCCGCCTTCTGCCCGCCCACCGGTTTCGTCCTGGGAGGTGGACTCCTCCCCCTTGCGCTGGGTTATATGGGAGAGACCTGGAGCTTCAGCCTGGGGATCATCGTCATCGGGGCCATCATCGCGGTCGGAGCGCTCGCGGTCATACCCCTGCGGCTGTTGACGCACTTGGAGGAGGGCTGTTGATATAGCGGTCGTTCTCCCCGAACAAGCCAAGAGCGACGTCCTCACCCGGCCTGCCGCGAACGGTCCGGCCCATCTCCACTGCTGCTCCCAGGCTATGGTCCGTTTCACGCTCCTTAAGCTGGGTTGTGACCAAGACCTCGCCACTCTAGGCCGCTACCTGGGAGGAGGCGTGGCCGGCATGGGCGAGACATGCGGTGCGATCACGGGAGCCGCTCTATCACTCGACATCCGCGACCATCACCTACCGGGAGGAGCTCCCAACTTGGAGCAGGCCACGTCCGAGGATCTTCAAAGACTCGTACATAGCTTCACCGATGAATTCGGATCGCGCGGCTGTCCAGAACTCACAGGGTTTGACATGAGCGGCCCGGAAGGCTTCGAGGCCTTCCAGCAGAGTGACGCTCCCGAGCGCTGCGGCAGGTACATAAGTTGGATGCGCGACCAAAAACTTCCGCTGTTGGTCGATCCGACGGCCACGTCGAGAGGTAAGGACCAGCCTACGTCCACCCCACGAAACGCCGGAGGCCGCCTCGTTGCCGAGGCGGCCTCCAAAGCTCTTATGATGCGCTGCGACCCCGAAGGCGCCGTTGGCAGGCGTCAGTCGGGTAACCAACGACTAAAGGCGAGCGCCACCTCCGGTCCAATGGCCGCTGCGCATACTAGGCAAACTGTCTATTGGGACCACCTCCTTTCTACGCTTGGCTAGATTCTATCAGGAGGGTACGTTCTACGCCAGACCCGACGACGGGTTTGTACGCTAGGGGCGGATAGAATCACTCCCAAAACACCGCGGGCGGCACTCCGAGACTTTCGGATTCGTTCTCAGCCGACAAGGCCCGCAGCCCTGCTTCTTCGCCTGACCGACCGGCGCCGCGGTATCCTGGGCGGATGAAGACTTTCACCGGCAGTCGCTGCCTCGCGGTCCTCGCTGTAGCTATCGCAGCCGCATCGATCACCGCCGGCTGCGGTGATCCGGTCCCAAGTGCGACTTCCACCCCCCCGTCCGAAGTAGTCTCACCCGGGACGCCGGCTCCCCAGACAACCGTCCCCTATTCGAACGTCAACGGATCGATCCCTCCGACCTCCGGCACCATTGACAAGCCGTCCACTACCGTCACCACCCGGCCGGATCCCGCGGAGATAACGCTCCGCGGCATGACGCTCCCCCAGAAGGCGGCCCAGGTACTTCTGGTCGCGTTTGACGGCACGACTCTCCTGCCCGCCGTGGAAGAGATGCTATCCCGGGATCCTCCCGCCGGACTCCTGTTGCTGGGGCGCAATGTCGAAGAGACCGGTCAACTCAAGGAACTGACCGCCGCACTCCAGGAGGCAGGCACGCGCAACGGCCAAGGCATCGGGCTACTCATCGCCGTGGATCAGGAAGGCGGGCCGGTCCAGCGTATCCGCGAGGGAGCTCCCACAGTGCCGGCCGCCCGGGCCTTGGGAGATTCAGTCTCGCTGGAGGAGATCGCGCGCTTGGCCGAGGAGACCGCCGGCTCCCTGCTCGAACTCGGGGTGAACATGAATCTCGCCCCCGTGGCCGACGTGGTCGACGACCCGGAATCCTTCCTCTACCAGCGTACCTACGGAGGCGACCCCCAGCTGGTCGCCGATTGTGCGACAGAGGTGATCGAGGCCTTCAGAAGTAGCGGGCTCATCGCGGCCGTCAAACACTTCCCCGGGCACGGGAGCGCCGCGGGCGACACCCACGGTGGCGCCGTGGTGTCGGAGGCTACCCGCGCAGAATTCGCAGCCACCCATCTTCCACCCTTCCGGGCCTCCCTAGACGCCCAGGTGGAGTGCGTCATGGTCGCCCACCTTGTGGCTTCTGCGTACGACGCCGACCGGCCGGCATCACTCTCAATCAAGGTGATCGAGGAGCTCCTCCGCGACGAACTGGGCTTCTCGGGCGTGGTCATCGCCGACGACCTGGAGATGGCCGCCGCCGTCGGGGCCGTCACCGGAAATGGCACAGACCAACCGGCCGGAAGCGGTGCGGGCGGCGGTGGGGTGGCTGTCTCGGCACTGGAGGCCGGGTGCGACCTCCTGATCTCTACCGGGACCGCGGACCGTCAGCAACAGATGCTTCATGCCATCGTCGAAGCAGTAGAGTCAGGGCGCCTGTCTCCGGAGCGTCTCGATGAGGCCGTGTTGCGTGTGCTGGGTCTGAAGTCCCGCTATGGTCTCCTGCCCCTCCAGGGGTAGCAGGCGCATCAGCCGTGGAACCAGGGATTGCGGTAGACTGGCCCGGTAGCCGGCGGCAGACCTTGGTGGTGATCGGTTCGCAACGGCCGCCGAATTGGCCCATAGGAGGATCGAGTGGCTGATACGAGTCAGCAGACGTCCACATCCGAGCAACTGCACCAGGTCGTCTTTCAACCCTCAGGCCGGCGGGGACGTTTCCCGTCCGGCAGCGATCTGCTGACCGTAGCGCGAGAGTTGGGCGTCGAGATAGAGAGTGTCTGTGGCGGCAAGGGGATCTGCAAGAAATGCCGCGTGAAGATCGAGCCTCTGAATGCGAGGACGTCGGACCCGGGTGACCTCGAGACCACCCGTTCGCGCACTGACGAGCCGGGCGAAACTGTCGCCTTCTGCGTGACTGCCCCCACCGAGGCGGAAATCGAGGCTCTGGGGGCCGACTCACTGGCGGATGGCATGCGACTTGCCTGTCAGACTCGGGTGGTGGGAGACGTGCGGGTGTTCGTCCCCGAGGAGAGCCGCAGGACGCAACAGGTGGTCCGCAAGGAAGCAGGTGGACGCACGGTGCCCCTTGACCCGGCCGTGAAATCCTACCAGGTGACACTCGAGCCGCCGACGCTAGAGGACGCCGAAGCCGACGCCGAACGATTGCTGGCCGGCCTGGAAGAACAACACGGTCTGACGGATCTGAGATTCGACTTCGAGGTCCTCCAAGCGCTGCCCGGTATCGCCCGCGCCGCCAAGTGGGATCTCATGGTGATCGTGTGGCAGTCCGAGCCGGTGGGCGGGAGCATAGTGGCCGTCAGGCCCGCGGGTGATCCTGGGCGCGTCCTGGGCTTAGCCGTCGATGTGGGCACGACGACGGTGGCCGCGTACCTCACCGATCTCACGACAGGTGAGATCCTGGCCACTGAATCGGCCATGAACCCCCAGGTGTCGTTCGGAGACGATGTGATCGCCCGCCTGCACCACGTTATCCATAACACCGACGGGCGGAGCGAACTGCAACGGTCCGTCATCACCGAGGTCAACGATCTGGCCCGCAAGGCGGCGGAACGCTCTGGGACCAGTCCCCGCGATATCTTCGACGTAGTCATGGTGGGCAACACCGCCATACATCATCTGTTTTTGGGTCTGGATTCCAAGGCCCTGGGAGCGGCTCCCTTCGCACCGGCGGTGCAGGGCACCGTGGACACAACAGCCTCGGCCATCGGCCTCACCTTCAACCCCGGTTGCCGTCTGCACGTCCTTCCGGTGGAGGCCGGGTTTGTGGGCGCCGACAACGTGGCCGTGGTGATAGCGGAAGAGCCCTACGACCAAGACGAAGTGCTCCTCCTCATCGATATCGGTACCAACGGCGAGCTGGTCCTCGGCAACCGCAGTCGGATGCTCTCCACCTCCTGCGCCACGGGACCCGCGCTGGAAGGGGCGCATCTGGAATTCGGCATGCGGGCGGCCCCCGGTGCCATCGAACGGATCCGGATCGACCCGCAGACGCTCGATGTCCGCTTCAAGGTCATTGGACGCGATGGTTGGCATACCGAGTACCCGGCAGAGAAGGTGGGCGCCCGCGGCATCTGCGGGTCGGGCATCATCGAAGCCGCCGCAGAGATGCGCAAGGCCGACGTGATCCTGGCGGGCGGCGGCTTCAATCCGGAGGCATCTCACGAGCGGGTCATCCTGGAGAACGGGAAGCCCCGGCAGTTCGTGATCGCCCGTGCGGAAGAGACCGCCATCGGCCGTCCCATCACTGTGTCGCTCAAGGACATCCGGGCCATCCAATTGGCAAAAGCTGCGCTGCGGGCCGGAGCCGAGATCCTACTGCGCATCTTCGGAGTGACCAAGCCCGACTGGATCGTCTTGGCGGGTGCCTTCGGGACCTACATCGACAAGTACCACGCACTGGCTATCGGGATGTTCCCCGATTGCGATCCAGACCGGATCAGGACCGTGGGCAACGCAGCCGGGGACGGAGCTCGTTTCGCCCTGCTCAGTCTGGCCAAGCGTCGGGAGGCGATCTGGGCGGCGCGGAACATCGAGTTCATCGAGTTGGCCACAGATCCCGACTTCCAGAGACAATACGTGGCGGCCATGCAGTTCGACCCTATCGCATCGATAGCGGAGGAATGAGACGGGAACATCAAAGCCCATCCATAGCCGAGGCCGTATGGAACGCCGCATCAAGCGACCCATCGGTCAGGCCGATATGGAGAGAAGGATTCAAACCTCTACTGCCCAGTCCACTACCTAGGTAGCAGAAGACGGGTATTGACCCCGCGCTCGTGGAGGCGGGAGAATAGTGTGAATGGCTCAAAGCCCGACATACAGCAGCCCCGGGGGTGTGCAGTGAAGAAGACGCTCGTGTTCTGGCTCGTTGTGATGTGCGCCACGGCGCTGTTCTTGGGCGTGGCCGCCGTCGCCTCGGCCGAAGAACCGCCTCAGCAAGAGGTCGAGACCCAAGCCTGGCAGGTGCGGACCATCGACACCCCGGTGACCGGCGTGGTGCCTTCCTTTGTCTCTGCGTCCGGCGGCATACTGGCGTGGACGGGCGCCAAACCGGGCGGGTATTCGAACATGTATGTCTTCGATCTCGTCACCGGTGTCAACACGACTATCAAGACCGGCCTCCCGGGGAAGTACTACAACCCCTCGGCAGACGGCCCTTGGGTGGTCTACCAAGGGGGTCGCGCCGGTGCCTATGACGATATCTACTACTGCGATATCGGCAACGGCACGGTCACTCAGGTCACCTACAACAACCCCACGGTGGGCGACACCAACGACTGGAACCCGCGCATCGATGCCGGCCGCATAGTGTGGGAAAAGGACATGACGGGCAGCGCGGCCAAGCCCGGCATATACCTCTATCGAATAGACATGGGGACCATTGAGTGCATCATGGAAGGCGACGAGTACCGTGATCCGGACATCTCCGGCGACTACGTCGTCTGTACCAAGGCGGAGGAGACAGGCCTCACTACCGAGATCATCCTGTATAGCTTGGTCACAAAGGAGATCAGGAGCATCGCCGACAGCACGAAGGCCAACGAAGACCCACGTATCGACGGGGAGCTGGTGGTGTGGTCGTCACACGATGCCTATGACGATTCTACGCCCAACCTTCTGCATACTTACCAGGTGCACTTGTACGACATCCCCGGTGACACAGCCACCCAGCTGACCAACGACGTGGCCGGCAACTCCAAGCCCTCCGTCAAAGAGGGGCTGATCGCCTGGATGACCAAGGTGCCATCGGGCATCGTGGTGTACGAAGCCGAGCAAGAGTGCAACTACCAGTTGCCGGCACGGGGAGACACGGCCGGAGCGCCTGAGGTCGACGGTAGCGGTGTCGCTTGGGTAGGGACCAAGGGTCTTTACTACGCACTACCGGCGTCGGAGGCCACCCTGTTCCCGGACGTGCCGGCAGAGCATCCGTATATCGGCGCTATCGAGTCCATAGCCGACCAAGGGATCATCGAGGGCTACAAGAACGGCAATTTCGGTCCCAGCAATCCCATCACCAGGCAGCAGTTCGCCAAGATGATCGTGCTTACCATGGCCGTCAACGACCCCGGCCGTTACACCGCCACCACCAGTGACACGTTCGAGTTCACCGATTCTTCCTCCATCGAGCGCGTGCAGGGTGAGCTCTACCCCTACCATTACGTGGCCAAGGCGGCCCTGACCGGGCTTACTGTGGGCTACACGGACGGCAAGTTCCGGCCCTTCAGCAACATCAGCCGCCAGCAGGTGATCACCATGATCGTCCGAGCCGGCAGCCAGGTGCTACAACCCCCGCCGGCCTCCTACCGAGGTCAGCTCTCCTATGCCAACGCGGAGCACGGCCAGAGGATCCGCCTGGCTGAGTACAACGGGCTACTGAGCGGGATAGCCGGACCGGTATCCCCGGATAACCTTGCCGGTTGGGACACCACCAAAAACGCCACCCGGGGCGAAGTGGCTCAGATGCTGTTCAACCTCCTGGGCAAGCTCTGCGTGCCTGAGTAGACCGCCTGCGACGGGTTGATCTCGCACCCCCTCCCCCGCCGGCATCTAGGCCGGCGGCGGGCTTCCTCCTCCCGGCGGCGGGCTCCCCCCGCCCGGCGGCAGACGGGGATCCCAAGACTCGGAGTAGGCTCCAGGCTGAGAAGCGGCCGCCCGCGCCGCACGGCGTTCCCGACCTGCTCGTCGCCTCCAGTCCCAGAGAGCCACGCAGGTCGCGCCGAAACCCACCAGGCCGATCAAGAAAAGGGCGATGCCCCCCGCTATCGGTATCCACCAGAGTATGCTGAGGAGGATCACACCCACAACGGCAGCCAGCATAAGCGGACCTCGTTCGCCGGACTTCCTGCCCAGGATGAGTCTGCCCACCATCGCCCCCACAGCCACGAAGCCGAAGAGACCGACGGCGGGCACTACCACGCCCAACCAAGGTATCAGCAGGAGGATCCCGATCAACGTCACGATCAGAACGACGCTGATCAAGGGAACGACCACGATGACGAGAAGCGCTCCCCACCCCAGCGAGGAGAAGAAATGACCGCGTACCCGGTCCGCAACCGCGACCGTCTGACGCGGCACCACGGCAGTCACTACAACCGCGATGATGACCAGAAAGACGAGCACCCAGATGTAACCGGCCAGCGAGCCCCAACTCCAAGAATCATAATCGGGGGTAAAAGTGACTGCGCTGACCCAGTCGGGGACGGGCAGACCCCGGAAGACTCCGCCCGGTACCTCCGCCTGTGCCTCCACGGTCACGTCGCCGAAGACGACCCACACTGCCCTGTCGTCGGGGTCCTCATCCAACCCCACTCGAGCGCCCGAGGCGATGAAGGCATCGCCTGCCACGACGACGAGCCTATCGCGCACGGTGCCGTACACTGTGACGTCACCGCCCACCACCAGCACGTTCTCCCAAGTCTCCGTGGGCCCGATGGTCACGTCCTCGAAGATGCCTATCTTCTGGGCCGACCGGGAAGCGTCGTCCTGCGCCGCGTACGCGGCGTCCGCACGTACCGAACCCGCGGTGGCGAGAATGATGCAGAGAACTGAAGCGCAGAGCCCTATGATGACGACCAGCCATCCGCGGAGCCGGATATCACTCATTTCAACCTCCGATCCTCTTGCGCCCCCGGTCTTCATCGACCTTCGGGTCTACCCATATCATAGCCGCCCCGGCAACGACGTTGCGCCCGTATGTACCTTGAGGCCCTCGGACTGCTAGTCTGACACATGTTCATTCTGCAATGCGCTTTCGCGCCGGACTACGGAGGTAGTCTTAATGACCACTGACACGCTGCGCCGGACCCCTCTTCACCCCCGGCATGCGTCCTTAGATGCGAAGATGATCGATTTCGCGGGGTGGGACATGCCCCTCTTCTACCCCACCGGGACGGTGCAAGAGCACCTAGCCACGCGCCGGCGCGCGGGTCTGTTCGACATCTCTCACATGGGCCGTTTTTCGGTAAGTGGCGAGAAGGCTCTCCCCTTCTTGCAGTATGTGCTCAGCAACAACGCCGCCGCCCTCGACGTCGGCCAGGCGCAATACACCTTCATCACAACCGAGACCGGCGGGGCTGTCGATGACGCCTACCTGTACCGCTTTGTGGAAGGTGGGTATCTACTCGTCGTCAACGCGGCCAATCGGGATAAGGACTGGGAGCATCTGCACGCCCAACTCCGTGATGGTTGGGACGTGAAACTCGAAGACGTGAGCGACCGCCTGGCTATGCTTGCCCTGCAGGGGCCCCAATCGCGCGATATCCTGACTGAGTTGCTCGAGGGGGGCGCACTCCCCGAACCGCGTCGCAACGAGCTCTCTACTGCGACTATCGCGGGCTGTGTGGTCCCGCTCAGCCGATCCGGTTACACCGGTGAGCCATTGTGTTTCGAGTTGTTCCCGGACGCCGATGACGCCCTCCGGGTGTGGGATGTCCTTGTGGAGAGAGGCGCCGTCCCCTGCGGACTCGGCTCCCGGGACACGCTGCGGCTCGAGGCCGCTCTTCCCCTTTACGGCCAAGAGCTGGGCATGGCCCCCGACGGGTCCGAGATCCCTCTCTTCTCCTCACCCTTGGCGGCCTTTGCCGTGAGCTTCTCGCCCCTCAAGGGCGACTACGTGGGCCGAGAGGCACTGCTGCGGCAACAGGCCGCCTACCGGCGCATACTGGCCCGGGACTACTCCCTGATAACCGACCTGCCTCGCATGACCCGCCCGCTGGCCCTCACCGGACGAGGGGTCGCCCGCCCAGGATCGCCCGTTCTCAAGGACGGAGAACCGGTGGGCCTGGTGACAAGCGGGACCATGGTCCCCTATTGGAAGTCGGAGGGCGAAGGTCTGGGAGCCCATGTGACCGACGAACACGACCTCCGTTCCATCTGCCTCGCGCTGCTCGCCACCGATATCGTGGAGGATGAACGTCTGACCGTGAACATACGCGGAAAGGACGTCGATGCCGTGGTGGTACCGTACCATCTCCGCAGCGACGCACCCCCGTACGCCCGTCCCATCGTCCACGACTTCGAGCTCGCCGAGGCGCCCGCTCCCGAGGGCGATCTGCCCATGCGGGCCGGCCGGCTGCTCGCTCAGGCTCTCGAGAACCATCTCTGGCGGCAACAGCGGTGCATCAACCTCATCCCATCGGAGATGACGCCCTCCCCACTGGTTCGACTGCTGACCGTGACCGACCCGGCCTTCCGCTATGCCGAACATCGCAAGCTGGAGGCCTTCTACGACGCCGACGTCTTCTACTATCAGGGAACGGGGTTCATCGAAGAGGTCGAGCGTCTGCTTGAGGCCGAACTGTGCCGCTTCTTGGGAGCGACGGAGGTGGAGACCAAGGTGGTGAGCGGCCAGATGGCAAATGCCGCCGTGTTCTCGGCACTCATGGACTACTACAACCGTGGTAACCCGAAAGCCGAACCGAGCCGCATCCAGATGGTTATGAACAACCACATCGGCAAGGGAGGCCACCTGAGCGCCCAACCCATGGGGGCCCTCAAGGACTTCGTCGCCACCGATCCGCGCACCGACCGGCCGGCGGTGGTCAACTTCCCCGTCATGCCCGACAATCCCTACCGTATCGACGTAACCGAGACCTTCCAGCTCATCGACGAACACCGCCCCAAGCTGATCATCTTCGGCAAGAGCATGGTCCTGCACAAGGAACCGGTGTCCGAGATCCGAGGCTTCCTTGATCGCCAGGGCTATGACGCCGTGATCATGTACGACATGGCCCATGTGCTCGGGCTGGTAGGACCGTACTTCCAATATCCCTTTGCCGAAGGCGCGGACTTGGTCACCGGGTCGGCCCACAAGACCTTCTTCGGTCCCCAACGCGGGATCATCGCGGGCCGTTTCACTGAGGACGAGGAACGTTACGATCTGTGGGAGGCAGTCCGCCGGCGCGTCTTCCCCGGCTCGGTCTCCAACCACCACCTGGGCACCCTCTTGGGACTGCTTTTGGCGGCGTACGAGATGAACCACTTCAAAGACACATACCAGAAGGCGGTAGTCACCAACGCCAAAGCCTTTGCACGAGCACTCCACGACGCGGGATTGGACGTGGCCGGAGATCCGGCGATCGACTTCACGGAGACCCACCAGGTGATCGTGGAAGTGGGATACGGCCGGGGTCCGGAGATAGCGAGTCGCCTAGAGGAGAACAACATCATCTGCAATTACCAGGCGGGCCCGGACGAAGAGGGTTTCACCGCATCGGGTGCCTTGCGCCTGGGGTCCGCAGAGATGACCCGCTTCGGGATGGGTCCCTCCGACTTCGCCGAGGTCGCAGCGCTGATGGCCGAGGTCATCAACGGCGACGCCGTCGTGGCCGAGGAGGTCGCCAGAGTTCGGCAGCGCTTCCTGGACCTGCAGTTTTGCTTCCGCGAAGAGGACTATCCTGAGGTGGCAGCCAAGTTGCTCGACGCTCTGTAACGCCCGGTAGGCGCAGCCGGCATTCATGTGAAGGCGGCGCCGGCCCCTCAGGGGCCGGCGCCGCCTTCTTCGCCGAGAGCCATCCGACCATGTGCGTACGATCGGAGGCCGCCCTTCGCGCACCGTCCGGACTTGTCTACTCCTTCTCCATCTTGCCGATGGTCGCCTCCGCCTCAGCGCCTACGAAGGCGAGATCTTTGCCCAGTTCCAGGGACATCGGGGTGGGCATGAACGAGTTGCGCCCAAATACACCACCTGCCAGTTCGTATCCCAAGACCGCACCGGTGTGCTCGTCGAACTGGAAGTCGTCGATCTTGCCCAATTCCTTGCCGGTGGTGGTCTGCAAACGGAGGCCGCGGATGCTCAGATCCTTGTCGAGAACCGCCTTGATGTCGGCTGCGTCACCCGCCTTCACAATGCTCTCGGTCGCCGTCAGGACCACGGCGTCGGGTCCGATCGCCTGCACACCCGCCCAGGGCGCTACTCTGGCGCTCTTGAAGAGACCTTCAGCTATGACAAAACCCAGAACCTGCCGACCGTCCGTATCAACCACCAGGTCCTTGATCTTGCCTACCGTCTCCCCGCCGTCACGGACAACCACCGACCGGCCTATGACATCACTTGCCTTCTGCATCGTTAGCCTCCTCGCTAGGTGAACATGTGAGTGGTCCCCGTGAGTTCGAGCACGAGGATGACGACCAAGGCCAGCGTGACCAGGGCCACCAGGTCCAGCCAGATATGATGAGACTTCCGCCTTAGGAACCTGGGCATGCGTGCCTCCACGAGCCCTGCGACGTGACTGTCGCTTGCCGCCTCATTGTATACAAGTCCGGCCCCGGGGGAAACAAGGAAGAACGAGCATCTTTCGGAAGGAGCGGACTGTGCCCAATCACCTGGCCGGAGAGCCCAGCCCCTATCTACAGCAACACGCCGACAATCCAGTCGATTGGTATCCCTGGTGCGACGAAGCATTCCAGCGGGCCGAGCAGGAGGACAAGCCCATCTTCCTCAGCATCGGCTATTCAGCTTGTCATTGGTGTCACGTGATGGAACGGGAATCGTTCACCGATGCCGCTACCGCGCGCTTCCTGAACGAGCACTTCATCAGCATCAAGGTCGATCGAGAAGAAAGGCCGGACCTGGACGCCATCTACATGCAGGCAGTCACAGCCATGACGGGCCAGGGAGGTTGGCCGCTCAGCGTTTGGCTGACTCCGGACGGCGCGCCCTTCTACGGTGGGACCTACTTCCCACCCGCCCCTAGATACGGCATGCCATCGTTCCCCCAGGTACTGAAGATGCTGGTCTCGGTCTGGAGCGGGCGCCGCCAAGATATCCACGAGACGGCTGCCAGCCTGCTGGCCCACCTCGACCGCGAGGACGAAACCCGTTCCACGGCGCTTCCGCGGGAACGACTTCTTGCTGGGGCCATGGATCATCTCCGTCCATCGTTCGATCCGGTGTACGGCGGTTGGGGAGAGGCGCCCAAGTTCCCGCAACCGCTGCTGCTCGAGTTCCTTTTAGCCCGGCGTCGGAGCAGCACTCAACCTCAAGTGGAGCAGGATATCGAGCTCACGCTGGACGCCATGGCCGCGGGAGGCATCTACGATCATCTGGGAGGAGGATTCCACCGCTATTCCACCGACGAGCGCTGGCTCGTACCTCATTTCGAGAAGATGCTGTACGACAATGCCCAACTGGCCCGCTGCTATCTGCATGCCTGGCAATCGATGGGTAAGCCCCGTTATCGAGAGGTGGCGGAGGAGACCCTGGATTACCTGATACGAGAGATGCAGCACCCTCTGGGGGGATTCTTCAGTGCCACGGACGCCGACTCAGAGGGTGAAGAGGGAGCCTTCTTCGTCTGGACACCGCAGCAGATCCGAGAGGCCCTCCCAGCCGGGTCTGCCGACGACTTCATGGCCGCATACGGCGTCACGGCCGCAGGCAATTTCGAGGGGGCCAACATACTGCACAGACCGCTTCCGCCTGCCGGCGATCGCGGCGCTCATCTGGATACCCAGCCCGACCTGTCTGTAGCTCGGGCCCAGCTGTTCGCCGTCAGGGAGCAGCGACCTTACCCGGCACGCGACGATAAGATTCTAGCCGGCTGGAACGGGCTCGCTCTTGCAGCCCTTGCCGAGGCGGCGCGGGCGCTGAGATCGGACCGTTACCGAGAGGTGGCCATCAAGACGGGTCGATTCATTCAGGAGAGCTTCGTCCGGCCGGGAAGCCGCCTGGCCCACCTCTGGAAGGATGGCCAAACGCGCGGGAACGGCTTTCTGGAGGACTACGCCTGCGTGATAGAGGGCCTCATCGCCCTCTATCAGTTGACATTCGCTGAAAATTGGTACCAGAGCGCAAAGGACCTTGCGGATTCCATGGTCGAACATTTCAAACGGCCCGCGGGCGGCTTCTATGACACCAGCGACGACCATGAGGACCTCGTGGTCCGACCTCGCTCGCTTCAAGACAGCCCTACTCCAAGTGGCAATGCCATGGCCGCCACAGTCCTCCTCAAGCTCGGTGCCTATGCGGGAGACACGCGCTACACCGACCTGGCCGAGGAGACCATGGCGACTTCGGCAGAACTGGTGAACCGCGCCCCCGGCATGTTCGGTCAGTGGCTCCTCGCATATCATCTGGCGGATTCCGGCATCACCGAGCTCGCCATCGTAGGCGATCTCAATGCACCTCAGACAGCGGCCCTGCTCTCCGTGGCCACCGAAGGCTTCAGACCCACCATGATCATCGCGGCCCACTCAGGCAACTCGACGTCCGCCGTCCCCTTGCTAGAAGTCCACCGACTGCAGTCCGGCGAGGCGGCATCCGCCTGGGTATGCCGAAGGTCCACCTGCCTAGCCCCCGTGACTGATCCACAAGAACTCGCCGGTCTGCTGGACTCGTAAGCTTCCCCTCTCCGAGGGTTGCGAGAAGGAGACACGAAAGGGGCGCCGGTCACCCGGCGCCCCCTCATCTTTCGACATCTTAGGAGCCAGCGACTACCAGCGTGAACCGCCCGAATGGCCGCCGTAGCCGCCACCACCGCCGTAGCCGCCGCCTCCGCCACCGCCGTAGCCGCCGCCACGACCGCCTCCGAAGCCGCCCGACCTGCGCTGCTCCTGCTCGCGAGCGTTGTCCACGTTGAGGGTACGACCGTCCAGATCGGTGCCGTTAAGCCCACCCTTTGCAGCCTCAGCCTCTTCCGTGGTGCTCATCTCCACAAAGGCGAAGCCTTTGGGGCGGCCGGTCTGACGGTCCGTGATGATATTCACAGCCACCACTTCACCATACTCGCCGAACGTCTTTTCAAGGGTTTCTTTGGTGGTACCGTAGGAGAGGTTGCCGACATACAGTCTTGCCGTGCTCATCAGGTCCTCCACAGATCACGATGACAGAAGACGCATGCGTTCGGATGCACCTGCGGACGGACGAGCAGATGAAGCACTCTCCACGTCGCGGGAACAGCTTCCTATCGATGCTATACCATCATACATCAATAGCTGGGTCAAAGGGTAAGACTATTTTAGGAGTCTGAAGCAGAGTTGAATCCTGTTCCGGATCTCGGAAAGAGCATCAGAACGAAGGAGGCCAGATCTTGACCGCTCCCGGCCTGCCGCGCGCGCTGGAGACACTGGATGACATCGAGAGGAAGATCAGCGGGAGAACGCCGGCTTTCTTTCTGGATTTTGACGGGACCGTGTCCCCAATCAGCGCCCATCCCGACCTGGCTGTGATGCCGGCGGGCACGGCGGAGGTGCTGGACGTGTTGACCCGGGACCACGTGGTGTGTCTCGTTTCAGGCCGGGACCTGACCGACTTGCGACGCAAGGTGGACATCCCCGGAATCTATTACGCCGGTGACCACGGCTACCGCATCGCCGGACCTGCCGGATCTGGAGTGGAACTGGAGGTCGGAGGCCAACAGGAACGCTTGGAGCTGGAGAGTGCATCGTACGAGCTGGAACGCCGCCTACGTTCCATCGCGGGAGTGGTGGTCGAAACCAAGGGGACCTCGCTGTCCGTCCACTACCGGCTGGTTGCCGAGAATGAACGCCCGGCGGTCGACCGGACAGTCCGGGAGGTGGCTGATAGCGCCCCCTCTCTGCGCTTGACCGGCGGCAAGCTCGTGCACGAACTGAGACCTCGGTTGCCCTGGGATAAGGGGAGAGCCGTCCTGTGGTTGATGGGACGTCTGCGGCTCCACCATGCCGATTCCTGTCCCATCTGCATCGGGGACGATCTCACGGATGAAGACATGTTCGTGGCCGTCCGCAGATGGGGAGTGAGCATTCTTGTGGGCCGGTCCGATCGACCCACGTCGGCGCAATACTGGGTAGAAGACCCGCAGGAAGTGACTGCATTGCTCACCACCTTCGCTGGGGGGAAGGTGATCAAAGGCCGGGAGTAGGGTAAAATGACCCCTCCGGCAAGGAGGCATCTCCTATGATCGATTTTGCGATCAAAGACTGTGCACTGGGCATGATCGCTACCGGACGCCGCGCACAGACGCTGCGTGAACTGCGAGACAATCTACGCGACATTCACCCGGGCTGCATCTACCACCACTTCTGGGGAACACTTCTGAGGCCTCAGGTAGTGGATCGTGAATACAACAACGACTTCGCCATGTGGTGCTACAGCAGTCTGCACGACGCGGCCGCTGCTGAGCGCCTCGCGGTCATCGACCCGGCCGACTTCTCCGACCTGGAGGAGCTCCGGCAGGAGTTGATCGAGGTGATCGACGAAAGACTGGACGAGACTGAGCTCATGCTCTTCGCCCGGGCCGACCGGCAGTTTCACTTCGCCCGCTCCGTGATCGTGGTGTTTGACACCCACAAACGCCTCTCCGAACCTAGAGAACTCGTGGAGGCCCTCCCCCAGATGTCGGTGGGAAGCATCTTCTACCACTTCATCGATGCCCGGCGGCGCGATCCCATGTCGGTGGACGACTTCCAAGCGTGGCTTGTGGGGCTGGGGCCGGAATACTCCGAACTGTGCGACGCGGTAGCCCAGATCGATCCGTACTTCGAATCGCTCTTCGCCCTCCGAGAACGGCTGACAGAAGTGTTCACTCAGCATTTCGTCCCGGGGGCCGTCGCATCCCGTCGGTCTCAAGAGTGCGCGGAACCGGCGGCTGAGAACGTGCAGGTGAGCGAGCCGCGTACTGCGTCGGAGGACGTCATACCGGAGGACGTCATATGACCACCGAGACAAGAACGACCAGCTTGCTCGACCGCTACGCCGAACAGGCAGGGCTCGATGCCATGGAACAGCTTCGCCAGCTGGCCGGACTGCTGACAGGATTGAAGGTGGTACACGTCAACTCTACCCGCAGGGGTGGAGGGGTAGCGGAGATCCTTGAGGCGTTGGTCCCGCTCCAGCAAGAACTGGGGATGGACACAAGCTGGGAGGTCATAGAGGGCACTGAGGACTTCTTCTCCTGCACCAAGTCATTCCACAACGCCCTCCAAGGGAAGAGGCTGGATATATCTCGGGGGCTGCTCTGTGAGTACGAGGAGGTCAATGCCGCGAACGCCGAGCGGCTGCGACCCGTCTTGGAGGCGGCCGATATCGTCTTCATCCATGATCCCCAGCCGGCACCACTTCTCACCCACTGCCCGGATCGGCGGGGCAAATGGATCTGGCGGTGCCACATCGATCTCAGCCACCCCTACCGTCCCGTGTGGAAGTTCGTGCGTCGCTTCTTGCTCGGATACGATGCGTCGGTCTTCTCTCTGGACGCTTTTGCCCAGCCCATGCCGCACTCCGTGTACCTGATCCCTCCCAGTATCGATCCGCTAAGCGAGAAAAATCAGCCCTTGGAGCCGGAGGTCGTACAGCGGGTCCTTGAGGAGTTTGGCGTCGACCCAGAACGGCCGCTCCTGCTCCAGGTATCGCGCTTCGACCGGTTCAAAGACCCACTGGGAGTCATCCAGGCATACCGGCTGGCGAAGGACTTCATACCGAGTCTGCAACTGATCCTGGCGGGTGGGACCGCAGCCGACGACCCGGAGGGCGAAACGGTCTTGAATGACGTCCGTGAGGCCGCTGAGGGCGATCCCGATATCCACGTGCTCTCCTCCGGCCATTACAGCGACCGCACGATAAACGCCCTGCAGACCGGCGCCGACATCGTTTTGCAGAAGTCTCTGCGCGAGGGGTTCGGACTGACGGTGACTGAGGCTATGTGGAAGGGTAAGCCGGTCATAGGAGGCAACACCGGTGGTATAAGACTGCAGCTGGTCAACCACCGTACCGGGTTCTTGGTGGACACCCCCGAAGGGGCGGCCATGCGCATACGTTACCTGCTGACGGAGCCTGACCGGATAGCGCAGATCGGTCAGACCGCCAAGGAGTTGGTCCGCCACAACTTCCTGATCACCCGTCATCTGCGCGAGTACCTCACTCTCATGGTTGCTCTCACGCATGGGAATGAGGATCGCATAGAGCTTGGCTAGACCGGCACTCCACCGGATTTGAACCCGGCTGCCCTGCACACCCGACAAGGAGGAACAGTGGCTTCCGAAGCGACCAAGAGGCTCATCGTGGTCTCCAACCGGCTACCGTACGTACTGGACAGACAGGCCGCGGACAAGTGGGTTCTCAAACCGGGTTCCGGGGGCTTGGTCACTGCGCTCCTCCCCGTGTTGCGGAAGCGAGGCGGGATCTGGATAGGTTGGTCCGGTGCCACCGAGGCCATACCCGATCTGGACAACATGTTCGGGAAGGCTTCCGATGAGGCGGGCTACGTACTCAAACCGGTATCGCTCACCAAAGAGGAGGTCGACCGCTACTACCACGGCTACTCCAACGAGAGCGTGTGGCCCCTGTTCCATGATCTGCTGTCGGAGTGCGTATTCGATCCCGAATACTGGGACGCGTACGTGAAGGTCAATCGCCGGTTCGCGGAGGTTCTGGCCGCGGATTGCGACGATGACGACTTCGTCTGGATCCATGACTATCAGCTCATGGACGTAGCCCATCATATGCGCGATATGTGCCGGTCGACCACTCTGGCCTATTTTCTGCACATCCCGTTCCCCTCACCCGACATCTTCATGAAGCTGCCCGAACGGAATGCGGTGCTCACTTCTCTGCTCGCCTACGACCTGGTGGGTTTCCAGACGAGACGAGACCGCCGGAACTTCATACAATGCGTGCGCATGCTGGTGCAGAACACGAGCGTGCGTCCCGAGGGCCATCTACACGTGATCAGATCGGACGATCACGAGACCTTTGTCGGTAACTTCCCCATCGGCATAGATGCAGACTCTTTCGCAGCTTCTGCCATCGAACCCGAGGTGGAAGAACGCGTGGCCATGATCCGGTCGCGGTATGCCGACAGGCAGATCGTGCTCGGTCTCGACCGGCTCGACTACACCAAGGGGATCCCCGAAAGACTCCGGGCTTTCGCGAACCTCTTGGAGCGCTTCCCCGAGGTCCGTGGACGCATCCATCTCTTCCAAGTGGTAGTGCCCAGCCGGGAGGAGATCCCCAAGTACGAAGAGCTGAGGGTGGAGATCGAGCGCCTGGTGGGAAACATCAACGGACGCTACGCCGAGGTGGGGTGGGTGCCGGTACACTACTTCTACCGCAGCCTCCCCTCAGTGGAGCTGTTGGCCATCTACCGGGCATCCAGCATCGCCCTGATCACTCCGCTGAAAGACGGAATGAACCTGGTGGCGAAGGAGTTCTGCGCGTGCAGTCCGGACGAAGACTCGGTGCTGATACTGAGCCAGTTCGCGGGGGCGGCCGCCCAGCTGGGCCGAGCTGCCCTGGTAGTCAATCCCTACGACGTGGAGCAGACCGCCGATGCCATCTACAACGCCTTCCGCATGACCCAGAGCGAACGCCGATACCGCATGAGGAAGCTGCGGCGGAACATCCGGACGCAGAACGTCTTCTGGTGGGTGGATTCTTTCATGCGGGCCGCGTTCAAGGAACTCCGAGACTTTCCGACGCTGGAAGAATACATACCCGAGCACTACGAGCACCGCTAGACCGGCGATAGTGCGAGGCCGGCGCCTGAGAGTCTGCCGGCTCAGCGAGAAGCCAACCCCGAACGCCGACCGTTCTCGGCGATGCCGCTCTACCCCAGCAGTATCCCGCAGTCTTCCTCGGTGTGGAGAAGCAGTCCTGCGCGAGCCAGACCCGCGGCAGTGACCCCGGACCCCTCGCGCAGAGTATGGCTGAAGGTGCCGTCGTACGTATCCCCCACTCCACAGGACGGACTGCGCGCTTTGAGGACCGCGCACGTGGCCCCGGTCAAACGTGCCACTGCCAGAACCTCGGCCGCGCCCCGCAGGTAGATATCGGTGACATCGCGGCCGTCTGAGGTCATGACCCGAGCCCTGCCGTCGAGGACGTCCTCACCCGTCCCCTGACAGATCTCGGCCGGGAATCGAGGAGTCGGCGCTCCTCCCAATTGCTCCGGGCAAACGGGAATCAAGCAGTAGCGACCCTCCAGAGCCATGACGCTCCCAAAGTGCCTCACCCCGCCATCCAACCGAGTGTGAAGGCCCACCAAACAGGCGCTGACGATGAGAGGAGTGCGCCCGGATGACACCACTAGCCGGAGTCGTCGGAGGCGTCCTGCTGCTCGTCGAGTGCCCGGAGAATCTCCTGCAGTTCGGCGACCTTGCCACTAAGCGCGGACAGCTCGTTGGTCAGCCGGTCGGTGGCCTGGGCCACCTTGGAACCGGCCGTCTCGCTGAGGCCATCCTCCTGGATGAGCTCTTCGATCTCATCCAGATAGAAGAACGCCTCGTCCAGCTTGAGCTTCGCCTTATCCAGATTGCCGATGATCCGTTCCAATCCGTCCTCCTTGGCGGCTTGTTCACGTATATTACAATAGTTCTAGGTAGTTCTCAGCTTCACCGTCGGCTCAGACGGCAACTGCAGTCTAGGAGACCCTTCATGCCGTCACCTATATCGATGTCATATAAGCTCCCTATACCCGGTCAGGTGCCTGTCACGGTCAAGATGGAGCTTCCCTCCCATCCGACCCCCAACACCCCCACCCTGATCATCGCCCATGGGGCGAGCAACGATCTTAATCTCCCCTTGCTCGTCCGGTTGGCGACCGCCCTAGCCGCCGGAGACCACGCGATCGTCGTGCGTTTCAACTTCCCCTACGTGGAGCGGGGCGCGACGTCACCCGACTCCCGGAATGTCCTGGAAGACACTATGATGGCCGTTTACAGCCACATGCTCGAGCGACCGGAGACAGGCGCGGCCCCAGTCTTCGTAGGCGGCAAGTCGCTGGGTGCACTGACCGCAGCCGAACTGGTATCGCGCGGCCCTGGGCAGGGAGGTGTGGCCGCCGCCGGTCTGGTCCTGCTGGGCTATCCACTGCACCCGCCCGGTCGAAGGAATCGCCCTCTCCTCAAAGCGCTCCGGCATATCGACATCCCCAGCCTCTTCTTCGCGGGTACCCAGGACCCGCTGTGCAGCCCGGCACTACTGCGCCCAGTCCTTGACAGCCTTATCTACCGGCCCGACCTCTACATCATCCAAGGAGCCGATCACTCTCTGGAACCTCCGGATTCGTCGGATCATGACCGGGAGAGGGTCTTCGGAGAGGTGGTCGAGCAGGTGGAGGCTTTTATCCTGCGGACCCTTGGGGGCTGGAGCTAAGGACCGGGAGGAACCGCTCCCGCCGTCAACTCCGGCGTCTCCCTGGTGCCCAGATGGGCAACGCTCGTGCCGACGAAGACCAATAGGAATCCCAACACCGTACGCCAGGTAAGCGGGTCATAACCGGCGATAATCGACACAATGAGGGCGAAGACCGCCTCGAGATTCATGAGCAGACCGGCCAGAACAGGTGGGGTATGCCGCTGCCCGAGCGTGACGAGCATGTAGGCCACCACCCCGCCTGCGAAACCGGTCCAAAGCGCGATCCCGGTAGCTCTCCACCCTGGGAAGATCTCGGGTCCTTCAAAGAGGAAGGCACAGGCCAGGCAGAGAAAGGCGCACACCGTCATCTGCAGCTGGACCAAGGCAATTGCACTCATGCGGTTGGAGGCGTAGTCGATCCCGAGGATATGCAGAGCCCAGAAGACAGTCGCGACGAGGGTGAGCACCTCCCCCCAGCCGAACCCGAGGGTACCGTAAATGGAGAGGATGGCCAAGCCGCCGACTACAATCACAACCCCTAGCCCGACCGTCGGCGAGGGCCAGCGACCCAAGGCAAGCCCCAGGATGATGGGCACCATGATCACGTAAAGACTGGTCAAGAACCCGGAGATACCCGGGGAGGTGGTGCGCAGCCCGATGGTCTGAAGGGCGAATCCGGCGAACAGCAGCACCCCGATCACGGTACCCATGAACCACCCGCGCCGGTTCAGCCTTCGGACTCTGGGGATTCCGAGCGGGGCCAGTAGGACGGCGGCCGTCAAGAAGCGCAGGCCCAGATAATACAGTGGAGGCATGTCGTCTAGAGCCATCTTGACCAGGACAAAATTCGTTCCCCAGATGACCCCGGCCATCGCGAGCGCAAGCTCCGCGAAGCCACGCACCCGACGGCTTCCCTCCGGGGCCAGCCTATGCAGGAGCGGGCGCAACCCGGCGGATGCGCCGGTCACCGGCCTAGACAATTCCAGGTATCCGAGGTGATGGAGAACTCCAATCCACCGCAGCCGCCGACCTAGTCTCGAGACCTGGGTCTCGAGTAAGAATCTGTGAGAAAGTAGCATAGCCGACTCCGTTGGGGGAGGAGTCGGCTATGCTGCGGGAAAGCTGCTCAGCTCTGCCGTGATCCGGGAGGGGGGGTTCCCTAAACCACGGTGATTCAGTGCTCAGCCAATTGGCATTGTAAATGAGCCTACTCAACAATTCCAATACATTGTTTCTATATATGGTATAAACCACGTTTATAGAAGCCATGGAACTGATGCAACTCAAATACTTCGTCACCATCGCGCAATCGGCCAGCTTCACGGGCGCCGCTGAACTACTCCACGTTTCACAGCCGGCGCTGAGCTATCAGATGCGCCGGCTGGAACAAGAGCTGGGGACCAACTTGTTCGAGCGCAAGGGTCGCACCATCGCCCTCACTCCGGAGGCCGAGATCTTCCTCCCCCTTGTTCAGGACGTACTGTTCCGAGCCGACGAGGCGGTTCGAGTGTTGAAGGAGAATCTCGGCATCGAGGCAGGCGAGGTGCGGATGGGATGCAATCCATCGGTATCCACGTATGTGCTCCCAGGTCTGCTTGCCCAGTTTCACCGCGACTATCCGCGGGTCCGGGTGGAGTTGGTCGAAGGCGGGGACGCCGATCTCCAGAAGATGGTGCAAAAAGGAGCCATAGACTTCGCCGTAGTGACTGCACCCGGAGCACCGCGAACTCTCAATGTGACCCTGCTCGGTAGCGAGGATCTCCTCGTGGTGACCTCTCTTGACCACCGTCTCGCGGGGCGCGAATCCGTAAGCCTCGAGGAACTCGCCGATGAAGAATGGGTCTTCTACACGGACTCCTACAACCTCACCTTGCTGGTCATGGCGGCCTGCCGGCGCGTGGGTTTCGAAGCCAACGTGTCTTATCGCGCGGGGACCATGGAGGCGGTGAAGAACTTCGTGCGCCAGGGGCTCGGCATATCGATCCTGCCCAGCATATCCCTGAGAGGATCCGCAAGGCACGAGTTGGCCGTCATCGGGGTGGAGGGAGGGCTCACTCGCAATCTCAACCTGATCCGAGGCAGGGACCGCTCGATGACGAGAGCAGCCCGGGCATTGACGGTATCGGTGAGCGTGACCATCTCCCGCATGATGAAGCAGTACACGGCAGCCGAAATCATTGCCGACGCACCTGGGGACTACGTGGCCATCCCCGATGCTTTTATCGGCGATATAGACGCCGGCGACGTGCCCATCGTCGGCGCCGCGATAGAGGGCGAGCTGGGCTGAGTGTGAAGGGGGCGCAGCTCCGGCTCTCGCCGGAGCTGCGCCCCCTGAAGGTCCATTTCGATTCCCGTATCCGCCCGCCGGCCCGGCAGTCCGATCCGCCGGACGCAACCCTCAGTCCAGGCTACCACCCTTACCAAGCCAGGGCATCATGGCCCGCAACTCCCGGCCCACGACCTCGATCTCGTGCTCGGACTCTTCCCGCTTGATGGCGTTATACACCGGACGGCCGGCCAGGTTCTCCAGTATCCATTCCCGGGCGAACTCCCCAGTCTGGATCTCCTCGAGTATGTACTCCATCTCTTCGCGGACCTCATCGCTGATGACGCGCTTGCCCCGAGTCATATCTCCGTACTCGGCAGTATCCGAGATCGAATACCGCATGCCGCTGATGCCGTGTTCATGGATGAGATCCACGATCAGCTTCAACTCGTGCAGGCATTCGAAGTAGGCGACTTCCGGCTGGTAACCGGCGTCGACCAGAGTCTCGAAGCCCGCTCTCACCAGCTCGCTGACTCCACCACAGAGCACCGCCTGCTCGCCGAACAGGTCGGTCTCAGTCTCCTCTTTGAAGGTGGTCTCGATGACACCCGCCCGCAGAGCACCGATCCCCTTGGCGTAAGCGAGTGCCCGGTCCCGCGCCTTGCCGGTAGCGTCCTGATAGACGGCCAGCAAGGCCGGCACACCCCCACCTTCCGTGTACACCCGACGAACCAGATGACCCGGTCCCTTGGGAGCGATCATGGTGACGTCCACGCCGGGCGGCGGGATGATCTGGCTGTAGTGGATGTTGAACCCGTGGGCGAACATCAGCATGTCGCCATCTTTGAGGTTGTCGCGCACGGCGGTCTCGTAGACCACCTTCTGGGTCTGGTCCGGGACCACCATCATGATGACGTCTGCCACAGCTGCGGCGGCATTGGCGGTCAGCACCTCGAACCCTGCAGCCGCCGCTCGATCCCAGGCGGCAGTGCCGGGAGCCTCGGCCACCACTACTTTGACCCCGCTATCCCTCAGGTTCTGCGAATGTGCATGCCCCTGGCTTCCGAAGCCGATGACGGCTACGGTCTGCCCATCGAGCAGACCTAGGTCGGCGTCTTTGTCGTACAGCATCTTACCCAGCTACCTCCTGTTTCGGTGCGTCATGGCACGGTAACACAACCTGCGCCCAGACTAGGTCGCGCGCTTGCCGCGGCTCATCGCTATCCGCCCGGTACGCATCAACTCCACCACTCCGAAGGGGGTGAGGAGTTCCATGAAGGCGCTCACCTTCTCACGCGTCCCCGTCATCTCGACGATGAGCACTTCCGCGCTCACATCGACGATCTTCGCTCGAAAGATCTCCACGATCTGCATGATCGCCGAGCGTGACTCGGCATCGGCTTTGACCTTGATGAGGAGAAGTTCCCGCTCCACGCTACCGCTGGGATCGAGATCGGTGATCTTGAGAACATTGATGAGCTTGTGCAACTGTTTGGTCACCTGCTCCACCGGCTGGTCCTGCTCCTCAACCGTTATGGTCATACGCGACACCGCGGCGCTCTCCGTCTCCGCCACCACCAGACTGTCGATGTTGAATCCTCGCCGGGCAAAGAGACCGGCCACCCGCGTCAGGACGCCAGGCTTGTTCTCCACCAGGACCGAAAGCGTGTGTTTCATAGTTCACGCTCCATCATGTCGTGGATGGTCCCCCCGGCGGGGATCATCGGAAACACATTGGCCTCCCGCTTCACCCGTATGTCGATCACCGCGGGTCGGTCACTTGCAAAAGCGGTCCGTAGGACGCCTTCCAGATCGGTGGATGCCTCCACCCGGTACCCCTCAGCGCCGTAGGCCTCGGCCAGTTTGACGAAATCGGGCTGGCACTCCATGCAGGTCTGACTGTAATGCTTGTCCCAGAACAGTTCCTGCCACTGCCGCACCATGCCCAGATACTGGTTGTTCAGGATGCAGACCTTCACCGGCAGGCCGTACTGCACCGCGGTGGCCAACTCCTGGGAAGTCATCTGGAACGAGCCGTCACCCGCAATATCGACCACCAGGGCATCCGGACGCGCCACTTGAGCGCCGATGGCCGCCGGAAACCCGAATCCCATGGTTCCCAGTCCGCCCGAGCTTATGAAGGTGCGGGGATGTCGGCAGAGATAATGCTGTGCAGCCCACATCTGGTTCTGACCGACCTCTGTACAAACGACAGCCTCGCCGTCGGTGATCTCCCAGATCTTCTTCACTGCCGATTGCGGCATGATGTCACCATTCTCCGCCTCTTTGACCGCCAAAGGATGCTCGCGTTTCCACGTCTCCACCTGCTCCGTCCACTCCCGCCGCCGGTCGAACGAGAGATCGAGCTTTTTGAGTTCGGCCAGCAAGGCCGGCAGCACCGTTTTGGCGTCTCCCACGATGGGGATATCCACCACCACGTTCTTGGAGATCTCCGCAGGGTCGATGTCGATGTGCACGAACCCGGCCTCGGGCGCGAAAGCCTCCAGCTTCCCGGTGACCCGGTCGTCGAATCGCACTCCGACCGCTATGACCAGGTCGGACCGGCTGATCGCGTAGTTCGCGTAAGGCGTACCGTGCATCCCCAGCATACCCATGGACAGATCGTGATCCTCCGGGAAGCATCCCTTCCCGGTGAGAGTCGCGGTAACCGGGATCTGGCTGTAGACAGCCAGCTCTCGCAGTTCGTCGGAAGCGTTGGCCGATATGACCCCCCCGCCCGCGTAGATAACCGGTCGCTGAGCAGCGGCGATAACTTGGGCCGCCGCCCTGATCTGCTTGGGATGCCCTTTCAGGTTAGGCTTATATCCGGGCAATCTCATGGCGGGGAGAACCGCTGAGTCGAATTCCACGTCTTCCTTGGTCACGTCCACAGGGATATCGACGACGACGGGTCCGGGCCGCCCCGTGCTCGCGATGTGAAAGGCCTCCCTGATGATGCGGGTGAGGGTCGTGGGATCCTTGACGAGATAGCTGTGTTTGACGATGGGGAGCGTGATCCCGGTCACATCGGCCTCCTGGAAGGAGTCCAAGCCTATGAGATGTCGGCTGACCTGCCCGGTTATGGCCACCATGGGCACGCTGTCCATATAAGCGTTGGCGATGGCTGTAACCAGGTTGGTGGCTCCCGGGCCGGAGGTGGCAAAACACACTCCCACCTTGCCCGACGCCCGGGCGTAGCCGTCGGCCATGTGCCCGGCTCCCTGCTCATGCCTCACCAGGATGTGATTGATGTCTGAGTTGTAGAGGGCATCGTACAGGGGGATGACGCTCCCCCCGGGAAACCCGAATATGGTATCGACCCCTTCGCGCTTCAGCGCTTCGAGGATCACTTCGGCTGCTTTCATAGTGCGCTCCGCTGTCTCTTCATGCACGCTTGTACGATCGCCCGGCATCGAGCCCGGGCAGATACTGGGGAGTCTCAGGGACAGCCGAGGCGAGGATCAGGAAGCGGATGCTTCGCTGCTCAGTACCGCCCCGGTATCGGCTCCCGACACGAAGGCTACGTAGCGGCGCAGCACGCCCGAGTACTCCCGAGCCGGGCGCTGCCACGCCGTCCTCCTTCGCGTCAACTCCTCCTCGGGGACTTCGAGCGTCAACGTCCGGTTCGGGATGTCGATGCTGATGATGTCCCCGTCCTCTACCAGGGCGATGGTGCCGCCCTCATAGGCCTCCGGCGCCACGTGGCCAATACTGGCTCCACGGCTGGCCCCGCTGAAGCGGCCATCGGTTATCAGCGCCACGCTATCGCCCAATCCCGCGCCCGCGATGGCGGAGGTAGGCGTCAGCATCTCAGGCATGCCGGGCGCGCCCTTGGGCCCTACATAACGGATCACGACCACCGAACCGGGTTTGACCTTCCCCGCCTCTATAGCGGCCATAAGGGTAGGCTCATCGTCATACACCAGGGCCGGTCCCCGGTGGACCAACATCTCAGATAGCACCGCCGATTCCTTGACCACAGCCCCTTTGGCAGCCAGGTTGCCGAAGAGCATCGCCAAACCGCCGGTCTCCCGATAGGCCCGGTCGAGAGGCCGGATGATCTCCTCGTCTTGGATCACCGCCGCCTTGTACTGAGTGGCCATGTCGACACCGCCGACCGTCGGGACAGAGCCATCGACGAGGCCGGCCTCATCCAGACGCTTCATAACACCCATGACGCCGCCCGCGCGGTGCAGGTCTTCCATGTGATGGTTGCCCGAAGGCGCCAGTTTGACCAGATTAGGGGTACCGTCGGCCACTTCGTTGAAGGTGTGGAGCTCAAGCTCGACCTGAGCTTCATGCGCTATGGCCATGACATGTAGCACCGTGTTGGTCGAGCAGCCCAGAGCCGCATCGACCACCAAAGCGTTACGCACGCTGGCGGGCGTGATGAACCGCCGGACGCCCCACCCCTTCTTCGCCACCTCGACCGCAGCGGCTCCACTGTGCCGGGCCAGGATGAGGCGACCCGAGAAGGGTGCCGGCATGGCGGCGTCACCCGGCAGGGATAGGCCGAGTGCTTCCACAACGCAGCTCATCGAGTTGGCCGTGAACAGACCTGCGCACGAACCGCAGGTCGGACAGGCGCATTCCTCCAGTTGTTCCAGCTCTTCGACCGTCATGTCACCGTTGATGTAACGGCCAAGCCCTTCGAAGACCTGGCTCAGACTGACTTTCGCCCCCTGGAAATCACCGGCCAGCATGGGGCCGCCCGAAACCAAGACGGCCGGTATATCGAGCCGGGCTGCGGCCATTACCATCCCGGGCACGATCTTGTCGCAATTTGTGACGAGCACCACCCCATCCAGCGCGTGGGCCTTGATCATTATCTCGAGGGAATCGGCGATGACCTCCCGGGAGACGAGCGAGTAGTTCATGCCCTCATGGTTCATGGCGATTCCGTCGCAAACGCCGATGACGTTGAACTCCAGAGGTATCCCACCGGCCTGATAGACCCCGTACTTCACCTGCTGGGCAAGCGAGTTGAGATGGATGTGGCCCGGGATCAGTTCGTTGTAAGAGTTGGCGACCCCGATAAGCGGCCTACCGATGTCCGCACGTTCCACCCCGACGGCGTGTAGTAGAGAGCGGTGTGGCGCCCGTGCCGGGCCGGCGAAGATATTCCCTTTATTGCTGTCCAAGATAGACTCCTCAAGCATTCAGTGCGCTGAATCTTTAGTTTACTAGCAATGGAGGTCAATGCAAGGAGCGACCGTTGGTGCCGGGTCTGAAGTGTGGTTCAGATGCCGTGGGCGGCAACGGACACACGCTCATGATAATCTCGGCAGAAGAGCAGGGGCCCGGCCGCGAACGAACGGCCTCGCGGCGATCACGAAGTGGAGGGATGACAAATGGACAACGCAGAGCTTACCGCCCTTCGAGCCTCGAACATCCCACGAGGCGTCCCTGCCACCGCGCCAGTGTACGTGGCCAAGGCTCGCAACGCAGTCGTCACCGACGTGGAGGGCAGAGAATACATCGACTTCGCGGCGGGCATCGGCGTTATGAACGTGGGCCACTGCCATCCTAAGGTTGTGGCGGCCGTCCAGGCCCAGGCCGAGTTGTATTCGCACACCTGCTTCGGGTTGGTCGGATATGAGTCCTACCTCCGACTGGCAGAGAGACTCAACAAACACGCTCCCGGCCGTTTCGCCAAACGCACCTTCTTTCTCAACTCAGGTGCCGAAGCCGTCGAGAACGCCATCAAGATCGCCCGCTACGCGACGGGCCGCAAGTCCATTGTCGCGTTCGAGGACGCATTCCACGGGCGGACATACATGACCCTCAGCCTCACCTCTCAGGTGAGCCCGTACAAAGTAGGATTCGGACCCTATGCCTCCGACATCTACCGCATCCCCTATGCGTATTGTTACCGCTGCCCGCTCGGCCTGTCGTATCCCTCCTGCGGCTGCGAGTGTGCCCAGTTGTTGCAGAACGCCTTCGAGAAGCACGTCAACGCTGACGATGTAGCCGCTGTCATCGCCGAGCCGGTGCTGGGAGAGGGGGGCTTCATCGTGCCTCCCCCCGAGTACTTGGGCAAGATCAAGAAGATCTGTGAGGAACACGGCATCCTTCTCATAGCCGATGAGATCCAGACAGGTATGGGCCGCACGGGCAAGTGGTTCGCCATGGAACACTGGGGGGTGGCTCCCGACCTCATGACTACGGCCAAAGCTTTGGGGGCGGGCTTCCCCATCGCCGGCGTCACCGGGCGGCAAGAGATTATGGATAAGGTGCATCCAAGCGGCGTCGGCACGACCTTCGGAGGCAATCCCACAGCCTGTCGGGCAGGATTGGCCACCTTCGAGATCATCGAGAGCGAAGACTTGTTGGAGCGTGCGCCGGTGATCGGCGACCTCATCCGGGACCGGTTCCGAACCCTCCAGACCAAATACCCGGTGATCGGCGACGTGCGCGGTATCGGGGCCATGGCCGCCGTGGAGTTGGTGGAGGACAGGGAGACCAAGAAACCTGCAGGAGATCTGGCCAAGACCTTCCGAGCCAAGCTCTACGAGAACGGCGTGATCAACGTGGGGGCCGGCACTTACCATAACGTGGTCCGTTTCCTGGTGCCTTTGACCATCGAGGACTCGACTCTGGCTCGAGGTCTGGATATCGTTGAAGAGACGCTGGCGCAGGTATGCGCGGTGACCCCAGGCACAGCCGCCACTGCACCCGGAGGTAGGTAGCCGTCGGCACCTGAGAAGACGGGCGGCGAGGCCAAGTTCGAGCACGAGGAGGCCGGCGTGAGTGAAGTGGGAAACGTTCTCCTGGTCGATCTCGGCGCAGGGAACTCTCGCCTCGACGAGATCGACTGTTCGGGTACCCTCGGTCTCGGCGGCAAGATCCTGGGCATCCGTCTGCTCGAGAAGTATCTCGATACCGCTGCCGATCCCCTCTCCCCGGACAACATCATAGCCATCACCCCGAGTCGGTTGGTGGCTTACGGGATGTCCGGCTCCGATCGTTTCGGGGTGTTCACGAGAAGCCCTCTCACAGGCATCTGGCTCGAGACCTACTGCGGGGGGACATTCGCCCGTACGCTCGGAGAGACGGGCTGGGACGCCGTGGTCATCAGGGGAGCGTCTTCCACCCCGGTGCAGCTACATATCGACAGCGACGGCGCTAAGCTGCTGCCGGCCGCTCATCTGTGGGGCCGGGACACCTTCGCAGTGGAGGCCGAGATCCTCTCCGCGCTCGATAAGCGTTCCGCAGTCCTTTCCATCGGTGTGGCGGGAGAGAACCTCGTGAAGGTGGCGGCGGTTATGCACGAGGAGGCGCACACCCTGGGACGGGGAGGATTGGGCGCCGTTTTCGGGAGCAAGAAGCTGAAGGCGGTCAGCGCCACCTCCCCCGGAGGAACCAAGCTGGAGGCGCAAGAGCAGTTCGCCTTGACCCGCAAGGAGGTCTCGAGGCTGGCCCTTGATTCCCCGACGGCTACCGCGTATCACACCTATGGTACTCCGGTCATGGTCCGCATGCTGAATGCAGCCGGGACCTTCCCCACCGACTTCTTCAGACAGGGCTCCGCCCCGCACCACGCTACCCTGGAAGCAGAGGGCTGGGCGGACTGGGCCACTGTCGAGCACGGCACCTGCCCCCCCTGTCCCCTGCGCTGCCGGAAACGTCTGACTCTCAAAAACGGACCGGAAGCCGGTCGCGAGCTTCACGCGCCCGAGTACGAGACCCTCTACGCCTTCGGCGGTTCTTGCATGGTGAAACACGCCCGGGACGTGGCCAAACTCAGCGAGCGCTGCAACAAGCTCGGCATGGACACCATCAGTGCCGCCAACCTGGTCGCGGCCGTGATCAAAGCGAAACAACTGGGATTCCTGGCAGAAGGCCCTGACCCCGGAGACGTGAAAGCGATCGATGCGCTGCTCGAGACCCTCGCCACCGGTTCGACCCCGCTGGGGGTGACCCTTGCTCGCGGCCTGGACGATGCTCTTGCCGACCTGGGCATGGCAGACTGGTCCATCACCTCAAAACGCCTCGACCCGCCCGGATACGAGCCGCGTAGACTCAAAGGCATGGCTCTCAGTTACGCGGTCAATGTGCGAGGTGCGTGTCATCTACGGGCCACCTTCTACAAGGCGGAGCTGGCCGGGGTGCTCGACGGGCTCGACGACGATGCTTATGTGCAGACCTACATCGACTGGGAGGACCGCATGCTCGTCATGGACGGCCTCATCATGTGCCGCTTCTACCGGGACTTCATGGATTGGGACCGGCTGAAATCGGCCGTCGGCCAGCTCAACGGCGCTGAGGTCTCCAGAGAGGACCTACAGCGGCTATCAACCGAGACCATCACCCGCATCCGTCGTCTCAACCTGGCCTTTGGAGCCACCCCGGCCGATGATACTGTGGCGGAGCGGTTCTTCCGGGAGTCCATCGACGTGGCCCCCGCTCTGGACCGGGAAGAGCTGGAACGCCGGGTGCGCATCTACTGGCTCAAGCGCGGCTGGACGGAAGCAGGCCTCTTGCAGGACTGACCACCCACCCGGGGTGTCGCCCCGCGGATGCCGACCCCGGCAGACGATGGAGAGCACCCGTGTGTCGCGGTGTCGAGCGGCCGGTGCGCGGTTACCTCGACCCGGTTGGGCTGTGTTGGAGAGTGCAGCCGGGCTGCGCCGGCCCTCAACTCACGAGCCGCGCCACCTCTTCAGCGATGGCCTCCCCCATGTCCTTCGTGCCCGAGGAGCCACCCAGATCGTAGGTGACCCTCTTGCCTGACCCTATGACGCGGCGCACGCCCTCGAAGAGCGCGTGAGCCGCGTCCACCTCACCGAGGTGGCTGAGCATGAGGACGGCCGACAGGATGAGGGCGGTAGGGTCGGCCTTGTCCTTGCCCGCGTACTTGGGCGCCGACCCATGTACAGGTTCGAAGACGGCCATCTCCAGGCCGATGTTGGCCCCCGGGGCCACGCCCAGGCCCCCGACCAGCCCGGCGCAAAGATCGCTAAGAATGTCTCCATAGAGATTCGGACACAGCAGTACATCGTACAGTTCGGGCTTCTGCACCAACTGCATGCACATGTTGTCCACGATCCTGTCTTCGAACTCGATCTCGGGGTAGCCGGCGGCCGTTTGGCGGCAGACCTCCAAGAAGAGGCCGTCGGTGAGCTTCATGATGTTGGCCTTGTGCACGGCCGTCACTTTGCGCCTACCCTCGCGCCGGGCATAGTCGAAAGCGAAGCGGGCGATCCGTTCGCACCCTTTGCGGGTGATGAGTTTGATGGATTCGGCCGCGTCTTCACCGGCCATGTGCTCGATACCGGCATAGAGATCCTCGGTGTTCTCCCGCACGACCACAAGATCCACGCCCTCATACCGGGTCCGCACACCCGGGATGCTGACGGCCGGGCGCAGATTGGCGTAGAGATCCAGAGCCTTACGCAGGCCCACGTTGACGCTGCGGAACCCCGAGCCGATGGGAGTGGTCACGGGTCCCTTGAGGGCCACCTTGGTGTCGCGGACGGATTCGATGACCGAATCCGGCAGGGGCGTCCCACACTTGTCCATCGCGTCCGCCCCCGCCTCAACATCGACCCACCCGATGTTCACCTGTGTTGCGGCTAGGGCCGTCTTAGCCGCCGCCATGATCTCAGGTCCGATGCCGTCGCCTGGGATGCACGTGACCCGATACCGGCTCATTCCTCTCCTCCTGCGATGAGGGACCGCTTGCCCAGATAGGCCTTCGGTGGAGCCGATGGTGTATCCTCCGGCCGGCCAGCGCCCTTCTCTTGGACCGGAAGGTACCTGGACCGCGACGCCCACCGTTCGGTGAAGAAGGAGATCTCCTCCATCCCCCCGGTGCTCTCGGCCAAGAGCCGGGCTATCTCACCCCGCAGCCTGGTGTGCCTGAAGCGCGGGTCCACTATTAGATCGAACACCACTCTCTTCACGGGCCCCAAGCGACAAGACCTGCCGAAGCCGATCATCTGCCCGTCGAGCCTGCAAACGACCCATTCCTCCGACGCCGCCAACGCCCACTCCAACTTCGTAGCGCCTTCCGGTTCCTCCCACCCGCAGCGGGAAAAGAACTCGCTGAGAGCACCGGCATCGACAGGGCTGTTCCGTTCTACTTCGATCATGGTGTCGGCATGCTACCAGAAGAGCGAAAGAAACGGAGCTTCAGAGGCCCAGATCCCGCGGGTTAAGAGGAGAAATGCGCTCGTCCGGCCGGTACAGCGACTCACGGACCTCCTCCCACACTTGGGCCATCCGCTGTGCATCGGCATCGGTGATGGTCGTATCAGTGTCCGGATGCGACCCGGGCACGACCGGCAGTACCCGGTAGCGCAACGGACTCGACTCGTCCGAACGCTGCACGTAAACGGGGAGATAACTTATGCCGGTCACGTAAGCCCGGATACCCTTCTTCTCGATGTGCACGTAGGCGATAAGCCCGCTGTCGGAGTATCTCCATCGCTGGTTCGACACGAAGTTTCCAAGCGAGTAGGCAACGTACTTGTCGTTCACCCTCCAGCTCGTGAAATCGAAGAAGTGAGAGATGGGCTGGACCACGTGAGGATGAGACCCCAAGATCACATCGACACCGCGGGACAGGATCTCCTCTGAGACTTCGAGCTGGAACTCACTCGGTTGTCGCTCGTATTGGTCGCCGTAGTGGAGAAGGGCGATGACGATGTCCGCTCCCCACACGCGGGCCATCATGGCTTCCGCCGCCACCGCATCGACATCGAGGATGTTGACGGCATAGGCCTCGTGCTCTGCCGGCGGCACCAAGCCGTTCAGATATGACGTGTAGTTTAGGAAGGCCACCTTGACCCCCTGGATGTCTACCACGAAGGGGGCCGCCTTCTCCGCAGGAGACCGATGTGTGCCCACATGGGCCAACCCTACGGAATCAAGATTATGGAGCGTGTTGACGATGCCGTCCCAACCGAGGTCAAGAGAGTGGTTGTTCGCCGTAGCCACCAGATCGATCCCCGCCCGGTCCAGTGCGAATCCCAGAGAGACAGGCGAGTTGAAACGAGGATATCCGCTGTAGCCGAAGTCGGCCCCGGCCAAACGGGTCTCCAGATTCGCCACAGCGTAATCGGCCTCGGTGAGATAAGGGGCGACAGGGGCAAACACCGGCCGGAAGTCATACGAATCAAAGCCGGGGACCTTGACCGAGTCCACGATGGGCATGTGCGTGAGCACATCTCCGACCGCAGCCACAGTGATTTCGAGGGGCGGCTCCGTGGTCGTCGTAGTACTGCTCGGTTCGGCCACCACTTCAGTGGTGGAGGTGGTGGTCTCACCCGGAGGGAGAGTGGTTGTGACAACCACGGTCGGAGCCACGGTGATGGTGACCGTCGCCTCCGAGAGCTCCGTGGGGCGTGTCTGCGCGTCGCCGGCCGACCAGAAGATCAGGGGCGAGCAGAGGGCGATCACTGCCAGAGCGGCTCCGATGGCTTTGAGCACATTTCGCATGGGCATGACCTCGTCAGAGCGGGTGTCCCACCCTCTATCCGTCCTTCCTCGGTCGCAATTGTACCAACGGTCGTAGTATCATAGTCAGTTGGCTCCACCTAGTTTGCTCTGGGTGCGATGTGTGCCGTGCGCACGCAGCCCGTCTCTGTAAACCCGCTAGAACCTCAATAGATTCATAGACCTCAGAAAATTTCGAGAGGACGTGGTAGTTCAAATGCTTGAGTTTCTCCTCTATCCCAATACCATAGCCGTAATGGGGGCTTCCCGCACAGAGGGGAAGGTGGGCTATTCGGTAGTAGCCAACCTAGTTGAAGGGGGATTTGAAGGCGAGATCGTCCCGGTCAATCCGTCCGGTGGCGAACTGATGGGCCAGAAGTTCTACACCAGCCTTGAAGAGTACGGCCAACCCATTGATATGAGTGTGATCGCCGTGCCGACTGCGGCCGTCAAAGGGGCGGTAATCAGCTCGCTGAGGGCGAAGGCCAAGGCTGTGGTGGTCATCACCGCCGGCTTCAAGGAGGTCGATGAGGAGGGCGCCCGTCTCGAAAAGGAGATAGCGGATCTCTGCCACGCCTCAGGAGCGCGGTTGATGGGACCGAACTGTCTGGGCCTCATCAACACTCATCACAAGATGAACGCTACGTTCGCAACCCATATGCCGAAAGCGGGCAGGATCTCGGTCCTGTCTCAGTCGGGTGCCCTTTGCGCGGCCATCCTGGACTGGGCTGCTGAACGCAAACTCGGCTTGGCCACCCTGCTGAGTATCGGTAATAAGGCCGACCTTGACGAGACCGATTTTTTGGCCGCCCTCGCCGACGATGAAGAGACCAAGGTCATCGTCGGATACTTGGAGAGCATCGGGTCTGGAGACGAGTTCATCCGTGTCGCGGAATCCGTGGCCGCCCTAAAACCGGTGGTGATACTCAAGGCCGGCACGACCTCCGCTGGCTCCAAAGCGGCTTCGTCGCACACTGGGGCTCTCGCGGGGGCGGACATCGCCTATGGAGCCGCTTTCAAGCGGGCCGGCGTCATACGAGCCGATACTTTCGAGGGCCTCTTCGATTTGGCGACCGCCTTGGCCATGCAACCGCTTCCGAAGGGAGACCGGGTGGCCATCATCACCAATGCCGGAGGTCCCGGCATCATGGCCGCCGATGCCGTGGAGCACGCCGGAATGCAGGTGATCGCCCTGCACCCGGAGACGGCCGACGGCCTCCGGGAGAAGCTTCCCGCGGCGGCCAGTGTTGGTAATCCTATCGACGTTCTGGGCGACGCCGACCCCAGCCGTTACGCTTTGGCCGTAGAGGCGGCGCAGTCGGATCCCATGGTCGATGCCGTTATCATCATCTTGACCCCCCAGGCCATGACCAAACCCGCGGAGACGGCCCGGGCCATCGCCGCCGCCGTCCGTGGAGAGAAGCCTGTTCTGGCCACCTTCATGGGGGGACAGGACATCATGCCGGGACGTGATGAGTTGGTCGCGCATAACCTGCCCGACTACCCGTCCCCGGAACGCGCTGTGGCGGCTCTCAAGGCCATGGTGGACTATGCAGCTTGGCGGATGCGTCCGCCCCGGGTCGTTGCCCGTTTCCCGGTGAACCGCCGCCGGGTGGAGCGCATCATCGCCCGCCAGCTCCGCACTGGACGCCCATACATGGGAGAGGTAAAAGCCAAGGACATCCTTCGCGCCTACGACTTCGTGGTACCCGATGGACGACTGGTGGCCACGACCGACGAGGCCATGGAGGCCGCGCCCCGGCTCGGCTACCCCCTCGCTATGAAGATCTCCTCCCCTGACATCATCCACAAGTCGGACGTGGGGGGAGTCAAGCTCAACCTCAACAGCGCCCAAGAAGTGGCCGACGCTTTCGAACTCATGATGCTCCGCATAGCCCGGAAGCTCCCCGACGCGGTGCTGGAGGGTGTGTACCTAGAGCGTATGGTGCCGAAAGGCCGGGAGGTCATCCTCGGTATGACCCGTGATGCTCAGTTCGGCCCCATGCTCATGTTCGGACTGGGCGGCATCTTCGTCGAGGTGATGAAGGATGTCACCTTCCACCTGGCCCCGATTACTCACGGGGAGGCCATGAGTATGCTCATGGGCACTAGATCTTACAAGCTGCTGGAGGGTGTGAGAGGCGAAGCCGGGGTCAACCTTTCGGCTATCGGTGAAGCGCTGCAGCGCATCAGTCAGCTGGTCACCGACTTTCCGCAGATCGCCGAACTCGACATCAATCCATTCATTGTTGGCAAACCAGGAGAGGATTCAGTGGCAGCAGACGCGCGAATCCAGCTTAGGACGGGAGGTGCCAAATGAGCACCACGCCGAAGCAGGACTACGACAGCGACTGGAAGGAAAAATACGGCGACATGATCATGACCGCCAAGGAGGCGGTCGCGGCCATCAGGCCCGGGCAGAGGGTGTTCATCGGCAGTGGAGTGGCGCAGCCTCTCCATCTGGTGCAGGCCCTGGTTGCCCGCCACGCCGAGTTGGCGGACACCCAGGTTCTCTCATCACTCACTCTCGGGGATGCCCCCTACGCTTTCAAGGAACTCGCGGACTATTTCTCGGTCAATACGTTCTTCGTATCGGCCAACGTGCGCAACATGATCCAGGAGGGCTACGGCGACTACACCCCCATCCCCTTCTCAGATATCCCCAGCTTGTTCTCCAGTGGGGAGATGCCTCTTGATGTGGCGCTCATCCAAGTCACCCCGCCGGACCAGCAGGGCCGCTGTAGCCTGGGCGTCTCGGTCGACATTGTCAAGGCGGCGGCAGCCAATGCAGGCCTGGTGATCGCCCAAGTGAACCCCCAGATGCCGTGGACTCTCGGTGACAGCTTCATCAGTGTGCTCGACCTGGACATTCTCGTGCCGGTGGACGAGCCGCTGATCGAGACCACCTACGCCGGTTTCATAGACGATGTTCAAACCGGCAGCTGGGCGTCGGATGCCTGGTCGGTAGCGCAGGCCATCGGAGAGCATATCGCCTCTCTTGTTGAAGACGGTTCTACCATCGAGGTGGGGATCGGACGCATCCCCCACGCGGTCGTCTCCCTGCTCAGGGGCAAGAAGGACCTGGGCATCCACACGGAGATGATCACCGACGCGATCATCCCTCTGATAGAAGAGGGCGTCATCACCGGCAATCAGAAGTCTCTGGACCGGGGGAAGATAGTCACCAGCTTCGCCATGGGCACCAAGAATCTGTACGAATACGTTGACAACAACCCCCTTTTCTCCTTCAACCCGACCGAGTACGTGAACGACCCCTTCATCATTGGTCAGCAAAACAAGATGGTGGCCATCAATACGGCTCTTGAGGTCGACCTCACCGGGCAGGTGTGCTCCGACTCGCTGGGAACTAGGTTCTATTCGGGGATCGGCGGACAGTCCGACTTCAACCAGGGCGCCGGCCGCTCCGATGGGGGCCGCGCTATCATCGCCCTGCCCTCCACTGCGGAGGGGGGCAAAGTGTCACGCATCGTGGCAAGTCTGAAGCCGGGAGCCGGCGTGGTCACCACTCGCGGAGCGGTCCACTACGTGGCGACCGAATACGGGGTCGCGTACCTTCACGGTAAGAGTGTGCAGGAGAGAGCGCTGTCTCTGATAACGATAGCTCATCCCGATTTCCGGGAAGAACTGCTGGCGCAGGCCGTGGAGAGCAAATGGGTGCGCCCGGAACTCAAAGATGTTGAGGGCCGGTTCTTCGTCGGACCCAAAGAGGTCCGCACCACGATGCTTCTGGACGATGGGACGCTCATCAGCTTCAGGTCGATGAACCCCACCGACGAGGCCGCCACCCGTGGCCTGTTCTACTCTCTCTCCCAGGAGACGGTCTACTACCGGTACATGCAACACCTCAAGCGGATTCCCCGCAAACAGCTGCAGAACTTCGTTTATGTCGATCACCGTAACGAGGTGGCCATCGTGGGGACCGTGCCGGAGGCCCACGGGGAAGACATCATCGCCATCGGGCGCTACTACCTCGACCAGAAGACCAACCGGGCTGAGGTCGCCTTCGTGGTGCGTGACGACTGGCAGCGACGCGGCATCGGGAGCTTCATCATGAAGCACCTGGCGAACATCGCCAAACGCAACGGCATAGCTGGATTCACCGCCGAGGTCATGCGTGACAACAAGGCCATGCAGGCCGTGATCAACAGAAGCGGAATGAAGGTGCGCAGCAAACTGAACGAAGGGGTCTTCCACTTCGAGATGGACTTCTGAGCAAGTATCAGGGGGCAAGAGGCCCTTGGAGACTGCCTCGGAGACTGCGTTCTGGGACGATGTTTCCGGGAAGTCTTGCCCCCTTACTTCCCTTCGAAGATGTCGCGGCGCCGGTGATGCTGGACCGGCATGCGCCGGCGCACATCGGCCAGGTAGTCCAGGTCTAGGTCCGCCACCACAGTTGCCACGCCCTCCCGACACTGCGCCACCACGGTTCCCCAGGGGTCCACAAGGAGACTGTGCCCGTAGGTCTGCCTCCCCCGGGCGTAAGCCCCCCATTGGCCGCAGGCCGCCATGTAGCAGCCGTTCTCGATGGCTCGGGCCCGCACAAGTGGCTCCCAGTGGCTTATCCCGGTCGCCACGGTAAAGGCCGCCGGTAGGACGAACACCTGCGCACCCTCGTCGGCCAGAGCATGAAAGAGTTGCGGAAAACGCAGGTCGTAGCAGATAGCCAGCCCAAGGGTCACCCCCTCGACCTCGCAGGTCACGACGTCGGCACCCGCTGAGATGGTGCTCGATTCCCGATACTCCAGTCCGTCGGGCAGACTGACGTCGAAAAGGTGGATCTTGCTGTAGCGGGCAAGCTCGCGCCCTTGGCGGTCGAACACCATGCTGGTGTTGAAGATCCGGTCTCCACGACGTTCGGCGAAACTGCCGCAGTGAAGGAAGACACCGTGCCGCCGGGCCTGCTCGCCTGCCCAGTCGCTGGCGGGCCCGGGAATGGGTTCGGCCTGTTGCTCGTAAGCATCGTCCAGTCCGTGGAAGTTGAACATTTCCGGCAACACGATCAAGTCGACGCTTTGCTCCGCGAGACGATCGACGGCCCGAGTCGCGGCCTTCAGGTTGGCCTCTTTGTTCTGCCGGGAGTTGAGCTGAGCCAGTCCAATCTTCACCGGTGGGATCCCCCTGCCTACTCGTTCTCGAGGTACTCCAAGGCCATATGCCGGAGCAACTCAGCGATAAGATTGCAGCGGTCGGCTATATTCTCGAGCCGGTCGATGATCGCCTTCAGCTGATGGAAAGTCCGGAAGTCGGTATCCATATCGAACATAGCCCGATAGATCGCGGCGTATACGTCGTCAGCTTCGCTCTCGAGCTTGTCCACCCGGCCGGCCAGCTTGATGACCTTCCGGAGATCGGTCCCCATGGCGAACACTGCGCTCCTCAGGACCCGCACCGCCTCCAGATCCACCTCCGCCAGCTTCACCAAGAGGTCGTTCACGTCGGGAGGCAGGGAGAACCTCCGCATCGAGATACGGTCGGCTGCACCGGTGGCCAGGTTGGCGATGCTGTCCATGGAACTTACCAACCGCGCCAGGTCGGCTCCATGGATCGGAAACACCCCGCCCAGAGACACGCGATCGAGGATCGATTCTTTGGTATCGTCGGCCCGGCTCTCCAGTCTGTCCAGTTCCAGCGCAGCCTCGGCCAGTTCGTCATACCGATCGGCGGCGAACCGTTCGACCACGTCCCGCAGCTTCTCAACCATCACCACTACTTGGTCGGTGAAGTCGCCCAAGCGCTCCAGGACCTGCTCCTCGCGCTCCCTGCCCATAGCGTCGATGGCACCCTCAAGTGTGGTCTCCCCACCTAGAGTGCGTCTGATTTTATCGAGTCGCCCGCCGGCCACGTGGACCTCCTACATCACGAGGTCGAGGAGATAGTAGATGATGGCGGCCACAATGCCACAGAACGGCAGGGTCACCGCCCAGGCCAGCATGATAGCACGGAAGACTTTCCAGCTGACTCCACCCAGCTTGCTGGCGAGGCCGGTACCCGTCACCGCCGAGGTGACCACGTGAGTAGTCGACACCGGGAGCCCGAGCAGAGACGCGACCTGGATGATGATGGCCCCGCCCACCTCGGCGCTGAAACCATTGATGGGGTGCAGCTTGGTGATCTTCTCCCCCAGCGTTCTGATAAGCCGGAAGGAGCGCACCGACAGGAAGGTCCCGATGGCCATCGCCGCAGCACAGCTCAAAATCACCCAGAGGGGGAAGCCCTCCTGAACAACGTAGTCCTTGACTCCCAATCCGTGCTGCGCCGCAAGATAGATCACGATGATGCCCATGACCTTGGTGGCGTCGTTTGAACCGTGGCTGAACGATACCCAACTGGACGACAGGATCTGCATGTGCCTGTAGAAGCGGTCTGCGCGCACGATGCTCATCTTCGTCTTGGCGAAGAAGAAACGGCTGAGACGCATGAGTAGGTATCCGGTGATAATCCCCAGGAAGGGCGAGATGAGCAGGGAAGCGAACACCAGAATCACAGTGTTCCAATGCACTCCTCCGGTACCAAGAGCCGCCAGTCCGGCCCCGAGCAGACCCCCCACCAAAGCATGCGAAGAACTCATGGGCAAAGCCCAGATCCAGGTTAGGATCTCCCAGACGCAGGCGCCGAGGAGCGCCGCGATTATGAGCTGTGGGCTCTCGGCCACCTGACTGGCGTCGATGACTCCACCTATGGTCTCCGCCACGGCCACCCCCACCACCAGGGGACCTACGAAGTTGAAGAAGGCGGAGATGGCGATGGCGACGCGAGGCTTGAGCGCGCCCGTGTAGATCACACAGGAGACCGCGTTACAGCCGTCGTGGAAGCCGTTGAGAAGGTCGAAGATGAGCGCGACCGCTACCACTGCTATGAGCAGTATGGTTTCTGCGCCCAAATTCTCAGACTCTCCTCACTGAGACCCGCTTCACTAGGTATCGGCGGATCATTCCGTGTCGAGGTACTCAAGCGCCATGTGACGCAACAGTTCCGCGTTCTCACAGCACCGGTCGGCCACATTCTCCAAGCGCTCGGCGATCGCCTTGAACTGATGGAACGTCTTGAAGTCGGTGTCGACCTCGTACATGCCCTGATACAGGTCGGCGAAGATATCGTCCGCACGACTCTCGATCTTATCCACCTCGCGGGCCAACTTAATGGCGGCTCGGAGGTCGGTCCCCATAGCCACGACAGCGTCCCGCAACACCTGGGTGGCCTCCAAATCGGCCCGGGCCAGAGCCACCAAGAGCTCGTTCATGGCAGGAGGGAGCGAGAACCTGCGCATGGAAAGCCGGTCGGCCGCTCCGGCGGCCAGATTGGCGATGGCATCCATGGATCCCACCAACCGGGCCAGGTCCGCTCTGCCCATGGGGAACATCGTCCCCACTGCCAGCCGGTCGAGAAGGGCCTCTTTCGTATCGTCGGCCGCGCTCTCCAAACGATCCAGTTCGGCCGCCGATTCCTCAAGAGCCTCATAGTGGTCGGCGGCGAAGCGCTCCACCATATCCTGCATCTTCTCAACGATCACAACCACCTGGTCGGCGAATCTCGACAGGTCTTCGAGCACCTGCTCCTCGCCTTGACGGCCGGCTGAATCGCCTCTCCCGCCCGGCATGCCGCCACTCTCACTTCTGCGCCGTTTCGTCTTTCGCCGCGAGTCCGGCATAGTCGCTCCCTGGTGTACGGTCAATGAAGAGGCGCGCGGCTCAGACGCCGCGCGCCTCACCCTCTCCTACTTGTCTTCTGCGACCAATTGGCCCAGATCTCCCGCAACGGTCAGCAGACCTTGCACGGGCCCCATGATGCTTCCCGCAGCCTCCATCAACGTCGCCGAGTCCGGCACGGCATCGATAGCCATCTCCGCATCGGTCCAAGCCTTCTTCGCCGCCTCCACATCCGCGCCTTCGACACCCTCGGCAGCAGCTACGACCGCTTCCCAATCTGGTGCGAGTCTGTCCTTGGCAGCCTTCACATCGGCCACCGTTCCCCCGGAGGTGAAGGTCGTCGTCAATTCGGCCACCTGGGTATTGATCTTGTCTAGAGCAGTCCGCAGGGCTTCCTTGGCTTCCTCATCCGAGCCTCCGCAACCGACGACCGCCATGCCCAACACGAGCACTATCGCCAGCCCAAGAATCAATGCCTTCCTACCTCTCACGAGACCCTCCTTCTCTCATCCATCTATATACCCCAATGGTACATTATCGGCCGCTCAAAAGGACGGCGCATCCCCGCCCTCCAGGGCGGGGATGCGCCGTTTTCAACGATCTTCAGGCTTCTCTCGTAGCCTCTCGCGTCTCACGCTCCTCAATGGCGCCTCAGACTTACTAGGCCACGATCGCCTTCAGCTCTTCGACGCGTTCACCGCGCTTGCGGGCAATAATCGTGAAGGCCCTTGCCACATCGGCCGTCAGACCCTTGCCCTGCTCGCCGGCGTCGGCGTAGAAGCGGGCGATTGTCTCTTCCGCAGCTATCGCCTTCGCTATTGCGTCGCCCTTAGCCACGCCATCAGGTAGCGTCACGTCGACGACGTACTGGTCGGGTTCGAGGTTGAAGGCATAGCAGCCCTCAATACCGTCGGTGATAACCCCGAAGTACGTCCTTTGGACATTCGCAACGTTCTTGTTGTTCACCTTGGCATATCCCTGGAACTTCTCGGCGTCTTCCGGGAATAGCTTGGCCAGTTCCTCATAGAACGCGGCCGCCGCTTCCTCCATCTCGCGCGCGAAGGATATGCCTTCAGAACAGGTGTTCAATGCCATATATCAGTCAACTCCCTACTAAAACCAACGCTGGATGACGACCTTGGTATCCGTGAAGAACCGAATCGCATCCTTGCCCTGAGTGTGCAACACGCCGAAGAACGAATCCTTCAGACCACCGAACGGGAAGAACGCCATGGCGGCGGTGATGCCGATGTTGATGCCCACATTGCCGCTGACCACGTTGTACTGGTAGTAGCGGGCGTGCGCCCCGTTCTGGGTGAAGATGGAGTGGCCGTTGCCGAAGGGATTCTCGTTGGTGATCTTGATCGCCTCGTCGAGATCCTTCGCCCGCATGATGCTCATGACCGGGCCGAAGATCTCTTCGGAACCCACACGGGATTTCGGGTCAACGTTCGAGAAGACCGTCGGGCCGACGAAGCAGTCGTCCGGGTATCCGCCCAGAACGGTGAAATCGCGTCCGTCGAGCACCAGGTCGGCGCCTTCCTTGAGGCCGATGTCGATGTAATTGAGCACGTTCTGCTTTTTGGCCTTGTCGCGCAGCGGGCCCATCTGGATGGATTCATCCAGACCGTAGCCGACCTTGATGTTTTTGGCCATCGCGACGACCTTCGCGACGAACTCATTGTAGAAGTCGTCGTCTTCGCCGACCACAACCGCGTTGGCGGCCGCCAGGCAGCGCTGTCCGGCATTGCCAAAGAAGGAGGTCATCATGCCGGCGATGGTCTGGTCGACCGCGCAGTCGGGCATGATGGTCATGAAGTTCTTGGCGCCGGCCTGAGCGATGACCCGCTTGCCGCTCTTGCCACAGCCAGGATAGATGACATCCTTGGCGACCGGTGTCGAGCCGACGAAGGTGATGCCCTGAATATCAGGATGCTCGAGCATGCCGCCAACCACGGTGCGACCACCATGGACGACATTCCACACACCCGGGGGGAACCCGGCTTCTTCAGCGAGCTCAGCCAGGAACTGCTGGCTATTGGGGACTTCGCTCGAGGGCTTGAGCACGACGGTATTACCGGTGGCCACGGCGTAGGGGATGGACCACAGGGGGATCATCCAGGGGAAGTTGAACGGGCCGATGACCCCGAAGACACCCAGCGGAGTCGGGATGCAGTACTCGTCGATGCCGTGAGCCACGTCTTCGGAGACATAGCCCTGCATGAGGGTCGGGATACCGCAGGCCACTTCGACGTTCTCGATACCGCGGCGGGACTCACCACGAGATTCGTCGATACACTTGCCGTGCTCTTGAGTCTGGATGCGGCTGGCCTTCTCGAAGTTCTCCTCGAGGAGCTCTTTCAGGCGGAAGAGCATCCGCGTACGGGCGAGAGGAGTGGTGCGGCGCCAGTCGTAGTAGGCGTCCTGAGCGGCCTTCACAGCCTGGTCGAGCTCTTCACGAGTCGAAATGGGCACCTTGGAGATGGTCTTCATAGTCGCCGGGTTGACCACGTCGATGATCTCGCCCTTGGACTCCACCCATTCGCCGTTGATGTAATTCTTGAGTACCTTTACTTCTTTGATCGGTTCTTCGAGCAATGCCATTTGGTTTCTCCGTTCCTGGCTTACTACATTTCTTCTACTGCTACGCCGCCCGCACCCTGCCTGGGTCGACGACGGTTGTTTTCTGATCAGACCAGCATCCTATCGACTTCGGCGAGAGCTTCTTCGATGATATCCAAGCCGTACTGCAATTCCTCCCTTCCAATGATCAGAGGTGGTACAACGAAAAACACGTTGAAACGACCATACGTGTAGAGGTGCTTCGACTTCAGGTAGGTGTTCAGTCTCGCCATCTCCACAGAAGTTCCATTATACGGTGCCAACGGTTCTTTTGTAGCCTTGTCGCGCACCAGTTCCAGCATACTGAAGAGACCTTTGTAACGTACGTCTCCGACGCAGGCGTAACTGACCTTCATCGCCTCCAGACGCTCGGCCAGATAGGCCCCCTGCCGCTCCACGTTCTCGAAGACTTCGTCTTCTTCATACGCCGCCAGGTTGGCCACTGCCGCGGCGCAGGAGAGTGGGTGGCCCGAATAGGTGAGACCGCAGGAAAGCATGTTGTTCTCGAAGAACTCTGCGATCTCCTTTGATACGACGACCGCGCCCAAGGGCAGGTAACCGCTCGTCAGCCCCTTGGCTGCGGTCACGATGTCGGGCTTGATGCCGTAGTGCTGAGTTGCCAGCCATTTTCCGGTGCGCCCGAACCCGGCCATTACTTCGTCGTCTACGAGCAGGATGCCGTACTTGTCCAAGAGAGCGCGCAACTTGGGGTAGTAGTCGTCGGGGGGAACGAGCAGGCCGTTGGTACCGGTGATGCCCTCCACCATCATGGCGGCGATGGTATGCGGCCCCTCCATCTGTATGACCTCTTCGATATGGCTCACGCATTCCCGCTTGCAGGTGTCGACCGTGTGGCCGAAGGGACAGCGGTAGCAGTAAGGATCGAAGACGCGCACGATCCCGGGTATCCCCGGTTCCACGGGCCAGCGACGCAGGTCGCCCGAAGCCGTCATCGCACCCATGGTGGCCCCGTGGTAGGAGCGGTACCTGGTGATGATCTTGTTCTTACCCGTGTACATGCGGACCATCTTCATGGCGTTCTCGTTGGCCTCGGCCCCGGCCAGGCAGAAGAACGACTTCGCCAGGCCGGTGATCTCGGCCAGCTTCTTGCCCAGTTGCGCTCGAGGTTCCGTGGCAAAGCTGGGACCGGCGAAGCAGAGCCGATCGGCCTGCTTCTTGATCGCCTCCACCACCTTGGGATGCTGATGGCCGATGTTTAGATTGACCAGTTGCGAGTTGAAATCCAGCCATTTGTTGCCGTCGCCGTCCCAGAACCAGACGCCTTCAGCCTTGGTCATATGGATGGGGTTCGTGGTGCTCTGGACCGACCACGAGAACAGAGTGTAGTCGCGGTTGTCCTTAATGACTTGTGCGGACGAGTGTTCCATATGTCCTCCAGAGACTTGATGCACCGCCCATAGCGGTGCACTTTCCATGGTACGCGTGGGCATGGCTCCTATTCAACGGACAGAGTGTCAAAATGCAGCAACAACCTGCGCAAAATCGGCATGCCGAGAGACGCCGGGACTATCCGGAGGGCATGGAGGCGGTTCCCCTAGAAACGCGGGCCGGCACCTCCGGCCTACGAAGGGGTCCGCTTGAGCAGCTCCAACGCCACCACCAGACTGGTCCGCCGGTGGGGGGCGTCCAGGTCACCCAACATGCCGGTCAACTGCTCGAGGCGGTAGTAGACGCTCTGTCGGCGCACTCCCAGGTTTCGCGCGGTCTCGGCGATATTGAAATGGCAGTTGAGAAGGGCCTCCAGGGTAGCGAGCAGTGTACCGCGCGGCCGTCCGGGGAGAGCCAGAACCGGCCCCAGCTGGCCCTCGATGAAGCTGGGCCCCCGGCCCGTCTCCGCAAGCGCGTCGAGCAAGCTCTCCAGCCAGGATTCGTGATCTGACGGAGAATGAGGTCTCAGGATGCGTTCATGTGCCGCCTTGGTGAGGTCGGCGAATCTCACTTCATTCCGAAAGACCACTAGGGGGAAGTTGGTCAGGCGGGCCGTCTGCAGCAGTTCATCGGGGACGTCTTTGAACCACTGCGCCAGCTCCAACACCAGACCCTGAGCCCCGGACTCCACCAACGAGCGCATATAGGCGACCCGATCAGCCTCTGTTGCCCGCGCGAGTTCCAGCCCCGTGCTCACCAGCAGCTCCCCTCCAGAAAGGAATCGCCATGCATCCATGACTTCCGACACGTGCACCCAGGTGACGGGCTCGTCCAAACGAGACTGTCCTGCCAGCACCTCAGCCCCGCTGAACGCCGGAAGGGCAAGTATCTCCTTCAAGGAGGGTAGGGTCACAGCGTCCTCCGGGGATGCAGGGTCACAGCGGCCTCCGGTAGGGAAGGGCCGTAGCGGTCTCCGGTCGACCGGTCACGACAGCCTACTTACGGTAGCCCATGACGGCCTTAACCTCTAAGAAGTCCTCGAGACCGAAACAACCCCACTCCCGGCCGTTTCCAGACTTCTTGTATCCGCCAAAGGGCGCGTTCATGTCGGTCGATGCTCCGTTCAGATGGACCATCCCCGTGCGCATGCGGCGCGCCACCCGGCGCACCCGCTCGACGTCTTTGGAGCTGACGTACCCGGAGAGTCCGTACTCGCTGTCGTTGGCGATGGCCACCGCTTCGTCCTCATCTTCGAAAGGAATGATCGACAACACCGGGCCGAAGATCTCCTCGCGAGCTATACGCATGCCGTTGTTCACGTCGGCGAAGACGGTGGGCTTCACATAGTAGCCCCGCTCCAGCCTCTCAGGCCGCTCCGGACCTCCGGCCACCAGGCGCGCTCCTTCCTCCAATCCCGCTTGGATGTAGCCAAGGACCGTCTCGTACTGCTTCCTGCCGGCGACCGGTCCCATGAAGGTATCCGGATCTTGCGGATCACCCACCTGTAGCTCACCGGCGGTGCGGGCCGCGATCGCTACGGCCTCGTCGTATACTGGGCGCGCGACCAACATGCGGGTGGGTGCGTTGCAGCTCTGACCGGAGTTGCGCATGCAGGCTCGGACTCCGGCTGCCACTACCTTCTCCAGGTCTACGTCCTCGAAGACTATATAGGCCGACTTGCCGCCCAGCTCCTGGGAGACCCGCTTGATGGAGGTAGCGGCAGCCCGGGCGACGGTAGCTCCCACCGAAGTGGAAGCGGTGACCGACACCATATCTACCAAAGGATGGGTGGCCAGCGCCTCACCAAGCGAGGCCCCAGAACCGTTCACCAGATTGAACACGCCCGCGGGGACCCCGGCTTCGTCGACCGCGTCAGCCAGGAGGAGTGTAGAGAGCGGCGAGTATTGGCTCGGTTTCAGCACCATCGTGCATCCGGCCGCAAGGGCTGGAGCCATCTTGATGACCACTTGGTTCATCGGCCAGTTCCACGGCGAAATGAGGGAACAAATCCCTACCGGCTCCCGGATGATGCGCGTGGTACCCCAGTCTTCCTCGAAGACATAGTCCTTGAGGACTTTGATGGCCGTCTCCAGATGCCATTCGCCGATGCGGGCCTGGACCTTCTCGGAGAAGGTCTTGGGAATGCCGACCTCGGCCGACATCGCAGCTGCGATGTCGGGCAGGCGGCGCCTATATCCTTCGAGGATCCGTTCGAGGAGCTCGAGGCGTTCCTCCCGAGTGCTCTCGCTGTAGGCGGGGAAGGCCCGATGAGCCGCGCGGACGGCGGCGTCAACATCGGCCTCGGAGCCGGCGGCCACTCGGCCCACCTCTTCCTCAGTCGCCGGATTCATCACCGCTATCCAGCGGCCGGGCTCCACCGGATCGACCCAACACCCATCTATATACAGCTTGGCCTCGTTGCTCACGTGATCGTCTCCTCGTCGTCAGTACGGCGCCGCCGGAGAGTACCACGTGGCGGCGCAGCAAAGGGGGCGCGCCCGCGTTGCGCGGCGCGCCCCCGGCCCTCTCCCTCGCAGCGATGTCCTACTGAGCCGCTTGGGCGGCCTTCTGAGCTTCCCGGAACGCGGCGATGAAGCGCATGGCGTAGTTGTCGCGCCCCAACACCAAGTCGGCCGACAAGACCGCGAGACGCACTTGGGCCACGTCCACGGTGGGACAGGTCAAGCCGGCCTGTATGCCCATCGCCAGGTACGCACCCGTCAGCACCGGTCGGTTGGGCAGACCGTGAGAGATATTGCTGGCACCCTGGGTCTGGTTGACCCCCAATTCATCCTTGACCCGGCGGGTGGCCTCCAAGGTGGCCAGACCGGCCTGCACGTTCGCGCCCAGAGACAGGGTCAGGCAGTCGATGATCACGTCTTCACGGGGGATGCCGATGGCCTCCGCCCGTTCTACGATCCTATGTGCGATCTCGACCCGAGCTTCAGCCTCGTTCGGAATGCCTTTCTCGTTGAGGGTGAGGCCGATAACCGGGACCCCATACTCCTTGACCAGAGGGAGTATCTCCGTCAATGAAGACTCCTCCCCGGTGACCGAGTTGACGATGGGACGGCCCGGGCATACCTCCAAGGCGCCCCTTAGAGCGTCCACCTTGCGGCTGTCGATGCAGATCGGCACGTCCACCACCTCGGCTACGGCCTGTACGGCCAAGGGCAGCATGGAGATCTCGTCGACGCCGGTCGCCCCTACGTTGATGTCGAGGATGTCGGCGCCCGCAGCCACCTGGTTGACAGCCTCCTCACGGACCACGCTCAGGTCACCGGCGCGGAGCGCCTCAGCCAAGCGCTTCTTGCCGGTAGGGTTGATACGCTCGCCGATCAATACGGTCGGACGGTCCCCGCCGATGATGACCTCGCGAGCAGAGCTGCTTACTCGAGTCTCCACGTCTGCTTCCCTTCCTTGTCTTGTAGTCGTCCCTACGTCCTCTTCTACCGCGATCTGCCCCGCCGCGACCCCTCAGGCCGGAGTGAGCCTCAATCAGACGGGACACCCGTGCAGTCCTGAGCCGTGAACAAATGATCGAAGCCGATGGTCTCCCCCGGGGGCACCGCGACTATTTCGCTGTCCACCTCTCCCCTGAAGAGCCGCCCCAGCAGCTGCACCGACCCCTGTACAACTCGGTGGTCGAGCTCCAATGTGTCCGCTACCCCCCGGCTCTGCTCCAGGCATTCGCTGACGGCGTAGGCCTGCGTGTCGATGAGGTTCACACACTCGTACCCCGCGAACATGACCTTACGCAGCTTGGCGGCCCTCTCCGGACCGTAGCGGTCTTCCCAATCGTCGAAAGCCTCTTTCAGTGAGCTCTCGTGATTGAACCACCCCCGGGTCATGTAGTAGTGGCGCGGATTCCTCGGGACTTCCTCACGCAGGCACCCCCTATTGAGGAGAAGTGAGATGCAATCGTCCACCCGGGGGAACATCAATCTCATATGCTCAGCCGAAAGACCGTTCAGAGCGTTGCCGCAGAAACCGAAGGCGAGAAACACCGTGTCCACGGGTTCCACCATGATCTGTTCCCGCCGGCCACGGGCCGGCCCCGGACCCGGCCGGACGGACGAAACGGCCACGACCTGACCGGCGTGGGCACCCTGGTCGAGCTTCTCTAGAAGCGCTCTCAGGGCTGCGTGCAGCCGCTCCGGACGGTCGTGCAGGCCGCTTTCCACCCATACCACGGGAGGCTGCTCCTCGGGAGCCAACGTCTCCAAGGCCAACCGTACTTCATCTTCGATCATCTCGCAGGCCAATATCACACCATCGGCCAAGCCACGACTCCCTTTCACTCGCTCGGCTATCCGCGCACACAGGCGTGATGCCGCGTACCCGTCCGCCTCGCGCGGTCAATAAGCCCCGTACTCCTTCGCGACCTCAACCATCGCCCGCATGTTCTCGTCTTTCGCCTCATCGACCACCGCCCCCACGTCCAAGATGAACCCACCTCCGGGAGCAACCGTATCGATGAGATCCCGGCAGTAGGTCTTCACCTCGTCCACGGCACCCAACTGCAGCAAAGGCAGCGGGACGTTGCCCTGGATGCAGGATATTCCACCCAGTACTTCCTTGGCCCTTTGCATGTCGGTGTGGTCGAAGTGCCAAACCGCACGGCCCACAGGTGACTCCGCGATTGTCTCCAGCCGCGTGCCGTATGCGCCTTCCGCGAACAGATACGGGACGAATCCGTCGGCCACCAAGCCGTTGATCACCTTGAGTAGGCTAGGCCAGTAGAACTTCTGGAACTGTTCGACACTCATGAAGCCGTCTGCACCCTTGTGCAGTGGCATGAAGACGAGCGGAGGCGACTGAGGATTGGCCGTACGCGTCACCCACTTGACGACCAGTGGGACTATCCGGTCGCAGGCTTCGAGGAGGACGGCCGGCTGCCGGAACATGTCCATGAGAACGCCGCGCGTACCCCGGAGAGTGTCTCCAATGAAGTCGAACGGGGCCAGAGACATGAACTGGAACGGTCCTGGGAAGCCTTCAGCCACCAGCCGTCCCAACAAGGGGTACATGGCGCCACCCCATGCCTGGCACTCCCGACCGGCGGCGGTCAGTTTCTCGATGCTGGCCTGCACGGCCGGATCCGCCCAGCGCATCATCCAGGGCGGTCCTCCGACGATCTCCACCATGTCCAGGGGCGAGGCCAAACGTGAGAAGCCCTCCATGCCGCCCGCCACGCGGGGCAGATAGACGTGCAACAAGAAATCTGTGGGGTCGTCGATCAAGAGGTCGTACTCCTCGGCGAGCATCCACTCCTTCTCGTTGTACTGGAAGCCGGACTCCTTGGGCACGCCGTGCCCCGGCCAGCTCAGGATCTTGACGTCCAGGATCTCGAACGCCCGCCCGGGGATAGCCGCAAAGACAGGAGCCAGCATGGAGTCCGCCTGCAGGTAGTGGTTGGCCTCATGCCAAGCTTCAGCTGCGAGGGCGTAGTCCTGGGTGACCTGATAGGGCGTCAGCCCCTTCCGCGTGCCGGGATAGTAGCCGGCGAGCGCACAGACCGGCACTCTGTCGGCCTCTCCTTCAAGAAGCATCGCCTTCTTCAGGCGCGCCGCCCTTGCCCGGTATTCGCTCCCCGCCTCAGGACTCGCGAACTCCAAGCCGGGTTCGAGAAACGAGGCCCAACGGCGCTCAGACTTCTCCTCCGGAGACAACTGGGACCAGACTTGTTCAGCCACGACGACTTACCCTCCCAACGGGACTCATCTGCCCATTGATATTGACCGGTTTACCAAGCTCTCCCTACTTCACCCCCACCGCTTCTTTGGCGAAGGCAACGGCGGCCATGGCATCGTCTCCGTAGGCGTCGGCCCCGGTGT
>ENA-UOUL01000298-UOUL01000298.1-bioreactor-metagenome-genome-assembly--contig:-NODE-298-length-86330-cov-9.949219_pt1 | contig 86330 bp, 87 predicted proteins | sample MGYA00249838_ERZ747220 | MGnify/ENA primary metagenome ERZ747220 (study PRJEB28778, sample SAMN05720191) | bioreactor metagenome | isolation source: Anaerobic biogas reactor | place: USA:Washington... | reverse complement strand
ACTTCGTCATACTTTCTTGCAAAAAATCCGTCCAGATAATCAGTGTATTCCATAAAAAGAAACAGGGGTACAAGAATAAAGACCGAGGCCTGTAAACCGAAACCGGTTTGCTCAGGCAAAAAGAACAGAATAAAAAAAAGCGGAGCCAGAATAATCCGGACCGCGGTAAACGCATTAGCCGAACTCATGTGTCTACTATCGTATTTGACAAAGAAAGTGTCAAGCTATACTATTACCTATGAAGAAAAGCATCTTCAGGACTGTAGCATTATATCTGCTCATTCAGCTATGCTTTATCGGAATTCTCGGAACAGTGAACAATGTCGACTTTGCCACAATCATGGCATACGGCGCATCCAGTCTTGTACTACATATCGCCCTGTATCTGTTTCTCGTCGGCTTCCGCAAGGAATTCTACAATATCTCGACAGATTCAACCCTTACCAAAATAAACACGGCCAACCGGATAACCCTCCTTCGAATCAGCGCGTTACCGTCTATTGCCTTTCTTCTGGGAAACCGCGAAATAGTAGAAATCAGGACAATTCTACCAATCATGCTGATTCTGGTGTTCTTGACGGATTCTTTTGACGGTCAAATCGCCCGAAGACGAAAGCAGATTACCCGGATCGGCCAAATGCTCGATTCAATCAGTGATTACAGTTTATTGGCGGTTCTTTCTATTGTGTTTTTCGCGAACCAGATTGTACCCCGCTGGTTCTTCTACATCATTTTTTTCCGGCTCTTTCTCCAGGCCCTGGGCATGCTGGTATTCATCATTCTGAAAAAACCGCTGCCCCTGTCGTCAACCTGGGGAGGAAAGATCACCATCGCTACAACCATGGTGCTCTATGTACTTGAAGTAGTCCGACTGTTTCTTCCGGCGACGACCGCACCGCTATTCCAGGTTCTGGAATATGTCAGCGGAGCCACCATTTTCCTACTTTCGTTTGAAAAAGCATTCCTCTTCTTTGTCCAGGGGAAAAAGCTTTCAAAACCTTAGGCAGCCGGCAAGGCGATCTGATTCATCAGGGATACGCTTTATAATCATGTACGAGACTTATACCTGATGTTATTTCCTTTCCCGGAACAAGAGAACGCGCTACATCGAGAACCCGCTCAATAACCGCCGACGAATCGGCAATTCCGTGGAGCGTTATTATCTCGTCCTTGACCGTCGCTTCGAGAAAATGGACCGGAATTTGCAGATCAAAAACAATGTGATTCACAATTTTCTGGGCCTCGAGCCGTTCGCCGATCTGCCTAAGTCCTTCTTTGGCGCTTTTATCGGATACAGTCGTTTTGCATGCGTCGCTGATAACCGCAGCTCCCGTTTCCGGGTTTATCCGGTCGGTATTCAACACAAGATCGTAACTGCAGGGATCATCGTGATCGGTGTTAAAAAAACACTTGTGGAAGCCGTCCCGGTTAGCATCGCTTTCATCCATCAGAGCCCGGGCTTTTTTCTCCGGCCAGGAAAACTCTTTCATTATCCGCTCAAGACGCACAGAATCCGACGCAACAAGACGAACCGCATAGCAGCCGGGAACATCCTTCAGTATGGCGAAACCGCCGCGACCGATAAAAATACAGTTCCCGTTTCTCGCGTGCCAATACACCGCTTCACGCAGATAATCGAAATACTCATCACGATCACGCGCGAGTGAAGCCCAAAATCCCGGTTTCTTTTCGTCATACTTTGACAACTTGTCTTCGGTCAGTCCGTGCTTGACAAGTTCTGCCTCGAGAACCTGCCGCGTTATGAATGTATAGCCCAATTGTTCGGCAAGCTTTTCCGCTATTTCATCACCAAAGGACGCAATTTGTCGGGAAATCGTTATTATTGCCATACCGAACCTCCTTGTTTTCGTGTATCATCACTTAAAGGATACGTCCTGAAACCATTTCTGTCAAAGGAGAAAACCCATGCTCTCAAGCCGGATAACGTGGCAGCCACTCTCAAAGCGGAAGGTTTTTTCCACCCGGGTCTTTGATATCGCGGAAATAACCAGCAAATCACCGGTTGGGTCCGAACATAACTTCTATACTCTCGAAGCCCGCGACTGGGTAATTGTAATCCCGGTACTCCGGGCGGAAAACACAGATCATTTTCTGATGGTAACCCAATGGCGGCACGGAACAGCGACAGAGTCGGTTGAATTTCCCGGTGGTGTAATGGATGCCGGGGAAAGCCCCGCCGATTCGGCTAAACGGGAACTGCTGGAGGAAACGGGATACAAGGCGGAAACCATAACACACCTTGCCACTCTTTCACCGAATCCCGCGATCATGAGCAATCACTGCCATGTTTTTCTCGCCGAAGACCTTGTGGACACCCACACACCTGCCCCGGATGACGATGAATACATCACATTATCGCAATTGACGGTCGGTGAGGCAATCGAAAAAATGGGACACGGAAACCACACCCATGCGCTGATGCTTTCTGCGCTTTTTCTTTACCTGCAAAAAAAAGGGGTATCCGTTTCCACGGACACCCCGATCTAAGCACTCGGCTCAATTATTCGTCATTCTTCTTAAAGGGTTCATATTCCACGCCAGGATCATAGATTCCTTCGCGGTACTCGCCCTCAATGCTCGGGATTTCAACTGTCATGCCCGGCATTATCAAATGAGGATTTCCCGGACGCTTGAGCGCTTTCCGGTTTGCCTCATACAACTTTTCCCACATGAAGGGATCGCCGTAAATCGCCGGGTTTTTCGCGATGTTCCAGAAGCAATCGCGTGTGGCATCCCATTTATCTACAATATATTGTGACGGAAGCGGCACAATTTCACGGACTGACGAAAGCGCCTGGAGAGCCTTTTCGGCAGCAGATTGCGTTCCCGTCCAGTCTTCGTCAGCAAAGCTTCCCTCTGCTTGTGAAATGTACGCCGACGCTTCTTTCATTGCAGCAGGGAAGTACCGGTCGGCATTTGTCTGTTCAGCCCAGGCATACCGGGTACGCGCTTCGAGAAGTTTATTCTCGGCATCGGCGCGAGCCAACATCTTTTCAATATATTCCGCAGACAGCCGGGCGTTTTCTTCGGCTTCACGGGCATATTCCACGGCTGCGTCGTAATCGCCTTCATCGTAGGCTTCTTCAGCCTGCAGGGATAGGGAGCGGCTTTTTCGCTGAAACTCGTTGTTGTCCCAGGTAGTGGCGGCAAAACCCGCATACGCTACCGCACAGAATAGTATTGTGAGAAGCAGTACTTTTTTCATCATTCTTCCTCCCCGGATACGTCGCTATCATCCGCTGCATCAGTCTCGGGCGGTGTATCGCCGGAGAGCACCGTTTCTTCCGGTTCATCCGAGAAGCCTTCGGCATCTTCGGGGAGCGGAACAATTTCATCCGCTTTCCGGGCCAATTCAGAACTGTATTCCTGCCGGTTGCGCGCAGCTTCCATTGCGGCGTCGGCAGCATTCTTTTTGAGACTTGCCTGCTGGAAAACGTCAGTAAAGAGCACGGCGGAATCAGCATAGGCATTGTAGGCGGATTCCCAGTCATCGGCTTTGCCGAACGCATCGCCGCGGGTATATGATCCGTTCGCATCTGCATAGGCGGCGGCCATGGAGCGAGACGCTTTTATGGAATCACACATTTCCCGAACCTGTTCGGCCTTTGTTTTCATGTCTGAAGATAGCGCCTGATATCCGGCATTTTTTACCGTACCATACAGCATCACCGACTGGTCCGCGGCTTCAAGCGCAGCAGCATCCGCGGTTCCATACGCATTCGCCGCTTCGTTATACTTTACACCGGCCTGTTCATACGCATCAGGTGCATAGGGAACAAAACCGTTGTCATCGATAACTTTCTTCAGCGCAAGAGCTTCCATACCACGCTGAAGTGTTTTATACCGCAGCAGGGCCAGCTGTGCCGAATCATAACTCGCCTTGATATCATCCGCTTCAAATGATGCCCTTGCCGCGTTCTCCGCTAATTCAGCCTGGTTAAACTGTTCAGGGAAATAGGAACGGGCACCGGCGGCAATCGCGGCTTCACGCTCACGGGCCAGCTCGGCTCCCAGGTCCAGGGCGAGACGGTCAAGACCTTCCGAAAGGATCTTTTCGTACAGGGACGCCGCCTCGGTATAGGCCACGGTCGCTACATCGTAATCATCCGCGGTAATGAACGAAGCACCGTCATCGGATGTTTCAACAACACGGGACACAGCGGCTTGTCCATTATTGCGCAGTGTCTCCGCCGCGGTCCAGTCGTCAGGATAATAGGAACCAACGCGGTATTGTTCACAGGATGCACGAAGCGATTCTGTGCGGTCAACAAGCGCCTTGAGTACAGCATCTATTTCCTTCAGTTCCTGATCCTGAACAACCGTTGCCTGAACGTCAGCTTCCGGCGCCTCAGCCTCGGGTTTTGGGGCGGTTTTACAGGAAATGAACGCAAACAACACAAGAACGGTACACCCTGCAGCGAGCAGGATTTTTCGTTTATTCATCGGAACCTCCATAACTTTATCAGTGTACAGGGTACACCCAATCAAGTTTTCTTACAAGAAATTTTTCCCCTGTGGTATACTTGCGGTATCTCAAATGGAGGTTTTTGCGATGGCAGACGACTTTTCCTTTGAAATCACCGAGCGGTTTGGCGTGCTGGCGACGGCCAAGTCCGGATGGACCATCGAGCTCAACAAGGTATCCTGGGGCGGGAGACCGGCAAAATTCGATATACGAAGCTGGTCACCGGATCATGAGAAAATGGGTAAAGGCATAACGCTAACCGAAGAAGAACTGGCTGCCCTGAAAAAGACACTGGAAGGCATGTCCCTGTAGCCGGTTACCGGTGCAGGGCAATCTCGTGCTGCGTCAGTTGATCACATACTTCGTTGTAATGAATTCCGGCATGACCCTTTACCCATTTCCACTCAACAGAAAGACGCGAAACAAGCTCGTCGAGCTGCATCCACAAATCCTTGTTTTTCACCGGATCTTTTGACGCCGTCCGCCACCCGTTCCGTTTCCAGCCGGTAATCCACTGGGTTATCCCTTTTTGAACATACTGGGAATCGGTATATACCTGCACGTGGAGATTTTTCCATTGCGGAGAAGATTCGATTGACCCGAGCGCCTTGATGACCGCGGTCAGTTCCATGCGGTTATTGGTGGTATTCCGTTCTCCGCCGGAGCCCTGGTGTTCACAGGAAGGGTCAACAGCGGAACCCGAATGATCGCACTCGCCTTCCACGATGACATACCCCCAACCGCCGGGACCCGGGTTTCCGGAACAGCCGCCGTCCGAATATACGGTTATACCGCTCATACGGAGGATCCGTCCTTTTTTTGTGCGGGAACCGGTACCGAATGAAAGGTTTCACCCAGAAGCTTGTAGGCCTCGGCCAGGGCACTGACCGTCATGTCCCATCCAAGACAGGGATCGGTTATGGACAAACCCTTTTTAAGGTCCGCGGGATCCGCCGAAATGGGCTGACAACCGGTTTCAAGAAAGCTTTCTATCATGCAGCCGCACAGTGGGCGGAGCGGTGTGTCCGCGTCGTTGCGTAGGCGGATAATCTCCATGAGCACACCAATCTGGTTCTCGGGCATTTTCTGGGAATTTCCATGAGAACAATCCACAATGATGGACGGCCGGACCCCCGCCTTCTTGAGCAGGGACACCGCGTTCTCAACCGAATCCCGGTCATAATTGGTACCCTTCTTTCCACCCCGGAGAATGAGATGACTGTCGGGATTTCCGAGCGTCTGCAGGACACAGGCCGAACCTTCACGGGTTATGCCGATAAAGGAATGAGACTGACGGGAGGAAAGAATCGCGTTCACTGCAATCTGTACATCGCCGTCCGTCGCGTTCTTGAAGCCGACCGGCATGGAGAGCCCGGACGCCATTTCACGGTGCGTCTGGCTTTCGGTCGTCCGCGCGCCGATGGACGCCCAGCTCACAAGGTCGGACGTATACTGGGGAACGATGGGATCGAGCATTTCGGAACCGCAGGGAAGGCCGAGCTCGTTTACCTTGACGAGAATTTCGCGTGCCAGCCGGAGCCCGCGCGGAATGTCGGAGGTCTGATCGAGCCCCGGATCCATGATCAGGCCGCGCCAACCAACCGTGGTACGCGGTTTTTCGAAATACACCCGCATGACTATGCACATACGATCGGCGTACTTCTTTCTGAGTTCGGCGAGACGGGTTGCGTATTCAATGGCCGAGTCAACGTCATGAATGGAGCAGGGGCCGACAATGACCAAAAAGCGGTCATCCTCCCGGCGGAGAATCCGCTGCACTTCTTCACGGCCCATCATGACCGTATTAGCCGCAGCTTCCGTTACCGGATACTGTTCCGCCATTTCATCGGGGGAAAGCAGGGCCTGGGACTCAAGAATGCGTACGTCGCGTATCGTGGTATCGTTCATCGGTTATCATCCATTTTTCAAGTCGATTTTTCAAATCCGCCGGACGGCATCAAGGATTTCCATTACCATAATGGAATCATCCCATGTTTGTACAGGGCTTTCGGTCAGACCCTGCGCCATACACCGCTCAACCTCACGTATTTCATACTCGTAGCCGTTGCAGTCAAACGGCGCACTGAAGGTTTCAAGCATTTCGCCGTCTCCGGAAAGAAGGCGCGCTTCCTCGGCCATCCAGAACAGGGGCAGAACGATGGCCCCGGTCTCGCCGATAAGGACCAGCTGACGCATCTCGCCGATTCCGTGCAGGGTAATCGCGCTTGAAAGCTCTGCGGTAAGCCCCGAATCATATTTGAACTGCATGCGGTTATACCGGTCTACCCCGGATGCATCCCGTTCCAGGTACGATTCAAGGTGGTCGGGCTTTTTTTTCCCCGCAAAAATGGTAGCAGCCGTGACCGGATAGATTCCTACATCGAGAAGCGCGCCGCCGCCGAGTACGGGATCAAAAAGACGGCTTGCGGGATCATAGGTCTTGTTCAGGAAAAAATCACAGCGGATAAATTTGAGCGTGCCTATTTTTCCTTCTTTTACCCAGGATAGGGCTTTGTTCACTGCGGGATTGAATTTCATCCACATGGCTTCCATGAAAAACCGGCCTTCCGCACGGGCTGTATCAATAACGGGATAAAAGTCTTTCGCTTTGATACTGACAGGCTTCTCGCAAAGTACCGCCTTGCCGGCTCTGAGCGCCTGAATGGAAAGCTCCGCATGGAGGTTGTGTGGTGTCGCAATATAGACGGCATCAACAGACGGGTCGGCAAAGAGTTCGTCGTAGAATCCGTACGCATGCGGTATGCCCCGCGGAGAGGCGAACGCCTCGGCCTTTTCCAGTGAACGGGAGGCGACGGCGTATAACGCACTCTTTCCGGTACGAGCCGCTTCAAAGGCGCAGGCCTCGCAGAATTTTTCCGCGATGCCCCCGGTCGCGACAATGCCCCATCGTATTGGTGTTCTCGTCATACGTTCCTCCCCCGAAAATTTCAAAAAATCGTTGCCGTTTCCCGACTTTTTCTGTATTTTATACCGTAGCCACCTGAATTTGAAGAGGTGAACCTGCTTTTATTTACCGGAAAGGTACATCAATAAGGAGAAAAGAAATGGCCAAACAGCTCTTGTTTAATGAAGAAGCAAGAAAGAAACTACTGTCGGGTGTGGAACAGATTTCCCGCGCAGTAAAGGTTACCCTGGGTCCGAAGGGCAGAAATGTCCTCATCGACAAAAAATTCGGTGCCCCGACCGTGACCAAAGACGGTGTTTCCGTCGCGAAGGAAATTGAACTTGAGGATTCCTATGAGAACATGGGAGCTCAGCTCCTCAAGGAAGTAGCGACAAAGACCAACGACGTTGCCGGTGACGGTACTACCACCGCAACCGTACTTGCCTATTCGATGGTTCGCGAAGGTCTCAAGGCGGTTGCAGCCGGCATGACCCCGATCGAACTGAAACGGGGCATGGACAAAGCAGTCGCCATCGCGGTGGAAGAGATCCGCAAGAATTCCAAGGAAATCAAGGGATCTGACGAAGTAGCGCATGTAGCGTCCGTTTCCGCCAATAACGACGAGGAAATCGGAAAGATCCTGGCAGACGCAATCGAAAAGGTCGGCAAGGACGGCGTTATCACCGTTGAAGAAGCCAAGACCATGGATACCACCACCGATTTCGTTGAAGGTATGCAGTTCGACCGCGGGTATATCTCTTCCTACTTCGTAACCGACCGCGACCGGATGGAAACGGTCTTCGAGAATCCCTACATTCTCATCCACGACAAGAAAATTTCCAACATGAAGGACATGCTTCCCCTGCTCGAGAAAATCGCGCAGTCCGGACGCCCCCTGCTCATCATCGCCGAAGATGTTGACGGCGAAGCGCTTGCCACCCTCGTGGTAAACAGCCTCCGCGGAACACTCAAGACCTGTGCGGTCAAGGCTCCCGGTTTCGGCGACCGCCGCAAAGCCATGCTCGAAGACATCGCCATCCTTACCGGCGGTGAAGTGATTTCCGAAGAACTCGGTCTCAAGCTCGAAAACACCGACATTTCCCAGCTCGGTGAAGCCAAGAGCATCAAGATTGACAAGGACAACACCACCATCATCGACGGAAGCGGCAAGAGCAAGGACATCAAGGACCGCGTTGCCCAGATCAAGGCACAGATTGACGAAACCTCGTCCGACTACGACAAGGAAAAACTCAAGGAACGCCTCGCCAAACTCGCCGGAGGTGTTGCCGTTATCAACATCGGTGCCGTTACCGAAGTTGAAATGAAAGAAAAGAAGCACCGCGTTGAAGACGCGCTTTCCGCAACCCGCGCCGCGCTGGAAGAAGGCATTGTTGCCGGAGGTGGTGTTGCCACTATCCAGGCCGCGTCCGCGCTCGACAAGGCTGACCTTGAGAACCTTACCGATGACGAAAAGATCGGCTTCAAGATTGTACGGCGCGCACTCGAAGAACCCATCCGCCAGATCGCCGAAAACGCCGGTGTTGACGGAGCGGTCATTGCCGAACGGGCAAAAACCGAAAAGAAGGGAATCGGGTTTGACGCTGCGAAGATGGAATGGGTGGACATGGTCAAGGTCGGTATCATCGACCCCGCCAAGGTAACCCGCTCCGCGCTTCAGAACGCGGCATCGGTCGCAGGACTCCTGCTCACAACCGAATGCGCCATCACCGACATCCCCGAGAAGAATCCTCCCGCCCCCGCAGGCGGCGACATGGGTGGAATGGGTGGAATGTATTAATAAATTGCTTAGCAATTTATTAATACTGCTTGGGAGAAATGGCACGAAGTGTCATTTCTCCACGGCATGTATTAAAACTGCATAGTCACCATGCAAAAAAAGACCGCGCACATTGCGCGGTCTTTTTTTATTGAAGAAAACCCATCAGTGCAACGAGGCACCATTCGAAAGAATCACATCCCGGTACCACCAGGCAGAGTCTTTTATTGTGCGCTTGAATGTAGTGAAGTCCACATGAACAAGTCCGAACCGTTCCTTGTAGCCTTCCGCCCATTCAAAGTTGTCCATCAGGCTCCAGTGAAAGTACCCGGCAATATCAACACCTTCATCAATGGCCTTTTCCAACCCGAGAAGATAGCGGCGGGTAAAGTCGATACGGGAAGGATCGTGCACCTTGCCGTCCATATGGACCCAGTCGCTGTTCGCAAGCCCGTTCTCGGTAACGATGACAGGTTTCTTGTAGCGTTCATACATGAACCGGGTTCCCCAGCGGAGGGTTTCGTCCTCAACATTCCACTTGAGCGCGGTCTGCGGCTTTCCGGGTGCATCGGGAAGGACACACGGTACACCATGGGCGTCGGTGCCGATTATTTTGCCACTGTACAGATTGATCCCGAAGAAATCGAGATCACGGGAAATGAGCGCCATATCGTCCTGCCAGTTTTTGGGCAAGTCTTTTTCGATTATCTCGAGGATATCGTCGGGATATTTTCCGAGATACACCGGATCGGAAAAGAGGGAGATGGTCCAGAACAATTCCCGGGCCGGAGTATGGCTGAACATCGCCTTGCGGGCAAGCTCGATATTGTCGGGTGTTTCCGTTGCGGGAATCATGGCCTGTGTAGTAGGAACATACCCGATGGTATACTTTGAGCCGCCCTTTGCGCGCAGGATGTCGACCGCTTTACCATGCGCGACCATGGAATGGTGCGCGGCTTTGGCCACATCCGTCTGGGGGAGCAAATATCCCGGCGCATGGTGTCCGTTAATCAGTCCAAGACCCACAAAACATTGCGGTTCATTGAAGGTCATCCAGTTTGACACCCGGTCTCCGAGCGTATCGACAACGGCCCGGGTATATTCGGCAAACGCATCCGAAATGGACGGGTTCATCCAGCCGCCCTGCTGCTGCAGAATCTGGGGCAAATCCCAGTGATACAGCGTTACCCAGGGGTCAACACCGGCGGAAAGGAGCTCGTCAACAAGACGTGAATAGAAATCCAGTCCCTTCTGGTTCACCGCGCCCCGTCCGGTCGGTATAACCCGCGGCCAGGCCACGGAAAAGCGGTACGCCGGGAGGGAAAGATCCTTCATGATCGCGACGTCTTCCTTGTACCGGTGATAATGGTCGCACGCGGTGTTTCCGGTATCTCCATTATAGGTTTTTCCGGGTGTCTGGGAAAATACATCCCAAACGGAAGGACTTCGGCCGTCCTCATTCCATGCGCCTTCTATTTGATATGACGCGGTAGCCGCGCCCCAGATAAATTTCGGGGGAAATGCCATAAAAACTCCTGGTAGTTGGTGTTACTATAAGTGTAATAAAGGGTTCGGGAAAAGGGAAGGCTTTTTGTTTCTTTTTGCAACAAATTAGGTGTTTTTTTTCAACAATTTTGATAGCAGTACCCAAAACCCCTCCGTCAAACGTTTCAAACACGGATTCCATAGACAGAGGGCGAATTTTCAGGTAAATTTGCGTTCGTATGTTTGGATTTCTGAAACGTTTATTCGGTAAAAATTCGCAACTACCGGTCGATCCTGAAGAAATCGTTGAAGAATTCTGGCTCGCGGACTTTACACGGTCGAAAACCGCCCGGTTTTGCGAAGAATCCGGGGATTCCTATACCGCCAGTTTTTCAGACAATTCACTGCAATTGCATCTCAAACGCAGGAATCTCTTTGCCTGGACGGTCAATCCCCGGTATCGATACCGTGATTTTGTTCTTGAAGCACTTTTTGAGTTCCCGGAAAACCGGAGCGAAAATTCCGCGGACACAACGGACACGGCGGCAGGTACGGCCGCTGCAGGTATTCTTTTCCGTCTCATATCAGATTCAATCTTTTACAGCGTTCAAATTTCGGACAGGGGATTCATTCGTCTGGACGCAGTGGTCAACAACACTCCCCTGCCCGTTCTCGGCTGGACAGAGACAGAACGTTCCTCCCGGCAACCACTGACCGATAAAAATGAAGAAATACCGCCGTACCTTGAAAGCGATCGTGTCTATTCGTTGCGCATCATAGCCCACGATACCAGCATCACCCTTATTGTGAACGATGTTTGGGTCGCAGAATGTTCTGACGACACCATCCAGGCGCCGGGCAAACTCGCCTTTGCAGCGCAAACCTGGGATTCATGCCCGCAGGCAACCATTTCGCTGAATGCGCTTTCCGTTGAATCACGCTCAATGGAAGTGGAAACCCTGTACACACGATGGAATCAGTATCTCCATATTCCGGAACAGGCGCGGATCCGTCTTGCGGAAACATGGTACGCGATGGGCCAGTACGTACCGGCGTTTCTTGAACTCAGAAAGATCTGGAAAAAGAGACAACCGCAGCATGATGAGCTGCTCCTGGCCGGTCAGATACATCTGGCCCAGCGCTTGTATCAATCTGCAGGTGATTTTTTCAACAAAGCGCTTGAGCAGAATCCAGCATCTCCGGAAGTTCATGCGGAAATAGCCGGCCTCTACTATCTTGAAAACCGCTGGGGTGATCTTGAAAAGCACCTTGAAACAATGGACCGGCACGTTATCCAGGAGTCCGCGTTTCTTTCCAGCCTTGAAGGGCACCTGCTTGCCTGGAAGGGGGATCATAGCAGCGCCGCGCAGGCATACTACCGTGCCGGGACGATTAACCGTGGCCAGGGACTGTTTTTTTTCAATGCCGGCAAGGAATGGCATCTTGCCGATGAAAACACAAAGGCCGCCAAAGCGCTCAAAGAAGCCGCACATCTTTTTCTCAATAACGGTGAATACGACGATCTTGACCAGTGCCTTGCCCTTCTTGCGGAAACCAAAAAAGACGATCCGGAACTGCCGGCGCTTACCGGCAAGTATCTGTACGCAACCGGCGATATGGAGAAAGCGCGGGACCAACTGGCGGAAGCAGTGCGCAAACGCACAAAGGACTCGGCGGTCTGGTATCTCCATGCCATGATACTTCAGTCGGACGGAATGACGGACAAAGCGGTCAAGGCTGTTGAAAAGGCGATACAGCTTGAACCGGAGTACGGCCTCTACCGCTTCCGCCTCGCGGAAATGAAATTCAACGCAGGCGCATCCTGTACGGACGAATTGCAAATCGCACTGGAAAAAGACCCGGATAACGGGTGGGTGCATAATCTTGCCGCGCTGGTTTCCCTCCGTGACGGAGATACCGACGGCGCTCTCCGGGCAATAACCCGGGCACGAAGCATTCTCCCCCGGGAACTGCCCGTACTGATCAATTACGCGGAAATTGAACGGCGCCGTGGCAATCTTGATTCGGTTTTACCACTTCTTTCCGGAGAAGATCCCGAAACGCTTCATGCTGCGGCGAACCTTCTCGTGGAAGACGAACGTCTTGATGAGGCCGACGAATGGTACCGGCGTGCCCTGCACCGCCGGCCGCATGATCCTGAAATACTGACCGACTGTGCCGCCAACTGTCTCGAACGGGACCTTTTAAATGAAGCCGACGATCTTTTGGCCCGCGCTTTTGAAGGTGCTTCCAACGAACGAATGTACCAGCTGGTTAGTGTCCTCGCCGGGAAGAAAGGTGAATACGCCCGGGCCGAGGTGGCGCTTCTCCAGGGCCTTCAGGAGTTCCCCGAAAATCCGACCCTCCTGTACGAACTGAGCGGCGTATATCTTGTAACCGGAAAACTGGACAAGGCACGAAGCCTTGCCGAGCGCTTGGTGAAAGCCGGACGTACAGACAAGGCAGAAGCGTTGCTCAAGGAAATACAAGATGCGGGAACCAACAAAATACACTGCTCAGTATGCGGACGGGAATGGCGGGTCCCCCGGGATATTCCCCCGCAGGGGTCGCTCAGGCTCAGGGCTCAACCGCCGGACGATCTTCCCGCCGGGACCTGTCCCGAATGCCGGAAAACGTACTGTATAGCATGCGCGAAAGAACACCTCGGCGATGACGGCCGTTTCCGCTGCAGGGACTGCGGTGTTCCGCTCAAACTGGTTGATCAAAATGTGTTGTGGTTGCTGGATACGTGGCACAAGGAAGCGCTGAAAAAAATCACGGAAAACGACTAGAAATTCACCCAGAGCCCCGGACGCAATAGAGACGAAGCGTCCGTGTTTCCGAAAAAATCCCGTATTTTACGAACATAGGCCGAACGTGAGATATTCATGCCGCCGAACCGGGCAATGTGATCGGTATACACCTGTGAATCAATAAGAGCTCCTCCCATCCGGTTAAAAAACGCATCGGCGAATACCGCAAAGGCGGTCTTGGACGCGTCGGAAACCCGAGTGAACATGGACTCTCCAAAAAAAACAGCACCGATCTGTACACCGTAGAGACCGCCAACAAGATGGCCGTCTTTCCAGGCCTCCACAGAATGAGCAATGCCGAGCCGGTGCAGCCGGATAAAGGCTTCGGCCATGTCGTCGGTAATCCAGGATCCATCCTGATCGTCCCGCGTTATCGCCGAACACCAGGTAATGACCCGTTCAAACTCACGGTCGGCGGTAATGTCGAATTTTCCCTGCCGGATAACCCGCGAAAGCCGGGAAGGAACATGGAAGCTTTCCGGCGTTATGACAAACCTCGGATCGGGAGACTGCCAGTACAGTGGATCATCTTCATTGAACCATGGGAAGATTCCCTGAGTATACGCGGAAACGATCATGCCGGGCGAAAGGTTTCCGCCCACAGCAACAACGGAGCCGCAGGCATCCTCGGGATCCGGAAAGGAAAACCGTTCATCAACTTCAAGCCAGGGGAAGTCGGGATCGCTGCGGGTTTCCGCGTCAAATACGCGGGGCGCTTTACCGGACATCAGACCTCTTCCGCCAGAGCCGCCATGGGTTCGGTTTCCCGGGGAATTACGGTAATCCTGATTTCTCCCGGAATTCCGGCATCATGATCGCAGCGCGCGGTTCCGCCACCGGACAGTTCTCCGAACAACACCATATCCACGAGAGGATTGGTAATCCGTTCCTCCACAAGCCGGGCCGCGTTGCGGGCACCGTATTCCACGGAGTACCCCTGTCCGGCAAGAAAAGCGACCGCTTCCGGACGAACATCCAGAGCAACGGACTTTTCCCGGAGACGGAGGGCTACCGCATCAAGTTCCTTGCGAACAATTTTCTCCATGATCTTCCGGGAAAGAGGCCCGAAAGGAACCACTGCGTCCAGCCGGTTACGGAATTCCGGAGAGAACGTCCGTTCAACCGCGTCTGATACTGCGCTGTCGGTGTAGTCTCCACCGCCGAAACCGATGGCAGGACGATTCATGTCCCGCGCACCCGCGTTGCTCGTCATTATCAGAATCACGTTCCGGAAATCGGCCTGACGCCCCTGATTGTCGGTTAGCGTAGCGTAGTCCATTATCTGCAGGAGAATGTTGAATATGTCCTGATGGGCCTTTTCAATCTCATCCAGGAGAAGCACCGCATGGGGTGTTTTCCGGATTGCGTCGGTTAACAGACCTCCCTCGTCGAATCCGACATAGCCGGGAGGAGAACCGATGAGACGGCTCACCGCGTGTTTTTCCTGGTATTCACTCATGTCAAAGCGGTGAAGCGCAATGCCGAGCACCTGCGCGAGGGTTCGGGCGAGCTCGGTCTTGCCGACGCCGGTGGGTCCCACAAAGAGGAAGTTGGCGACCGGTTTTCCCGGCGAGCGAAATCCGGCGCGTGACCGTTTGACCGCCGTTACCACCCTGTTCACCGCCTCGTTCTGGCCGTAAATGCTCTTGAGCAACACCGGTTCGAGCTCCCGGAGACGATCCGTTTCGTCGGAGGATACGGTTCGCTCGGGTATACGGGCAATCTTTGCTATCACCGTTTCAATAAAGGGGCGGTCAACCACGGGAAGGGAGTCGCGGTCAAGTTCTCCATCAGCGGCATGAGGAACGGGGGTTCCTGCATGTATCCGGACCCGTGCACCGGCTTCGTCAATAACATCGATGGCTTTATCCGGAAGACGGCGGTCGTTTATAAACTGTGCTGAAAGATGTACCGCCTGTTCAATCGCTTCATCGGTATACACAACCCCATGAAACTCTTCGTAGCGTTTTTTGAGTCCTGAAAGAATCGATACCGTATCCTTTTCGGAAGGCTCGGTAATGTCTATCTTCTGGAACCGCCGGGACAGGGCATGATCCTTCTCGAAGTATTTGGAATACTCTTCGTAGGTTGTCGAACCGATACACCGGATTTTACCCGACGCCAATACCGGCTTCATGAGGTTTGACGCGTCAAGTGTTCCCCCACCGGTGGAACCGGCGCCGATTATGGTGTGAATTTCGTCTATGAACAGAATGCACTTGTCCTTCTTGAGCAACTCATCCATGACTTTCTTGATGCGGTCCTCGAAATCACCGCGGAATTTTGTTCCGGCAACAAGAGCCCCCATATCGAGGCTGTAAAGTTCATAATCCCACAAGAGCTGGGGAACCTCTTTGCTCGCGATCCGCTGGGCGAGGCCCTCGGTTATGGCGGTTTTACCCACGCCGGCATCTCCGACATGCACGGGATTGTTTTTCATCCGGCGGCACAGTACCTGGACCGTCCGCTCCAGCTCTTCCTCGCGTCCGATAAGCGGTTCAAGCTTGCCTTCGCGGGCAAGTGCCGTGAGTTCCACCGTGTACCGCTCGAGCATGCTCCGCCGGGCGGGTTTTTGTCGTGAGGCGGACGGATCATCGGAGATATCGTCATCCGGATCTCCGCCCGGAGAATCACCTCGTTCCATACGGGATCGACGCTCTTTTTCAATATGCCGGGAAAGGGCGTCCATTCCGGAAATAAACGGTTCTTCACCGGCAAGATTCGGATCCTCGGATATACCTTCATCAAACAAATCTGCTGGTGGTTCCTCGGCGGAAGTGCTATCGGTTTCCATTCCGCCATGGCTGATTACTTCAAGGAGCACGAGACGATCGAGACCGCCGCGCCGCATATAGTACGAGCAATAATTCTTGTGTTCGTCTATCAGGCTTACCAGAACATCCCCGATTTCCAGCACCGCTTTTTCGGCGCTTTCGCAATGATACAGGGCACGCTGGAAAACATTCTGAAAACCGACCGTCTGGAGCGGTTCTTTCCCGGTGAGTACCGGCATGTTTTTGCGGAGATACTCATCCACGCTGTCATGGATATAGGCAATATCCGCTCCGCAGAGCGAAAGCAAACGCAGCGCGGGAGGATGATCCAGCACGGCGAGCAGTATGTGCTCGGGAGTAACATATTCATGTCCGCGGGTTCTCGCGTCGGCCCAGGCCTGATCCAGGACCTTCTGAACCACAGTACTGATTCGTATTTTCACACTGGCTCCATTACACATCTGAGCGGAAAACCGCTGCTTCGTGCGGCTTCATGCACCTGCAGACAGCGGGTAGCCGCTATATCGTGGGTATAGGTCCCCACAACACCGCGTCCCTTGCGGTGTACATCTTCCATGATCACGACAGCTTCTTCCTGCTTCTTGTGGAAAATCGCGATCAAAACCGCCACAACAAAATCTTTCGTGGTAAAATCATCATTCAGCAGCACAACACGGAACAATTCTGGTTCACTAAAATCCTCATATACCGCCGTTTTACCGTCTGTCTTCGTTTGTTCCGCCATTACTATAAAATACCGCAAAACACGCGGGGAAACAACATTAAAATGACTTGAAACACACCGGTATGCCATGGCATTATACCCTCATGACATCAGTGGTTTCCTGGAACGTTAACGGCATCCGCGCCGCCGAAAAAAAAGGTTTGCTCGAGTGGCTCAATACGGAATCCCCGGATGTACTGTGCCTGCAGGAAACAAAGGCGCACAAGGGTCAGGTTTCCGAGCTTTTGGCGAACCCGTCGCTCCCCTCGGGAACATGGCAATCCTGGTGGAGCTCGGCAAAAAAGGCCGGCTATTCGGGAACTGCCATTTACAGCAAGAAAGAACCCCTGAACATCCGGACGCTCGGATACCCCGAGTTTGACGACGAAGGCCGCATCGTAATGGCCGAGTTCGACTCGGTTACCATCATATCCGCGTATTTCCCAAACTCACAGGCGGAAGGAGCCCGGCTTCCCTACAAGCTCGATTTTTGCGCGGCGATCATGGAAACCTGCGGCAAGCTTGCGGCGGACGGCAAAAACTTCATTCTTTGCGGTGATTATAATATTGCCCACAAACCCATAGATCTGGCAAACCCCAGGGCAAACGAAAACAATCCCGGCTATTTGCCGGAAGAACGGGCCTGGATGGACGAGTTTATTGGTGCCGGGTATGTCGATACCTTTCGTCACTTTTGCGCAGAGCCGGACCAGTACACCTGGTGGAGCTACCGGTTTCATGCCCGGGAAAAGAATATCGGCTGGCGTATTGACTATACCTGCGTCAACCCGGCTTTTTTACCCCGAGTACGCGAGTCGGTCATACTCAAGGATGTGTACGGCTCCGATCATTGCCCCGTCAGGATCAGCTATGAAGATTAAATATAATGCCCCGACAACACTGACGTTCTCGTTCTTCTGCGCACTGATAGTATTGCTGGACCAATGGGTGCTTCCCGGCCTTACACGGGCCTTCTTTACGGCTCCCGATACCGCTTCGTTCAATCTGGTCGATCCGCTTACGTATCTCCGTCTTTTTACCCATATCGCGGGACACGCGGACTGGAGCCATCTCATGTCCAACCTCGCGTACATCCTGCTCCTCGGTCCCATGCTCGAGGAAACGTACGGATCGCTTACCATGTTCCTCATGATCATTGTGACCGGATTCGTAACGGGAGTACTCAATGCCTGTTTTTTTCCACATCCCCTTCTGGGTGCGTCCGGTGTGGTCTTCATGATGATTCTGCTCGCTTCTTTTACCAATCACGGAAAACGGGATGTCCCTCTGACCTTTATACTCATCGTAATCCTCTACCTTGGCCAGGAAATCCAGCAAGCATTCAAGGGAGACGATATTTCGCAGTTTGCCCATCTTGCCGGCGGATTATGCGGAAGTCTCTTCGGCTTTTTCAAACCGGAACGGAAGACGCCGCAACTTAAAAACACCTAGCTTCAGCACCGCGGCGTTTCACACTACTACCGGACAAATCACGAGGATAGAAATCATGCACGACAAATTACAGCGGCTCAGACTGCGCTTTACAGAACTGGAAACGGAAATACAGGATCCGGATATCATACGGGATCAAAAGAAGTACAGGGACATCATGCGCGAGCACGCACATCTTTCGGCTCTCATGGATGAATACTCGCGCTATTGCGAAACCGAGAAGGCGCTTGCCGACACCCGCGAGCTCATTCATGAAACCGATGATGCGGAAATGAAGGCTATGGCAAAAGAAGAGCTTCACGAACTTGAACAACGGTTCGAAGACTCGGAGAAACAGCTCAAGGTACTGCTGATTCCGCCTGATCCGCTGGAAGAGAAAAACATCATCATGGAAATCCGCGGCGGAACCGGAGGAGAAGAAGCGGCGCTCTTTGCCGCCGATCTTTTCCGCATGTACGTACGGTATGCAGAGAAGAAAAACTGGAAGCATGAAGTGCTTTCGGTAAACGAAACCGGACTCGGCGGATTCAAGGAAATCAGTTTTTCAATTTCCGGAAAGTATGTATACGGCAGTCTCCGCTATGAATCGGGTGTGCACCGGGTACAGCGGGTTCCTGAAACGGAAGGTTCCGGCCGCATTCACACAAGCGCGGTGACCGTTGCCGTTCTTCCCGAAGCGGAAGAAACCGAGATTGACATAAAGCAGGAAGATCTCCGTATCGATGTCATGCGCGCTGGAGGCCCCGGCGGCCAGTGCGTTAATACCACCGACTCGGCGGTTCGCCTCACCCATCTGCCAACCGGTCTCGTAGTTATCTGCCAGGACGAAAAAAGCCAGATCAAGAACAAGGCAAAAGCGATGCGCGTGTTGCGCTCACGCCTCTTTGATCTTGAAGAGGAAAAGAAAGCCTCGGAGCGTGCCGCAAACCGGAAAAGCCAGGTTGGCACCGGAGACCGTTCCGAACGCATACGAACCTACAACTTCCCCCAAAACCGCGTTACCGATCACCGGATCAACCTGACCCTGTACAAGCTGGACCTTGTCATGCAGGGAGAAGTTGGTGAACTGATCGAGGCTCTCTACATCGCCGCGCGCGAAGAGCAGCTGAGCTCGGCTCACGAAGAATAAAAAAAACGCGCACGGAAGTACATTCCGCGCGCGTTGTCATTTCAAGTCTGCAATTGGTATCCCGCGGTTGTTACTCCCCGCCGGAAAGCAGTTCCACGTTGTCGAGGTACATACGCCCGGCAAAATCGCTGCCATTGTTCACCACAACAATCGTGAGGTCCCGGATCAAATCTTCCGGACCGAGCTCCTTGCCGTCACGGAGCTTGTCCAGATCAAAGACTGCCCGAACATGATACCTGCCGTCAGCGCCCCGCTCAGTCACGTCCTGTCCGGCGAACTGAACCGGAACCGGTTCAGCCGCCTGCGCCCAGTAGCCCAGAGAAGGAGGCGCCATGGCAAGAATGACGGAGAGCCCGCCCCGGGTTGCCCGCTGCGGCTCAAGATAGAGATCAAACGCGACATACCGCTTGTCCTCGCGGTAGATACCGATATTGGAACACAACAGACGCGGAGCGTCCGCCCACTTGTCCTGAAGATCAATTGTGGCATACTCGGCATACCAGGAAAGCGCTTTGGATCCGCGCACTGTTTCAACCGAAAGCCGCGACAAAACACCGGAGTTCGCAAACCATCCCCATCCCTGCCGGGTATCGTCTTCAAAGGTACACGGCAAATCCGGATAACCTTCTTCCGCATGGGTAATTACGGCTTCCTCCGGACGTTCGATCGGCAGGTAGGGAATACCCTTTATACGGGCACGGACATATTCTCCCGATACGCTGAGCTTTTCCGCCGGCCACACGTTGCCCCGACCCGGATCAAGCGCGGTTGGTTCCGACAGACCATTCTTGTACGGGATAAACGCTCCCGATGATTCATTCTTGTTGGTAAGCGACCAGTTACACCAACTGATATCGTTCCGGTTCATGAAACTGATCCAGGGGTCGGCTTCTTCCAGAAAGGGTCCGCCGTCTCCGCTGGCACTGCTTGTGCCCCACTCGGTACAGAACAACGCGATCCCCGCTTCAAGCGCAGATTCCACGTTACTCCATACATATTCATTCTCTTTGTGGGTTCCTGAATAAAAATGGAACGCATACATGGTATTGCCATCAGCAATCGAATTCTGCGCGCACAAGTCGGGACGTTGGCTCCAGTTGGGATTCCCCACGATGACGACATTGGCGTTACCCGCCGCCCGGAGCATGGCTATGATGGGTTCCGCGTACTGCTTAACCGTTTCCCAGCCTTCCTCGTCATTTGACACACCGGGCTCGTTACCATTCGGTTCATTGCACAGTTCATAGAGAATATACGGATTATTCGGGAACTCCCGGGAAAGACTCCGGAAAAAATCCATAGCGCCAGCGTATTCACTCGCGGCTGGATTTCCCGGCGACAATACATGCCAGTCGACAATAACGTACATGTCATGCTTCATCGCGAGACGGATACCTTGTACCACCTGTTCACGAACACCGGGATCCACCCCGTACCCGTTTTCGGTAACATACATGGCAAGACGAATAACATTGGAGCCCCAGTCCCGTGAAAGCGCCCGGAACGCATTGTCGTTGAGAATCTGCGGATACCACTGGAGACCATGCGTACTCATGCCCCGAAGCTGAACCGGATTACCGGAAGAATCGCATAGCTGACTGCGCCCTTCAACTTCGAGAATCCGCAGGGCACCTCCGTCTGAAGGCCGAACAAGGGCAAGATTCTCAAGACGGGGCGCTTCATTCGCCGATGCGGCCAGAACACCAAACACCATGCAGAAAACCATCATCACTTTAAGCAGGGTGTCAGAAAAAATATGTTTCATATCGAGCTCCTATTTGTTTCCAATTTCACCTATTATTCTACTACAGGAACGTTTTTCCCGCCACAAGAAAGTTCTCCGGAATAGATTTTTTCACCGGAAACCTGCTACAGTTGTTTCATGACTGTACAGGAAGAACTCATCAATGCCCGTAAACAACTCGAACACGCAACAGCGGGCGGATGCCCGGTTTCCACCACGCCCGCGCTCGACGCATATCTCCTTCTCTCCTGCGCAAGCGGTCTGTCCCGCGCTGTCCTGATGGCGCATCCCGACTATTCCGCCGATGAATGGTCCGACCAATTTCACTCATTTATTGCCCGCAGGTTGACCGGCGAACCGGTCGCGTACATTACCGGAATCAAGGAATTCTGGGGAATGGACTTTGCCGTTTCTCCCGCCGTCCTCATCCCCCGGGCGGACACTGAAATTCTTGTAGAACGAGCCCTTTCCGTCATTGGCAATTCCACACAAAGCCCGGTTCATGTGCTCGATGCCTGTACCGGTTCGGGCTGCGTTGCAATTGCACTTGCCGCTACGGCCGGTAATTGCGAAATAACCGCTTTCGATATTTCACCCGGGGCACTTGCCGTAGCGCGTCAAAACGCGCGGACCCTCCTTGATCCGGCACGGAACATCCGTTTCCTTGACCATGATTTGCGTACCGGACTTCCCCCGTCTTCCGCCGTTCCCGATGGCCGGTATTCACTGATCGTCTCCAATCCGCCCTATGTTCCGGCCGGCATTGCCCGTGATTTGCTCAAAGACGGCAGAGGGGAACCCCTTCTTGCCCTTGACGGCGGGACCGACGGACTTGACCTGGTCCGTGTACTCACGGATCATGCCGCAACAATGCTCAACCCGGGAGGAACGCTCCTTATTGAAACGGGTGAGTATAACGCCAAAGACGCTGCAGAGTATTTAAAACAACACGGGTTTGCTGGTATAGTAGTACATCCGGATCTTGCCGGACAGGATCGTGTTGTGGAAGGAGTGAAACCATGAAGAATCTGCTTGAATCTTTTTTCAACGATTTTCCCCACTACTCAGCCGACGACCAGGCGGCCATACGGGCCGCGTGGAACTTCATGACCAATAAAAAAAAGGAAATATGCCGTACATGCGGTGAAGATTTCATGGAACATCCCCTGCGTGTAGCCCGCACCCTTGCCACACTCCAACTCGATTCGGACAGTATTGTTTGCGCATTTCTTCATGGTTCGCTCGAGGATCTGGAACTGAGCCCTGACGAAGTGAAGCAACAGTTCGGGGACAGTGTATACCGCCTTGTAGAAGGAACCTCGCGCATTTCCGGACTCAATCTGAAAAATAAAACCATTGCCCAGGCGGAGAGCATCCGGAAAATGTTCTTCGCAATGGTGGATGACATCCGGATTATCCTTGTCCGCCTGGCAGATCGTCTGGACAAAATGCGCAGCCTGAAGAATTTTCCCAGAGAACAACAAAAAACCATAGCGCAGGAAACCATCGACATTTGGGCGCCGCTTGCCAACCGTCTCGGTATGTATTCAATCAAGGACGAACTTGAAGATCTTAGCCTCAAATATCTCAATCGCGAGGTATTTGACCAGATAAAGACGCTTGTATCTGAAAAAAAGGCGGAACGTGCCTCATTTTTGGACAAAGCGGAAAAGGAAATACAACGGGCAGCAAAAGACGCGGACATCACCGTTACCGTTCACTCACGAGCCAAGCATTTTTGGTCGATTTACCAGAAAATGAAACGCCGGAACAAGGCGGTGGATGAACTGTACGATTTGCTTGCAATCCGTATACTCTGCGGAACCGTAGCCGAATGCTACACACTGCTCGGACTGGTTCATACAATCTGGAAACCACTTGACGGCCGTTTCAAGGACTACATAGCCATGCCAAAACCCAATGGCTATCAGAGTCTTCATACATCCGTACTCTGTTATGAGGGCAAACACCTGGAAATCCAGATCCGGACCCATGAGATGCATTCAATTGCGGAAAACGGTGTCGCAAGCCACTGGTTGTACAAGCGGGGATCTTCGAAAGAACCCGTCAACGCCAACAACCTGTCGGTGATAAACCAGCTGCGGGAATTGTCCAAAAACCGCTTTTCGGACGAAGATTTCCTCGCGAGGATAAAGAGCGACATCCTCGGAGATTCAATCTACGTCTTTACTCCAAAAGGCGACATTAAAGAACTACCGGCCGGTTCCACACCAATCGATTTCGCCTATCACATCCATTCCGCCATCGGTGAAAAAATTGTAGGAGCAAAAGCTGACGGCGCAATTGTCCCGCTTTCCTACACACTGAAGAACACCCAGGTCGTGGAAGTTATTACCCATCCCCAGGCGCATCCTACCTGGAACCAGTACAATAACGTACACACGGCAAAAGCGCGCCAAAAAATCCGCGCCTGGCTCCAGGCAAACGACCCGGCAGGTGAAACGGACAAACATGAACAAAAATCCGATCACAAATCCGGAGAACAGCATACGCATCACAAGGGCATACTCGGCCAGGCAGCGCCGCCGGAACGTGAATTCGACAGCGCGGTTCTGCGGATCCGGGTAGGCGACACCACAAATTTCATGATCAAGTTTGCCCTGTGTTGCAAACCGGTCCCGCCTGAACCCATCACGGGATATGTTTCACGGGGTCGTGGAATTATTATTCACCGCAAGGACTGTACGAACGTAAACCGGATACCCGACATCGGGAACCGGACCATTTCGGTTGAATGGGAAAAAACGGAAGAAGATGAGAAACCAAAGCGTAAAAAAACAACGGGTCAAAAAGGTTAACGAACTTCCACTATTTCCGTTACATACGGTTTGACTGCCGCAATCAGCTCGTCCGGGGAAATGCCCGCAACCTTGATGATGCACATCCGGCTTTGCTCATCCGGACCGTCTATGACCACCAGGGTAATGATGTTTCCGTTGCGTTCTGCAATTTCGCGAGAAATCTGGAAAAGCTCCCCCGGTTTGTCCGGCAGGATCATGGTAAGACGGACCCCTTCCTTGCGCGCGCCGAAAAGATTGGTAAAGAGACGGTACAGATCGCCGTCCGATACGATTCCGACCAATGCGTCTCCGTGCATGACCGGAAGCGCGCTGATATTGTTGTCGACCATAATGCGTGCAGCCTCTTCGATGACCACGTCTTGGTCCACCGTAATCACCTTTTTCTGCATCACTTTCTCAACCTTGAGCTTTGACAGGAGATAGCTCATTTCGTACATGTCCAGGGTAGTGGCCGGAGAGGGACTTGCATTAACCAAATCCCGTTCCGTAACGATGCCGACCAGGCGGTTTTCCTTGTCCAGCACCGGGAAGCGGCCTACTTTTTCCTTTTTCATGAGGGCACGGGCTTCCTGCACGGACATCTCAGGATGTATGTAGAGGGGATCCTTTGTCATGACATACGAAACGTTCATACGCAACCTCCTGGTATGCTAACCGCCTAGATAGGCTTTTTTCACCGAGTCATCTGCGAGCAGGTCGGCACCGGTTCCCGTTTTGACAATTTCTCCGGTCTCAAGGATGTATGCGCGGTTCGCGATACGCAGCGCCTTGAACGCGTTCTGTTCAACAAGAAGTATTGTTGTGCCTTCCCGGTTTATAGTTTCGATTATACTGAATATTTCATCAACCAGAATCGGGGCAAGACCCATTGAGGGTTCATCCAGTAAAAGGAGTACGGGATTTGCCATGAGGGCACGGCCGATCGCAAGCATCTGCTGCTCACCGCCTGAAAGCGTTCCGGCATCCTGCTTGTAGCGTTCTTTGAGGCGGGGGAAAAGCGAAAAAACCTTGTCCATGTCCCGCGCAATTCCCGGCCGGTCCTTTCGGGTATAAGCACCCATTTCAAGATTGTCCCGGACGCTCAGATCGGCAAAAACACGCCGACCCTCGGGAGATTGGACCAATCCTGACCGGACGATATCGCTCGGGGGAGCAATGGTTATATCAGTGTCATTAAAGTAAACCGATCCGGACGTCTTTTTCAGAATATTGGATACCGCGTGGAGGGTAGATGTTTTCCCTGCGCCGTTGGAACCGATGAGGGTGATTATCTCTCCACGGTTTACTTCAAATGAAATACCGCGTATCGCACGAATCGCGCCGTAATGCACAACCAGGTCTTTAACACTAAGCATCGGATACGGCCTCCTCTCCCAGGTATGCCTTGATTACCGCCGGATCTTTTTGAATTTCTCCGGGGAGGCCCTCGGCGATGGTCCTGCCGTAATCGAGAACCATGAGCCGTTCACAAATACCCATGACAAGCCGCATATCATGTTCAATGAGCAGAATGGTCAGATTGAATTCCCGCCGGATAAACCGGATCAGCTCCATCAACTCCTGTGTCTCCTGGGGATTCATACCGGCGGCCGGTTCATCAAGAAGCAAAAGTTGCGGATTGGTGGAAAGCGCGCGTACTATTTCCAGTTTGCGTTGCTCACCGTACGGAAGATTTCGGGCAAGTTCATGTATCCTGGATTCAATTTTGAACAGAGTCAGAAGCTCACGAACCCGTGTGCGCTTTTCCTGTTCGTCCCGGTAATATGCCGGGGTACGGAACAACGCCGACAAAGGCGTTATCTTGCGCTGGGCGTGCATGGCAATAAGGACATTATCTTCAACGGTGAGATTCCCGAAAAGACGGATATTCTGAAATGTCCTCGCTATTCCCAACTTTGACAGTTGATGGGGCTTTTTCGCATGGACCGGATGGACTCGGTTTCGGGCGTCGGTATAACAGATCGTTCCTTCCGTGGGAGTATAAATGCCCGAAAGCATATTGAATACCGTCGTTTTTCCGGCACCGTTCGGACCGATGAGACCCACAAGTTCACCTTGTTTAAGTGTACAGGAGAATTCGCTAACCGCACGGAGCCCTCCGAACACAATCGAAATATCATCAACCGTCATCAATACATCGGAAAGACGGCAGGCTTTCTTGGCAGCTTCAGTTTTTTTGCTCATTGGCCTCTCTCCTCAATGTTTTAAGACGGTTCCATATACCGACGAAAGAAACCTCACGGGTTCCAAGCATTCCCTGCGGCCTGAACAGCATAACCAGTATCAAAATAACCGGATAGAACAACAGACGGTAATCCTGGAGGAAACGCAGGAATTCCTGCAGATAGGTAAGGATGTACGCTGCGAGAATGGAACCGGTTACGCTTCCAAGACCGCCGAGTACCGAATAAATGAGATATTCTATGCTTCGGTTAAAGGAAGCAAGGTCAGGCTTGATAAATCCGATAAAGGGAGCATAGAGACCGCCCGCGATTCCGGCGATAAAGGCGGCAATCACGAATCCCGCCATCTTGTATTTGAACGCATTGATCCCGTTCGAGCGTGCAGCAATTTCATCTTCGCGTACCGAAAGAATGGCCCGGCCGTACGTGGATCGGAAAAAGTTCTGAAGGAACACGACTACCAGAACGAGGCTCCCGATTATTACAATCCAGGCATAATCTGCGCGTGCGGCGAGAATGGTCGTGAATCGCTTTCCGTTCGCACCACCCGTAAAGCTTTTAAAATTGACAAAGATAACCCGAAGTATTTCCCCGAACCCGAGCGTTACAATGGCAAGATAGTCGCCGGAAAGCTTGAGCGTAGGGAACCCGATCAGGAAGCCCGAAAATGCCGCGACAATCCCCGATACGAATATCGCGAACGGAAGCGGAACACCGACAGTCTGGGCAAGCCAGATGCAGACATAAGCGCCTATGGCCATGAATCCGGCCTGCCCCAGAGACAGCTGCCCGGTCAGACCGCAGATTACGTTAACGCTTATGGCCATCATGGCGTTTATACCGGCAATGGTCAAAATCTGCGCTGTATACGCATCAAGTACCCCGACAGAAATGAGCAAGGCGGGAACAAATACGATAACAACCGCAAGAACCGCCAACAGGATCAAGTTTGAAAGTTTTCTTTCCGGCATCATACTTTAACTCGCGTTTTCTGGCCCATAATACCGGTAGGTTTGACCAGAAGAATCAATATCAGGATTGAAAATGATATGGCATCGGCGAACTGGGAAGACAAAAATCCCTTGGTCATGGTTTCGGCGACACCAAGGATGTATCCGCCGAGCATTGCTCCGGGAACTGAACCTATCCCGCCAAGTACAGCAGCAACAAAGGCTTTGAGACCGGGCATTGCGCCCATGGTCGGTTCAATCTGGGGATACGCAGTCGCGTAAAGAATACCGCCTGCAGCGGCAAGAACCGATCCAAGCGCAAAGGTAAACGCAATTATACGATTTACAGAAATTCCCATGAGGCTCGCTGCCTGCATGTCAAAAGAAACTGCTCGCATGGCTTTACCGGTTTTTGTCCAGTTGATAATGTAGTTGAGGATAAGCATGAGTACGATGGAAACGGTTATGACAATAATCTGGATGTTGGAAACAGAAACCGCGCCAAATGGAACCATAATGGTATCCATTGTAGGAAACTGACGAGGATTCGGTCCCGCGAAGGGAAGAACACGAACACCATTTTGCAAAATCAACGACATCGCGATCGCTGTTATGAGAGAATTCAGACGCGGTGAAGACCGTAGGGGGCGGTAGGCAAACCGTTCAATGGTAATACCGGTAATCCCGCACACGATCATTGCCGCGGCAAAAGCAAGGGCGAGCCCGAGTGGTGAAGCGCCCACGGTACGCAACACGTAATATGCCGTGTACGCTCCGACCATCAGGATTTCGCCATGCGCGAAGTTGATCAATTTGACGATTCCATACACCATCGTATAACCAAGCGCGATGAGCGCATATATGCTCCCGAGTGAGAGCCCGTTTACAAGCTGCTGTATAAAAATAGTCAAAAGAACCAACCTCCGCGCGTCAATGTACAGTACGAATCCCGGATCAGGGATTAACGGTTGCCTTGTATACCGGGGTAAGAGCACCGTCTTTCTTTACGATCTCGAGCATAACAGCCGATTTGGTCGGATTCCGTTTTGCATCGAAGGTAAGATTTCCGGTTACATAGCTTCCCGAAGTCGCGTTGATCGCATCCCGTACCTTGGCAATATCGGTTGTTCCGGCAGCGACGATAGCGTCCTTGATAACATACATCGCATCATACCCAAGCGCGGCGAACGCGGTCGGGGTAGCACTGTACTTTGTCTTGTACTTGGAAACAAATTCGATAACCTTGGCGTCCGTGGAGTCTGCCGCGTAGTGATCGGAATAGAATCCGTTCAAAACTTCATCACCGGCATTCTCGGTAATTCCGCCCCATCCGTCTGCACCTACAATGGGTACGGTAATACCCTGAGCGCGAAGCTGGCGTGCAATGAGCGCTACAGTGCTATAGTAATCGGGAAGATAGACAACGTCGGGATCAGCGTTCTTGATCTTTGTAAGCTGAGCGTTAAAGTCCTTGTCGCCGGTGTTGTACGATTCTTCGGCGACCATGGTGCCGCCGGCTGCTTCAAACGCTATCTTGAAGTTTTCATAGAGTCCAACAGAATAATCGTTGCCTACATCGTAGAGAACAGCGGCGCGCTTCTTGCCGAGATTTTCAGCGGAAAATTTAGCACCAACGGTTCCCTGGAAGGGGTCAATAAAGCAGACGCGGAAAATATAATCTCCTGCGTCGGTAATGCTCGCCATGGTTGCGGCAGGAGCCACAACAACAACTTTCTGCGCCTGTGCAAGCGAGGTAATCGCCTGTGTACAGCCGGAGGTAAGTGAACCGATGATCATCTTCACGCCGTCTTTGGCGGTAAGCTTTTTGTAGGCGTTAACGGTTTTCTCGGGATTTCCTTCATCGTCTTCAGCGATGAGGCTAACCATTTTCCCGTCGATTCCGCCTGCGGTATTAATTTCTTCAATGGCAAGTTCAACACCATTTTTTGCTTCTACACCATAGACCGCGACAGGTCCGGAAAGCGGATAAAGGCCGCCAATCTTGATTGTATCGGATTCTGATCCGGAACAGGCGCCGAATGCGAGTACAACACATACTGCAGCTGCAACAGCCAAAATACTGAGTGTAATCCTTTTCATATAAACTCCTTCTGTATTTCTACAAATCTTACTAATAATATGGTATAGCTTCGCCATTGTCCAGTTATCGCAATAAAAAACCGTCCGGTTAGGGACGGTTTTCATAAGCGGTTACGTGCTATCCCGCCCGATCAGGCGCTCTTTGCGTTCTTGAGCTTTGCCTTGCAGGTTTTACAGATAACAGCTTTTGCGCCGTCAACTTCCTGCTCATACAAAATTTTAACACCTTCACGCTTGCATACCGGACAAACGCCGCGTCCGTGATTCGGATTGCCGCGAATACCTTTTCCACGATGTGCTTTAGACATGGTTTACTCCTCCGTGCTTCCGGATGCTTTTTCTGCCGGAGCTTCAGCATCTTTTTGTTCGGCGGCTTTGCTTTCTCCGTCAGCCTTTTTGGCTGCCGGTTTTTTTGCAGCAGGAGCCTTCTTTTCAGCGGGGGCCTTGTCTTCCGCAGTCTTTTTCGCCGCAGGCTTCTTGACCGCTGGCTTCTTGTCTGCGTCGGGCTTCTTCGTCGCCGGTTTCTTTTCTTCAGCTGCCTTGGCCGGCGCCTTTTTGGCCTTCTTTTCGCCCTTGTCGCCTTCCACCTCAAGCTTGTAGTCTACCAGTTCGAGGATTGCAACTTCCGCTGCGTCACCCTCACGGAAACCGAGTTTGAGAACGCGGGTGTATCCACCAGCGCGGTCTTTCATGCGGGGTCCGATTTCGGTAAAGAGCTTGGCGAGAATTGCCTTGTCCTGTACATACTTCGCTGCCTGGCGGCGGTTATGAACGGTGTCAACCTTGCTGCGGGTAATGAGCTTTTCAGCGGTTCTCCGTACTTCAAGCGCTTTGGCTTTTGTTGTTGTAACACGCTCATATTTGAAAAGAGAGGTAACCATATTGCGATGCATGGCACGGCGATGCGATGCGGTTCGCGAAAGCGGATTAAAGCCGTTTTTATGCTTCATCTGTTTCTTCCTTCTGCTTGGGCAACTTGATCGAGTTTTTCAAATGACTGTAGTCAGTCATGCCGAGACCGAGATTCCATTCAAGCAGTTTTTCCCTGATTTCCTGGAGACTCTTCTTGCCAAAGTTTCGTGTCTTGGCAATGTCGTCCTCGGTTTTTTTGGTAAGCTCGCCAATCGTCCGTATATTTGCGTTCTTGAGACAGTTTGATGACCGGACAGAAAGCTCGAGCTCTTCCACCGGGGTGTTCAGCAGCTGCCGTACCCGTTCATCTTCCTCGTCATAATCGTCATCCTTGTCAACTTCATTTTCATTAAAGTTTACAAAGATTGAAAAATGATCCTTGGTTATCTTGGCCGCTTCGGCAAGCGCATTTTCGGGCTCAATGGTTCCGTCGGTCCAAATTTCCAGAATCAGTTTGTCGTAGTCATTGCGCTGGCCCACACGGCACGGCTCGATTTCGTATTTTACCTTTACAACCGGTGAATAAATTGCATCCATCGGTATGGTTCCCACGATTTCTATGTACCGTTCGTTTACTTCGGCAGGAACATACCCGCGTCCGTAATCAACCTGAATTTCGAATTCAACATGGCCGCCATCCATCATGGTGAACACATGCGCCGGTTCGCTGGTAATTTCCAGCTGTTCGTCGCGGGCGAACATGTCGCTCGTTACGGTTACCGGGCCCTTGAATTCAAAGAGGAAGGTATCCTGTTCTACATCCTCGGGAAGGCGCAAACGAATCTGTTTAAGATTGTTCAGCACCTCCAGAGTATCCTCAACAATATGCGGGATTGTTTCAAACTCGCTGGAAATTATGTGGGGTACACCATCCGCGTCGTAAGAATTGATCTTGACGGCGGAAATGGCATAACCCTGGATTGAGGAGAGCAAAACTCTCCGCAGGGTATTTCCAACGGTTGTTCCAAAACCGGTTTCGAAAGGATAAGCCACGAACTTTCCGTACCCAGGATTTGCTTCGTCCTGTTCGAAGGTAAGTCCCTTCGGCTTCTTGAATCCTTTTAGCAGATTTTTTCGGGCCATTCGAACTCCTCTTATTTGGAATAGAGCTCGACCACGAGCTGTTCTTTGATGTCGATGTTATCGGTTACATCCGCGCGGTGCGGTATGGAAACAAAGGTTCCTTTGAGGGCATCAGCATCAACATTGAGCCAGGGATAGGTTCCGGACTTTGAAAGTTCCTTCATCGCATCCTTGACTACACCAAGTTTTTTGCTGTTTTCCTTTACTTCGATAACGTCTCCTGCTTTTACCAGATAGCTGGGTATGTTAACGTGCTTGCCGTTTACGAGGATATGCCCATGCTGTACAATCTGCCGCGCCTGGTTGCGGTTAACGGCAAAGTGCATCCGGTAAACAACATTATCGAGCCGGCGTTCAAGCAGACCGATAAGATTTTCGCCGGTAATACCGGACATGCGCAGCGCGCGGTCAAAGAAAATACGGAACTGCTTCTCGAGCATACCGTACATCCTCTTGAGTTTCTGTTTTTCCCTGAGCTGTACTCCGTAGTCAGAGCGCTTTCCAGTTCTCGCCTTGGGATCCTTCCCGGGCATTGCCCGCTTGCGGTTGATCGGACACTTGTCCGACTTGCACCGGTCTCCCTTGAGAAACAGTTTCTTTTGCTCCGCCCGGCAAAGCCGGCAAAGGGGTCCTGTATATCTAGCCATTTCTCTCTCCTCTGTCAGATACGCCGGGTCTTGCGGGGACGGCAGCCGTTATGGGGAATCGGGGTAACATCACTGATGGACCGAACCTTCAAGCCGAGCGCTCCGAGAGAGCGAACAGCGGATTCACGTCCGACACCGGGTCCCTTTACAAATACATGCACTTCGCGAAGACCATAGGTGAGGGCCTTCTGAACTGCAGTTTCAGCAACAGTCTGGGCCGCGAACGGCGTTGACTTCTTAGCACCATTAAAACCAAGCCCGCCGGAAGATGCCCATGCAATGGCATTTCCCTTAAGGTCGGTAATCGTTACGATAGTATTGTTGAATGTAGCCTGGATGTAGACATTACCTTCGTAAACGCTTTTCTTTTCTTTCCGTTTTTTTACGGTTGCCACGTTAATTGTTCCTCCAACCTAAAGTTTACTTCTTCTTGCCGGCAACGGTCTTTTTCTTACCCTTGCGCGTGCGAGAATTGGTCCGTGTTCGCTGTCCACGGACAGGAAGACCTTTTCTGTGCCGGAGGCCCCGGTAACAGCCAATATCCATAAGACGCTTGATATTGAGACCGATCTCGGTCCTGAGGCGTCCCTCAACCTTGTACTCTGAATCAAGAAGCGCACGTATGGCCGCAAGTTCATCCTGATCAAGATCATTAATCATCCGGTTGGGATCAATCTTTGCTTTTTCGCAAATTGCATCCGCAGAGGACCGGCCAATTCCATAGATGTAGGTCAATGCAATATTGACATGTTTGTTAGGGAGGTCGACTCCCACAATTCGAGCCATTCTCTATTCCTCCATCAGCCCTGGCGCTGCTTGTGCTTGGGATTGATGCAGATAATACGAACGACTCCGCGCCGACGAATTACCTTACATTTATCACATATGGGCTTTACGCTCGTTCTAACCTTCATTATAAACCCCCTGAAGTAACCGTTTATTGTACCGGTTCTTCATATCTTGTTCTACAGGTTGCGTGACCTGAGTTTTCCCTTCTTAACCAGTCCTTCATGATGATGCATCTTGAGCTGAGCTTCGATCTGACTCATGGTGTCAAGATCAACGCCTACAAGGATCAACAGTGACGTTCCACCCATCAACATGGAAATTGACTGGGGAAAGCCGAAAAGGTTCTGGATAATCGTTGGTAATACCGCGATTGCCGCGAGATACAGCGAACCGGGAAGTATGAGCCGATTCAGAATCCGCTGCATGTAATCTTCCGTCTTGTCCGTTCTGATACCGGGTATCGAGCCGCCGTTTTCCCGTATCTGCTTGGCGATTTCCGTGGGGTTCAGGGTTACCTGTGTATAGAAATACGCAAAGAAGACAATGAGAATGATATAAAAGACGTTATACCAAATTCCGTGCGGCCGCAGAAAAGTAGCCACACTGTTGAGCCATTTGACGTTCGGGCCGATACTGCTTGCAATCTGCAAGGGGAATGTCAGGAACGAGGAAGCGAAAATGACGGGAATAACCCCGGAAGGGTTAATCTTGAACGGAATATACGTATTCTGTCCGCCATACATTTTTCTTCCAATAACCCGTTTTGCATAATGAACCGGAATCTTCCGCTGTCCCTGCTGTTCATACACAACAAGGCCGATAATCCCGACGAACATTAAGAACGCCACTATTACGAAAACCGGATTGATGTCTCCGGTCTGAACCATGCGAACCAGTTCCCATGACGCGCTGGGAAGCCGGGCCACGATACCGGCGAAAATCAGCATGGAAATACCATTTCCGATTCCGCGGTTTGTGATCTGCTCACCGAGCCAGACGGTAATCATGGTACCGGTGGTTACGGTCAGCATTGCGATAAGGGTGTACGCAACGCGGTCAATAACGATCGCTCCGGGAATTCCGGCGGCGTACACGGTAACCGCATATGACTGGATAAGGGCGACACCGATTGTTGCAATCCGTGTCCAGGACTGGATTTTCTTCCGTCCGCCGTCTTCTTCGGCAACTTTTTTCAAGCTCGGGAAAATGATGAGCGCGAGCTGCATCAAAATCTGGGTGGAGATGTACGGCATAACACCAAGCATGAATACCGAGAAGTTCGAAAATGCTCCACCGGCAAAGAAGTCCATGTAATCCACAAAGGCGTTTCCGCGAACCTGCGACTTGAAGAAGTCGGTAAGGGCTTTGGGATCAATGCCGGGGATGGTCAATACCGAGCCAAGGCGAAAAACCGCGAGAACAGCTATCGTAAACAGGATGCGCTCACGAAGCTCCTTGATTCTGAACATATTTGTAAAAGCATTGTTTGCCATGTCTCTTCACCCGCTCCCGATTATTCGGCGCCCAGAACTACCGTTCCACCGGCTTTTTCGATTTTCTCCTTCGCAGAAGCAGAAACCTTGTCCACAGAAACAGTAAGCTTTTTGGTAAGATCCCCGTCGCCGAGAACCTTGACCAGTGCGGAAGCCTTCTTGAGAAGGCCTTTGAGGATCAGCGATTCCTTGTTGACGGTTTCACCATCCTGGAATCTCGTTTCAATATCAGAAAGATTGAAAACCTCATAGTCTTTGCGGAACCAGTAATTGGAGAATCCCCGCTTGGCGATACGCCGATAGAGGGGCATCTGTCCGCCTTCAAAACCCACATAGGTCTTGCCGCCGGAACGGGACTGCTGTCCCTTGTTTCCCCGGCCGGCGGTGGTACCGCGACCGGAAGACGAACCGCGTCCAACTATGCGTTTCTTTTTATTGGCTCCTTCCGGAGCGTGCAAATCAAAATCGGACATTAGTTGATCTCCTTGACTTCAACAAGGTGCGACACGGCGGCAACCATTCCGAGAATCGGATCGGTAGCCTCATGTTCAACTGTTGAGTTAATCTTCTTAAGACCCAGGGAGCGAACTGTCGCGGCAACTTTCGGCTTCTGGCTGATGGTGCTGCGAACGAGTTTTACACTGATTTTTTTTGCCATTGCGTTAACCCCACAAGTCCTTCAGGGCTTTACCCCTGTTTTTTGCGATGCTCCGCGCGCTCATCAGTCCCTTGATTGCCTCAAAAGTTGCGCGTACCACGTTAACCTGGCTGCTTGACCCGAGCGACTTTGAAAGTACGTCGGTTGCACCGGCAACTTCGAGCACGGCACGGACCGGGCCACCGGCAATAATACCGGTACCGGAACATGCCGGCTTGAGGAGCACGACAGAACTCTTGAATTCGGCCTGAATCTCATGCGGAATAGTTCCATTCTTGATCGGAACGATGATCATGTTCTTCTTTGCTTTTTCGATGCTCTTCCGGATTGCTTCGGACACATCGTTCGCCTTTCCGAACCCGTAACCAACTTTTCCCTTCTGGTCACCAACAACAGTCAGTGCGGAGAAGGAAAAGCGGCGCCCGCCCTTGACAACTTTCGCTGTCCGGTTGAGTTTGACCAGTTTCTCGACAAACTCTTTAGGCTCACGTTCCCTGTTATAATTATTCTGCTGTTCCATAGCCTCTCCTAGAAATCAATCCCGGTGCTGCGTGCGCCGTCGGCAATGGCCTTGACCACGCCATGGTAAAGATAACCGTTGCGGTCGAACACTACGGTAGTAACCTTCTTTTCCTTGAGCCGGCGACCGATTTCTTCGCCAATCTTCTTTGCGGTTTCGGTATTCGGCTTGAGCGAAGAAAAATCCTTTTCGTACGTCGAGACCGCCGCAATTGTTTTAGCGGCAACATCATCAATTACCTGCACCGAAAGATTGCAATTACTGCGACTGACGGTCATGCGGGGACGCTCAGCGGTTCCGCTGAGATTCTTCCGTATGTGAATCTTTCTTTTAAGTCTCTTTCTGTCTTTGTCATTAAGCTTCTTGAACATATCACTACACCCTTATTTAACGCCGGACTTACCGACTTTCCGTTTGATAACTTCGGTTTCGTAGCGAATACCCTTTCCCTTGTAGGGTTCGGGTCCACGAAGCTTGCGAATCTCGGCGGCGAACTCACCAACCTGATCCTTGCGGATACCGGATATCACAACCTTGTTCTGGCTTTCGGCCGTAACCGTAAGGCCTTCCGGAATCGATGCGATAAAATCGGTCGAATATCCGAGGTTCATGACAAGCAGTTTGTCCTTGACTTCAGCGCGAAAACCGACACCGGTAATGATCAGTGTCTTGGTAAAACCGTTTGTAACGCCCAGAACCATGTTGTTCAGGAGGTTCCGGTACAAACCATGGCAGGAACGTGCTTTTTTGGAGTCGTTCTTGCGGTTTACAACGGCAGTATCACCTTCAACCTTGATTTCAACAACGGGATCATAATCCTGGCTGAGCTTGCCCTTGGGGCCTTCAACCTCGAATTTTCCGCTGCCGACTGTCACCTTGACTCCCGCCGGTATGGCAACGGGAAGTTTACCTACTCTAGACATACGTCCCTCCTGTTACCAAACGGTACAAATAAGCTCCCCACCGATCTGCTTTTCAAGCGCTTTCTTTCCGGTGGTTACACCCATTGAAGTCGAAACAATAAGGGTTCCGTACCCGTTGTAAATACGGGGAAGATCCTTATATCCGGCATATTTGCGGCGACCCGGAGTGGAAACCTTCTGGATTCCATGGATAACCGACGCATTCTGATCATCATATTTCAGGAATACACGAATGCAGTTGCTTCCGTCCTGATTAACTTTCTTGAAGTTCTTGATAAACCCTTCGGTCTTAAGAATCTTCACGATTTCAAGCTTCAGTTTGGAGGCGGGAATGTCCACTTTTTCATGGCGGGCCATTGCCGCATTCCGGACCTTGGTTAGCATGTCTGCTATGGGATCTGAAACGCTCATCTATTGTCCTCCCTACTACCAGCTCGACTTGGTGACGCCTGGTATCAGACCTTCACTAGCCAACTTCCGAAAACAAACACGACACATCTCGTATTTCCGGAGATATCCACGTGGTCTGCCGCATACCCTGCACCGGTTATATTTTCTGGTGGAATATTTCGGTGTGCGGCTGGCCTTAATAATCATCGCTGTTGTAGCCATGAACTCCTCACTTACTTTCTGAAGGGCATACCAAACTTACTGAGGAGCGCTTTCGCCTCCGCATCAGTTTTGGCAGTAGTTACCACATTGATATTCAACCCGACAACGCGTTCGATCTTGTCGAAGTCAATTTCCGGAAAAATAATCTGTTCAGTGATACCCAATGAATAGTTTCCGTGGCCATCGAATCCGTTTGGATTGATTCCACGAAAATCCTTTACGCGCGGCAACGCCACATTGACAAATCTGTCGAAGAACTCGTACATCATTGCTCCGCGGAGTGTTACCATCACGCCCACTTCATTGCCCTGACGAAGCTTGAAGTTCGCTATACTCTTTTTTGCCTTTGTTTTCACAGCCTTCTGACCGGTAATCAAACCGAGATCAGTTGCTGCGGCATCAAGAAGTTTCTTGTTTGCGAGAGCTTCGCCAACGCCCATGCTTACCACAATCTTGGAGATTCTGGGTATCTGCATGACCGACTTGTATCCAAGCTCCTTGAAGAGCTCGGGGGCGAATTTTTCTTCATAGACTTTCTTAAGCCGAGGTACATACTTACTCATCACAGTGCTTCCCCACACTTGCGGCATACACGGATTTTCTTGCTGCCGTCAATTTTGTATCCAATTCTTGTCGGCCCGCATTTCTTGCACACAATCATGACATTGGAAATGTGAATCGGAGCTTCAATCTCGACGATTCCGCCGCGATCCTGCTGACTTTTCTTCCGCATGGCCTTTTTAACAAGATTTACACCGGCGACTATTACACGGTCCTTGTCGCGGATCACGCGAACTACAGCACCGCGCTTTCCCTTGTCTTTGCCGGCAATAAGCTCAACCGTGTCGTCCTTCCGGATCTTGAATTTTGTATCCATCACTCAATCTCCTTACAGAACTTCCGGAGCCAGCGATACGATCTTCATGTAATCCATGTCACGAAGTTCGCGGGCCACAGGTCCGAAAATGCGCTTGCCCTTGGGATTCTTGTTCGCATCGATGATAACGCAAGCGTTGTCATCAAAGCGGATATAGGTTCCGTCGGGGCGACGATATTCCTTGGAAATGCGGACGATAACCGCTTTTTCCACTGAACCCTTCTTGATAGTAGATGTCGGAAGCGCGTCTTTGACGGCTACGACAATAACATCACCGATACTGGCATACCTGCGGTGTGAACCGCCGGGCACCTTGATACACTCAACGAGTTTCGCACCCGAGTTATCGGCAACATTCAATCTTGATTGCATCTGAATCATTGTTCTGAACCTCGCTTATTTTGCCCGGGTTACGATATCCACAAGCCGCCAGTGTTTTTCTTTACTGATCGGCCGTGCTTCCCTGATGCGAACGGTATCGCCGATTCCGGCGTCGTTCTTCTCGTCATGTGCCTTGTATTTCTTGCTGCGGGAAACGTACTTCTTGTACAGCGGATGCAGCTTCTTGGTGGTAACTTTAACAACGATGGTTTTATCCATCTTGTCGCTGGTTACGATACCAACAAACTCACGGCTCCCGTCTTTTTTCTGCAAAACTTGATCTTCCACAGGCCTCGCTCCTACTTGGTTCCCTGTCCGGCAAGTTCATGCTGCCGGATGAGCGTATTCACTACCGCGATTTCGCGGCGCATGTTGCGCTTCTGTAACGGATTGTCAATGTGTCCAATAACCATCTGGAACCTGAGATCCATGTACTTCCTGGTAAGCTCGTCGCGCTTTGAAACAAGTTCGGCGAACGACAGATTCTTTGATTCTTTCTTCTTCATTTCACGCCTCCCTTATTCCACAATATTGCGCTCGGCGAACTTTGTCTTGAACGGAAGTTTGCTTCCGGCAAGATGCATCGCTTCTGCGGCAAGATCACGGCCGACACCGCTCATTTCGAAAATGATGGTTCCCGGTTTGACTACAGCTACCCAGTGATCGGGTGCTCCTTTTCCTTTTCCCATGCGGGTTTCAGCCGGCTTCTTGGAATACGGCTTGTCGGGGAACACGCGTACCCAAAGCTTTCCGCCGCGCTTTACACGACGGTTCAGGGCAACACGGGCGGCTTCGAGCTGGCGAGCTGTCAACCAGAAGGGCTCAAGCGACACGAGCGCAAAATCACCGAAATCGATGTTGTTGCCTCTTGTTGCATTACCCTTGTTTCTCCCGCGCTGGACCTTTCTGTGTTTAACTCTCTTAGGGCTAAGAGCCATACCTTAACTCCTTCCAGCAGGTGCTGCACGATTGGAACGATCTGTACGTTCAGGGCGTTCCCGCCGCTGCTTCTTGAGGAGCGCACCTGCATCCTCTTTCTGTTCATGACCGTACATCATTCCGTTATACACCCAAACCTTCACGCCGATTGTTCCGTACGTGGTGTGGGCTTCGGTGAATCCATAATCAATATCCGCACGGAGCGTATGGAGCGGCACGCGGCCATCTTTCTGCTCTTCTGTACGGGACATTTCCGCGCCGCCGAGACGACCGGAAACACGAACCTTTACGCCCTGAGCACCGGCCTTCATTGCTGAAGAACAGGCCATCTTGAGTGCCCGGCGGAACGAACCGCGGGTCGAGAGCTGGCGCGCGACATTCTGGGAAATGAGGGAAGCGTTTACTTCGGACCTCTTGATTTCCTTTATCTTGATCTGAACCTTCTTTGAAAGGTTCTTCTGAAGAATGGCACCAATCTGCTCGATATTCGCGCCCTTTACCCCGATAATCACGCCCGGCCGTGCGGTGTGAATTACGATGGTAACACGCTGCGGATGGCGAACAATTTCAACTTCCGCAATATCGGCATTCTTGCACTCGGGCAGGTTCTTGATCATCTTCCGGATCTTGAGATCCTCATGGAGCAGGTCCGCGTATTCACGGGGATCCGCATACCAGCGAGATGTCCATGTCTTGTTAATGCCCAACCGGAGTCCGATCGGATTTACTTTCTGTCCCACGTTACTCCCCCGCCTTTTCGTCAACGATTACGGTTATATGGCACATGCGCTTGAGCAGCATGTCTGCACGACCGCGACCGCGGCACCACAATCTTTTGAGGCGCGGGCCTTCGTCGATTCGTATTTCCTTGACAAAAAGAGCATCTTCATCAAGCTTCTTGTTCAGATCCAGGGCATTGGACGCAGCAGACTTCACAGTCTTTTTCAGGAGACGGGCACCCTTGTGGGGCATGTTCTCGAGAATTGCCATTGCCTCGGTATACGATTTCCGCTTCACCACATCAGCCACAGGACGAACCTTGGTGGGAGACGCGATGAGGAATTTCGAAGTGGCTATATATCCGCTTTTTTCAGCCATCATATCCACCTGTTATCTCTTACCTGTTTTCTTGTCTGAACCTGCATGCCCGCGGAAAAGGCGGGTAGGAGCAAATTCGCCAAGTTTATGGCCAACGAGGTTTTCGGTGATGTACACCGGAATCCACGATTTTCCATTATAAACAGAGATGGTATTACCTACCATTTCAGGGATGATAGTCGAGCAACGGGAATATGATTTGATCATCTTCCGGTCAGTCGCCTTGTTCATTTCCAATACTTTCTTGTACAGGCTCTTTTCTATGAAAGGACCCTTTTTGACAGATCTTGACACGGTTTCCCCCTGTTACTTTCGTCTCGAAACAATAAAGTTGCTCGAAACTTTCCGTTTCTTCCGGGTCTTGTAGCCGCGACAGGGCTGTCCCCAGGGTGTAACCGGGTTACGACCCTTTCCACGACCTTCACCACCACCAAGGGGGTGATCAACCGGGTTCATGGACATACCACGAACAGTCGGCCTGATGCCCTTCCAGCGTGAACGTCCCGCCTTACCGAGGGCAGTGTTCATGTGATCTTCGTTTCCAACTTCACCGATGGTTGCGTAACAGCGCTTGTGTACCATACGTATTTCACCGGAAGGAAGTTTTACCGTTACGTAATCGCCATCTTTCGCGGCAACGAGCGCGCTCGCTCCGGCAGAACGAGCCATCTGCCCGCCCTTTCCGATGGTAAGTTCAATGTTATGCACCGTAAAACCGACCGGAATGATCTCAAGCGGAAGCGCGTTCGCAACTTCGAGAGCAGCGTTTTCACCGCTCATTACTTTCTGACCAACTGTCAGTCCCTTGGGAGCGATAATGTACCGCTTCTCACCGTCAGCATAGAACACGAGGGCGATATTGGCGCTTCTGTTCGGATCATACTCGATGGTATTAACCGTTCCCGGAATTCCGTACTTATTGCGCTTGAAATCAATATCGCGATAACGCTGCTTGTGACCGCCACCCTGATGCCGGACCGAGATCCGGCCATTGGAGTCGCGACCACCACGGGATTTTTTGCCGCTGGTAAGCCCTTTCTCCGGCTTATCGGCGGTCAGTTCGTCCTTGCGCAGGTCAATGCGTCCTCTGGTTCCCGCGGTAATAGGCTTGTATACTTTAAGAGCCATTTGGTTTCCCCTTCTTTAACGCGGACTCGAAAGCGTTATACGCCTTCGAACACCTTGATAGTCTCGCCGGGTGCAAGCCGTACAATGGCTTTTTTCCAGCTGGATGTCAGACCCGGGCGACCACGCACCCGCTTCATCTTTCCTCTAACGTTCACAACGGTACACTTAACAACCTTTACATCAAAAAGGCGGCGTACCGCTTCCTTTATCTCAATCTTGCTTGCCCGGGGATCAACACGAAAAACGTATTTACCCTGCTCGCGAAGCTCATTGGATTTTTCCGATAATACCGGCTCAATGAGGATGCTTTCGTAGATCATCACTCGGCCCCCTCGTTAGTTCCGTAGAAGTCGGCCAGGTTCTTCGCGGCGGATTCAAGCATCAGCACCTTCCGTCCATAGTACAGGTCATGCGCACGCAGCCGGTTATAGGAAAGGAAGGACAGGGTCGGAATATTGCGTCCGGCCTGCTTGATTTTCGCGTCGTCGTCCTTGAGAACGATAACGGTCCGTTCGCCTTTGGCAAGAACTCCGAGAATCTTCGCGAGATCCTTGGTCTTGCCGCTTTCAACGGTAAAATCTTCAACTATTGTCAGACGATCATCCTGGGCCTTGAGGCTAAGGATGGTCTTCATTGCCAGCCGTTTTACTTTTTTCGGCAAAGCATAACTATAATCACGCGGCTTGGGCCCGAATATGACACCACCGCCGACAAGAATCGGAGACTTCTTGTCACCACGGCGGGCACGACCGGTACCCTTCTGCTTGTACGGTTTGGCATTCGAACCGTTAACTTCTGCTCGGCCCTTGGTACAAGCGGTTCCGACGCGCAGATTCGCTAATTCATTGTTGATGGCGTAGTAGATCACGTCTTCGTTGACCGGAAGGCCAAATACGTTATCATCGAGATTTATTGTCCTCAGTTCCTTGCCATCGACCGAATAGACTTTCTTTTCCATCGTCTTCTCCTGTCGTTAGAATTCTTTCTTGACTGCGGACTTGATGATCAGCGTACAGTCCTTGTGACCGGGAACTGCTCCGCGTACCATTACAACCTTCAACTCCGGATCTACTTTCTGGATCCTGAGATTCTGTACAGTCACGCGCTCACGGCCCATGCGGCCAGGCATCTTTCTGTTTTTAAAGGTCCGTCCGGGATAGGTATTCTGTCCGGTACCACCGGGTTCGCGGTGAAACTTGGAACCGTGCGTAGCACGACCACCATGGAAACCCCAGCGCTTCATAACACCCTGGAAACCTTTTCCCTTGGAAGTCGCAGTAACATCCACAAAGCGGATATCATCAAATACTTCCAGACCAATCTGGTCGCCAACGGATACTTCCTTGTCGAAATCACGGAATTCCTTGAGATGGCGCTTGGGGCTTACCCCTTCAGGGAATTGTCCGGCATACGGTTTCGTAGCGCGTTCAGCCTTGATATCATCAAGACCAAGCACTACCGCGTTGTAGCCGTTCTTTTCCTCGTTTTTAAGGGACACAACCGTGTTGGGCTCGACGCGGATCACGGTTACCGGGATCAGATCACCGCTTTCGTCAAAAACCTGGGTCATGCCGATTTTCTTTGCTATCAGACCTGTCATTCTGGTCACACTCCTTGAGGTACGTCATCCCCTGATCCGGGGGACCGTCTACCCTGTATTGCTACTGCTTAATCTCGACATCCACACCGGCGGGAAGCTCAAGTTTCATGAGCGAATCCATAACTTCCGCGGAGGGCTCGATAATATCAATAAGACGCTTGTGCGTGCGCATTTCAAACTGTTCGCGCGACTTCTTGTTAACGTGCGGTGAACGAAGAACGGTTACCTTGTTGATGCGGGTAGGAAGCGGGATGGGACCCGAAACCCTGGCACCGGCTTTTTGCACCGTCTGTACAATTGCCTTGGAACTCTGATCAATCAGTTCAACATCGAATCCGCGAAGTTTTACGCGAATTTTTTCCTTAGTCATTTTTCCTCCAGACAAAGCGGTGGAATCCGCTCTCGCGGATTCCACTCGAAAGGGCTTTACAGCCCAATTTCGCTAGTACGCCTTGTTGCAATGTTACGCAATGATCTCGGTTACCTGACCGGAGGCAACGGTGCGACCACCTTCACGAACAGCAAGCTTGAGTCCCTTTTCCATGGCGATAGGGTTAATCAGCTCACCAATGATCTTGGTGTTGTCACCGGGCTTGACCATGTCAACTCCGTCAGGAAGCGTAATGGTTCCGGTAATGTCAGTTGTCCGGAAGTAGAACTGCGGGCGGTATCCGGAGAAGAACGGACTGTGACGTCCACCTTCATCCTTGGAAAGAACGTAGATCTGAGCTTCAAACTTGGTGTGGGGAGTAATCGAACCGGGCTTGGCGAGAACCTGACCGCGTTCAACTTCCTTCTTGTCAACACCACGAAGAAGAAGACCAACGTTATCACCGGCCACACCCTGATCGAGCAGCTTGTTGAACATTTCGATACCAGTTATGACAGTCTTCTTGGTATCCTTGATACCAATGATTTCAATTTCTTCGTTGAGATTGACGATACCGCGTTCGATACGACCGGTAACAACGGTTCCACGGCCGGAAATGGTGAAGATGTCTTCAATCGGCATAAGGAAGGGCTTGTCGGAAGCACGTTCGGGATCATCGAAGTAGTTATCCATTGTACTGAGGAGCTCGTCGATACACTTGGTATCGTCGGCGCTGGCGCCGTCTGCGAGTGCGTTGAACGCAGATCCCTTGATGATCGGGGTTTCGCGGTCGAAGCCGTATTCTTCAAGAACGTCGCGTACTTCTTCTTCTACGAGCTCCATGAGGTCGGGATCGTCAAGAAGATCGATCTTGTTGAGGAATACGATCATCTTGGGTACACCTACCTGGCGGGCAAGCAGAATGTGCTCGCGGGTCTGGGGCATAACGGAGTCGGGAGCGGAAACTACAAGGATCGCACCGTCCATCTGGGCCGCACCGGTGATCATGTTCTTGATATAGTCGGCGTGACCGGGACAGTCGATGTGAGCGTAGTGACGCTTGTCTGACTGATACTCCATGTGGCGGGTATTAATGGTAATACCGCGGGCTTTTTCTTCCGGTGCGTTATCAATTTCATCGTACTTGAGCAGCTTGTCACCAAACTTTTTTGCACAATGAGCAGTAATCGCAGCAGAAAGAGTGGTTTTACCATGGTCAACGTGACCGATGGTTCCAACGTTCATGTGAGGTTTAGTTCGTTCGAACTTTTCCTTTGCCATTTGATCCTCCTGAAAGATTATAGGCAAGTAATAAAATTTTCTCGCATTATCATAAACTGACGCCCATCCGGACAGTCAGGTTTATTTGAACGAGTATATACTACAGTAATCAACAACGCGGGAATTATTCGTGATTCATCAGACTGGTACGCGTGCCAAACTCGGAAGGGCAACACTTTTCATAGACGTGGGAGTTCATAGGTTTTCGAACTACCCGGCCGGAACCACCTGATCATCATCAAAAAAACTCTTCGTTCTGATGACTGGTTTGGTATCCAGAGGAAGACAGGACGGCAAGCCATCCCGCACGACAGCAATGCTGCCGATCCATACCCCTGATACCTGTTGTATATATCCATCCGTCAACGACGGCTGAAGACGATACCAAGGGCTGCGCGTTTCCTGCCAGCCGGTTTCCCGACGGCTTTACGGTCGCGCCCTGGACTCTCAAAGAACACCGAAATGACCGCATCATGAAGATGGTCATTTCAAAGTACATGAAGTTTTACACGTTAACGCGATTTTAGTCAAGTGCAATACCTTCACGGTACCGCCTATGACAAAAAAAAGGAAGAATTCCTTCCGGAATCCTCCCTTTTTCGTTTGCTCAATCGATTTCTACCATGTGGAGTTTCCGCTCTGCGGAAACTCCTGGGTAAAATTGACCGAAGGTCAATTCAAACCACGTGGAGTTTGGCAATGCCAAACTCCCTGGGTAATTTTATCGACCGAGGGTCGATAAAATTACCACCTGTAGTGGGCAAACGCCTTGTTTGCTTCGGCCATTCTGTGGGTATCTTCCTTCTTCTTGAAGGCTGTTCCCGTAGAATTGAAGGCATCAACCAGTTCCGCGGCGAGACGCTCGGCCATTTCGTGGCCGCTGCGTGAGCGGGCGGCATTGATAACCCAGCGCATGCCAAGAGCTTCGCGGCGTGAGTCGCGGATTTCTATCGGCACCTGGTAGGTAGCACCACCAACACGGCGGCTTTTAACTTCAACAAGGGGCTTTACGTTATCAAGAGCCTTGAGGAATACCTCAAGGGGCTCTTTTTCAGTTTTCGCCTTGATTTTGTCCATGGCATCGTACACGATACGCATGCTGGTGGACTTCTTGCCGTCAAGCATCATGCGGCTGACAAATTTGGAAATGACAACGCTGTGATACTTGGCGTCCGGCGCGGGCTGCCGGTCAATAGATTTCATTTTTCTTCCCATTGAACCTGCTCCTTATGCCTTGGGCCGCTTGGCACCGTATTTGGAACGACTTCTCTTGCGGTCTGCGACGCCGAGAGTATCTTTTGATCCGCGAACGATATGATACCGAACACCGGGAAGATCCTTTACACGTCCACCACGAATGAGAACAACCGAGTGTTCCTGCAGGTTGTGTCCAATACCCGGTATGTAGGCCGAAACCTCGATACCGTTACTGAGACGCACACGGGCAACCTTGCGAAGCGCCGAGTTCGGCTTCTTGGGGGTAACCGTCATGACACGGGTACATACACCGCGCCGCTGCGGGCAGGACTGAAGCGCCGGACTCTTTGTTCCGTATACAATGCGCTTCCGCCCCTGTTTGATAAGTTGGTTTATTGTAGGCACTGCCTATTCTCCTATTATTGCCGGCCAGCACTACCGGATGTTTGAAACTCAAGCGGGTTTGATACTACCCGCTAACGTACAATCCTGTCAATGCGACAGACTCATTCATTCTCGTCAGTATCGAGATATCCGTCATCTTCTACGGTTTCTGCCGCTTTTTCGAGTTTGCGCCGCTCGATAATCTCGTTCATCTGGATATCCAGGTCAACGTTCTCCTTGTCAAAGAGCTTGACGTTGCGGTATTGGCGCATGCCGGTACCCGCGGGAATAAGATGTCCGATGATGACGTTTTCCTTGAGACCCCGGAGGCTGTCGCTTACGCCGGCAATCGCCGCGTTCGTGAGAACCCTGGTTGTTTCCTGGAAAGAGGCCGCGGAGATGAACGAATCAATGTTCAGCGATGCCTTGGTAATTCCCTGGAACATGGGCCGGGCAATGGCGGGCTGTCCACCTTCGCTCATAACCCGGTTATTTTCCTCATGGAATTTATACTTGTCGATCTGCTGTCCATAGATAAAACGGGTATCTCCTACCGCGACAATCTCGACCTTCCGGAGCATCTGGCGAACGATAACACCAATATGTTTGTCGTTGATCGCAACACCCTGGAGACGGTACACCTGCTGGATTTCATCCATAAGGTAGTTCTGCAGGGCATTTTCACCGGATATCGAAAGAATGTCGTGCGGGCTGAGCGCGCCGTCGCAAAGCTGTTCTCCGGATTCAACCGTATCCCCGTCGCGGACGAGCAAGCGCTTGCCCATGGGAACGAAGTGTTTGAATTCCTTTCCATACTGGTCGCGAACGATAACCACGCGCTTGCCCTTGAGAATTCCCTTGAAGGATACAATACCGGAAATCTGCGCAAGAACAGCCGGATTTTTGGGCTTTCGGGCTTCAAAGAGCTCGGAAACCCGGGGAAGACCACCGGTAATATCCTTGGTTTTTGCCGATTCCTTGAGCATCTTGGCGATAATGGTACCGGCCTTGATCGGAGTCTTTTCATCCACCAGAAGATAGGATCCACCCGGCAGATAATAGGAACCGATGGTGTTACCGGACTCGTCGGTAATGAGTATGCGGGGCTGTTTGGTATCAAGCTGGAACTCGCTGATACGTTTTTCAACACGTCCGGTTTCCTCGTCAAGTTCTTCGCTCAGGGTACTGCCCGGAATAATGTCTTCATAGTGAACATAACCGTTGTATTCGCAGATTATCGGTTCGGAGAACGGATCGAAGAACGCGATTGACTCGTTGGCGTCAACAAAGTCGCCTTCCTTGACTACAATCTCGGAACCGTTACGAATTTTGAGTTTCTGGTCATGGCTAACGAGGTATATCTTGTCTTTGCGGACTACTACGTAGGCGATGTCGGTGGAAAGAACTTCCTTGCCGCCGCTGACATACAACGGTTCATCCTTGAGTACGCGGTGGCCGTCTTCGACTAGCACCTTGTCTTTCGGCGCAATGTCAAATTGGCGGATCACCTTGTTGGCAACGATGAGACCCTTGCGGGTAAACAGGAGGTTCCCATTGTCGAGCATGACGCTCGCACCGGTTATTTCCTTGATGATTACCGGGAACTTGAGAACGATGCGGTTTTCTTCGCTGATCTTGGTAGCAGTACCACCAACGTGGAACGTACGCATGGTAAGCTGAGTACCCGGCTGTCCGATTGACTGGGCCGCGATAATACCGACGGCTTCCCCGATCTCGATAATCTTGTTCTGGGCGAGGTTTCGTCCGTAACACTTGACGCACACACCATGCTTGGATTCACAGGTAAGAACGGTACGCAGTTTTACCGATTCAACACCGGCGGCCTCAATCTCAACCGCCTTATCGTCAGTTATGTATTCGTTTACATCGATAATGATGTCGCCGGTAATGGGATGCACGACCCGCTCAAGCGTGTAGCGTCCGCGAATGCGGTCGGAAAGCATCTCGACGATTTCATCGCCATCCTTGATGGCAGTGTACTCGATACCATTGATGGTTCCGCAATCTTCCTCATTTACAACCACATCCTGCGCGATATCAACAAGACGACGGGTAAGGTATCCGGCGTCCGCGGTTTTAAGCGCAGTATCGGCGAGACCCTTGCGGGCACCGTTCGTGGAAATGAAGAATTCGATAACGGTAAGACCTTCCTTGAAGTTCGACCGGATGGGAAGCTCGATAATGTCGCCGTTCGGCTTGGCCATAAGACCACGCATACCGGCAAGCTGACGAATCTGGTTGCGGCTACCGCGCGCACCGGAGGTTGCCATCATATAGATAGTATTGAAACCGGCCTTGTCGTTCTCGAGCGTCTTCATCATGATGTTGGTGAGCTCTTCGTTGGTCTTTGACCATACCTCAACAACACGGTTATACCGTTCATCCTGGGTTATATGTCCCTGCTGGTACTTTTTGTGGATGGACGCGACTTCCTTGTTGGCGCTCTCGATCATGTCCATTTTTTCCGGAGGAACGAGAATGTCATCCATACTGAGGGTCGCACCGAAGAAGGTCGCGTATTTGTACCCCGTTGCCTTGAGGGCGTCGAGCATCTGGACGGTAAGCCAGGGACCCTGGGCAAGGTGCACTTCCTCAATGAGCTTGCGAATCTGTTTGTCGTCCAGGGTGACATTGGTAAAGGGGACCTTGTCCGGCATGGCCTCGTTAAAGGCCAGGCGGCCGGCGGTTGTTTCCACCAGAGCGCCGCGATAGGTTACCGTGATGAGCGACTGCCAGCCAATTGACCCGGCTTCAGCCGCCATCATGACCTCGTTTACATCGGTAAAACGATGACCGGTTCCCTTTCCTTCGGGCTTGATCTTGGTCAGATAGTACAGACCGAGAACCATGTCCTGCGAGGGATACACAATGGACTTTCCGTTCGCGGGGTCGAGGAGGTTCCGGCTTGAAAGCATGAGGTTCCAGCATTCCATCTGAGCCGCCTGGGTAAGAGGCACATGAACGGCCATCTGGTCACCGTCGAAGTCGGCATTGAACGCGCGACATACGAGGGGGTGCAGCTTGATGGCCTTGCCCTCTACGAGAACCGGCTCGAAGGCCTGGATTCCGAGGCGGTGAAGCGTGGGTGCGCGGTTAAGCATAACCGGATGCTCGCTTACCACTTCGTCCAGAATGGCGAATACTTCGGGAGATTCCTGCTCAACAAGGAGCTTTGCTTTCTTGATATTGTAGACAACATCCTTGTCCACCAGACGCTTCATGATAAAGGGCTTGAACAGCTCGAGCGCCATCTTGGTGGGGAGTCCGCACTGCCAGAGCTTGAGCTCGGGACCGACGACGATTACGGAACGTCCGGAGTAGTCAACACGCTTTCCGAGCAGGTTCTGGCGGAAACGCCCCTGCTTTCCCTTGAGCATGTCCGAAATGGACTTGAGGGGCCGGTTCGACGCACCCTTGATAACGCGCTTGCGCTTGGAGTTGTCGAACAGGGCGTCCACCGCTTCCTGCAGCATGCGCTTTTCGTTGCGAATGATGATGTCGGGAGCGTTCAGGCTCATGAGCCGCTTGAGACGGTTGTTCCGGTTGATAACCCGGCGGTAGAGGTCGTTGAGATCGCTCGTGGCGAAACGGCCTCCGTCAAGCTGGACCATGGGCCGCAGTTCCGGCGGAATAACCGGGATTACATCGAGAATCATCCAGGCAGGCTTGTTTGTCGAGGCGCGGAAGTTTTCCACGATCTCGATGCGCTTGAGCAGACGCTTGTCGCTCTTCGCGCCCTTTTCGATCATCTTGGTGCGCAGCTCGGTGGCAAGTTCGTCAAGATTGAGGTTCTCGAGCAGTGTCTTGATCGCCTCGGCGCCCATACCGGCGGTAAAGGAGCCGCCGTAGCGCTCCATGGCCTCGTGGTATTCTTCCTCGGTGAGGAGTTGGTTCTTTTTAAGGTCGGTATCACCCGGTTCGATAACGATGTATTTTTCGTAGTAGAGTACTGACCGGAGCGCGATAACCTGAAGATCAAGAAGAAGCCCAATGCGGCTCGGCACCGATCGGTAATACCAGATATGGGAAACCGGAGCGGCGAGCTCGATATGGCCCATGCGCTCGCGGCGAACCTTGAAATGGGTTACTTCAACACCGCAGCGGTCGCAAATAACACCCTTGTACCGGATGGATTTGAACTTTCCGCAATAGCATTCCCATTCCTTCGTCGTTCCGAAAATACGTTCGCAGAATAATCCGTCCTTTTCGGGACGAAGCGTACGGTAGTTGATCGTTTCAGGCTTCTTGACCTCTCCATACGACCATGCGCGGATGGTCTCCGGAGAGGCAAGTTTTATTGTCAGACTGTCAAAATCCTGAATATCTCTCATATCTGTTCCTTTTAGAAGTTGGACCCGGCTTTGGTAATCAGTTCCTCATCACGTTCGGTAAGCGGAATCTGCTTGCCCTTGGCGTCGAAAATGGTGAAATCGAGCGCAAGGCCGCGAAGCTCCTGCACAAGAACGTTAAAGGATTCGGGTACACCGGCCGCAGTGGACGGCTCGCCTTTCACAATCGATTCATAAATCTTCGAGCGGCCGTTCATATCGTCGGACTTGATGGTCAACAGCTCCTGGAGTGTATTCGCGGCGCCGTAGGCTTCAAGCGCCCACACTTCCATTTCACCAAGACGCTGGCCGCCGAACTGTGCCTTACCGCCGAGGGGCTGCTGGGTAACGAGGGAGTACGGACCGGTGGACCGGGCGTGCATCTTGTCGTCTACCAGGTGGTGCAGCTTCATGAAGTAAATTACACCGACGAATACCGGGTTGTCGAACGGAACACCGGTGCGTCCATCCCGCAGAATTACCTTCGAGTTCGCGGGAATCCCGGCCTTTACGAGTTTTTCTTCTATCATTTCGTTTGACGGCGACTGGAAGACCGGAGATTCGTACCATTCGTCGAGACGAATTCCCGCAAGCCCGAGTTCCGACTCCATGATCTGCCCGATATTCATACGGGACGGAACACCGAGCGGGTTCAGACAGATATCAAGCGGGGTGCCGTCTTCCATGTACGGCATGTCTTCTTCCGGCAGAATGCGGGCAACGATACCCTTGTTTCCGTGGCGTCCGGCCATCTTGTCGCCTTCACGCAGCTTACGCTTGGTAGCGATAAGAACCTTGACCACTTCATCGACGCCGGGATTAAGATCATCGCCTTCGGCGCGCTTGAGGCGCTGAACGTCGATAATGGTTCCTTCAACACCGTGCGGAACACGGAGCGACGAATCCCGAACTTCTTTGGCTTTTTCGCCGAAGATGGAGTTCAGGAGCTTGAATTCGGGAGTGGTATCGGTTTCGCTCTTGGGAGTAACCTTACCGATGAGAATGTCGCCCGAGCGGACCTTCGCGCCAATGCGGATGATACCTTCGGCGTCGAGGTTGTCCAGACTCTTCTCGCTGGTATTGGGAATGTCCCGGGTGAGCTTTTCCGGTCCGAGTTTGGTTTCCCGCACTTCGGTATTGAATTCCTTGATGTGGATGGACGTGAACATGTCTTCCTTGACCACACGGCGGGAAATGAGGATGGCGTCTTCGTAGTTGTACCCGTTCCACGGAACGAATCCGACCAGAATGTTCCGACCGAGCGCAAGTTCACCGTGCCACGTTGCAGGCCCGTCCGCAAGGGGGGTACCAACTTCAACCTTCTGTCCGACAAGAACTACCGGCCGCTGATGATAACAGGTGTCCTGGTTGGTCCGCTGGTACTTGAGCAGGGGATATTCATCCCGGTCAGCACCCTTGGCGCCGGCGGGCTTTATAACGATCTTGTCCGCGGATACGTATTCAACCGTTCCCGCGCGCTTTGCCTTGATCAGTACACCGGAATCGTAGGCGCATTTCTGTTCCATACCGGTACCGACACGGGGCGGCTCGGGGAATACAAGCGGTACTGCCTGGCGCTGCATGTTCGATCCCATGAGCGCGCGGTTTGCGTCGTCGTGCTCAAGGAAGGGAATGAGGGACGCTGAAACGGAAATGATCTGTTTCGGCGATACGTCCATATACTGGATGTCCTGGGGCGGCCGGGTGGTGTAATCACCCTGACGGCGGCAGGAAATCTGCTGGGCGGTAAACTTGTCCTTGTCGTCCATGGCGGTTGAAGCCTGCGCGATGTAATACTTGTCTTCGTCCATGGCCGAGAGATACTCGATCTCGCGGGTCGCGGCACCGTTCACAACCTTTACATACGGAGCTTCCAGGAAGCCGTAATCATTGACCCGGGTATAGTTCGCAAGCGAAACAATGAGACCGATGTTCGGACCTTCCGGTGTTTCAATGGGGCACATGCGTCCGTAGTGGGAATAGTGAACATCGCGAACCTCGAATCCGGCGCGGTCGCGGGAAAGACCGCCGGGACCGAGCGCGTTGAGGCGCCGCTTGTGGGTAAGTTCGGCGAGCGGGTTTACCTGATCCATGAACTGGGACAGCTGGCTGGATCCGAAGAATTCCTTTATCGCGGCCACAACCGGTTTAATGGAAATGAGATCCTGCGGCTTTATGGTCTCGGTTTCCTTGAGACTCATGCGCTCCTTGGCAATGCGTTCCATCCGCGAAAACGCGGTCTTGAGCGTATTGGTCATGAGCTCGCCGACCGACCGGATACGGCGGTTGCCGAGGTGATCTATATCATCTATGGATTCATCGCCCACATACACCTTGATGAGGAATTTCATGGTGGCGATAATGTCGTCTTTTACCAGCGTGTCGTCCGCAAACGGTTCGGCGTAGTCGAACTTTTTGTTGAGCTTGTACCGTCCCACCCGACCGAGGTTGTAGCGCCGGGTAGAGAAGAACATTGAAGCAAGATCTTTTTCCGCAGCCTCTATGGTTATGGGCTCTCCGGGCATGAGCACGGAATAGACTGCGGTAAGCGCGTCTTCCCGGGTCGGTTCGTCGCTTTCAACATCCTTGCCGGAAAAGCGGATTTCTTCCCGTTCAAAACAGTTGATAATCATGGGAGAATCGAGAGACCCTTCAGCCTCAAAATCGATGACGGTAATTTCACCAACCTTGTTCTGAACGAGCTCGTCGAGATTGTGCGGGTGCATTTTCTCGCCGGCGCGGTACAGTTTCTTTTGTTCTCCGTCCTCACCGGTAATGAAAACATTACGGGCAAGTACACGGCCAACAAGCTTGTCCTGCTTCGCGCGGTCAGTGCTCACCTTTACTTTCTTCGAGACATAGAAACAGTCAATTATTTCTTCGCGGGTTTCATACCCGAGCGCCCGCAGGAACAGGGTTCCCAGGATGCGCTTTTTCCGGTCAATTTTCGCGTAAACGAGTTCCTTTTTCTGATCAATTTCGAACTCGAGCCAGCTTCCGCGGTACGGGATGATACGACTCGAGTACACCCCCTTCTCATGGGAGAAAATTACACCGGGTGAACGGTGAATCTGCGAAACGACGACACGTTCCGCCCCGTTGATGATGAAGGTTCCGCGATCGGTCATGAGCGGAATGTCGCCCATGTATATATCTTTCTGACGGATTTCTCCGGTTTGCTGAAAAATCAGGTTGATGCGCGCCTTGAGAGGCACCGCGAAGGTGAGACCCTTCTGCTTGCATTCCAACTCGGAAAACTTGATATTTTGCTCATCGAGCTCATAGAATTCGTACTCAAGAAGCATGTCACCGTTCGGGCTTTCGATCGGAAACGTTGAACGAAACACTTCTTCCAGACCCAGCCCTTCCGAAGAAACCTCGGAACGCGACGGATCACGCTGAAGGAATTTACTGTACGACGAAAGCTGAATGTCAATGAGGTCAGGCAAATCCATGAAATTACGGATATCTTTGCCGATATACTGACGGTTGATCGCTTCATTTCTTGCGAACATCCCTTACCCCCTAAAAACGGTATAAACACATGACGGGTTACAAAACGGCTTTCTGCACCCTGAAGACTGCAAAAAGGGTCCCGCCAAAAACTGGCAGGAGCCCTTCGGGAAAAAACTGCGATGCGAGTGTCCGGCCGCCGGGGCCGGACCGGTTTCAAAATCAGGCAATCTCTACCACACCACCGGCAGCGGTGATGGATTCCTTGATCTTGTTGGCTTCATCCTTGGAAACATTTTCCTTGAGGGGCTTGGGAGCGCCTTCAACGAGATCTTTTGCTTCCTTGAGACCGAGGCCGGTAACGGTGCGGACTTCCTTGATAACGGAAATCTTCTTGTCGTCGGCAGAAAGGCCCTTGAGGGTAACGGTGAATTCGGTCTGCTCTTCAGCAGCAGCACCGGGAGCTGCTCCGCCGGCTGCAACAGCCACGGGAGCCGCAGCGGTTACGCCGAACTTCTCTTCCATTGCCTTTACGAGTTCGGAAATTTCCACGATGGTCATTTCCGCGATCGCATCCAGAATCTGTTCATTAGTTAAAGCTGCCATATTATCTTCTCCTTGAGTTTTCATTCCGGTTCAACTGAACCGCGCTCCGTACGCACATCTGTTTGCCGGAGCAGTTATTACGCATGGCCAGGACGACAGCTCGGGGAACTCGCGTTCCTACGAAGCCTGGACCATGACCGGGTTACGCTTCCGCTTTCTGATCGGCAACTGCCTGCAGCGTACGTACAAACTTGGATGTAGCAGCCTGCATGGTCGACATGAGCATTGCGATAAGATCGTTTCGTCCGGGAAGTTTTGAAAACTGCTCGATCTTAGCCGCATCATAGATTTCGCCGTCAACAAGCGCGCCCTTTACAACGAGCGCGGGAGCTTCCTTGGCGAATTCAAAAAGAATCTTTGCAACGGTATTGGGTTCCTTCTCGGAAAGCGCAATAGCCGTAGGTCCAATCAGAAATGAGGACACATCCGCGGATTTCATTTCTTCGAAGGCTATGCGTGCAAAATTGTTTTTCACAACCTTGTACGTACAACCATTCTCGCGAAGCTTGTTCCGCAGATCGGTGATCTGGCTGACGGTAAGCCCGCGGTATTCGGTAAAAATGTAATCCTGGACAGACTCGAAACGAGCCTTGATATCCGCAATGGCGGCGGTCTTGGCCGCCTGTTCTTTCTTTGCAATTATTGCCATGATTACTCTCCTGCCTTATAGGCTACCCAGACACCGGGGCCCATACTGGAACTGACCGAGACAGACTGCACGAAGTCAGCCTTGGCGTCAGTCGGTTTCTTGCGCATCATTTCGGCAAGGAACGCTTCAATATTTCCGGCAATCTTGTCCGCATCCATGGAAACCTTGCCAACCGGGAGGTGAATAACCCCGGTCTTGTCGGCGCGGAACTCCACACGGCCCTTCTTGAGCTCGTTGATCGCGGCGGCGATATCGTTGGTTACGGTACCGGTCTTGGGATTGGGCATGAGACCCTTGCGTCCAAGAACCATACCGAGACGGCCAACGTCTTTCATCATGTCGGGGGTAGCAACGGCAATGTCGAAATCGAGCCAGCCGCCCTTAACCTTTTCGATGTATTCATCGGCGCCGGCAAATGCGGCTCCGGCATCCAGAGCTTCCTGTACCCGGTCTTCCTTGCAGAATACGAGTACTTTCTTTTCACCCCGGAACTGATTCGGGAGCACAACCGTGTCGCGGACCGTCTGGCTCTTGCCGAGCTTCAGGTTAACATGCACTTCAACGGTTTCATCGAACTTGGCAAACTTGATTTCCTTTACCACTTCGAGAGCCTGCTGAAGGTCATACTGCCGGGTTGCGTCATACTTCTTGAGTGCTTCGCGATAATTTTTTCCGTGTTTCATATTAGCGCTCCACCTCTACACCCATGCTGCGAGCGGTACCGGCAACAATCTTTTTTGCGGCTTCAATATCATTGGCATTGATATCGGGCATCTTGACTTTTGCGATTTCCTCGAGCTTTGCCTTGGAAAGCACGGCGACCTTGTCGGTAACCGAGTTGCCGGCTCCCTTCTCGATGCCGCATGCCTTCTTGATGAGCACGGCAGCGGGCGGCGTTTTCAGGATAAACGTAAACGTCTTGTCCGAATACACCGAGATGACAACCGGAATGATCAATCCCGGTTCCATGGACTTTGTGCGGTCATTGAACTGCTGCACAAACTGGGGAGCACTGACGCCATGAGGGCCAAGCGCAGGACCAACGGGCGGTGCAGGTGTTGCCTTTCCCGCCGGGCACTGGAGCTTGATCAGCGTCGTGATCTTCTTCTTTGCCATAGTGTTCTCCTATCTGGTAATAGCGGGGCACATCCGTAACACGGCTGTGGAAATCCTTTACGGATTCCAACCCCTCCCATATGTAAGAACAAGTGAATAAACGGGGTTTATTCACCTATCTTGCATGTTAGACTTTCTCAACCTGTAACAGATCAACTTCAACCGGAGTTGCCCGGCCGAAAATACCTACCATTACCTTGAGTTTGTTTCGTTCAAGATTGACTTCCTCAATGGTTCCAGTAAACGAATCAAAGGGACCGTCGATAATCTTGACCGATTCGCCGACAGAAAAGGACTGTTTGACCCGGGGAGCTTTTTCTCCCTTGATTTCGCCGGCCTTCTGCAGAATTGCTTTCGCTTCATCGGAACTGATGGGCTGCGGCTTCACACCGCCGGGCGTTCCGACAAAACCGGTAACACCCTGTATCTTGCGGATTACGGAACAGGTTGCCTTCCAACCGAGATCGGGTAAATCCATTTCCACCAGGATGTACCCGGGAAGAAATTTCTTGGTTACATTCCGCTTTTTTCCGTCTTTAACCTCTACAACTTCTTCAAGAGGAACTTTGATGTCAAGGAGGATTTCAGCCGAAAGATCACCATTCTCGATGAGGGAACGAATTGTTTTTTCTATTTTATTCTCATACCCCGAATAGGTATGCAGAATGTACCAGCCTTTTGCCATTATAAACGCCTAGAAAACAAGGTTTACACCGGCCATGAGTACAGCGTCAAGAAAACCCAAAAGAAATGCGATGATAATTGTTGAAACCACAACTACCTTGACGGATGAGATTACATCTTCGCGGGTCGGCCAGACAACCTTGCGGAGTTCGCCGACACAGTCTTTTCCAAACTGGACGATTTTCGACATACCAGTCCACCTATTACCTATAGTTTTTCTGCGCAAGCCTGAACAAACGCACCAGCGACAGGCTTACCGGGAAGGCCGCCCGCGCGGCCATCCGGCTAAAACAGGCCAGGCAGGACTCGAACCCGCAACATTCGGTTTTGGAGACCGACGCTCTACCATTAGAGCTACTGACCTGGGAAACCGGGAAAGCCTTTTCCAAAGCGCTCCGGGCTTCCCGGGAAAACTCCCGCCAGGGAGCCTTCCTCCGGAAAATTACTTGACCTTTGTTTCCTTGTGCAGCGTATGCTTGCGGTCAAACGGACAATACTTGTTCAGTTCAAGTTTTCCCTGGGTATTTTTCCGGTTCTTCTTGGTTGTATAGTTCTTTCGTTTGCATTCCGAGCACTGCAACGCGATGATTTCTACGGCAGTTTTTTTAGCCATTATAGTCCCCTTATCTTCGGTAAAAAAATGATAGTAAAAGAGCTCCCGAGCGGGATCGAACCGCTGACCTCAACCTTACCATGGTTGCGCTCTGCCGACTGAGCTACAGGAGCATTACAAGATTGCGCATCAAAGTGGCAAAGATGCTTGGCTAACGTATCAAAGAGCACCGGATTTGTCAAGCGATTGCCCGGCGGATCGGGAAAAAAGCGCGGGATAGCCAAAGAGGAAACTTGTCACTATAGTATACCCATGAAATGGGCTCTTGTCTTGTCCGGCGGCGGCGCTCGCGGACTGGCACACATTGGCGTACTCGAAGCGCTTGAAGAATATGGTGTTCCCGCGCCGTCTCTCATCGTTGGCTGCTCCATGGGCGCAGTGATCGGCGCACTGTACGCATCCGGGGTTTCAACCCGTGAAATGCGCGACTTCCTGTCCCCGCCGTTCGACGTTTCGGACATCATTGGAGAAACGGCCCGTTCGGTGTTTCACGGCCCCATCAATCGGGTATTTCAGTTCGGGAAGGGCCTCGTCAACCTTTTTACAGCCGACGGTATGGACTCAGGTCAGAAAATGTTCGATCTGCTTGCGGAACGTACCGGAAATGCGACGTTCGACAGACTTCCGATACCCTTTGCCTGCAACGCGACGGACCTCATTACCGGCGACGAAGTGCTTCTGGACAGCGGTAACGTAGCCCTGGCGGCACGCGCTTCGGCATCATTCCCCGGCGTATTCTCCCCCGTCCGGCAGGATACCCGCCTCCTTGCCGACGGATTCATGACCCACAACACACCGGTGTGGATAGCGCGAAAGAAGGGCTACCGGAATGTTCTCGCGGTCTACCTCGACGACTTCAACCGGTTCCCCGAAGCCCGCCGAAAGTCCGCATTCGACATCCTGCTGCGGGCCATGGACTGCGCCGTCCGCCAGAAACGCATGCAAAGGCGGGATTATCCCACGGCGGCGATTTTCGCGGACAATGACCGCCAGCCCTTCGATTTTGAAAAACCGCTGGAACAGGTGAATTTTGGGCATGCTGCCGCGGCGGATCAGAAAAGTGTCCTGGAGGGCTTTTTCTCACAAGGAATTTCCGGGTATAGTGCCCGTATCGTTCTCGCACAACGTGAGCGGAAAAGGAGCAGACCGTGAGAAGTCTCGACACACGCATCGACAGGATCCTCGAAAGTTACTCAAACCTCGGGGGCATCAATCTGGCGGACTCGCACAACTTTCCCAATCGGGCAAGCGTCATTGCCGTACTGACGGACATAGAAAACGTCATTTTTCCCGGCATCCGGGAAGACTTTGTTCTCGACACGGACACCCTGCGCTTTGTGACCGGCGAACGTCTCCACCGGATTGTCCGCAATCTGACCAACGAAGTGCTCAAGGCAATCAAGTATATATGCACTAAGGAACAGCGGGACGGAACCGGCTGCTACAAGTATTCAGAGCAAATTATTCTGGCTCTGATCGACGAGATCCCGGAACTCCGGCGCCTCTCCTGCACCGACGCGAACGCGGCCCTGGAGGGAGATCCCGCAGCCCGCAGCACGGAAGAAGTAATCCTTTCCTATCCGGGCGTTGAAGCGCTCATGGTGCACCGGGTGGCGCACTTCCTGCATACAAAAGGAGTACCCATCGTACCCCGCATCATGAGCGAATACGTGCATGGAAGAACCGGTATCGATATCCACCCCGGCGCCACAATCGGCGAGGAATGCTTTATTGACCACGGAACGGGGGTCGTTATCGGGGAAACCTGTGTAATCGGGCGTCACGTAAAAATTTATCAGGGCGTAACGCTCGGCGCGCTCAGCGTAAAGAAAGATTATTCCGACCGCAAGCGCCATCCAACTATAGAAGATAATGTGACCATTTACGCCGGGGCGACCATTCTCGGCGGGAAAACCGTTATCGGTGAAGGAAGCATAATCGGTGGAAATACCTGGATTACGGCGTCCGTGGCCCCGAAAAGCAAAATTTACAACTGTGTAGTATGAACCTCCCCAGGGATGTACGTTTTATTGACGTCCTCCTCATTGCCGCGGCGCTGGCTGCCGCGGTTTTTCTGGGAATTCAGGTGTATTCGGGCAATTCGGCGTCTCCGGTTCTCATCATAGAGTCGCCGGACGGCCGCTGGATGTATCCGGCGGACAGTTCCGTCGAGGCCGACATTCCCGGCCCGCTCGGGATGACTCATGTCGTGCTGGAAAACGGGGCTGCCCGTATAACCGACTCTCCCTGCCCCAACCGCACCTGCATTGCGTCGCCGCCCATTTCCCGCCCCGGTACCTGGTCCGCCTGCCTCCCCAACCGCGTCCTCATCAGAATCGACGGCCACGATCCCTCTGCCCTGGACGCCATAGGCCACTAGAGTCAAAAAATTCGCATTTTTCACCCGTCCCGTGCCGATAATTGAAGCGGTGAAGTGTCCTTTCACCCATTATATATTTGGATTTTTACCGCCAAGAGGAATACAATTACACCAGGAGCCCTGATGAAAACCTCCGGATTACGAATTACCATATGCACTCTCATTTTATCATTATTGATGCTCTCTGGCGTCTGGGGACAGTTTACGTACACCTGGAATGGCGGAGCGGGCACACCGAACTGGAACGATGCTACAAACTGGACTCCGGTCGGCGTTCCCGGAGCCGCTGATACTGCGAATTTTTTCGTAAACGGGTTTGAAGCGCCCCCTACCGTTACCGTAAACATAGCCGGTGCGGTCACCGTGGCAAATCTCAACTCTCCCAACCCGAATTATCAAGATGATCCGTATACGCTTACCTTTACGGGCGCAGGAAGCCTTACTGTTACCGGAGTCATGGAATTCTATCGACCAACCTCGGATCTCGGCGCGGATGAGGCCACCTATGTTTTTGATATAGATACCGTGTGCAATGGAACGATTATTACCCATACCGGAACCACCGTTTCAATACCGGCTGGCAGAACCATGACCGCGAATGTCATTGAACAGCAGGCTGGAAATCATATCCATCCGACGAACCTCAATGTTGCAGGGACGCTTGAGGCAAACACGATACGTCTTGCCACGAGCGCAGTTGTCGGCATGGCCCTGAATGTTGCTACCACCGGCGAGGTTCGCGTGGGAACCCTTGAACGGACGGCATACGCAAGCGCGGTCGAATCAAACAATGAGGGACTGGTTATAGCCGCTTCGGTAAGCCCGAACGTAGTCTGGACAGCGGGAAGCAATGAAGTAGTCATAGCGGCGCCGGCTTCAACCTTTGTCTGGATCGGCGGAGCGGGCCCGGCAAGCGCGGCAGATATCACGAACTGGTCTCCCACCGGTACACCCGGCGCGGGAGATACTGCGGTTATCCAGAGCAATTCCCAAATTCAGATACCGGGCGCGGCAACAATTGGACGGGTTTTTGTCCAGAGTGGCTACACAGCGGAATTAATTCTGCAAGCAGGAACACTTACCGTGGCAACCGGTCTCGAAAACAACGGCAATCTCACCATAAGCGGCGCGGGAGATCTGGCTGTAAGCGGGACAACTGAAAATGACGGTACGCTAACCACCGCAGCGGGGGGAACAAGAGCCCTTGGAGCTCTGACAAACGAAGGAACCCTCGCGGTGGGAACAAGCACCGTTTCAGCAACATCAATCGCGGGAAGCGGCGCGGTCACGCTTTCAACGGGAACCATCTCCGCGGCAGGTACCATCGCCTCGCTCACCACAACCGGCGCGGCAACGGTCAACATGGAAGGAAACGTCACCGCACTCACTGTCTCCGCCGGAGCACCAACACTCAACGGGACGGGCGCGGGCCTCGCCGTCGGGGGAAACCCGGGAGGAGCGATCACGACAACCGGTACGGTTGAACTTGACGGAACAAGCTTTACCAGCATTACCAACTCGGGTGATTTGACGATTTCAAACCCCGCAAGCCTTTCGGGAAACCTGATTGTGACAGGCGGAACAGTCACTACAGTTTCGTCATTGTCGGTTGGAGGGAATACAACCCTTGATGCCGGAACAGGATTAACGCTTGGCGGAAACCTGACCGTAACCGGTAACTGGACCGACAGTGGCGCCACATTTACGCCGGGAACCAACACGGTATTCTTTACGCCATCCGGCACCTCCACCATTACCGGTACAACCAGCTTCTACAATCTTTCCTGTTTGAACCAGGGAGGAGATGTTCTTTCGATAGCCAACGCAATTACTGTTTCCAACGACCTTACCCTCACCGGAACCAATGCCGAAAGCCTGCTGACAGTAACCGGTGCGGGGTCGATAAGTCTTTCAAGTCATCAGGTAAGCGGAAATTTCTTAACCGTTTACCCCGACATTGACATTATCGGTCCCGGCGCATATACGACCTACAGCAGCACTGCGTCCGGAGATATCCCTTCCGGCTGGTATATCGCCGCCAGAACTGCAGGAAACTATGTATGGACCGGACTTACCAGCACAGATTGGCATACGGGGAGCAACTGGGACGCGGGGTTCGCGCCAACCGCAGGAACCGACAACGTAGAAATTGTTACGGCGGCGAGTCTCCCGACCCTTTCGGCTCCCGTTGGAATAAACAATCTAACCGTTACCTCGGGGACACTTACTTTAGCCGCCGGGCTTACCGTTGCCAGTTTAATCAATCAATCAGTCATTGAAATAACCTCAACCGGCTCGATCAACACCTCCGACAACGGTAGCGGAACATTCCGTTACTCGACAGGTGGCGGAACAATCCTTCCTCTCGCTGGCTACAATAATCTCGAAATAACAGACGCTACCTGGACAGCCAATACTGGCCTTACCGTCAACGGGATGCTTACCGTGAGTGATGCAGCAAGCGCGAACTTTAACGCAGACCCGGCCGGACAGGCGACCAGCGCGGATACGGTCGATTTTACTACAAGCGGCACAATTTCCTTTGGAAATGCCGGGGCCGACTCATTCACGGTAATTACCGGTGCACTCGCCCTTTCAGGCGCGCCAACGTTTACTCTCGCGGGAACACTCAGCGCGGGAGGAGGAATCACCCTTGGCAAGGATGTTTCGCTTTCTGCCGGGACTACGTTCGCGAGCGCGAGCATTCTTACCGCGCCGGTTACCGTGACAAACGGGACAAACACCCTGACACTGAGCCAGAGCCTCGACTGTTCGGGATACAACCTGACCCTGTCGGACTCAGGTCAACTCGTGAACAACAGCACCCTTGCCGTAGGCGGCGCTGCACTCAGCACGGTTGCAATTGGCGGAACCGGAACCGTTTCCATCTCGAATGGAGGATCAATTGACGCAGCCGGTACCATCGCGACCCTCACTGTGTCTGCGACGACCGATACCATAACGCTGGACGGTAACGGCGGACTGACAATCACCAATCCCGTACAGGGAAACCTTATCACCGATGGCACGGTAACACTGAACAGCACGGCGTTACTACCGATAACATCACTTGCAAACTCGGGTACGATAACGCTCAACGGAGATCTTCACGTAACCGGAGACATTTCAACATCGGGAAGTCTGACTGTTCCGAACACCCGAACCCTTGTTCAGGGTGCGGGAGCGAGTTTCACGGTCTCGGCAGGTACGGTATCCATAGGAACAAACACCTGCACAATCGGCAACCTCACTGTAACCGCTGGTTCCTTTACCCAAACGGGATTAAACGCAGGACCTCAGAGTGCGACCTCGCTCACCACAAGTGAAGCGGGAACCATCACCTGGGACTCCGTTCCAAACGGGGGAACACTGACGCTTGCCGGAGACGTGAATGCGGCAGGCGGCAGCATCAGTTTTGGACAGAAAAACGTTACCTTTACCGCAAACGCAACCATTTCAGACGGCACTTATTATGCCGTAACAGTCGCCGGGGGAGCCACGGTAACCGGGCAAGGCGTATTTTTCGACCTCATCGTGCTTGGCGGCGGAACGTTTACCGAAGACGGTGACGTTCGCGTCCAGCGAAACCTCACGATAAACGATGGCGGATCTTATACCGAAGACCCGACCTACACCCTCACCTTCGGCGGCGCGGGAAGCGTTGCTGGCGGAACGATTACCGACTCCAACACAGGAGCAAAACAAAGTCTTGGTGACGTGATTATTGACGCGGGCGGCCAGACCAAGAATGCCGCTGGCGGCGGGATTCTCATGACCAGCATGGATATAACCGCCGGAACCTTTGCCGCCGAAGCTAACACCATCGCAATAACCGGAAACCTTTCCGGTGCCGGTACCTTTACCGGAGGAGCCGCCGCGATTGACATTGACGGCGATGTAACCGTAACAACCTTTACCGCGGCAAGCGGAGTAAACACCACGACCGTTGGTGGAGACTTCACCCCCGGAGCGTTTGGCGCAAACGGCGGAACCATGGTCTTTGACGGGACGGCGGGATCGACAATCGCAGCTGGTACATTCACCTATAATAATGTAGAGATTAATGCGAATAAAAATGCCGCGCCAGGCACATTCACCATTACCGGGACGCTCAACCTTGACGGGACTGGAGCACTCGATCTGGCAAGCAATAATACTGCGCTTGATGTTACCGGCATTACGACAAACCAGGGTGTAATTACCGGCGGCCTTGCGAACCTTCTTTTCAGGAACAATTATAACGGAGGAACAGGATCTCTCACCGGAGCGGGACCTGACTTTACCACACAGTTTCTCCTGGACGCAACTTTCGGAAACTTCACGCATAATTCGGGGGAGGTTCTCTTTTCCGGCGGAAACGCGCAATCCGTTACCATGCCGACAGCCGGAAACTTTAACACCCTCACCATAAACAAAAGCGACAATACCTGGAGCACGGCGACTACCGCTGCCGCAAGCACGGCAAACCTGTCTCTCCAGGGGGCCGGCACCATCACCTTCACGGGAGACTTTGACGTAACCGGTTCCTTTTCGAATCCCGGCTCAACAGCATCCATTTTGTTTACGGGAGACGGCAGCCGGATAGACCCGGCAGCGACTTTCCTGACAACGGGAACGGTCACGATCGGTAACGACTCCGCAGACACTCTTACCTTCGCCGGAGGATTTACGCATGAAGCAGGGTCGACGGTGCTTGCAGGAACTCTTAGAACCGAAAACACGCTCGCGAGAGTTCAAAACCTTCAGCTCGGAGCAAACGCTACAATCGACACTGGAGCAGGACCCGGCAATATTGAAATAGAAGGAAACGTCACAATAGCGGTGGCAAGTACTCTTCAGTTAGCAGCGGGTACGGGAAATATTGAAGTTACAGGAACCGCGGGTACGCTCACGTCATTCACCGTGACAAGCGCGAACAATGCCATCTTCCGAAACAACATTACCACAAACGGCGCAGGCGGACTCGCCATTACGGCGACCAATATCCGTCTTGACGGACTGACTATAAACACGAACACAGGAAATGGAACCGTAACGTTTAACGGGCCGGTGCAAATCGACGACACCCTCATCATAACGAGAGGAACAGGCCTTGTTCAATTCAATTCGCCCGTGACCAGCGAGGCGGGAGAAAGCAATCCTCTCACCATCGACGGAACAGGCGGAGGACAGATAGCGTTTAACGACACAGTCGGGTCGGGCCCCGGACAGGCCCTTGGAGCAATGATCATCTCCACAACAACAGGAATTACGGCAACTTCTTCCATAAATGCAGCAAGTTTCACGCAAAGCGCGGGAACAGGCACAACGAGTCTCCAGGAGCTCACCGTAACGGGTGCGGTAAACATAGCCGTGACAACAGCAGACATCCTGCTTAACGACCAGGTTACCGCCCCCGCCGGATTCAGTTCAACGGGTACCGTCGCCGGAAGCGACTTTACCAACTCCGGAACAATCACGACGACTGATACCGACATCACGATAAATCACACCGGCGTGACTACGATTGGCGCGGCGCTGGAAAGCGGGACTGGCGATATAGCGATAGGTAACACAACGAACGGGACGATTGAACTCTCGGTCGCAGCCCCGGCATACGTAGCCCAAACTGTCGGCGGCAACATCACCTTTAACCGGCCGGTAACGCTTACCCAAAACACACTTATTTCGACCGGTGCGGGAATCGGTACTGTCACATTTGCAACTACCGCACCCATTACAGGGAACTTTGCGCTTGGTATAACCGCAGGAACGGGCAACGTCGAAATCGTCCCGACTGCAGGAACTCCCTTGGCGCTAACCTCGCTCACCGTATCGAGTGCCACCCTCGCGACCTTCCGGGACAACATAACCACGGAGGGCCCGGGAGGAATCACCATAACCGCGACAACCATCAACCTCGACGGACTCACCATGACGGCGGGAACTGACCCGGCTGCCTCAATTAACCTCAACGGCAATGTCACTCTGAGTTCGGGACTTACCAGTCTGTATGCCGTAAACGAAATCAACGTTTCGGGCACCGTGACGGGCACCGTTTCGGGCGCGCAGAATCTTACGGTTCAAACTTCAACTGCCGCGACCTCAGCCATCTTGTTTAACGGCGACGTCGGAACAACAGCCACCCTGCTCGGCGCCATAACCATAATCAACGGATACGACATTACCTTTGGCGGAAGCGTGAATGCGGCAAGCATTACACAAACCGCCGGCGCAAACAGCACAACCTTTACCGGTAACGTAAACACGACCGGCGCCATAACCATAACCGCTGCCACCAACGTTACCTTCAGCGGCACCGTGGATGCGCTCAGTCTCGCGCAAACCAACGGATCCGGCACCACAACATTTCAAGATGATGTAAACATCACCGGCGCAGCCGGAATCGACGTAACCGCAACCAACATAGCCCTCGACGGACTGACAATGGAAGCGGGAACAGCTCCTACGGCCGCCATTGCGCTAACGGGAGCAGTGACGCTTTCAACAGCGGTTGTTGATATTATCGCCGAAGACACCATCACAGTGACCGGCACTGTTGACGGCGGGGTGCCCTTCTCCGCTACCTCAACCAATGACGCGAACATCGTGTTCACCAGCCTCATCGGCGGCACGACACCGCTCGCGTCACTTTCGATAACCGGCGGCGACATCACCCTGAACGGCATCGGTACCGCAGGAACCGCCGGGGTGACCGGCGCCATCAGCGTAACCTCTGCCGGCAACGTCGTACTCAATGGCACTTCGTACCGTTCAGGCAATACCATCACGGTAACTGCGACCGGCTTCGTCGAGCTTAATGCCGCCGACTACCGCTCGGACGGCGAGCAAACCTGGGAAGCTCCCGGCGGCGTACGCTACCTTGCGACCGTGGACGGAACCTGGAGCGCGGGCGGCGCAGGCATCAGCTGCCCCAATACCGACGTCTACCTCGATCACAACGGGCGGACGCTCACGCTTGGCTCGAATCTTTCATGCCTGAATCTCTACTTTTACCGCGGGAATCTCGACTGCAACAACAGGACCATCACGACCACCACAAACCTCGTCATTTTCGGGGGAGACTACAATCCCGACGATGCAGACTGGGACGGCGCGGACACCCGCCACGCGTATTTCGGCGCTGCTGCGCTCGCGTACTATCCGGGCGACGGTACATATGATAACGCGACAGGAGCTTTCTCAACGGCCCCCAATGCCGCGTTTACCAACCTCGCCGGAACGACCCTGACCGTCGACGGGAACTTCTACGTGAACGGTACCGACATGAACGCCGGCGCTTTTACCCTCGTTATTCCCGACAACGACGCGAGTACTCCCGTCCTGAATACCGGCAACACCGTAACCGCCGATCAGTGGGGAACGCCCTACGCCGTCGCGTTCAACATGTTGGTCACCGGCGTAACCACGTACGACGGCTGGGTTGCCGCTTCAAGGGCCAATGGCGATGAAACAAACAACGGCGTTAATATCTTGAGCACCACGGCCGGCGGAACCGGCGGATGGCAGTTCGCGCGGCCGGAAATACGGCTTGCCCAAACCATCTACGACGACGTTATCTATATAGAACTCGATATGCCAGCAGAGAACTCCAACGGTGAAATTGCCGCGACGCTCGCGATGCCTGCAGTCGATATCAACGCAGGTGCGCTATGGACCGGAACAGGCACGCTCAAGATCGGCGGCGTCTACTCGCAACCTGATTGCTCAGCACCGCTAACGGGCGACGCCAGCAGTTTCTACGTACGGACCGACTCGGCAGCCGATCCCAGAACCTGGAATACCGACGCGATCGGAACAAACGCCGGACACTTGGACAGTACTGACCGGGATGGAAACAATCAAACAATTATACCCGACCTTACCGGACTCAAGGGACTCTTCCGGGCCGCGAACGGCAAGACCATGTCGCGCCATTACGGTACACAAAACTCGACGGACTTCCCCAGCTATACGGCGACCGAAGACCGGTGCCGGCCTGTTCTTGTGGAAGCACGCTTTGGACAGGAACTTCACGATAACGACCCGGCGACACAGCGACCCTACGACGCCCACAACTTCATCGAATTCCGCTGGTCGGAACAGGTGGATATCGGTGACCCGGTGAACGGCTTTGCCGGAGGGACAGAGGAAACCGTCTACGGCATAAAATACAAGAAAGCCTCTGCAACATTTAACGACACAACCGCCTTCGGCGGCGCCATTACCGGAAGCGGACCACTGACCGTATCCGGCTATGCGACGTTCCAGGCCGGCCGGGTACAAACCGGCTCGAGGGGTACCTACGTTTCACCGGTCCCCGCTGCGAATGATCCAACCGTTCATGCACTCTACCGGGAATTTTCACTTACTGCTGGCGGCACTCCTGCAGACCAGCCGCACCGCCTCCGGATCAGCATCGCGGGCTGGAGCGAAGAAACCCGCGTCGCATACGGAACCGACTGGAAATGGTTCTGGCAGGGATATATTGACGATGCCCAGTCTCCTTCTGGCCTGGTAACCGTTCCGGCTACCGAGTTTATCCGCGACCGGTCCCCGGCGCGTAACAGCATTGAAGGAACAAACAGCATCGCGGCCGGATACGGTGCGTCAAACTATGACAAAGATCCCGTTGAGGTGACCACTACCGCGACCGGACTCTACGGTACCTGGGACACCACCGCGCCCGACTTCGCGGGACTCAAAGCCTCGAGCGACGATTGGGCAACAGAACCAGCCGAGTATGAACTGATCCCGGTTTCCTCGGCAGCCGGTCTCGTGAGCCGACTCGAAATGCACTTTTTTGACAACGAGGTCCAGTACACCGCCGCGGACAACTGGCGATGGCTCTCCCGTACCGGCTGGTACCAGACTGACCCGGCAACGATTATCCATCCCGCGCCCGAATCCTTCGGCGGCTCGCGGCCGTACCCGGTTGCCGCAAACACAACCGGTGGCGGCGTACGGGACGCCTCCTTCACCGGAGCGTCGTCCGCCTTCAGGATCAGGAACAATGCGGAGGTGATAACCGGCGCAGAGCTCCCCGGCTTCCTGACCGGAGTCAACGCCGTCTTCTATAACCTCACGACCTCCCATGTCGTCGCGGACGACCCCTATATGACCGTCCGTATCGATGACGGTGTCGTCTCCTGGCCCATCGCGAACGCCCAGCTGGAACTCTCCTACACTGCATACGACACCGGAAATCCATCCGGCGGCTTTGTGACTGACCTTGCCGGTAACCGGCTGGGAAGCACCGATTATATCCGGGCCCTTGACCGCACCCCGCCGAGGATAACCCTTTCTCTCGCCGGCGCAAACCGGAGCGAACTGTATCTCGTCTTCTCGAAAAACCTTTCAACCGGTCTCGATGCGGAAGACGGCATCAGGCTCGAACTCCATGCTCCCGCGGGCGGCCTGGTCACGCTCACCCCGACAGCCGTTACGAGCGGCCCGATGTCAAACCGCGCGCTCCTGTTCACCCTTCCCGACGCCATTACAGCCGACCAGCTCGTACACCCGGACTCGGCCATCCGCTTCGTGAATTACGGAACGGCGCCGAACCAGGAAACCGGTATTCTTGAACCGGTTTCCGCTTATAGCGACAACATGGGCAACTATGTGAGCCTCGCCGAAACACACCGGGTAACCGATATCGCCATCGACTTCCTCGAAGTCCTGTATGCCTCGGACGGAGTCAATACCGACGGTGTCTTCGGCGAAGACGAAGGAGCTCTCCGCGTGTTCGACGGCAGCGGACGACTCCTGGAACGAAACATCACCGTGGGAACCCGTCTCGTAAGTGAAACCTCGGCACCGCTTGCCCTGACCATGTACTTTGACGCCGCTCCAGCAACCAACACCCTGCCCGACCTCTTCGAAGACGCGACCGGTATCGCGCTTCCATTCTGGCTGCCGACAATACTGCCCGGATTCAACTCCCGGGGTAACACGGCCGCACGCCGCACCGGTACCGACCAGATCCTGGACGCGAACCGTCTGCTCCGTAATTTCGTCATTCCCGAAGCCGATGAGGAAATGAATCCTGGTTCGCGTATCGAAATGCTCTTCCGTTACGGCGACCTCTACTGCGCACGGCTTTCTGATCCGGAAGATATAACCAGTCTCGCCCCCTGGAGTTTCAGCATCTCGGAAACAAAACGGCAACGGGGCGGCGTGACCATCCTGAACAACGTAATCGATTCGAACCGTCGGGAGCAGACAATTATCCAGGTAGAAGTAGCCAAGGCAGGAAACATTGTTGTGCAGGTATTCACGCTCGACGGAAATCTGGTACGAGTACTTGAACGCGGCCGGAAGGGCGCGGGAACCTACTCCTATTACTGGGACGGCACCAATCTCGGCGGACGGCCCGTTGCGCGCGGCATGTACTTTGTCCGCGTAGTGGGTCCGGACATCGACGAGATCAGGAAAGTGATGGTTGTTAAAGAATAACCGTGACGACGATCCTATCTGAAACGCAATTCGGGAGCAGCCAGCAGGATGCTTCCCGGATTGACGTCTTCAAAACTGATGATGAGGTCCAGCACCGGCTCGTCGGCCTCACCGTAGTCACGGGGATACTGCAGGGCCTGACTTGATAGAATAGCGGAAACACGAGTCCAGCCCGTGCTTTCGGCGGCCGAATAGATATTTGAATCGGCGGCAAGGGTGGATTCCCCTACAGGGCCCATATTCACACTGAGTGAATCCAGAGGATACGGGCCCGCACTGCCATCCGCATCGGCGGAGGGATCGGCATGAACCCACACCCTGAACTCCCACGTACCCGGTTCCAGGCGATGGGTTGTCTCGGACGGACGCAGGCGGAGCCGAAGGGTCATCCCGCCGCTTTTCGCCATGGTGAAGTCGTCAACATAAAGCGCGGAAAAAGAAAGCCCTATTGATTCGGGTTCAAACTGAAACCGGCAATTGTCGCCGTCCGCGGCAGGCGAGAAAAGACCGCTGGCAAGACCGGAATTGAAATCGAGGGCCAGAGAATCGCTACCGGCATTGACGACGAAGGGATCACCCGAAGAAAAGCGGAAAAAAACCGCGTAGGCAACGGCGGCCCGGGACGAAAAACCACTCAGTGTTGCCGGTGTGAACAGAACGTCCTGTTCAGAAAACGCATCCAGCCGCATGCTGCCGGTTCCGGTAATACGGGGAACCGAATCATGAACGGCAGTTCCCGAACCGGCCCAGGTTCCGGTCTGTCCGAATTCGAAATGCCCGCCGGAAACAAGATTGACCACTTCCAGGCGGTATACCGGAGCGTCCGCGGAAAGACCTTCGGGGACGGAGGAAAAATCCGACGCAACGGCTGTCGGGCCCGCAAGGTCAAAACGCATATAGTCAAACTGATCCCAGTCCGTATAGCGATAGGCGAAATCCCAGGATCCGGTTTCAGGGTCAGGAGCGGGAATCGTCATTTCATGCCCCAAGAAAACGTTAAAGCCGACGTCAGCTATAAAATTGTCGGTATAATACGAGTCAGGGAAAGGATCGCTGTATTCGAAATACTCACACCCGGTGGTAATACCGGCAAAAACGAACAGAACGGCGATCTTCGTCAGCTTCCTGAGTATCATTTGCCTCTTCCCCGTCGTCAGTTTTTTCATGATGTCTTGACGAAGTATAGCGCATTGCGTACACCTTGACAAATACGACAAAAAGCATGATGCTTTGCCACCGTATGAACAGAGAAAATAGACACGAACCCCGTTTTCGTGATTTTGCGCGGGCCGTCATTGAAGAACTCTGCCCGTTCCCCGGTTATCTTGAAGACGTGAGCGTCACCGGGTGCAAAGTTCGCTTCGCCCATTCCTTTGATGTAGACATAGATCGTGAGTATACCTTGGCCGTTCAACCCGGAATAAAGGCCGCGGTGAAGGAATTCGTCCTGACCGTGAAACCCGAATGGTTCCAGAATGACGGCGAAAATGTGGAAATCGGCTTTACCGTTCTCCGTTCTCCGGGCGCACGTCAGTTTATCAACTATGTTGAAACACTCGCCGCGCTCGAAGAACAGGAACTCCAGGAAGCCTGATTGACGCAGCTCCCCGGTACCGCCTGGCTTGCCGCCGCCGGGTTTCAGCACAATTTGTATCATGAACTCGCCATCGATCCCGCCCGGGCTGATCCGACTGTTATGCGCTACGGAGACCTCGTGTACCGTGAAGGGAAAGCCCCGCTGGCGTTCTGGCACCGGACCCGGCTTGAAAACCCGTTCATCGCCGAATTCTCATCGATAAAGGAAGCCGCGGACATTTTGCGGGGCATCCAGCGGAACTGGGCTCTCTATCCCTTCGCCGCGTTCCGCCGATCCGCCCTGATCAGCGAAAAACTCCCGAAAATATCGATCAAACCGCGGGACTTCCCCTTTCATGTCCCCGATTCCCCCATGGGCCTGTGGACCCTTCTCGACAACAACCACCTGTTCGCCTCCGCGGAAACCTCAAGCCCCTTCCCGCTCGGCGAAATCCGCTTCGTGGAAGACCACGAAAACCCGCCGAGCCGCGCCTACCTCAAGATGTTCGAAGCCCTCGCCTGGGTCTCCCATCTTGCCCGAAGTCTTACCGGATCGGCCATGTTGGAAACCCCGTCGGAGTCACTATTCCCCGGACCCGGAAGCCGCTGTGTGGACGCTGGCGCCTGTCCCGGCGGCTGGACCTGGGCCCTGCGCCAGCTCGGCGCGCAGGTGACCGCCATAGACCGCAGTGAACTCGATCCCTGCCTCATGGCCGACCCTGGCGTCCGCTTCATCAAACACGACGCATTCACCCTCAAACCGGAGGACTTCGGCCCCCAGGACTGGGTATGCTCCGATGTTATCTGCTACCCACCCCGCCTGTACGAATGGATCCTCAAATGGCTCGAATCCGGTCTTTGCGGCAACTTTATCTGCACCATCAAGATGCAAGGACCCGCAGACCACGAGACAACCCGCGCTTTCGCGGCAATTCCCGGTAGCACCGTGGTTCATCTGACCGCGAACAAGAACGAACTCACCTGGATCCGGCTCAAACCATAGTATTCTGCAAATCCTCTGTCCCCCGGCGGTTCCCGGCGGTGTTCCCTTTCCGGCCTGTTTGCGCTATACTTCCGGCATAATTCGCTATGCGGACACCCGCCGGAGGCCCTTCATGACCGATGTTCTTTCAATCCTTTCAGACTGTAAAGCCCTGCTCACGGGGCATTTTTTGCTTTCTTCAGGGAAGCATTCATCCCAGTATTTCCAGTGCGCCCGGCTCTTGCAGTATCCCGACCAGGCCGCGCAGGTTATCGGGTCCGTAGCGGACAAACTCCGCGCGGAAATGCAGGCAGGAACCCTGAAAGCGGATATCGTCGTCGGTCCGGCCATGGGCGGTATCGTCGTGGCTTATGAACTCGGCCGGCAGCTCGGACTTCCGGCGATTTTCACCGAGCGGAACGACGAGGGCGTGATGACGCTCCGCCGCGGCTTCGAGATTGATCCGGGAACGCGCATCATCATCGCCGAAGATGTGGTAACCACGGGAAAATCGACACTGGAAACAGCCCAACAGCTTGATAAACTCGGCGGAAAGGTGGTGGCGTCAATCTGCGTTGTAGACCGGCGTCCCGCGGATGCCGCAGACCCCTTTCCCTGGCCGCTGTTCCCGGCGCTCCGTCAGCCGGCGGAAATATGGGACGCAGATTCGTGTCCCCTGTGCAAGAACGGCGGTGAGGCGCCGGCTAAACCCGGCTCACGAAAGGTTTTCTGAGCATGAAAAGCGGGGAACAGGCCCTGAAACAGGCGGCCAAAGTCCTGAAAAAATCCGTTTTCTCACCTCGTGTACCGGTAAAAACGCTGCGCCACAATTATGACGCGATATTCGGAACACCCCGGCTTCCCAACAACATGGACCGGAAGGTCGTTACCATTGGTCCGGTTGCGGCTGACTTGTTCGAACCCGAACTGGCCCTGGAACAGCGGACAATTCTCTACGCGCACGGTGGGGGTTTTGTAGCCGGCTCACGGTACGCGTCGGCAAACCTTTGCGCCTCGCTTGCCCATGAAAGCGCCGCACGGCTGCTCCTCCCCGACTACCGGCTTGCGCCGGAATATCCGTTCCCCACGGCGCTTGAAGATCTCTATCAGTGCTATTCCTGGATGCTCAAAGAGGGAATTCCCCACGATGAAATCGTGTTCGCGGGCGACGGCGCCGGCGCTAATCTCGTCATCTCCCTGGTCCATTATCTTGAGTCAAAGTCGGTCCGGCTTCCCGGCGCGGTGATTGCTCTGTCCCCCTGGATCGATCTTTCCTGCACCTCGCCGGTTTTCATGAGCCGCAAAAATCCTGACCCCCTGTATACCCGGGACGTCTTCTGTCAGCTGGCGCTCCAGTACACGTATCAGGGGAACTTTGCCAATCAGAACGTATCGCCCATCCATGGCGACTTCAGCCGCTTCCCGCCCCTGTATATCCAGTGCGGCACCCGGGAATTGCTCCTGGACGACGCGCGCCGTCTGGCAGAAAAAGTTCAGCACGCCGCGCGGCCGGTTGTTCTCGACGTCGTCGACAACATGTGGCACCTTTTTCAGGCGATCGACACCCTTACGCCCGAAGCCCAGCATGCCGTCCGCCGTGTAGGCGCCTGGGTCAGGCAGTTGTTCAAATGATGGAACTCGTAGCCCCCGCAGGGAATCTGGAAAAACTCACCTACGCATGGGAATACGGTGGCGACGCCGCCTACATCGGCTTGAAGAATTTCTCCCTTCGCGTTAAGGCCGACAATTTCCACGACGACGAACACCGGATCATTGCCGATCTCAAGGCCCGGTATGCGGCGGAAGGCTGGCAAAAACGCCTTTTTTGCGCGCTCAATATCGCCTTCCGCAACCGGGACATCGACGCGTTTCTCGACCAAAAAGACTATTTCCGCGCCTACCCATTTGATGCCTTCATCGTTCAGGACCTGGGCATCATCAGGATTCTTCAAAAAGAATTTCCCGACATGCCGCTGCACCTGAGCACACAGGCAAACTGTCTGAACGCCGAGGCGGTCAAGATGTACCGCGACCTCGGAATCCGCCGGGTGGTACTTGCCCGTGAGGCATCCCTCGCGGAGATTGCAGAAATCAAGCAGCGGGTACCCGACATGGAGCTGGAGTGCTTCGCGCACGGCGCCATGTGCATTGCCTACTCCGGACGCTGCCTCATGAGCGCTTACATGACCGGCAGAAGCGCGAACGCCGGTTTTTGCAGTCATTCCTGCCGCTGGGAATACCGGTATGTTGAAGAAAAAGAGCGCACCGGCGAATATTTCCCCGTTTTGGAGGGAGATGATTTTACCGCGGTGTTTTCCTCGCGCGACCTGTGCATGATTGACCATCTGGATGACCTGGAAAAGGCGGGTGTTGACGCCGTCAAGATTGAAGGCCGGATGAAGAGTCTCTACTACACCGCGCTCACAACCCGCGCATACCGTAAACAGCTCGACGCGCTCGCCGGGAAAATTACCCCCGCCGAAGCGGCACCGTTTGTGCAGGAGCTCTATCACGCGGCGCACCGGGAATTCGGCACCGGCTTTTACTATGACCGTGCCGACGCAGACTCGGTAACCACCGGCGAGAGCAAATCGCCCTACAAGCTCGCCGGTACCATTGGTGAACGTGTTTCGGGGACAGAGGATTCATGGATTTTCAATTCGATGAACAAAATTACCGATTCCGACGAGCTTGAGGCGGTGGGTCCTGATATTGTTTCGTTAAAACTGACGGATGCCGTGCTTGTGAACCCGGAAACGGGCGAAAAACGCAACTGGGTGTGTCATGGGCACCCCTGCGTTATCCGCACGGGCGCCCCGATCGATCGCGGATTCATCATCCGCACCCCCGAGTCTTACTGACACTCTTCCACAAAATGACCGATTGTCCTGATTTTCTGGTTGCGGTACCGCACCAGCACGGACGGATTTCGCGTCATGAGATCTTTCAGATCCCGGACAATCACTTCCTTGATGCTTTTACTTGACGTTGCAGGATCAACCTGAGCGCCGCCCGTCGGTTCGGGGATAATGCCGTTGCAGATCTTGAGGTCGAGCACGTCTTCCGCGGTGATCTTCATCATGGCGGCGGCATTTTTTGCCTGGGACGAATCGCGGAGCAGTATGGAAGCGTAGCCTTCCGGCGAGATGACGGAGTAGACCGCGTTTTCGAGCATGTAAATCTTGTCGCCCACGCCGATTCCGAGCGCGCCGCCCGATCCGCCTTCACCGATGATGATGCAGATTATGGGGGTCTTCAGCTGGCTGAATTCGCGCAAGTTTACCGCGATCGCCTCACCGATACCCCGTTCCTCGGCACCGAGTCCGGGATAGGCACCCTGGGTGTCGATGAGCGTGATGATCGGCCGGCCGAATTTCTCGGCTTGCTTCGCAAGCCGGAGGGCTTTCCGGTATCCTTCGGGATTCGCCATGCCGCCGTTCCGCGCCATCGTCTCCTTGAGATTCCGGCCTTTCTGGTTTCCGATAATGGTTACCGCGATACCGTCTATGATGCCGATCCCGCCGACAAGCGCGAGGTCATCACCAAAGTGGCGGTCGCCGTGCAGTTCGATAAAATCGTCGCAAATATTCTTGATGATGTCGAGCGCGCGCGGCCGGTCGGGATTCCGGGCAAGTTCAACCCGTTTCCATGCCCGTGATCCGCGGGACGTTTCCTGGATTTTTTCGGTGATCCGGGCGATTTCGTCGCTGATATCGACACCGTGCTCCGTCGCCATCTTCTTGAGTTCTTCAATCTTGTTTTCTACTTTCTTTGAGCTGCTCATGCCTGGTCCTCCCGCTCATGTCCCGCTGATCCCGGAGCGTTGGCACCGGCCGGTTTGCCCCGGTGCATCTTCAAAAGGCGGACAAAGAACTCCCGCTGATCCTTGCGGGGAACAATAGTATCCACGAAGCCTTTTTCAAGCTGGAATTCTGCCCGCTGAAATCCCTCGGGCAGGGTTTGCTTGATGGTTCCCTCGATAACCCGCGGACCGGCGAATCCGATAAGGGCACCGGGTTCCGCGATCGTAATGTCGCCGAGCATGGCGAAACTCGCGGTAACTCCGCCGGTGGTGGGATCGCACAACACGAGGAAGAGGGGCAGCCCCGCGCGGTCCAGTTCGGCCGCGGCGCTCGCGGTTTTGGCCATCTGCATGAGGGAGAAAATGCCCTCCTGCATACGCGCCCCGCCGGAGGTGGCGTAAATGATGACCGGACAACGCTTATCAACGCCGGTCATGATCGCGCGGGTTATTTTTTCCCCGACAACCGATCCCATGGATCCGCCCATGAAACTGAAGGACATGAGGGCGAGAACGACCGGCTGCTTGTCGATTGTACAGGTCCCGGTAATTACGGCGTCCGAAAGGTTCGATTTCCTGGTCGCTTCAGTCAATTTTTCCTCGTACCCGTCCATGGCGATGGGATTGAGGCTTTTCATGTTCTTGCAAAACTCGATGAAACTGTCCGGATCAGCGAGGTAGGCAATCCGGTCCCAGGGTTCCATCCTGAAATGATGGGAACACGACGGACAGGTATTCAGATTTTTCCGGAGCGTTTCGGAATCGAAATCGGATTTGCAGGCAGGGCAGGAAATTGATTCCACTGCTTTCTCACTGGTCATAGCGTTGCCTCCAGCTGGGCGTAGATTCCGGTTCCGAACTGACCGGAGCGGAAAATCGCGCTAGAAAGGATTTTTTTCTGTGTCTCCGTGTTGACCGGGACACCGTCAATTTTCAGTTCATCGATGGTGCGCAGCAGTTTTGTGAGCGCTTTTTGCCGGTCGCTGTCGTGAACGATGAGCTTGCCGACCATCGAATCGTAGTGCGGGGAGACAGTCGCGCCGGTGTACAGGAAACTGTCGAAGCGGACACCGGGTCCGCCGGGGACATCAAGCCGGGTTACCTTGCCGGGAGAAAGCGCATTGATACGGGCTTCGATTGACCAGCCGGAGAGCTGTACGTTGTCGGGATCGATGGTCATGGGCTGGCCGCAACATACCAGGATCTGCTCCCGGATAAGATCGGTCCCGGTGACGAATTCACTTACCGGGTGCTCAACCTGGATACGGGCGTTCACTTCCATAAAATAGAACGCTTCCCCGACGACGAGAAACTCGATGGTTCCCGCGCCGCAGTACTTCAGACTGGAAAACAGGTTCCGCGCGCCGGAGCTCATGGCATCTCGCATGGCGGGTGTTACCCCGGGAGAAGGGCTTTCTTCTATGAGTTTTTGATGGTTCCGCTGAACGGAGCAGTCGCGTTCGCCGAGAATGGCTACTCCGCCTTTCCCGTCCGCGATAACCTGAAGTTCCACGTGGCGGGGATTCTGAAGGTATTTTTCGATGTAGACCGTACCGTCGGAAAAGTTCGCCAACGCCTCGTTTGACGCGATCGTCAGGTTTTCTTCGAGATCGTCATCTTTCCAGACAATCCGCATTCCCTTTCCGCCGCCGCCCGAGGCCGCCTTGATGATGACCGGGTAGCCGCACTCGCGGGCCACAGCGACCGCTTCGTCTTTTTTGGCGATGGGCCCGGGCGACCCCGGTGTTACCGGCAAACCGTACTTGAGTGCGGTGTCGCGCGCGGTGACCTTGTCGCCGAGCAGATCGATAACGTCGGGATCCGGACCGATCCAGATGAGTCCCGCCTTTTTGACCTCACGGGCAAAATTCGAATTTTCGGACAAGAAGCCCACCCCGGGATGAACGGCCTCACAGCCGGTCCGGATCGCGGTGGTTATGAGCGCGGGAACGGAGAGGTAACTCTGTGCCGACTTCGGCGGTCCGATGCAGACCGCGATGTCGGCCAGACGCACGTGCAGGGCGTCCTTGTCGGCGGTTGAGTACACCGCGACAGTTTCAATCCCGAGCTCTTTACAGGAACGGATGATCCTGACCGCGATTTCACCGCGGTTGGCCACCATCAGTCGTTTGATCATAGAGGACGTACCTCGAAGAGGGGTTGATCGAACTCGACCATGTCGCCGTTATTAACAAGCACTTTGACAATTTCGCAGTTGATTTCAGCCTCGAGCGCGTTCATCATCTTCATCGCTTCGATTATGCAGATTTTCTGCCCGGCTTTTACCTTTTTTCCCGCATCCACGAATGCAGGAGCGTCCGGAGAAGGAGAACGATAGAAGGTGCCGACGATGGGACTCTTGATGAGCTCGTTTCCGGAAGAAATTCCCGAATCCTCTGTCCCCGCAGGGACATGCGGCGCGGGAGACGCGACGTGGGCGGGGGCATGGGTTTCGACAGAAGTCGTTTTAACCTCTGTCCCTCCAGGATACTGCACGGCAGGAGCTACAAATGCTTCCTTGCGGCGCAATTCGAAGGAGTATCCGTTACCCGAATACTTCATTTCCGAGGCCGATGATTTTTCAAAACGGTCGAAAAGTGCAAGCAGTGTCTTGTCATCCATACTTATGCTCCTACTGTGTTCAGGGCTATATCAGCGTCGTAGTCTACTCCGGGGACATCGAATCCCGCGGTTACCAGAAAATCATGACGATATCCATCGAGATCGGCCAGTTCTGACACATTTTCCTGTGTCAACTGTGCCATACGGTCGGTTACCGCGTTCTGGACGTCCGGGGACATCTCGTAATCATCAATGCGAATGAGGTTATTTTCATCGAGAGGGACAGAGGTTTTCGCGTACAACCGTTCCGCGTAGAGCCGTTCGATCTGTTCGATGCATCCTTCATGGTTTCCCTTCTCTTTCATGACCTTGAAAAGGACCGAAAGATAGAGCGGAATAACCGGAATAACCGCGCTGGAACGGGTTACGAGCCCCTTGTTGACGGAGACATACGCCGAACCGCCGAGTGTTTTCCCGAGAGTTTCATTCATCTGTCTCGCGGTCGCTTCCAGATGCTTTTTCGCCTCTCCGATGGTACCGTCACGGTACACCGCATGCGACAGGTCAGGTCCAATATAGGAATAAGCGACCGTGGTACAGCCTTTCGCAAGCACCCCGGCTTTCTCAAGCTGGGTCATCCAGCGTTGCCAGTCCTCACCGCCCATTACCTTGACAGTCTGGGCAGCTTCATCTTCCGTGGCGACTTCTATGGTACGATCGGAGAGTTCTCCGGTCATGACATCAAGCGTTTTCCCCGAGTACGGTTTTCCGAACGGTTTGAGCACTGAGCGGTAGAGCTCCCCGGTATCAGGATCGGTGCGAACCGGGCTGGCCAGGCTGTAGACTACGAGATCAAAAGTAATCCCGAATTTCTTTGCCGCTTCGATAACTTCTGCGCGAACCTTGTCGGAGAAGGCGTCTCCATTGATGGTAATTGACGGAATACCGGCATTACCCGCGGCCCGGTCAAAGGCGAGGTTGTTATACCAGCCGGGAGTTCCGCTTTTTGTCTCGGTTCCTTCGTTCTCGTAGGATACTCCCACCGTCGCCGCACCATACCCGAAGGACGCGGTTATGCGACTCGCGAGTCCATAGCCGGTGGAACAGCCCACCACAAGAACGGCCTTGAGCGGAGCAGTTTCCCCGCCGGCATGGGAGCCACCTGAAATCGGGGAACCCGGAGTTCTCCCGCGTTTGGTATTTTGCGCCTTCACAAAGGCAATCTGGTTTTCCACCTCTTTCGCACAACCGACAGGATGAGCGTTGAGACAGATATTACTGCGAATCATTGGTTTTACTATCATTGCTTCTTACAAATCGTCCTTACTTCCTACCAGACACATCCATTCAGCTTCGGTTGCAAGTTCTTCGCCAACGTACACCTTGCCTGACTGTTTGATCATACGGGGAGAAACCCGCAAGTTTTCGATTACCAGAGTCACTTCCTCGCCGGGACGAACCTGACGGCGGAATTTGACCTTGTCCACGCTCGCAAGGAAAAAGAGCGACGAACCGCCCATGATATTCCTTCTTACGAGACCCGCGCCGCCGGCTTGCGCCATGGTTTCCACCAGAATAACGCCCGGGACCACGGGATATTCGGGGAAATGCCCCCGGAAAAAGAACTCGTTCTCGGTAAAAATATGCCGTGCGACGATTTTGTCTTCGTCGTTTTGGTCAATTGTATCAATGAAAAGAAACGGATCCCGATGGGGGAGCAGTTTTTCCATTTCCGCCCGTTCAGCGGCACGGATTTGGGGATTTGAGAGGTCTTTTTTTAATCCTCTGTCCCCAGCAGTAGTCATATCACTCATGCTTTGTACTTCCTCATGACAAGAACGCCGTTATGACCGCCGAATCCGAGAGATCCGGAAGCGGCGCAATCAAGCTCTGCCTCGATTCCGACGTTCGGGACATAATCGAGGTCACATCCGTGTTCGAGATCGGGATTTTCGAGGTTGATGGTCGGCGGATAATAGCCGTCATTGATGGCCTTGATGCAGATTATGGCTTCCACCGCGCCCGCAGCACCGACACAATGACCGGTCATACCCTTGGTACTTGAGATTTTCATCTTGTAGGCATGGTCTCCGAACGCCTTTTTGATCATGAGCGTTTCCGCCGGATCATTGACCGGCGTTGATGTTCCATGCGCGTTATAATATTGGACGTCTTCCGGGCGAACACCGGCATCTTCAAGCGCCCGGGTGATGGCCAGTGCACCGCCGGCACCGTCAGGACTCGGACTCGTGATGTGATACGCATCGCTCGAAGCGCCATATCCGGCAAATTCGGCGTAAATTTTTGCACCACGTGCCTTTGCATGTTCCAGTTCTTCAAGAATAAGGATACCGGCGCCTTCACCCATGATGAATCCGGAGCGGTCACGGTCGAAGGGACGGCTTGCTCGTTGGGGATCGTCGTTGAAATTTGCCGCAAGAGCCTGCAAAACCGTAAATCCGCCGATACCGAAGCCGGTTACCGCAGCCTCTGTCCCTCCGGCGACACACACGTCGAGTCGGCCGGAACGGATCTGATCGAGGGCGAGACCGAGTGAGTCGGTACTGGACGCGCAAGCGGTCGCCAGTGTCCAGGATGCGCCGGTGATACCGTACAACATACTGATATTTCCCGCCCCTTCATTGGAAATGAGCAGGGGAATGCTTAACGGGGGAATCCGGTCGGGCCCCGCTTCGAAGTACTTCTTCATGGAGGCTTCAATTACTTCAAAACCGCCGATTCCGTTTCCGATCGTGATTCCGGATTTAACTTTGGCGATTGTTTCCTTGTCAAATCCGGAGTCGGCAATGGCCTGAGCTGCCGCAACAGCGACAAACTGGGTAAAACGGGCCATTTTCCGGGCTTCTTTTCGGTCAATCCAGAGTGAAGGGTCGAAATCTTTTACCTCGGCGGCGATTTTAACCTTGTGGTTGCTGGCGTCAAACTGGGTAATGGGACCAACACCGCATTTTCCCGCGCGAATGGACGCCCAGGTATCATCGACAGTATTCCCGATCGGGGTAACGGCACCGAGGCCGGTAACTACAACACGTCTTTTCATGCACCCATCCCTCCATCAACACCGATTACCTGCGCAGTTATGTATTTTGAAAGATCAGAAGCGAGAAATACGACCGTATCCGCGACATCGGTAACGGATCCCGGGGTTTTCATCGGGATTGATTCAAGCCAGGTTTTTCGCGCTTCTTCCGGAATTGCGTCTGTCATTTCAGTTTCGATATACCCGGGAGCGACAACATTGACACGGACTCCCCGTCCGGCTGTTTCCTTGGCGAGGCTCTTGGAATACCCGACGAGACCCGCTTTGCTGGCAGCATAATTCACCTGGCCACCCTGCCCATGCAGGCCGACGATACTGGACATATTGATTATTGAACCCGCACGCTTGCGAATCATGTCGCTCGACACGATCTGGGTTACCAGAAAAGTCCCGGTAAGATTGATGTTGAGGACGCTTTCCCAGTCCTCAAGCTTCATGCGGAATGAAAGTCCGTCTTTGGTTATCCCGGCATTGTTCACCAGAATCGAAAACCCGCCGGAATCCTTGACCGCGGCGGTAATCACCGGCTGAACCGATGCAGGGTCACTGATATTGGCAATCAGTTCGTGGTAGACACTACCGTGTTTGGCCGCAAGCTCGGCGAGCTCGCTTGCGCCCGGAGACGGCTTCGTTGCCAGACCCCATACGGTTGCACCTTCTTCAATAAAACGTTTCGCGATTTCTTTTCCTATTCCACGGCTCGCCCCGGTTACCAGGGCTGTTTTGCCTTTAAGCAACATACTCATCTCCAGTTATCTCAAGATTCAGGCAGGTGCCTGTATATAGTCTGTATAAGGGACAGAGGATCCGGATTGACCCGAATCCCGCCATAATCCGGTCAAAACCTTGCCGGGTCCTACCTCTATCAGCGTGTCTTCACTCTTTTCAGCCATCAGGGAAGCAATTGCCGCTTCCTCGGTTGTCCAACGGACAGGGTTGGAGATGTGCAGCACAGCATTCTTCTTTGCCTCTGTCCCCGAAGCGACTCTTCCGCCGGTAACATTGGAAAAAAGCGGCAGGACGGGATCGGCAAATTTGAAGCCATCCAGTACTTGCGAAAACTTGTTTGCTGCATCCTGCATGAGCGGAGAATGGAACGGACCGGACACTTTAAGCCGGATTACCCGTTTTGCACCGGCTTTTTTGAACTCTTCTTCCGCGAGGGACAGAGCATTTGCGGTCCCGGAAACAACCGTCTGTTTCGGGCTGTTATAGTTTGCCGCGAAAAGATCCACACCACTGAAGCCGGTCAAAACAAGGTCTATCTGTTCAGGTGACAAACCAAGAACTGCCATCATCCCGGGAGGGACAGAGGATTTTTCAAGAAGCGAATCACAGGCAGCCTGCATGATTTTACCCCGTTCAGCAGTAAGCCGGATTGCGTCTTCTAGGGTTATCACCCCGGAAATCGCGAGTGCGGGGAACTCACCGAGGCTAAAACCTGCACATGCCAAAGGTACAACCTGTCGATTTTGGAGATACAGTGCGGCCGCGAGAGACACTACGGTAATTGCAGGCTGACTGATGTCAGTACGTTTCAGTATTTCATCATCCGAGTTCAAGATTTCTTTGATATCCCGACTCAAAACCGAACTAGCAGTATCAAAAAGTGCACGAATCCCCAAGGATCCGTTGGCGTCAGCGTTATAGAGATCCATTCCCATACCAGAGAACTGCGCTCCCTGTCCAGGAAATAAGAAAACTGGCATTATTGACCTCCAATACGACATAATACGTCATAACGTCAGAAATAGTCAGTTATAATTGTACTTTTTTTATGACAAAAGTCAATACTTATGTCGAAATGGAGCGGACGGCAAGAGTAACGGATTCCTTGATTTCTTCGTTATCTTTGCGATCAAGGATGGCAATTCGGAAAATTGCCGACTCGATCAACCCGTAGAACAGCTCATTTGCGGCTTTGACATTGTCGATCTTGAACTCTCCACTGTCTTTTCCTGCAATCAGTATTCTTGACAAGAGGTGCCGGAGACGAATAGTCCGGCGTTTGACGCGTGAGTCAGGATCTTTCCCGGTTTTCTGGACTTGCAGTAGATAGGTCAGAACAACGTTAAACAGACGACGATTTTCTGTGCAGAGGTCAATGATCACATGTAAAACTGACTCAAGACGGGATGCATAGCTGAGCGACTCATTAGTAATGGTTGATATCAAGTCCTTTTCAACCCTATTGGTCAGCTGTTTGATACTCCAGACAAAAATCTCCCGCTTGTTTTTAAAATACAGATATAGCGTTGTCCGGGTAATACCGCAACGGTCTGCGATTTTTTGAAAAGTCGCGTCCTCATACCCTTCCTCGATAAAGATATCAAGGGCGCGCTCAAGAATTTCATGTCTTCGTTTTTCATGCTCGACCACTATTGCCATCAAACGTCTCCTTTACCGGTATATGTAAAATCGCGTTTCCAAATTCCCGCTCTTCAAATTGCGTATTTTCGTTGCTTTTTTCCCTATAGCGACTTCAAATTCCTCGTGGTTGGTTATAAACCCGTAATCCCATCCAGGAAAATCCAGAAAAAGGGAATGCATTGACGAATACAGTTCTTTCGCTGATCCTCTGTCCCCAATTCGCTCGCCATACGGAGGATTGGACAACAGCAAACCCTTTTCATACGGAGCGGCAAGATCTTTGAAGTCGGAAACAGTAAAGTCCGGCCGGGGAATCCGGGCATCGATTCCCGCTTTTTGTAACGCTTTGCCGGCGATAACACAGGCCCGTTCGGCATTCGCCTGAGCAGCGGTAATTGCCTGGGGACTTATATCGCTTCCGGTAACACGAACAAGGCAATCTGTTACAATGCGTGACGCGGCGTCGGCACGTTCGTCTTCCATCATTTTGACAGATGACCCGTCGGCAAACGGAAGTAGATCCTCAAGAGCAAAATTTCTGCCAAGCCCCGGCGCAATATTATGTGCGTACATTGCGGCTTCAATCGGGATAGTACCGGACCCGCAAAAAGCATCATGTAAGGGTGTTTTTCGCCTCCACTGCATAAGATGAAGAAGAATTGCAGCGAGCGTTTCCCGGATAGGAGCTTCACCTCCGGTTGTTCGATACCCTCTCCGATGAAGCGGCATACCTGAAAGATCCAGAAGGATTGAGGCAACATTATTTTCTATATAGACCCTGACTGTTGCAGTCTTCCCGGTTTCAGGAAGTAATTCCATCCCCCAAGCTTTTCCGAGACAGTCATACATTGCTTTGTGTACAACACTTTGTATCGAATGTTCAGAAGACAGAATACTCGATTTGATTCGTACCTTGTCGACTACGACACGAACGTCACGTTTGAACCAGTCCTGCCAGCGAATTGCACGGACACCTTCGAAAAGGTCATTAAAGTCCCGGCAAGGAATGGTCGCAAGCTGAAGATACACCCGGTCGGCTGTCCTGAGCTTGTAATTACTCTGGTATAAAACACGTAATTCTTGTTCGTCGACAGAGTCTTGAATGACTGGATTAGGAGAATCAAGGGACAGAGGATTATCAGAAATCCTGGAACCAGCTTTCTCCATAGTAAAAACGACGCGGCCAATTGCCGTTGAAATTGGAGTAAATTCAAGCTGTCGTAGCTCGTTGGAAAGGATCTTCTCTGCACCTATTGCACAGGGAGCCACAAGTGTTATCATTGCAGTTGATTATAACAGTAATACAGAAAATGTAAAGTTGACGTTACTTTGCATTGCTAGCGAGAAACTGATTAAAGGGACAGAGGCTTTATGAAAAGCAAAAAAGAACTCTTGGGGACAGAGGTTCAAGGAAGAACAGTAATGAAGGTCAAACCTGGTAAAGTATTACATTACTTC
>ENA-UOUL01000296-UOUL01000296.1-bioreactor-metagenome-genome-assembly--contig:-NODE-296-length-86797-cov-7.568162_pt1 | contig 86797 bp, 87 predicted proteins | sample MGYA00249838_ERZ747220 | MGnify/ENA primary metagenome ERZ747220 (study PRJEB28778, sample SAMN05720191) | bioreactor metagenome | isolation source: Anaerobic biogas reactor | place: USA:Washington... | reverse complement strand
TTGCTGGTACCAGACAAGAAGTAACAGCTTCTCCATTCAAAAGAACAGTACAAGCCCCGCACTCTCCCTGTTTTGTGCAAAATAGAAATGGACAGAAATGCAAAAGGAAATCCCCACTATTGCAAGTGAGAAATCCCCAGAAATGCAAAGGGCCATTGCAAGCATAACCTGAAGCCAATACCGTTTAGTTCTGGACAGAGCTAAAAGGGAGGCAATGGAGGATGCTCACAATGACCGAGATCGATGATATCAGAGAGTCCTATTTCTCAAAAGGAGAGAGCATAAGCAGGATAGCGGAAAAGTTTGACAAAGACCGGAAAACTGTAAGGAAATACGTTCTTCAGGAGAACTTTAACCAACCTGTTCCTTCCATTGAGGGGAGACCAAGCCAGCCGAAGCTGGATCCCTTTAAGAAGACCATCGACGGGTGGCTGGAAAAGGACAAAGGGGCAAGAAGGAAGCAGCGGCACACGGCTAGGCGAATTTTCAATCGTCTGGTTGAGGAGGAATGGGGCTTTGCTTGCTCCTACAGGACAGTAGCAGCCTACGTCAGAGGCAAGAAAAAGGAGATCTACGGTACTGCCGGATCGGTTCTTCCGCTGTCGCACAGGACAGGAGAAGCCCAGGTAGATTTCGGATCGGCAGACTTCAGGGAGAATGGGACCCTGTACAGCGGTAAGTACCTGAACGTCTCCTTCCCCTCAAGCAACGCGGGGTACATGCAGCTTTTCAAAGGCGAGAACGCCGAATGCTTTTTTGAGGGACTCAGGAACATTTTCGAATATCTCCAAGGCATTCCAGACCGGTTATGGTTCGACAACGCTTCGGTCATGGTTGAATCGATATGCAAGCATAGGGGCCGGAACCTGACGGATGCATTCCGTCGTTTCAAGGAGCACTACGGTTTCGAGGCTGCTTTCTGCAATCTGGCTTCGGGGAACGAAAAGGGCAACGTGGAGAACAAGGTCGGCTACAACCGTAGGAATATGCTGGTTCCGATACCGGAATTCGAAGATCTTGCGGAGTACAACAGGATCTTGCTCGGAAAGTCCGTGCAGGATCACGATAGGGAACATTACCGTTTCAACGGAACTATCAAGGATCTGCACGAAGAGGACAAAAAGGTGTTCCTGCCCCTGCCAACAGTCCCCTTCGACTGCTCCAGACATGAGACCTGCAGGGTCGACGCTTACGGCAAGTTCTGGCTGACTCCGAAGCAGGCCTATTCAACATCGCCTAAATACGCACGAGGCCGGATACTGGTCCGGATAACTTCGGGAGAGGTAATACCGCTGGACGAAAACCATCGCCCGGTCACCGTGCACAAAAGGCTTTACGGACAGAACAAACAGGAATCTATGGACTGGATACCGTATCTGACGCAGCTTTCCCGAAACCCGGGGGCACTCAAGTACACGGGTGTCTGGAGCATGCTCCCGGATCCTCTGCGGGCCTATCTTGACAGAACCGAACGGGACGAAAGGAAAAAGGCATTGAAGGTGCTGGCCCACCTGAGCGAACGCGACGGTTTTGAAAAGGCAGTTTTAAGCATCGAAGAAGCTTTATCCAGGAACATATCCGACCTTGACAGCCTTATTACGCTTCACGACTACCTGAACAACAACACAAGAAGCCCTGAGATTATGAACCTGGAGACGGCCAACCTGCCTTTTTTACCGGCTTTCTCCTTCTCTGCGGAATCGTATGACGCAATGCTCGAAAGAAAAGGCCAGAAACAATGCTGAACGCAGAGATCGCGGCCTGCTGTAAAAAGCTCAGATTGAGCAGAAATCTGGCCGACAACAGCGAAACAGTCGAAGCTGCAAGCTTTCAGGAATATCTATTTGAGCTGCTGAAGTTGGAAATAACGCACCGGGAACAATCCAGAAAAGACAGGCTCATAAAGGGTGCGAACTTTTACAGCCTTAAATCTTTTGGAGACTTCCGTTTCGACGAGGTCAAACTTCCTTCGGGAGTAACGCCGGAATATCTGAAACAGGGGACATTCATCGATGAAGTCAAGAACCTTATACTCTACGGCAATGTAGGAACGGGGAAAACCCATCTGGCCATTGCCCTGGGAATAGAAGCCTGCAGGCGCGGCCTGAAGGTCGGATTCTACAGGACGGCAAGCCTGGTAAACCAGCTGGCCGATGCCAGGAAGAACAAAAACCTGAGCAAAATCCTTGCGTCGATAAGAAAGCTGGATCTTCTGATCTGCGACGAGTGGGGTTACGTACCGCTGGACAGAGATGCCGCTCAATTGCTATTTCAGGTCGTCTCCGAAAGCTATGAGAAAAGGAGCGTGATATTGACGACAAACCTTGAGTTCAGCCGCTGGATAGGAATCTTCTACGATGAACAGATGACCGCCGCTATTATTGACAGACTGGTGCACCACAGTTATCTGCTGCTTTTCGATGGCCCGAGCAACAGGGTAAGGGATTCTCTCATGCGCATTCAGGCATGAAAATTCCCCACCCCTCTACTGGGGAAAAACTTTTGCAATAGTGGGGAATTCCTCCTTGCACAAAACACTCTCCCTCTCCACACCCAAGTTTGGTTCCCAACAAACCTATTTCGTCTCTCAACAGATCCACCAAAGTTGAATTGACTTTTGCGTCTAAAACATAGGAAACTCCATTCACTTTTAGAGATACTTTCTTCCGTTTCATTAACTAAAGGCCTCCCTCACAATGCGGAACCTGAATTAAGGGGTGGACACCAAAACCATCCAGTTTTGACATAACCAACATCTCACCTGAAATCTCCAAGGAATACCTGGACCGGTCCCTCCATGTTAATGGCGCTGCTGGGGCAAAGAGCCGGGCACAGACCACATCCGTCACACCTGTTTGGGTCTATTCTTGCAACTTTTTTGCCGCCCTCATTCACCATCTCTATTGCATCAAAGAAACACCACTTGGGGCAGAGACCGCAACCCACACACTTTTCGGGGTCGACTTTGCTGATCGCCTTGTGCTCCCTGTCTACGTTGTCCCAGGTGATGATCTGAGGTAACGTGATCCCCCTGAGTTTGTTGATGTCGTCTATGTTGTGTTCAATAAGATATTTTTCTATCCCTTCCAGGAACACCTTTACCTCACCGAACTGCCTTGTCCCGTACATAACAGCAGTACAGGTCTGAACAGTGGTAGCTCCGCACATGATCGCCTTTATGACGTCCTCCCAGCTGGATATGCCGTTAGTTGCGGATATCGGCATACCAGTCGCTGTCGCTATCTTGGCTATCCACTTCAGGGTAATGGGACGCATCCACGGACCGCCTACTCCTGCATAACCTCCGTGAAGGAGGGGCCTTCCGGTCTCTATGTCCACATCCAGGGCGGAGAACCTGTTTACCACCGTGAAGCCTGCCGCACCGGCATCTTTACACCTCTGGGCGACATCGACAATATTCACGGCTTCACTGGTAAGCTTGATGAAAACCGGGATCTTGACGGTCTCGCAGACTACCCTGGCAACCTCCGACGCTCCCTCAGGGGAGTTCCCCAACTCCTGCCCGCTCTTGTAACCAAGATCCTTGGGGTGAGGACAACCGAAGTTAAGCTCCATCATGGGAAGACCTAGATCTTCTACCCTTTTAGCTAGCTCGCGCCAGGTATCAATGGAACTCCCGGAGATGCTGCCCACAAGAGTGGATCCGAGATCGTCGCAGTATTTCTTGGCTTCACGGAGCTCACTGAACCATTCATCAGTATCGTAGGTGGCAAGGAATTCACAGGAATAATTGGAGTAGGCATGGGGCCACCCCTTCTTGTGAAGAACCGTAAAACGGGGAGAAACATACTGCTGTGCCAGAGGTTCGGGGCTGAATGTCTTTGCGATTACACCACCAGCTCCCGATTCTGCACAGCGGCGCATGTATTCGGCGTTCTTGCTCGGTGATGCTGATGCTATGACCATGGGGTTCCTGAACTTGACCCCGCAGTATTCAACACTGAGATTCGGCTTCATGTGTCCAGAGGCACCTCCTTGGTGTTAAGAACAAGACCGGGAAAAAACTATCTGGGTGCTCCAAGTTTCTCCTTGAGAAGGGAGCATTCCTTGTTCAGCGACTTGTTCGGGTCCTGGTAGCGGAACTCGATAGTGGTGCAGCCAAGAGGTATGTCGTAGGGGCCGTGTTTCATCCCTGGCAGCCTCGAACCGTAGTAACCCGGAGCGATCGTTATATCCTTGCCAAGGTCAACAAGATACCCTGCAACAACGTAAACCTCCTCACAGAAATCGTGGGAGAGCTCTCCCGTTATCTTGGTCTGGGGGGGGAATTTCAGCATCCTGGTATAATTCCCCGTTTCAGGGTCGTAGCAAAGTATCTTCTCCATTACTCCTTCCGGAGTACCAGCAACCCTGCGCCACTCTCCGATAAGATCGATATCCATGATCTCAAATTCCTGTTTCGACATTGCAGACACCCTCCTTGAAAAAATAATTTTCTTTATCGGCTAAATCTTCTTGAGAAACCAGCCGCTTACCGGAGTGAACACGGTTGACAGCTTTAATGACCGGTTCTTGATGGGGTCATTGATCGACACTTCGAAACAGGGGCTGTAGTCAATATTGAAGAGAGATGCGATGGTGCCGGAAAAGACAACAAGGCCATCCAGATCGGGGAGATCAACGATCTTGCCGATCCTTTCAATAAGCTCCTGGGGACCCATCAGGGCACCCAGTTTCCCGTTCTGGAAGAGGACTTTCTCTCCGTCTTTTTCGATCCAGCTCTGTAACTCAAGCGAATCCCAATGGTCAAGGACATCTTCCAGTCTCCAGACATCCCTGGAGATAAAGTTCGGGTATAGCTGCTTGGCTTTCGGGATGTCCACTTCCTCGAGCTTCCTGTCGGTGTGATCGTTACCTGCGGCAACGAATACGTCCTTGCCATGGAAAAGAAGCACGTACTCAGCTTCACCTGTGTTGTCATTCTCATGAAGGACATCGTGGACTTCCTTTTGTGTTACACACTGGGGGAAAACGGGGAAATAAACAGGAGTCTCTTCCGGAGCGGGGATCCCTTTTCCCTTCAACTCATCTATATGGGCCTGTACACTTGCCTGGTCTCTGCCTGTATAGCCCGCGTTGATGACCTTCCTGATCCCGAACTCAAGTATTCTATCGGGATCTCCGTCAATATGAAAATTAAGAATGTTCATAGGCCAGACATACCTCCCAGAGTTTGGATTCATTTGCGAAAATAGGTACAAATAAGAACATAATACAAAGCAATAAACCAAAATGGATGCTGGAGTTTGTAAGGCATGCATTTGTTTTAAGGGCATACGTAATATATATCGGAATACCAAACGATGTCAAGTGTGCCAGGCCCCAATTGTCGCGGGACAATGATAATGTCACCCCATAACGGGACAGTGATAATGTCATCCCTATGAAGACAGGAGGAGACATTTTCTTGAGCAGTCGCGAATCGAGGAAGGTGTACGTCATGGAGCAGGTTCTTAAGGGTGTTATGACCGCTTCCTGTGCCGCCATTTCCTTGAACCTGAGCAAGCGCCAAATCTTCCGCCTGAAAGGAAAGATGAAGACACAAGGCATCTCGGCGCTGGTCCATGGAAACCGTGAGCGCAAACCGGCGCATACGATCCCTGATGATCTGAGAAATTTGATCAGGCAAAAGGCCAAGGATGATTACAGGGGAACCAGCTGCGCACATATGACGGAGCTGCTTCTGGAACATGACGGGATCTCCGTCAGTTCCAAGTCCGTCATACGAATCCTTAAAAACGCAGATATGCCGTTAAGGCATAAACACAAGAGTCCTGCAAAGCACAGGTCAAGACCCAGAAAGGATCTGTTCGGTCAGATGGTACAGGTCGACGCAAGTCCTTACGACTGGCTTTCAGATGGGAGAATGTTGAGCCTTCACGGCGCCATAGATGACGCCACCAGCCGTGTCCTGAGCCTGTGGCTGTGCGAGCATGAATGCGGTATGGGCTATTTCAAGGTGCTGGAGCAGGTCATAAAACATCATGGCGTACCTGCCTCCTTACTCTCTGACCGCCACACGATATTCGTTTCTCCAAATTCCAGTCGCATGTCCGTACAGGATGAACTCATGGGAGTAGATGAACCTCTTACCCAGTTCGGTCATTCTCTTTCTCTTCTTGACATTAGCCATTCCCGAGCAAGATCTCCCCAGTCAAAAGGCCGCATGGAACGTCTCTGGGGCACTCTGCAGACCCGGCTCCCCGTAGAGCTCAGCCTCAACCGTTGCCTTTCCATAGATCAGGCCAATCTCTTCCTTGCAGATCCATTTATAGCCAGACATAACAACCGCTTCGCCGTTGATCCGAATTCCACCGGATCTGCTTTCTCCCCCGCACCGGATGATAGATCCCTGGAACTGATCCTGGCCTGGCGACATCAGAGAAAGGCTTCCTCCGGATCCGTCATATCCTTCGAGGGCAGGCATTTCCAACTCTTGTCCTCTTCCGGCAGGATCGCACCACTTCGTCCCAAAGACCATGTTACGATAGTAAAGACTCTTTCCGGAGCTCTCAAGGCTGTTTTCAATGATCAGATCTTCGAACTGGTTACGGCACCGGAAAGGACAACCCAAATACCGGCTTCAAAAGCCATCGAGACGGTCGCTGCCGCGCCTCGAAAGCATTCCATACCTGCTTCGGATCATCCCTGGAGAAAATATCCAAAACCTCTCGAAATACAGGGGGACGAAAACAGATCTGTTATTAACAGGATCCTTGCCATTTCCGATGGATTTTTACCCGAAAATCCAATTTAGGGGGTGACATTTTCACTGTCCTGTTTAAGCAACCTGGGGGTGACATTTTCACTGTCCGTTGACAGTGTGCCAGGCCCCAATGTCACTAATCAAAGAAATCAACACCTTGGTTTCGGGCAGTGGATCAGAAAAAACTGGAGTTTTCCAAACAGACTCGGGGAATTTTGCGGTAAAAAACGAGGAAACTCGGGATCGCTCCATTACAAAACTCGCAATTAATCTTTCCAGGTGGTCTAACGAGGCTCTCGAGAGTTGCAGGTCCGAGGAAGGAACATTCAAAACAGCTTGGCCTTCTATCTAAAAATGGGAATCGAAAAGACAGCAATCCTGCCAGGAGATCCCTGCAGGCCGAAAGGGGAGCCTTCCTCAGTCAGGAGTCGTCCCTGACGACGTCGGCAAGGGTGGTACCAGACAAATAGTCCATTAATCGTTTCATGATATCTGGGATCACTTCACCGAAGATGCACCTGGGAAAGGGGCACATGCCGCTCCCCAGGAAGCAGGTGTCCATGGAAGGTTCACCCTCAATGGCTGTATAGATGTCCAACAGGGTGATCTCTTCGGCGGGTCTGGAGAGTACGAACCCTCCACCCGGGCCACGTACGGAGCTTACGAACCCGGCGCGGGAGAGTCTCTGAAACACCTTCGAGAGGTGGGCCTCCGATGACCCCGTCAGAGAGGCCATCTCGTGAACGCTCAGGCGTCCACCGCTCCGGGCCAGGAGACCCATTCCGTGGAAGGCCAGCGATGATGCCTCGGATATCTGGATCATGTTCCTCAAGTGCCTCACCTCAATATCAACTATTACCTTCAGGAGCCTATCTCATCCCGACGGAATACCTGTCGGTCACCATCGGTCCTGATGCCGCCTTTCAGTAATTTCCGGGACAACCTGGAGAAATCGGGTACCATTATACTGATTTATTCCCCCTGATTCCAGTACCTCCTTAAAGACCTACCTTTCGAGGGGTGGGATGAAAGGGATCTCTATATTCTTCCTAAGCTGCATGGCAGGCATTCCTATAACAACCACTCCGGACTCCTCGTCGACGTGGTACTTCTTCCTGTCCTCTTCCAGATCGTAGCCAATAACGCTGTTGGGAGGAATCCTGTTGTGGGCGTCCACGATAACCTTCTTCAGTCTTGTATTCTCTCCGATCTCGACCCCTTGCCCCAGTATGCTGTCCTCGATAATGGCCCCCGAATTGATCAATGTGTTCCGGGAGAGCACCGAGCTATGTACGATGGCGCCGAGCACCCTGCTCCCCTCGGCCCGGAGGGAGCCTATTATGGAACACATCTGCCCCCCCACAGGGTAGGAGTAGGTCGGGGGATCAGAAAATGAAACGGTCCTTATGGGCCACTTTGGGTTGAATAGGGTCATGTCCGAGTCGTGCTTGCAAAGGTCCATGTGGGCTTCCCAGTAAGCCTTTATGGTGCCCACGTCCTTCCAGTAGGGCCTGTCCTTGCCCGGCAGGACGTTGGTGGAGAAGTCATAGGCAAAGACATTGCACTTTTTGTGCAGCGTCGGCAATACATCCCTCCCGAAGTCGTGACTGCTGGCCTCGTTCTGGGCATCGTCGATGACTGCTTCCTCCAAGGTTTCCCGCTCGAATATGTAGTTGCCCATGGAAACATAGGTAAATCCCGGTTTTCCTGGTATCTCGGGGGGGGTCTTCGGTTTCTCGACGAAATCGATGATCCTCCCAGCCTCGTCAGTGTGGATGCAGCCGAACTGCCAGGCATCGGAACGGGGGACAACATTGGCGGCAACGGTGACGTTGGCCTTTCTGGCCATGTGGTAGTCCAGCATCTGCTCCACGTCCATCTTGTAGATATGGTCGGCCGCAAAAATGCAGACATGGTCGGCATCATAGAGAGTAACCAGGTGAAGGTTCTGGAAAACAGCGTCACACGTCCCCTGGTACCAGTGCTCACCTCTCCACATCTGGGCCGGGGCCAGGGTCACGAAGTGATCCCTGTCCCTCAAGGCTCCACCGAACTGCCAACCCCTTTCTATATGCTCGTTCAGGGACTGGCTCTTGAACTGGACGAGGACATAGATAGAAAAGAGACCACTGTTCACCAGGTTGGAGAGCGCAAAATCGACGATCCGGTACTTGGCAGCAAAGGGGACAGCCGGTTTGGCCCTATACTTGGTGAGTGGCATCAACCGCTCCCCTTTGCCCCCGGCGAGAATAATGGCAAGAACCCTGCCGTGCTTCCCGTATATCATGTCTAGCTCCTCCAGTCTTGAAAAAGGCTATTGATCTGACAGTGAACTGTACAGCGTCATGTAGGATCTCGCCGAAAGGTCCCAGGAGAAGTCTTTCTCCATGCACCTTTTCCGAAGCTGGGACCAGCTCCGGGGCTCTGAAAAATGAGTTAGTGCCCTCTTCACAGCACACATCAAGGCTTCTGGAGTGAAATCGTCGAAAAGAAAGCCCGTCCCCCGGGGCCCCGCATCTGCATCCGAGACTGTGTCGACAAGACCTCCGACACCTCTGGCGACAGGAACGGTGCCGTATCTCATGGATATCATCTGGGAGAGTCCGCAGGGTTCGAAGAGTGACGGCATTATGAAGATGTCACCGCCGGCGTAAGCCAGACGAGCAAAACCTTCGTCAAAGGCCCGACGGAAATGGAGCCCATCCTGTCTCCGGATGGCTTCCCTGGAGAACCTCTCCTCCAGTTCTCTCTCTCCGGTGCCTATCAGCACCAGCCTGGCGCCCATGGACAGGATCTCATCAAGGGCATGAAGGAGCAGTTCCAGGCCCTTCTGCCTGACAAGTCTTCCTACCGATACGATAAGGGGGCCGCTGAAGCCCTCCCATCCGCACTCAGATAACAGAACGGCGCGACAGGTTTGCTTGCCCTTCATGTCCCCTGTGCGGAAATTGGCAGGTATCGCCTTGTCTCTCCAGGGATCCCAGGACGCCGTGTCGATACCGTTGAGTATCCCTGTTATCTTGCTTTTCCTGTATTCCAGGACCCCTTCCAGCCCCTCGCCGAACTCAGGCGAAAGGATCTCCCTGGCGTAATTAGGGCTTACCGTCACCACAGCATCAGAAGCGGTTATGCCACCCTTCAGCAGATTGGCGCTTCCGTAAAACTCTACCCCGTCCAGAGTGAGTGCCTCGGGGCCAAAACCCCACTCATCCAGGGCAGAAAGGGGGAGGATGCCCTGGTGGGCTATGTTATGGATAGTCAGGACGGTCCGGGGTCCCTCACGGGCGACGCCGTAAACCCTGTGCCATTTAAGGGCTGCGGGGACAAGGGAGGATGGCCAGTCATGAAGGTGCAGGATCTGGGGCTTCCACTCATTCGATAGGGAGTACTCCACTGCGGCAAGAGAGAGGAAGGCAAAGGGCATTGCCGATAGAGGATCGAGTTTTTCCGGGTAGATCGAGGGGTTGGAGAACAATTCATCATCTTCCAGCAGGCAGAGGGATGTCCCCGCCAGATCGACGACACTGAAATCGCTGCAGACTTTTCGGCCACCAAAGGGTACACATATCCGGTCAGGTCCTGATATCGCCCTGGCTCCAAGATCCCTCAGTCTTTCAGCCACCCCCGGCCACGATGGTGTGAACACACGGGCGTCCACTCCAAGCCTTTGGAGTGCGCCCGGAAGGGATCCCGCCACATCGGCAAGGCCACCCACCTTGGAGACGGGTGTCATCTCAGGGGTAACGTGAAGGACTGTCAGACGGGAGCGAGCATCTGTTCCCATTGGGGTCTCCTCCCGATATTCGTGTTTCTTTGAACTAATGCTATTTTACTATGATTAAAGGGGCTTCGCCACTTCCTGGCAGGGTGTATGATCGTCCAGGTTTGACCAAGAATTCTTTCTTCCCGGTATTGGGGGCCGAAGATATGAATCCTGAAGGTTGGGTATCCCTGCTGCCAGTCACTGTTCTGCTTGTGGCCGTGATCGTTACGAGACGCGCCCTGGAATCCCTGTTGATCGCCATAGCTGTGGGGTTCATGCTAAAGGACGGTCTATCCTTCTTCCCGTCCATGCTGGACACCGTCTATAGTGTAATGCAGGACCCTACCATCGGCTTCGTGATACTCCTCTGTTCAGTGATGGGGGCCTTTGTCGCTGTCCTCGACCACTCAGGGGGCACCAAAGGTTTCGGCGACTGGGTCTCTTCCAGGGTCTCCACCCGACGGGGGGTTCTCCTGGGGACCTGGCTCATGAGCCTCTTCATATTCATCGATGATTTCCTTATCAGTCTGACCCTCGGGATCTGCATGACCCCTTCTGCAGACCGCTACAAGGTCCCAAGAGAGATGACCGCCTACGTGGTCAATTCCTCCGCCGCTCCTGTGGCTTCGCTGGTGCCAATTTCTGCCTGGGCGGTGTTCATCGCCGCGCTGCTTGAAAAGTACCTGGCCCTTCCCGCCGGCGAAGGTCTGGCCCTGTTCGTAAGGACGATCCCCTTCAATTTCTATGCATGGTTCGCCTTTTTCATGGTGCCCCTGGTGGTGACAGGTATTGTTCCCGTCATCGGGCCCATGAGACAGGCCGAAGAAAGGGTAAGGAGAACGGGGGAACTGGCTCCTCCAGGTTCGGAGCTTATCTCGATGAGAAAACCACATGATATGAGTGAAGAAGGGCCGAAGGCGATGGCCCGCAATCTGGTACTGCCGGTCCTCGTGCTGATAGCGGGGACCATGTGGTTCGGTGTCAACCTTTTCAAGGGAGGGGTCATTGCACTATCCTTCTGTTGCGCCTTTTACCGTATCCAGGGCATCATGCCCGTTGCCCGTTTCACGGAGACCTGCCTGAGGGGGATCGGCAACATGCTGTTCCCAATGGTTTTCACATGTCTGGCCTTCACCTTCAATTACGTTAACCAGGAACTGGGGCTGATCCCTTTCATCATCGGGAAGGCTACACCTCTTCTCTCTCCAGCCCTCTTCCCCTTGGTCATCTTCGTTATCCTTGGTTTCGTCGCATTCCTTGTGGGAATAAGCTGGAGTCTGTACCTAATCGCATTCCCGCTGGTGATCCCTCTCGCACAGGCTCTGGGAGCGGATCTGGTCCTGGCCGTGGCAGCGACCGTTGCCGCAGGGACCCTGGGCCAACACTGCTGTTTCTACTCTGACGGCACGATCCTTGTGTCAGCCTCAACGGGGTGTGACAACATCCGCCACGCCCTGACCCAGCTACCTTTCGCGATGATAGCAGCAGGCCTCGCCTGTGTCGGATTCCTGGTCGCAGGCTTCCTGTCGACACAGGGCTTTCATTAGAGGGAACTCTCGACCCTCTCCTTCAGGGCACGGTTCATCTCCTCGAAGCCTTGCCTGGTCCTTTCAAAGAAAGAAGCGGGAAGGAATGGGACCAGGATCCCGCGGAAATGCTCGCTCTGCATCAGATGGACATGCCCCTTCCCGGCCTCATCTATCCTGAAGGAGTGTTCTCCGTCAAAAAGACCCGGGAACCACAGATGACCAAGCCATCGCAGTTCCACTCCAGGTTTTGCGACCCTGACCACGGGAGAAAAGGTCATGGGTCTCCCCTCCGGCAGTCCGATCTTCACCGAAAGCCTGGCCCCCTCTTCCAGCTCACCGGATATCATCAGAATGAACGGATTCCACTCGGGGTACTTCCCCAGATCTGAGAGTACTCTCCAAACCTTTTCGGAGCTGGCCTGTACGAAGACCCCTGCTTCAATTACTTTCAAGACATCACCTCCAGGAGTGGTTCGAACATCCGGTAGCTACAAATGGAGACCCCGGTGAACTGGATCAGGTCAGGAACGAAAAACTTTCCTAAGAATGTTGCCCCCCGTTCGCTGATCGCCATCCTATTATAATGGAGACCAGGATGGTGACAGTCACCTCAGAGGAGATGGCGAAAGGGATCGAGGAAGCAGGAAGGATAGCACTCTACGGGATATTCTTCGATACCGACAAGATAGACGTAAAACCAGAGTCAGTGCCGACTCTGGAGGAGATCGCCAAACTCATGAAGGCATTGCCGGAGCTGAGGGTCCTGGTGGTGGGGCACACCGACAACACCGGCGACAGGGAGTACAACATGGGGCTTTCCAGCAGGAGAGCTGAATCGGTTGTGAAGTTCCTCCAGGACAAGTTCCAGATCCCTGCAACGAGGATGATCCCCGCAGGTCTGGGAATGCTGGCGCCCGTCGCTTCCAACAGGACAGAGGGAGGAAGAGCCAATAACAGGAGGGTAGAACTGTTGGAGTTCTAGCACCTTCTCCGCCCTGCAGTTTTTGAATTCGATAACCCTCACAGGGACATAGGTGATATTTTCAAGTAAGGTATAGTCATTGATCCAAATCAAGGGAACGGAGGTACTCTCATGGAACTAACATCATCGGTCGTGCTCGACTGGATCACTCTGTACGCGCTGAAACTGGTAGCCGCGCTACTGATACTTGTTGTGGGCCGCATTGTCGCCAAGGGGATACGTTCATTGATCAGGAAGGCCCTTTCAAAATGGAATGTGGACGTAACGCTGGTGAAGTTCATTGCCACTCTCTCATACTTCTCCATAATGGCCTTCGTTATCGTTGCCGCCCTTGCGCAGATAGGCGTCCAGACTGCATCCTTCGTAGCCATAGTGGGAGCTGCCGCTTTCGCTGTAGGTCTGGCCCTTCAGGGTTCGCTGGCAAACTTTGCGTCAGGGGTACTTATAATCCTCTTCAAACCCTTCAAAGCAGGGGACTATGTTGAGGGCGGTGGTGTAGCAGGGACCGTTGAGGAGGTCAGCATCTTCACCACCGTCCTGAGATCGCCCGACAACAGGGTGATCATTGTGCCCAACGGGAAGATCATGGCCGACAATATCGTCAACTATTCCGCCAGAGAGATCCGTCGTGTCGATCTTGTGGCAGGAGTGAGCTATTCTGACGATATCGACAAGGTCAGGAAGGTGCTGGAGATCATACTGGATGAGGATGAACGTGTCCTAAAGGACCCTGCCCCGACCATCGGAGTGCTGGAACTGGCTGACAGCAGCGTTGACTTTGCCGTTCGCCCCTGGGTCAGGAGTTCGGACTACTGGGGCGTCTTCTTCGACCTCCAGGAGAAGATCAAGAAGCGTTTCGACGCAGAGGGGATCTCAATACCCTTCCCTCAGCAGGACGTCCATCTGCACCAGGCTGAGTGATCAATTGCAGACGGAGAAAGAAGGACAAGCATTGCCGAAAAGACTGTCTAGAGCTTTCGACTTCATCGCCCTTTGCCTTATGGCGTCTACGGCCTGGTTCTTCGCTGGCTGCGCTTTTGCGGTCGAGGTAGTCGGATCTTCTACCCAGGCGAAAGGCAGGGTCCTGGTGGCATTCTCGACCAGCAAGGGTTCGACCGGTGAGGTGGCCGAGACGATAGCTTCTGAGATAAGGTCCGCCGGCTGGGAGGCTGAAGCGGTGAACCTGAATGATGTTCACCTCCCGGAGGAGTTCAACCACGTGATCCTTGGTGGTCCTGTATACTATGGAAAGATCCGGGAGATCAAAGCCTTCGTGGAGAAGTATGAAGAGGCCCTCCGGGACCGTCTTACAGGGGCTTTTGCCGTCGGCATGGCTTTCGCAGTTGACGATGAGGAGCAGATCGCAGCAGGAAGGAAAGCCCTGGATGATTCAACAGCTCCCCTGAGGCCGGCCCATCTGGGGTACTTTGCGGGCAGGATCGACCCGGGCAAGCTTTCTCTTCTTGAGAAGGCAGCGATCAAAATGGTGAAAAGCCCCGTAGGGGACTTCCGCGACTGGGAAGAAACAAGGGCCTGGGCAAGGGAAGTGGTGAAAAGCCTGGATCAGTAGGCAGCCGTCACTCTCTTTCGTCCCTTGTGGCACCTTTCTCCCCGGCGTGGGGGAACTCGAACCGGACGTTCTCGGCACCGAAAGCCTTTGCCAGGGACTGGAGCGTCTGTTTGGCCGACTGTTCCACGTCGGGGCAGAGACCTGCTATCATTGACTCTGCCTGGGACTCTGCAGCCCTCTTCGCCGCATCCTTCAGCCGGTTCTTGTCCTCTTCACTGAAGCCGTCGCCCAGCAGCGTATTGAGGAGGTCAGGAAGAAGAAGGGGAAGCAGCTTGCACTTCTGCTCGTCGTAGAACTGGATATCCCTGATGCTGGTCTCATAGACACAGGAAGGCATCCGGAGAAGGTAACTTCCCTCCGACTCCTCGATTATCTGGAAGTCGGGGCTCCTCAGGTCGTATCGGAAATCGATAACAAACTCGAAGATCATTGCCATCTTCCTGTTCGACAGTATCCAGGAAAAGTATTTCTTCCCAATCTCACCCCAGCTGTGATCCACCTCGGTCACTATCTCCTTGGTGAGCACCTTGAAGACAGAAAGTTGCCCTATGGACTTCAGCTGCTGGATACTAGAGTGGATCGTGGTCTCACGGCCTCTGGAACTACCGGGACGACGGATTATTTTGAAGGAGACATAAAGAAGCACGGCAAGCAGGAAACCTGCAAGCAAGGAAACCAGAGTATTCAAATTGTCACCTCCTGAATGGGACCCTTACCATGATAGCAGAGACACGAACACTTCATAGGCCCGCAAACTCCACCAGGAAAAGGGTCAGAACGATGATAACCACTACCGGGATAACCACCGCACGGTCGCTGACCTTGAAGACCTGCGGCAGCGTTACTTTTCCGTAGTATCCCCACTTCAGGATGCCATCATTCAGCCTCGGGTACAGGGCCGCGAATATCCCCGCCCCTGTAATTATGCCCGCAAGCCCCCCCACCAGGGCGTCCAGGTAGCCGTTGCCTATGGCTCCTGCGATGGTACCAGGGCAGTAACCCAGGATGGCGAACCCAGCCCCGAAGATCAGACCGCCGATCACGTTCATACCCAGGGAGCCCGATTTTGGGTATAATTCCACCCATCCGCGGCTTTTCATGAAATAGATCCCCACCATACCTGTCAGTATGGCTGAAAGCATCACCTTTACCACGGTAAAATCCTTTAGCAGAAGCTGCCCTGCGATAATATCGTATTTTGTCACCCCGCCCTTCTGGAGCAGGAAACCGAACGCGATACCGAAAGCCAGACCCCAGAGGAGCTGCGGGATATCCTTTTTAGGTTTGTTCACCGACCCTGAAGTCATGATCTCATCCCCCCGTGTGTACGATCAATAGATCGCCCCGGCCACGACGATACCTCCGATGAAAAAGCACGCGGTCGAGATCCAGCTCGACAGGGCCAGCTGCATCGTCCCGCTGATGCCGTGGCCGCTGGTGCAGCCGTCGGCCCACCTGGCCCCGAATCCCAGGCATATCCCTCCCGGCACGGCAGCGAGAAGTCTCAGCACAGGACCCGTTCCGAATCTTGAAGCCCAAAGGTCAGGAACCCACTGCCAGTGGAAGTCCCCTGAAAGAAGCGCGGAAACGAGGGATCCAATAACTATCCCAGTCACAAGCATCCATTGCCAGTCAACGACAAGTTTCTCCTTCTGGTAATAGGGTTTTCTGTCTACCATATCCCCGCGGACCAGTTTCTCCACCATCCCGCTGGCCTTGGCAAAGGTGGTGGAACAGGCAATCGGTTTACGGGAGATCAGAAAACTGAGCCAGCTCAGTATACCTATCCCCACCCCTGCAACATAAGGGGACCAGCGGACTTCCGTCATGTAATTCACAGCTCCCGTCCTCCTTTGCTCAGGATCTGTCCCAGTGTTTCTTCACTTCGGTGAATGTCGTGAAGAACCTTGAGCCGTGGGGGTTCATACAGGCCCGGCATTCCCTGACGTACCCGGCTGCGCTGTACCCTGACATACCCCCCGCAAGGTTCATGACGCGTTCAAAACCGTGCTGTTTCAGAATGCTGGCTCCCAGGCTGGAGCGGTTTCCCGAACTGCACATTACCACCACTGGTTTTTCCCGGTCGATCTCACCGTAACGTGTTCTGAGGTCTGAGACCTGGATGTTCACAGCACCCTCAATATGGCTGTCCTCAAATTCAAGGGGAGCCCGGACGTCCAGAAGAATGAAGCTTGCATTTTCGTCGATCATTTCATGCAGATCCCCGGCCGAAATGACCTCTATATGACTGGAGGGAAGCCCCCCAGCGGTCCAGTTGGCCATTCCACCGTCGAGATACCCTACTATCCTGTCGACGCCGACCCTTCGGGCCCATGTATTGGCCATCTGGGCACTTTTGTAATCGTCGGCGACGAGCAGGATATCATTTTCCAGTGGCATTACCCAACCTGCGAAAGTGGGGAAGTTGCCGTTGAGGTCCAGATGCCATGTTCCCTTGAGATGCTGGCCGGCATAAGCAAAATAACTCCTGGCATCTAGCAGGACCGTGCCGGGATCGTTCATCTTCTCCAGGAACTGTTTCGGGTCCAGTTCCTCCATAACCGGAAGGTCTGAGACCAGGGCAGGCCCGTGACGATTGATATCGCTGCACCGGCTGAAATGGTCCGGAGCGGGAGGCATGTCCTCCGTAAGGGACCTGATGAACTCTTTCCTGTCCCCAATCTGCAGGGCAGGGTTGAATCTTCGTTCATAGCCGATGGTGCTTGTCCATTTGGCGCCCATTGCCCTGCCACAGAGGGATCCTGCACCGTGGGCGGGGTATACCTCAACGTAATCGGGCAATTCCATCAATTTATTGTGGAGGCTGTGGTAAAGCTCGCCCGCCAGTTCCTGGGCCATGTCGGGGAAAAGGTCAGGCCTGCCTACGTCTCCAACGAAGAGGGTGTCCCCCACGAACACTCCCGCAGGACTATCTGAGCGGGACCTGTCAACCACTACGTAGGAAAGATGTTCCGGGGTGTGTCCGGGTGTCTCCAGCACCTGCAGTGCCATATCCTCTATCTCTACGGTGTCCCCCTCGGACAGGGAAATGTGGTCAAAGGTGCACCTGGCAGACTTTGCCACGTAAATAGAGGCTCCTGTCGCCCTGGCCAGATCCATGTGACCAGAGATGAAGTCGGCGTGAAGATGGGTCTGCAGGATATGGGTAATATCCACCCCCATGGACCGGGCTTCCCTGATATAGATATCCACATCCCTCTGCGGGTCGATCACGGCGCAGGTGTTCTTCCCCGCCAGTATGTACGAGCTGTGAGCTATCTTTCCTGTAAAGAAATGTTTCAGAAGCATGATCATTCCTCCTCTCGAGAAATTGCAGGCCGGAAATCATTCCGGTTGCTGAAATGTTTTCGTTTCCCGTTTTCCCGCCCTAGAAGTAGAAGATCTGGAACGCTGCAACTGCTACAAGCAAAAAGATCAGCGTCATTCCTCCCCCTGCTTTCAGGTAATCTGCGTTACGATACCCCCCGGACGACATCAGGAAGGCGTTGACCTGGTGTGTCGGGAGAAGGAATGAATTGGCCGCGCAAACCGCCGCCAGAAGGGCAAGGGGGCGGGGATCCATCCCCACCATAAAACCCATGTTCATGACCAGCGGAGCCAGGACCATGATTGCCCCCACGTTTGACATCAGCAGAGAGAAAACGGTCGAGAGCAGGGATACTGTAAGGACCATCAGCAACGGATGCCCCCCCTGCACAAGAGCCATCAGTTTTTCCGCCATGAATGCGGCCGCGCCCGTTTTCTGCATTGCCGTACCGAGGGGAATGAGCCCGCCCAGGAGAAAAACAACCTTCCACTCGATGGCATTGTACGCTTCCTGGATCGAAAGAACCCCGACAAGAACCATGGCCGCGGCACCGGTGAAAAAAGCCAGCGATATCGGGGCCCCCGTCAGCACCAGGGTTATGGCCCCCAGGAAACAGGCAAGCGCAGCCCATGTCCGGGTGCGGACCTTCGTCTCTGCAACGAAGGGAGTTGCGACGACAAAATCCGTTTCGTTCTTAAGGGCGGAGATCTTCTCCCAAAGGCCGTGAACTATGAGGATGTCACCGGGAAGGATCTGGTGGTCTGAAAGATCCCCCCTTATCTCCTCCCCCTTGCTGAAGAGCATTACGGGCTCAACGGCATAGCGCTTCCTGAGGGAGAACTGGCGGATAGACTTTCCCAACATCTCCGACCGCGGAGGGATGATCACCTCGGCAAAACCTGCCCTTACTGGATCATTGAGGCCTTTGAACCTGCCGGGTTCATCTACGGGTATCAGTCCGTGATCAGAGGCAAAGGCCGCCACGTCTTCTTCTTTTCCAAGGAGGGCCAGTTCCTGTCCGACCTGGAAAATGGTCTCCCGCCATGGGGCATACTCGGCTTCCCTGCCTTCGGATATACCCAGAACATTGACTCTGTACCTGTCCCACACACCCGACTCCTCCGTGGTGGTACTGGCAAGGGTGCTTCCTCCGGGAATGCGGTAGTGCCCGATATGATGAGGGAGATGGAATGCCTCGATGATCCTGTCCTGTACGGATAGGGGTACCTCCCCTGGATCCTGGCCTGGAAGAATATATTTCCCGAAGACCAGAAAATAGCTTGTGCCCGCTATCAGAAGGAGCACCCCCACGGGGGTGACACTGAAGAAAGTGTAGGGTTCAAGACCGAAGTCGCGGATCAGGTCGTTGATGAGTATAAGGGGACCCGAACCTATCATGGTCAGGGTACCGCCCAGGATAGCCGCAAAACCTATGGGCATTATCAGGGCTGATGGCGGGATCTTTTCCCGGCGGGAGATATTGAGTATCCCCGGCAGGAAAAGAGCCGCCGCCCCTATGTTCTGAACAAATCCCGAGAGAAGGCCCACAGAAAGGGACATCAGTCCAATTATTTTTTTCCTGTCTGTTCCCGCCTTTCTTATCACTGCCGCAGAGAACAGGTCCATGATGCCCGTTCCCGCTATACCCTGGCCCAGGATCATGACCCCCATCATGGCCATTACAGCATTGCTGGAAAACCCGCTGAAGACCTCCTTCGGAGAAAGGACCCCTGTCCATCCAAGGGCAAGCATGCACACAATAGCCACGACGTCGATCCTGACAACATCGACGACAAGAAAAAACACTGTGACGGCAAGCACGGCAAGAACCAGAAGTATCGAACTATCCATTCTTCCCGACCATTTCAGGCATGTATCCAGCTGGTTTTGATGTCTTGCATCGGATACCCTCCAGAGAACCCTTGTTCGTTAAAATATTTTCCTTTCAAATTATACTTCATACTGCATCTCTATCACTTTAAATAAAAGATGCAATAAAATTGGCTGGCCAGTTCTACCTGAAAGGCAAGAGCCCCCTTCAAGGGGGCTCTTGAATATGTCATTAAGGTAAATCTATCAGTAGTTGATAACCCTGGGGAGCTTTTTGGCCTGCTCGACCCACCCGGCCACCTGTTTCACCGAGGGAAGCTGCCTTACAAGCTTTTTGGCCTCGTTAACCTTGTTCATCTGCAAATGCAGATTCTCAGGGTTTCTCTGGGCCAGTTCAGGAACGGTGTCAACTCCTGATGCCTCCAGAAGATCTCCATACTCCTCGCCTACGCCCTTGATACGAAAAAGATCCACCTGGTTGACCCACTTCAGTATCATCTTCTCGCTGATCCCTGATCTTTCAGCTAACTCCTTGCGTCCTTTCGGGGTAGATCCCATTTTCAGAAGCGCATCGGTCGTGGCAACACCGGCATTCTGGAGCTTAACCGCATAGCTTCCACCTATGCCTTCTACCTTTTCCAGCTTCGGCATTTCCTGCTCCCTCCTTTAAAGATATTTCCCAAATTTCTGAAAACAATTCATTTTTCTTATTGATACTATCTCAATTGGATCAGAGTTGTCCAATAATACGGGGAAAAAAGAATGGACACAGGATACTGGATCTTTCCAGAATTACTGGAAAGATCCACGCAACAGGATCAGGTCCCGCTGTCCGGATCACTGCCTTCGCTTCTCGCAGACAAAAGCCTTAAGCCTGTACTCACCTTCTTCCGCCAGGAAATGATCGTACAGATCATTCAGGGCGATCTCTTCATTCAGGACCAGCCCCGATCCTTCAAAGGCTCGCATCCACTCTGAGTTGCTGAAAAGTCCCAGAGTGTGGACTTCGTTATAGATCTGCAGCTCTGTTTCGCGGCGGATGAGGAAGACAATTGCGGCCTCGTAGGTGCTGTCCGAGACCACGTGATCGTTCTCAAAAACAGTAACCTGTGTATCCCCATCCGACCCCGAGTAGACAAAATTGTTGTTACGGAAAAGCTCTTTCGGGTGGACCACTGCGAGAAAGACTCCGCCGGGTACAAGATGCGTTGCGGAAGTCAAAAGCGCCTTGTCCAGGTCCTCCACGGTGGACATGTACATTATCGAGTCGGGGATCACGACGGCGTCGAACTTTCGATCCAGCCTGATATTTCGCATATCGCCCTGAATATAGCGAACCCCGGGGTTCAGATCCCTCGCCAGTGCAAGCTGTTCTCCGCAAAGGTCCACCCCTGTGATCTCAAAATGCCCCTTGAAATGAAAGTCATGCCCTCCGGCACCGCAGCCGAGGTGCAGCATCGTCCTGGCTTTCCCGCCGGAATTCCTCTTTACGGCTTCGATATAGATCTGTGCCTCTTCGGCCAGATCTCCAGGGGGTGCCAGGATCCTCTCGGTCCATGCCAGGCTTGTGTAGGAAAGCCAGTTCAATTCAGGAGCCGCCTCCGACCTTCGGCAACTTTCCCTTCAGTCCCTCACCGTCACTCCATGCCCTTCCGACAGTTCCACCAATGGACCAGTAACGGTTATCAGGCATTGTCAGGCAGAAAGGTTTTACTTTCTCTATATCAGGGCTCCCTCCGGTGAGGAACCTCTCTTCGGACCACACTCCAGCGACCTCCCCGATAAAGAGGATGTCCACCGGAAGTTCCAGTGTCTCGACAACCCTGCACTCCATTGTGACCGGACACTGCCTTATCATGGGGGCTTGCCTAAGGGATCCGTGGAAGATATCGAAAAGGACCGACTTGTCAAGATCGTTCCCGCTGACCATACCAGTAAGATCTGTCTCCTTTACCAGTTCCACCGATGGGATATTGATGCTGAACTCCCCTGTATCCCTGATCGCAGATGCCGTAGCGTGGCGGCCAATGGCGACGCTCATCAGGGCAGGTCTGGCGTTCACCCTGGTAACCCAGGCTACAGCCATAAAATTCGGACGCCCCTCAATGCTGGATCCTACTATGACCACCGGCATCGGCAAAGGATAGGGATTGTTCCCGATGTTGATCTTTTTCATGATGATGACCCCCTCACGGTTTGATATGCGGGTCGCACAATTGCCCCGGCTCTAAAGAAATATCTCGAGAATGGGATCGACCAGGGGTTGAGGTTCCTCGGGATCGGTGAAAAGTTCGATATACTCCGGGATTTCTATCTCCAGCGGATCGATCAGATACTTGCTGATCTCTCCGTTCTGCCAGTATATCGTCACCTGGTAGCCTGAAAAGACAGCCTTTACGGGTTCGCCTGAGTCAAAGTCAAAGAGGTAGATCGCTCCATCGAACACTATCCCGTCGATATCCTGGCCGTTATAGAAAGCGGCATCAGAAGGAGGAGCGACACTGAGTACCATTAGCAGGATGGCAGCTGCAGTTATCAACAACACTTTCAACCTCATCTTGCTAAGACCTCTTCTCTATTTGATGCTATCACTCTGACTCAGCGCTATTTTACACCTCTCCTGATTTTGATGCTATTGGAAGGGTTAATGGGAAAGAGTGTGCGAATCCCAGGCTGGCAAGAGGTTAAAATAGCCGTATCCGTTATCCGTAACTCAGATCTTTAAACATTCTTGTTTTCTGGAGGGGATATTCTTGAAACCCGGAAACGACTTCTACTGCAGGCAAGGCGGGGATAATCCCATGCACGCTCCCCGGTATTGCGGGATACCCACTTTTATGAGGGCTCCTTTCATTGAAGACCCGGTGGAGATTGATATTGCGCTGGTCGGCGTACCCTATGACGGAGCTGTGGAAGCGAGGTCGGGAACGCGCCAGGGACCCCGCCAGATCAGGGACATGTCGAGCATGATGCGTTCCATCCACCACGTCACAAGGGTGAATCCTTATGAACTATGCCGGGTGGGAGATGTGGGTGACGTGCCCTTCAGCAGGATATTCGATGTTGAGGCAAGCCACAGGGACATTACATCCTTTTACGAACGTCTGAACAACGCCGGGGTCTGGCCTCTCAGCGCCGGCGGGGACCATTCGATAACCCTTCCCATTCTTCGAGCCATAGCAATGGATCGCCCCCTGGGGCTGATCCACATCGATGCCCACACCGACTGCTGCGACGAGGAGATGAACTCGAAATACAGCCATGGGACCCCTTTCCGCCGGGCCTGCGAAGAAAACCTTATCGATCCTGAACGGATGATCCAGATAGGTATAAGGGGGGCGGCCAATTCCCCCGAATGCTGGGAGTTCGGTGAAAGGAACGGCATCAGGATAGTATTCATGGAGGAGTTCGCCAGGATAGGCGTCGAAAGGACCGTAGAAGAGGCAAGAAGAATCGTGGGCAACGGGCCTGTCTATATCACTTTCGACGTGGACGGCCTCGACCCCGCGTTCACTCCAGGGACCGGCACCCCTGAAATAGGTGGACTTACCTCCCTGGAAGCCCAGGGACTGATCCGAGGGTTCAGGGGGCTGAACCTGGTGGGGGCTGACGTTGTCGAGGTTGCACCACCCTTTGACCCGTCGGGGAGCACGGCCCTTGTGGCAGCAACGGTCATGTACGAGATCCTCTGCATCCTTGCCGGATCCAGGATCACAAATTCATAGAATGAAACCCCTGGGAGAAAACGGAAAGCGATGTGCAAGTATTGGTCGTGGTGCCGGCAAGAACTGTCATCACGTTTTTTTGAAAAACCTTTTCTTCAACAGCCCAGGCTGAAGAATCCAGTTTATACTTTTTTCCCTCTACTTCTGGCCCTTTTCCGCATCATTCCCGAGTTTAGACTCAGGTAAAGGGGATGATGCTGTAATGCTGACCTTTGGTCCGGTACCGTCGAGGCGACTTGGAAGGAGCATAGGAATTAACTCCATTCCTCCCAAAACCTGCAGTTATTCCTGTGTCTATTGCCAGATAGGCCGCACCACCGTGTTCACTTCCAACAGGAGCTCCTTTTTCAAGCCCCGGGAGATAGGCAAGGCACTGGAAGAACGAATGGAAAAGGTCCAGTCTTGTGGGGAAAGCATTGATTACGTGACCTTCGTCCCCGACGGAGAACCGACCCTTGACGAGAACCTGTCTGAGGCCCGCCGGATCGTAAAACAATTCGGTTTTCCGACGGCGATCATTACCAACGCCTCGCTGATGGGAAAGGATGAAGTCCGCGAAGACCTCGCCGGGTTTGACCTGGTCTCCCTCAAGGTTGACTCTGCTATCCCCGAAGTCTGGCTGCACATTGACCGCCCTCACCCCTCCCTGCAACTGGATGCCATCCTGGAGGGGTCGCTTGTGTTCGCCAGGAACTATAAGGGGAAACTACTTACCGAGACAATGCTCGTTCGCAACCTCAACGATACCGAAGAAAGCCTCCGTACGACCGCTGAGCATATTGGGAAATTGAAGCCCCACTGTGCATATCTGTCGATACCCACCAGACCTCCCATGGAGAAATGGGTCGAACACCCTACGGCCAGGTCCCTGTTGAGAGCTTTTAGCCTTTTTTCGGTGAACATTGAACGCACCGAACTCCTCACAGGCTACGAAGGGAATGCCTTCGCCTATACGGGGGACCCCGAAGCCGATATCCTGGACATTACCGCCGTGCACCCTATGAGAAGAGATGCCGTGGAAGATCTGATCACAAGGTCAGGTGCTGAATGGGGCCTGATCAACGATCTGCTCCGGAGAGGAAAGATCAGAAAAGCATCATGGGAGGGGCAGGATTTCTATATTCGCACACCCGTCAACGGGAAAGAGGAGGATCCAGACCGGGAGGACTTTTGATCCATCGGTGCCGGATTTTCAATTGTCCTTCAGGCTGATAAGATGACTGACAGAGAAACTCCGGGAAAACCACATTATTGAACCAGGGAGGCCATCCGATGGATCTGGACAAGATTCTCGTCAACGACAATTTTGTATCCTCAGGCAAATCCAAGGACATCTACCTTATCCCCGATGGGAAATACAAGGGGAAGTACGCCTTCGTCTTCACCGACAGGGGCACAGGTTATATCGACAAGGACGGCAAACCCGTATTCGATCCAGGATACGACAACGTGGTGGGCGAGATCCCCGGCAAGGGGGCCATAGCCTGCAAATTCGCGACCTACTTTTTCAGGCTTCTGGCAAGACAGGGTATCCCAACCCATTACATCGACACCGTGGCCGACAACGTCATGATAGTGGAGCCTGCCACACCGATAAGCATGTCAGAGCAGGGGCCGGAATTCCCAGGTTCGGCCCCACTACTGAACCTGGAGTGGACCTGGCGCAACAGCGCCATGGGAAGTTTCTGGCGTCGATACCCCTTCATCAGGCCCTGTGCTGACCTCCCCCAGGTTGTCGAGGCCTGGACAAAGGGTAAGATCGACAGGCTTATCACCTTCGGATCATTGACAGGTGCCGGGGTCATGACCGAGGAAGAGGTTTCCCATGTCAAGGACTTTGTCAGGAAGATAGCCCTTGTGATCTACGATGAATTCGCCGCTCACGGTCTGCACGTCCTTGACGGCAAGATCGAGCTCGGCCGTCTCAAGGACGGTGACGGCAGGATCGTTCTCATTGACGAGATATCACCCGACGTCCTGCGCGTCTGTAAGGGCTACCAGAGTGGCGAAAAGGGGTGCACAAGGGCCCCGGAGTGTATCTCCACCCGCATCTCCGGCGAGGACCGTAAGATCTCTGCAAAGAATCAGCTGCCTGCATCTGAACTTGAGAAGATATTCTTGAAGTGAAGAACTTCAAGGATCTCGACACTTGAATATCCCATCTTTTGCATTCGTAGAAAATTGTGCACGTTACAGTCCAGTTCTCCAAAGGCAGGGAAGGATCTTCCCTGCCTTTTTTGTTTTTCAAAAAAATCTCTGGGAAACACATTTTCCTCTCTGCTTTTTGACAAAAAGGAGATCAAGATCTTTTATATAGTGGATACCTGAAACCACACTAATTTCGAATAACAGGAGAGGCCATGGAACTTGGAAACAGAACAGAGGAACCCCTTATCAAGTCGACGACCTTGACGGATCGGAGGCTTCCGGAACTGGACGCCGCACGAGGGTTGATAATGATGTTGATGGCCCTGGACCACACCATGGAACTAGTCTGTCGCAAGGGGTTCTTCGAGTTCTGGGCCATGTGTGTACCCGATTACGGATCGCTCCAGGCGTTCTTCACGCGCTTTATCACTCACACCTGCGCGCCCGGGTTCGCGCTCATAATGGGGGCAGGGATGGTCTTCTTCGCGACGAGCAGGCGCTCCGTCGGTTGGGAAGAGGCCAGGATCATTCGCCACTACTGGATCCGGGCACTCGTACTTGTAGTGATCATGCTTACCCTTGAGAACTTCGTGTGGCAACAGGCCTTCCCGTCACGGCCCGACAGCCCCGTCGTCTCTCTCGAGTTCGGCGTTCTCTTCTCCCTGGCAGGTTCCATGGCTCTTGGCTCCTTTCTCCTCAAGGCTCCTGACGGTGCTCTCGCAGGCATAGGGTTGACCCTTGCTCTCACGACCCAGTGGATCATCACTTCCCGCCTGGGGTCTCCGGAACCTATGAGCGGAGTCAGCCTTCCCCTCATGTTCTCCTTTGTTCCATCGGGGATAAGGACGCCGACACTGGGGATCTTTGTTCTTTACCCCGTACTCCCCTGGTTCGTGTTCACCCTCTTTGGCATGATCCTTGCTCGTCGCATCCAGGCAGATCGTCCTGGGACAGGGAAAGTCCTCCCCCTGGCGGGCTCTGCTCTGATCGCGGCTTTCGTACTTTTGCGTACAACAGGCGGGTTCGGCAATACACACCCCGTCAAGGGCAGCGGGATCATGGCCTTCCTTGCATTAAACAAGTACCCGCCGAGCCTGGCCTACATGCTTCTCTTCTCAGGCGTGAACCTCCTTATCATTTCATCGTTCTCCCGGGCCGGACATTTCTGGGCCAGAAAGGACAATCCACTGCAGGTCTTTGGCAAATGTCCGTTCTTTTTTTACATCCTGCACCTTTTCTTCTTCCTGGCGGTCGGGAAACTGTTCCCGGCCCCTCCAGGTTATTGGGGCGGGTACGCCTGCTGGGCTACCGGGCTTTCTGCACTCTATTGGCCCTGCCGTGCCTTTGTGAAGCTGAAGGCAAGAAGCAGTCCCGATTCGATCATCCATCTCTTCTGAACCCTTTCCAGGATCGATTGAAAACAGATCTTTTGTATCTGTTGAATGCACAATGTTGCCCGTCAATGCCTCAACGAAGCCAGCCACGGACCGGATTTGGGATCCGAACAAGATAATGTTTTCGTGATAGTTGAAGTGGGCCACCAAAAAAATCATATAAGCTTAAAGGACAATATCAGTTCCTGGTCATAAAAAAGGTGGCCCCCTTACCAAGTCAAACGGCAAGGGGGCCACCTTGGATACCTTAAGGTTTTAGATCAATCAATATAGCCGTAGTCTTGCATGAACTGTTTGATGATCTCTACTCCCTTGACCACCCTCGGATCCTTAGAGCCCTCCTCGGCAGCGACCTTGTCCAGGTAAGGCAGGGAGAACTCCTTGGTTATCCTGTCAACGTCTTCTTCACCCCACTCAATGTAGGTGGTCCCCCACTCTTCGAAGGATTTCTGGAACATTTCCTTCTCTTCCAACCTGGTCAGATCAGCAAACTCCTTGGAGAGAACAATAGCTGCCGTCTCAACTATTGCCTGGAGGTCGGCAGGCAACGCTTCCCACGCCTTCTGGGATACCAGAAGCTCCATTGCCTGCGGGACCTGCCAGGGTGGGCCTATAAAATAGGGGCAAACCTCATAGTGCTTCAGGTCGCGATACTGCCACCAGCACGTTCCCGCTCCATCAAGAGTACCGGTAGAGATGGCCATGTAGACCTCCGGGTGCGGCAGCATGACCGGAGAGGCCCCGAAATGCTGCATGGTGTCCGACATGGCTCCGAAGAACCTTACCTTGAATCCCTTTAGTTCATCCAGAGAGTTGATAGGTTTCTTGCTCCAGAAGTAAGTATCCCCAACGTTGTGGCTCCCGAGAAAGTGAACGCCATGCTCTCCCCAGGCCTCCTTCAAAAGTGCGTCTAATCCTCTGTAGTGATAGAGTTCGTTGAACTCAGCACCAGAACGTGTTATGAAAGGAGGGAGATTACCAGCCGTGAGCCAGCCCATCGGGACTGAGCCCCTCCAGAACAGGGCACCGGTATTCGCGATCTGGATCATATTAGCCTGAAGAGCAGGAAGCACTTCCATGAATTCCACCAGTTCACCGGCGTAGTGCAAGGAGATCTTCAACCTACCGCCGGACATCTCATCCACTCTTTTTATAAAACGAGGGATGATAGTCTCACAAGGCAGGGACCCGGCTGTCTGGTGGGCCTGCCACTTCCAATGAAATACCTCGTCGGCCGCCGTTGCGGGGGAAGAACTGCCCACAGTGACAAACCCCAGTAACGCAAGTGCTATACCAGTTAAGAATAAATTTCGAACCTTCACAAAAAACGCCCCCTTCAAAGAAAACTCATCAAGGAAACCTCTGATCTCTCCTTCGGCCAGATTGGATCACCTCTCTCCTGCCCTGTTCGGGACCTTTTGCGCTAACCAACTGCCTGATAAAACGGCACCTCTCCTTTATTTGAAGAGAAGCCTGGGTAGCCAGGTAACCACTGAAGGGAACACTATGCACAATGCCAGGCAAACCAGCTGGGTGATAACAAAGGGAGTTATGGAATTATAGATATCCTTCATGGTTATACTCTTGGGAGCTATGCCTTTTATCATGAACAGCATGGCTCCGAAAGGCGGTGTAAGGTAACCGGTCTGTGTGTTGACCGCATAGAGTACGCCCAGCCAGACAGGGTCAAAACCGTAAACAGGGATCAGGGGCATCAGGATAGGCAAGGTGATCATCAGGATGCTCCAGGCATCAATGACACAGCCGAGGAGGAACCAGACAACCTGGATGGAGATCAGCATCGTCCACCAACCTATCTCGTACGTTTCAACAAGCCTTGTCACAAGGGTCGCTGCACCCAGCCCCATGTACACGGCAGCAAAGGCTTGCGCAGAGAACAGGATCCACATAATGAAACCCTGAACCCTTATAGTCGTCCTCGCAACATCGGCTATCAGTTTCCAATCCAGCCTCCGATGGAGAGCACTACAGACAAAAGCTCCCAGGGCGCCCACAGCAGCGGCTTCGGTGGGGGTTGCCATTCCGGAATAGATCGAACCCAGAACAGAGGTTATGAGAAGAAGAGGGAGGATCACTCCTTTCAGAGAAGCGAACTTGGCGCCCCAGTCAGATCTCTCTTCGTAAGGAATTGCCGGACCCATATCAGGTTGGAAATGGCACCTCAGCAATATGTAAAGAATTATCAGTGACGAACAGAGCAAACCCGCTCCCATACCTCCGGCGAAGAGCTCGCCGATCGAGACCTTGGCAATGGTCCCATAAAGGACCAATCCTATACTGGGTGGGATCAATGGACCCAGGACACCGCCCGCAAGGATGCACCCTGTAGCCATTCTCTTGTCGTAACCACGTTTGAGCATTGCCGGAAGGGCCATTACACCCATCATTACCACACCTGTGGATGCGATCCCTGACATTGCGGCGATAAGGGTGCAAGCCAGAACAGTTCCAACTGCCAGCCCCCCCTTGATGGATCCGATCCACCGGTACATAACCTCAAAGAGGTCCTCTGCAACTCCAGAACGTTCCAGGACCGTCGCCATGAGAACGAACAAGGGAGCCGCAACAAGGGTTGTGGTCTGCATCATCGCAAAGGTCCTGGCAACAATTATGAAAAGGGATTCCGGCCCCCAAAAAACAGCTGTAAAAACCGTTGCCAGGCCTCCAAGCACAAAAGCGACTGGAAGCCCCATGGCCAGGAGAAAGAACATGCTGCCAAATAGAAGAATGGAGATAATGCCTATGTCCATGGGATCACCTCAGTTCTCAGCAACAGCTTTTTCTTCGACCGCTGGTACAAGCTCTCTCCCCGTCAAGGCCAGGTAAAGATCTTTGGCGGTCTTCGTCATTCCCTGCAAAAGCATAAGTCCGGCAGCCACCGGCAAGGTAAGCTTGATCGGCCAGAGGGGAGGCCCCCAGACGCTTTCGGAGTACTCTCCGACCCTTAAGCTGGCTAAAGCCCAGGGGATGCTCTTCCAGAGCATCGTCCCGACGAAGGCGTAAAACATCGTCCAGGTCAGGAGATCAACTATGGCCCTTACCCTGGGTCGGAAAGACTGGTAAAAAACCTCCACATTGACAAAGGCATCCTTACTAAGGGCGTAAGCTCCACCTAAAAGAAAATGAGCCCCATAAAGCATGCAGGAGGTCTCGTGAGCCCATATGGTAGGCCTGTTGAAGGCATAACGCATCACAACCTCGAAGACCAGAACAAACATGATAGGATAGACAAGGAAGCCAACGATCCTGCCCACCCAATCGTTTAGCCTGTTGACCCAATTTACAAACGCTACTAAGAGCCTCAATCGTTTCACTCCCTTGGATATCCTGATGGGGGGAAACCCGTACTTTTTTAAAGAAAGGTTAAACCAATCGTGTTTCCTTTCAACACCTTTTCCCGATCAAGTGCAAAAATTACTATTTCAGATATTCCAAAGCAAGAGCGATGTAAAATTTGGTCGAGTCAATAACGCTCGATACCTCAACATACTCATCAAGCTTATGATTTCTTGATGAATCACCAGGACCGTAAATAATAAGCGGAAGATCAGGATCGATCTCTCTGAAGGGAACCGCGTCCGTGCCGTAAGTTACCCCTTTAATTTCGGGTTTTTTGTTAAATACGCCAACATAGGATTCAACGGCCTTCTTCACGAAAGGATGGTCGACATCTGTGCTTATCGAAGTCAGATCCAACTCGACTTGGATCGAGATATCAATCGTCTCGTCTTCCTTTTTAAGTTCTGAAAGGATGCCCTCGATCTGTGCAAGAATTTCAGAATGAGGGTTCCCCGGAATGGTCCTGATATCTACAACCGCCTCGCACAGGTCGGGAATAATATTGGTCAGTTCTCCTGCATGCATTCCAGTAAGATTCAACGTGGGAGGAGTAAGCAAAGGGCTTTTGGTCACCTTGAATTTGAATTCTTCCTGAAGCCTTTCGGTGAACCGTATCATGTTCTTCAAGGCATTAACGCCTTTCTCTGGCAAACCGCCGTGAGCCCTTTTCCCTTTGGAAACAAACTTCAGCCAAAAAGCTCCTTTCTGAGCGATGTAGATATCCCCGACGCTCGCTTCACTGATAGCAAGTGCATCGATCCTTTCAGATCCATGTTTTTTTGCGAAATCCCTTGCGCCTATCAAACCCGTCTCTTCTCCGGCTGTTCCAAGAAAGGCCAGTGTCCCACTCAGGGGCACGTCTGCTTTCTTTAAAATACACATGGCCATGATCATGGCGGCGTCTCCCGCTTTCATATCGCTTGTTCCTCGGCCATACATGAGATCACCCTCGATCTCTGCTCCAAAAGGATCATGCACCCATCCTTCTCCGGCCGGAACAACATCGAAGTGTCCACTGTAAAGAAGAGCCGGGCCTTGTGACGGATCGCCCATTCTGGCGTATAGATTGGCCCTGTTAGGCTCTTCACTGTCTACGTCCATGATTTCGGATGGAATACCATATTCCTCTAACTTTCTTTGAGCCAGCAAAGCTGCATTCTTCTCATTACCAGGAGGATTCACGCTATCGACCTTGATAAGCTCTGAGAGGAATCCGACCACTTCCTTTTCATCAAGCAATTCCAGGCATTTCTGATATTCTTCATTACGTGTCAAACCCATCTTGTGGACCCTCCTTAAGGGATTGATCTCGATCAGCCAGAGTTGGCTACCCGTTCCCTGTTGCTACGCTTATATGCTCCTGCCCTCCCTTCTCATAATGGCCCTGTTCCTCGCGCAGCGGAACAGTAAACATCCTTTTTTATTATATTTACATTAATTTTATCCTGTGTGCGATATTATAATGTCCCGGAATATACCACTCTTTAAACACCTCTGTCAATGCTTGCAAGGTGATTTGGTTAACAAGGCGAATAGTGTGCAATGAAAGCTGTATGGATCGTCTACCGACCTTTTCGCAGAGGAGAGTCTGATTGTTGCAAGTGGATGCTTGAAAGAAGTTCATGGAAGGTTTTGATCTTCCGGCTTTTGGCATTGATCTGCCCAAATTCCCAAGGACCATAAGGTGATGTATTATTGCCTCCAGGACCGGTGCCGCAAATAATCCTTGACCGGTCCACGCGGTTTCACATGATCCCGTTGCAAGGCGGCAAAACAAAGGAGATCAGGAAAGGGGTTAGTGCCTTATGCTCGGTACTCTCAAGGTGGATATTGTGACCATCCGGGGAGGTGCATACAGGAAGATCTGAATGTATACGCCTCCCGAAAACTGTCCGAGAACAGATTTTCGGAGGTGATCACTTTGAGAAAAGTGGATTTGGGAAATATCGGGCTCAGCCAGGAACTCATGGCCGGATCCAGATTATACAGGGGACTGCACATCGGACGGATTGTCTCCCAGCAAAGGGACCTTTACAGGGTCGTCACCGAAGATGGCGAGGTTCGGGCTGCGGTCTCGGGAAGATTCCTTTTCAAGACCGGGGGGCCTTGTGAATTCCCTGCAGTGGGCGACTTCGTCATGCTGGACCGATGCGACAGCACCAGCGGCAATGCAGTGATACACAAGGTTCTGCCCAGGAAGAGCGCATTTATCAGAAAAGCTGCAGGGAGAACCAGGGATAGCCAGGTAGTGGCAGCGAACATAGACACGGTCTTCATCTGCATGTCTCTGGACAACGACTTTAACCTTCGCCGGGCTGAACGTTATCTCGGGATTGCCTGGGAAAGCGGGGCCATACCCGTGATGGTGCTTACCAAAGAGGACCTTTGCGATAACTTAACGGTAAAACTGTCGAAACTTGCTTCTGTAGCCCCAGGGGTGGAGGTGATCGTAACTTCGAGCCTGACCGATGACGGCTATGCCCCCCTGTACCAGTATCTGGGCAGGGGAAGGACCATAGCATTCATCGGCTCCTCAGGGGTTGGTAAATCGACCCTTATCAACAGGCTTCTCGGCAGTGAGATAATCAGGACCGGAGATACCCGGAACGATGGGAAGGGGAGGCACACCACCACCAGGCGGGAACTTTTCGTCATCCCGAACGGCGGAGTGGTGATCGACACTCCCGGTATGAGGGAGTTGGGGATAGAGAGGGCCGACCTATCGAAAGCGTTCAGCGACATCGACGAACTGGCGTCAAGGTGCAGGTTCCATGACTGCACCCATACAAGCGAACCGGGCTGCGCTGTTCTGCAGGCCGTCAGGGAGGGACTCCTTCCCGAGGATAGGCTTGCCAACTTCATGAAGCTTGAGAAGGAGTCGAGGTACGAGGACCTGAACTCAAGGCAGATAGAGACGGAGAAGATAACAGCAATGTTCGCTGGCATGGGCGGAATGAAGAACGCCCGCAAGTTCGCCAGGGAGAAGAACAAGAAACGGCACGGGTACTAGTTGATATGTGTAATTGAGGATCCTGAACCGTAGGGCCCCCGTCATACCGGGGCCCTTTTCTTTTCTTTTCTTTTCTTTTCTTTTCTTTTCTTTTCTTTAAGGCTGTGTTATTCAACAAAATATTTTCTAAGCCTCCTATCAAGATCTGGATCAAAGACGGGACATAAAAAGCCATCAAGGATATTATTTACTCAAACGCTTGCCCGACCACGGGGGTGAAGCTGGTTGCGGGATTTGCGGTGGACTTCCTGACAGAAAGGACCAGATCTGGAACAGATGGTTCTCCGAAAGGGAATAGAAGGAGGGTCATAAATGACGAACATAAAGGAAAGGGCGAAAGAACTTAACGGCAAGATTATTGAATGGAGGCGTCACATCCACAGGAACCCGGAGACTGGTTTTGAAACTCCCATGACGGAAGCCTTTATCGTAGAGCGGCTCAGGGAGATGGGGATCGAGGAGATCCTCGAAGGTGTTGGGAAGCACGGTGTGACGGCCCTTATCAAGGGGGAAAGGCCGGGGAAGGTCCTGGGAATGAGAGCCGACATTGACGCACTCCCTGTTAAAGAGGAGACGGGCCTGTCCTTTGCCTCGGTCAACGGTCGGATGCATGCCTGCGGCCACGACGCCCACGTTGCGATCCTTCTTGGAACGGCAAAGATGCTTGCTGAAAACCGTAAGGACCTTCCTGGATCGGTGAAGCTGATCTTCCAGCCTTCGGAGGAGAACTCGGAGGGAGCCCCGGCGATGATAAGTGACGGTGTTTTGGAGAACCCGTCCATGGATGCCATTATCGGTCTTCACACGGGCAATCTCTGGGAAGGGCCCTCCACGGGGATGGTAGGCTACCGATACGGCGTTCTCATGGCGGCCACGGACTGGTTTACCGTCACCTTTGAGGGGAAAGGTGGGCACGGGGCCACCCCGCACCTGACTGTGGATCCTGTCGCCATGGCCTGTCAGGCATATATAGCCATTCAGACCATAGTCAGCCGGGAGACCAGCCCCCTGAACTCGGCGGTCATCACTGTGGGCAGCATCAACGGAGGTTCTGCACCCAACGTCATAGGGCCCAGTTGTACCATAAGCGGAACTATCAGAAGCCTGGATGCAGGAACAAGAGCCATGCTCTCGGAACGACTGAAGACCGTCTGTAAGGGTATCGCCCAGAGCATGCGCGGCAGGGCCGAAGTGCAGCTGATCACTGGTGCGCCGCCTCTGAACAACGACAGCGAGATCACCGACAAGCTAAGAGAGGCGGCTGCAAGTATCGTGGGAGAGGAAGCTGTCACAGAGATCGCCGAGCCCACCATGGGCGGAGAGGATATGGCCTTCTTTCTGGAAAAGGTACCGGGATGCTTTTTCTTCCTCCCTTCGATGCCAGGAGAAGGAGAGGTCTTCCCTCACCACCACCCGAAGTTCGACCTCGACGAGAGTGTTCTATGGATAGGCTCTGCAGTCATGGCACACTTCGCCATGACCTGGCAATAGAGACCACCCGGGACCGGCCGATCCTGAGATAAGCGTACTCTCTCTTAATACCGGGAAAGCAGGCATCTTTACCCAAAGGAGATATCCTGATGCAAGAATACTTTTGTTCAAAAAATCGGTCTCTTTGATAATGTACTTTTTTTGAATACTATGATCGGGGTTTTCCGTTGCCGGGAGGAATACCAGGCCCATGAGTTTCGCGTCTTCTGCCATCCAGGTACCACGAGAGCAGGAACAGCAAACCCGGAATAATCAGGAAGGCGAACTCGATCTCGCCGGTGAACTTCCTTTCCGAGACTATATCTGTAACGTTGAACCAAAGAACGCTCGCCAGTATAAGGATCCCGCCTTGCGGCTCTCTCCACCAGGCTACCAGGACCCCTGCAGAGAAAAGTACCGGTACGAACAGGATCAAAACCACCTCCCGGGGTTGGAGGTAGACGATATCTCTTATATCTCCTTCACCGATGAAGAACACAAGAAATAAGAGCAGGCATCCTACACCCGTAACTCTTGCAGCCCATCGAACGATCAATTGGGTCATCTTGTTCTTGTCCACCCCTTGGATTTTGTCCTAGAAGACCCTCGCGCCGAGGGGCACTGGGGCCCTTTCTGGCTCCAGTAATACCAGGCTTTCGTCCTGACCGGGGACGCCCAGGACCAACACCTCCGACATGAATCCCGCTATGTTCCTGGGCGGGAAGTTGACCACGCAGACCACGTAACGGCCCAGCATCTCCTCCATGGTGTAGTCCTTTTTTGCCTGAAGGCTGGAGCTCTTTATGCCGATCTCCTCACCGAAGTCGATCCTGACCCTGTAGGAAGGATTCTTCGCCCTGGGGAAATCCTCAATTTCGACAACCTTCCCGACCCTCATATCAACCTTTTGGAATTCCTCAAATGTGATCACCAAACTTGTTTCCTCCTTTCCTTCTTTCTCGCCCTTTTTGACCAGGGACGGCAAGACGACTACTTGCGGGAATATCCAGGTGAGTCTATTTTCGTATTGTAACCATTGGTGCTTTTATTCTCGCTCCCCAAAAATAAAGAGGAGTATCTTCAGGAGGTGAAGATAATGAAGAAGCTCGGCCTGGTAGGGGGTATCGGCCCCGAATCGACACTGGATTACTACAAGGGGATTATAGATGGTTACCGGAAAAGAACAGGGGGGGACGATTACCCGGTGATGGTCATAGACAGCCTTAACCTTACCGAGATGTACAACCTGGCTTCGAAAAAGGACTGGAAGCCTTTCACTGACATCCTTGTAGAATCCACCACAAGGCTTGTGGCCGCCGGTGCGGAACTCGCTGCCATGGCTGCCAACACCGCCCATATTGTTTTTGACGAAGTCAAAAAGAGGTCACCCCTTCCCCTAGTGAGTATCATAGAAGAGACATGCCATTATGCACTGTCAAAAAAATGCAAGAGGGTCGTAATTTTCGGGACCGCCTTCACAATGAGCAGCGGCCTGTACACAGAGGCCTTCGCAAGATACGGGATGGAAGCTTTTGTCCCGACCGGGAAAGACCAGAAGACGATCCACAACATTATCTTCCCCCACCTGCAGGAGGGAATAGTAATCCCCGAGGAGAAAAAGGCAGTTCTCGAAATTGCCAGACGGATGATCTCCGATAAAAGGGCTGATGCCCTTGTCCTTGGTTGTACGGAACTGCCCCTGTTGATCAGGGAAGGCGACCTTGAATTGCCCTTACTGGACACCACGCAGATCCATATTCAAAAGATCGTCGAGTTGATCTCGGCCTGACAGCCCGTCTGGCCTGTCAAAGGATCTTCACAACGTCCTTGCGGAACCAGTATTGCTTTTTGAGTCTTTTAAAACTTGAACTCGGAAAATACAGGAGGATCTTCCATGACGAAAGTGCTCGACAACGTACTGGAGGCAATAGGCAACACGAAGATAGTAAACTGCAGCCGGCTGGTGGAGCACTGGGGGGTTTCCGGAACGATCCTTGCCAAACTGGAACACCTTAACCCCGGCTTCAGCAAAAAGGATCGGGTGGGCCTCCATATGATCCTGGAGGCTGAGGAAAAGGGGTGGATATCTCCAGGCGACACGGTAGTTGAGCTCACCAGCGGCAACACAGGAACAGGCCTTGCCCTGGCCTGCGGGATCAAGGGGTACAGGTTCGTGGCTGTCATGTCCGAGGGCAACTCCATGGAAAGAGCGCTGATGATGCGTGCCCTGGGCGCTGAGGTGGTACTGGTCCCACAGGCACCGGGGTCGATCCCGGGGCAGGTCTCGGGAGAAGACCTTGAACTGGTGGACCAAGAGGCCCGACGCATAGTGGAGCGACGCGGCGCCTTCCGGGCCGACCAGTTCCAAATGAGGGGCAACATGATAGGTGAACGGCTCTCCGGTGAGGAGATATGGCGCGACACGGAAGGCAGGGTGGACGCCTTCGTTGATATGGCAGGATCGGGGGGCTCCTTCACGGGGATCTCGAGCGTACTGAAGGAGCACGACCCCCGAATCAGATGCTACCTCGGCGAACCGGCTGAGGCCGCATTTTTCGGGAACCCGGGAGGAAGCGGCAGGCACCGGATACAGGGATGCGGCTACTCCAGGGAGCTGCCCCTGCTGGACCGATCCCTGGTGGACGGCTTCGTATCCATGAACGACAACGAGGCCATCGAGGGAGCCCGGGCTCTGGCGCGTTTTGAAGGGATCTTCGGGGGCTTCTCATCAGGTGCACACGCCGCGGCGGCCCGTAGGCTACTGGAGGGGCCAGAGAAGGGAAAGACAGTGGTATTTTTGGTATGCGATTCGGGGCTCAAATACCTGAGCACCGATCTCTACTGAACGAAAAGGACATTGATGACACATAGAGGAGATGATAGAGATGGAGAAGGATATAATCCGAGACCCCCTTTGCATCGATGAGACATACCCCCCCGACATGCACAGCCTCTTCATACAAGAACGGCTCCTTGGACTTATCTACCTGGCCGACGGCGAGGGCCCACACAAAACTCTGCTGCTTCTTCACGGCTTCCCCGGCAACGAGAAGAACCTCGACATTGCCCACATGATACGGAGAGGTGGTTACAACGTGCTGGTCTTCCACTACTCCGGATCATGGGGAAGCAGGGGAAGCTACTCCTTCAGCCAGAACTACAGTGACCTCCAGGCCGTCAGGAGCATCATGGCCGACGCGGCCTTCGCAAGGGAGCACAGGATCGACAGGGACAACATCTACCTTGCCGGACATAGTGTTGGCGGCTTTCTGACCCTCCTCGCAGCAAGGGACGGGCTGGACTTCAAGGGCTTTGCTCCCCTGGCGCCATACGATCTCGGGAAACAGGCCAGGAGGATCAGAAATGAAGACAAGGAGGCCTTCAGGGAGACTCTGGAGCTCTTCCGGGGAGGGATGGCACCCCTCAGCGGAGCGACGCCTGAGTCTCTCATGGAGGAAATCCTCGACAACCACGACAGATGGGATCTTCTCGGCGCCCCCTCCGCCTACTCGGAAAGAAGGATGCTCCTCGTGATGGCCGCTGAGGATCGCTGTGCCTGGCCTAAGATACACCAGATCCCGGTGGCGGAGACACTGGCAAGGGCCGGAGGCGACAAGACGGTGATATCCCTCTCCTGCTCCCACGACTTTCCCGACAAGAGAGTATCCGTGGCTGAGGCGATATTCGAATGGCTTGAAGAAAAAGAGGAGAGGTAAACGCTGACCGCTTGCTATTTCAAGTTTCGATCCCAGGGAGGAAGGCTGATGCTCAGCGTAAGGGAAACAGTTATAGGGCCAGTGGGTATCGAGGAAGATGAGGGTTCCATCACAAGGCTTTTCCTGCCCAACAAGGCGAGAAGGATCAAGGGACCCGATGGAGAGGGAACCCCTCTTTTGGCTGAAGCCTTCGGCCAGCTTGACCTCTATCTCGAGGGGAAGTTGCAACGGTTCTCGCTGCCCCTGAGGCCCGAAGGAACTGAATTCATGAAAAGGGTCTGGAGGGAACTGTTGAAGGTCCCCTACGGCAGGACGACCACCTACAGGGAACTGGCCGTCGCTGCCGGAAGTCCCGGAGGGTCCAGGGCTGCAGGAATGGCCAACGCCAAGAACCCCATCGCCATTTTCATCCCCTGTCACAGGGTCATCGGAAGTAACGGGAAACTGGTCGGCTTCGGCGGAGGCCTGGAGCTCAAATCATGGCTTTTGGACCTGGAGGCCAGGAACATGGAGTGACCCGTTCCCGGAAATCAGAAAGGGGGGGCGGCAATGCCTCCCCCCTGTGATCTTGATGCTTCCGCTAATCTTCCTCACAGTGGTACTTGAAGGACACCTTCAGCTTGACCCTGTACTGGTCGATCTTGTTGTCCTTGATGGTGACGTCCTGCATTACCACCTCGGCTACACGGAGATCCCTGAGGCTCTTCGAGGCGGTCTCGACGGCACAGCACGCAGCATCCTCCCAGGAGGTCTCACTGCATCCCACGAGTTCGATGACCTTATAGACACCGCTCACAGCCACGCCCCCTTTCACTGGATCGAATGAGATGCCTGGTTATTATTTCATAGTGATAGTATATCGCTGCGACAATAGCATTGCAATTCAACTTCCCCTGATCTATTTTAACAGCCACTGGAGGGCTTCTTCAGGGTCCCTGAATACTCTCAACCGGTGTCCCTCGTTGAAGGAGACTGTCTCAAGGAACCTGAAATCATCCAGTGGCGGTCTTACCAACAGGGCTCGTTTGAAGGTCTTCAGGATCCCGGCCTTTTCGACCTCTCGCGGGATCATGTATATGTCCAGTACCGACGGGATCAGATCCGCTTCCCTGAGGTCGTTGAGCAACCGGAAGCATCCATGACGAAGACTCAGTTCAGCAAGTCGTGATGCCATTGCTGCTGCGACAGCTCTGTTAAGCTCTCCTGTTATTCTCCCTGTAATGATCTTTTTCTCTTCGTCGTATTCCAGTTCGTATACCACTTTCATCTCCGACGATCTCTGATCCATCTGGCCGGATCGCCGATCCGGAACAGGTGGATCAAGGTTTTTTCTGTAGGCCGGGATTTTCCCAACCTAACGTCCCGGATCCTCCCTTTCCCGCTTCCGGAATTGTCGATCTGTGAGGATCTTGAACTCGAACTACTCCTCTTCCCCCCTGATCTTCCTGGCATTCTGCTCCATTCGGAAGGCTTCCTCGTCGCGGCCCATTCTCCGCATAAGGTCGGCCATATTGTCGAGGCACACCGCCACATCCGGATGGGCCGGGCCGAGGGTCTTTTCCAGTATCTGCAGGGAGCGCCCGTAAAGTGGATCTGCCTGTTGTAACATGCCCCTGGATTCATAGAGGCCGGCCAGGTTGTTGAGACTTACCGCCACGTGGGGGTGCCAGCGCCCCAACGACCTGGTCCTTATGGCAAGAGCTCTTCGGCACAGGGGGAGAGCCATTTCATGCTTCCCGAGGGTGTCGTAAAGCCCTGCCAGGTTGTTGATGCCCGTGGCCACATCAGGGTGATCGGGACCAAGGGCTCTTTCAAGTATGGCGATCGACCTTTTGAAGAGGCTTTCAGCCTGTGAGTGCTTGCCCTGGGCAAAGTACAGTTCCGCGATGTTGGTCAGGCTTGCGGCCACATAGGGGTGATTTGCTCCCAGGGACTTCTTGCGGATGTCGTGGGATCGCTTGTAGAGCTTCTCTGCCTTGGCATACTTCCCCTGGGTCCGGTAAAAACCAGCGAGGTTGTTTATGCAGGTGGCCACGTCGGGGTGGTCGGAACCAAGAGCTTTCCGGAGGATGGACAGGGCTCGCCTGTACAAAGGCCTTGCCTCGGTGAACCAACCCTGGTTCTCGTAAAGTGCGGCAATGTTGTTGAGAGTTACGGCCACGTCGGGGTGCCCTTTGCCCAGCGACCTGCTCCTGATCTCGAAAGCTTTTCGGAAGAGCCTCTCGGCCTCTTCGTAATTACCCCTGGCATCGCAGAGCCCGGCAAGATTGTTCATGCAGGTGGCCACGTCAGGATGGTCCGGGCCCATTACATTCTCCAGGATCCTTATGGACCTTCTGTAGAGGGGTTCAGCCTCGAAGTAACGCCCCTGGGCACGATAGAGTTCAGCCAGATTGTTCAGTGTGGCGGCCACATCAGCGTGTCCCGAGCCCTTGACCCTCTCCCGTATCTCAAGTGATCTCTGGTATAGGGGCTCAGCCTCTAGGTAGCGCCCCTGGGCGTCGTAGATCCCGGCGAGGTTGTTCAGGCTGGCCGCAAGGTAGGGGTGGTCAGGGTCCCCGAACCGATCGGCCAGTTCAAGAGTCCTGAGAGCTACTGATGCCGCTCGTTCATACTGTCCCTTTTCATGAAGGGACATGACTTCCTGGTTAAGAAGGATCCATTCGGAAGCAAGATCCTGAGAGTCCCGGTTCAGCAAGGAAAAATTCCCCCGTTACTTGGCAACGCCCTATAGACATTACCTCTCTGCGTTCCATGCCCGACGTCTGGCCAGATCTTTGGCTCCAACGGTTTTTTCAGATACTATAGTAATAGTTTAATTGTTATAATTCAAGATACATTTCAAATTACCGGCCCCTTTTAAGCACAGATATACGGAAAATGATCGGAGAAGGGGGGTGAAAGCGTGCCTATCGTGAGAGTAGACCTCTGGTCCGGAAGAAGTCAGGAATTCAAGGCGGAACTGGCAAAGGCCATTACCGACGTAGTGGTTCAGAAGGTCGGATGCCCTGTTGAGGCGGTAACCGTCAAGATCGAGGAGTCGCCCGTTGAGAACTGGATGATCGGCGGAAAGCAGTGCGAAAAGAAGGCCTGAAGGGTGAAGTTTGTCCCCTTTCACTTCACCCTTCACCCTTCACCCTTCACCCTTCACACTTCACCCTTCACACTTCATCTTTTTATAACCCTCTCATCTGTATGCCGTAGGCCTTTTCACAGTACTCACGGACCACGCGGTGGGTGTTGAAGTAGCTGGCATTAAGGGCAATGGCCCCGCGCATGATCTCGCCCCACTCTCGGGGCCTTTCGTAGAATGTGGGAATGATCACCTTCTCAAGCTTCTCAAGGAGGTCGTCGAGGTCAACGGAATCATCGTACTGGTCGCTGATGCTCTCTTTAGGTTCGGGGCCTATGCTCCAACCTGTGACTCCCTCTACGCACCCCTCGACCCACCAGCCGTCGAGTACGGAGAAGTTGGGAATGCCGTTAAGAGCACACTTCATTCCGCTGGTCCCTGATGCTTCTCTGGGGCGGACGGGGTTGTTGAGCCAGAGATCAACACCCTGTACGAGCAGGGCTGCCTTGTCCATGTCGTAGTCCTCAATGAAGACCACCGGGATGTCGATCCCGACCATGTTCTGGGCTTCGCAGAGGAGCTTCCTGAGGATCTCCCTGGCGGGGTTGTCATTGGGGTGAGCCTTGCCTGAGAAGATGAACTGCACCTTACCCCCTGCGGCCTTGACCAGCCTGGACGTATCGCGAAGAACCAGGTCGGCTCTCTTGTACTGGGCCACCCTTCTTGCAAACCCGATGGTCAGCCTTTCAGGATCAAGTTTCTTTCCTGTCTTCTCTTCCACGTAGTCCAACAACCTTTTCTTGGCCGGCGCATGGGCGGAGCGTATCTCCTCGACGGGTATCTGCACAGCCTTGACAAGCCGTTCTGGTGCGTTGTCCCATCCGGGGATATATTTCGTGAAGACCTCTGCCAAATCCGGGCTCACCCAGGTCAGGGTGTGTATGCCGTTGGTAATGCAGTCCACGTCTTCTCTTCCGTACATGGCCCTGCTTACCTTAGTATGTTTTTCCGAGACACCGTTTATAAAACGGCTGTACCGGAGTGCTATCTCCGTCATGGAGACATCCTCGGTGGGCATCATCCTGCGGAGCCGGGCAGCCATGGATCTGTCCATAACACGGTTTATAAGGTCCCAGCTGAAGTGGTCGTGCCCCGCTGACACCGGGGTATGGGTGGTGAATATACCTTTCTCTCTTACCCTGTCGTAGTTCTCGTAACCCATCTCCCGGATTAGCTCCAGTGCGAGGAACGCGGCATGCCCCTCGTTGAGGTGATAGTCGTCGATGTTGGAGTAGCCCAGGTCGCGGAGCATCCTCAGACCTCCGGAGCCCAGGATGATCTCCTGGCAGAGCCTGTACCTTTCGTCCCCCCCGTAGAGATACCATGTGAGCTCCCTGTCTGCAGGAGAGTTGCCCCCCACATCGGTATCCAGGAAATATATTGGGACGGTGAACCCTGTCCTGCCCTGGAGTTCAAGACACCATGCCCTGACCTTTACTACGCGGTCCTCTATCATTACGGTCACTTCGTGGGGCAGGAGGGCGAGTTGCTTTTCCGGATCCCACTCCACCGGCAATGCCTTCTGGAGACAGTCCTCGAAGGACTGCCTGAAGTATCCCTTTCGGTAAAGTAGTGTTACTCCGACAATGGGAACACCCAGGTCGGCAGCACTCTTCAGAATGTCCCCGGCAAGTACACCCAGGCCACCGGAGTAGGTTGGTATGGATGCCTTCAGGCCTACCTCCATCGAGAAGTACGCCACTGTTCGGAAAGCCGGGTCCTGTTCCATCATGAAGCGGAGCGAATGTCCAATGTCGTTGCCGTAGTTCATCTTCGGCATTACTACACTACCTCCCTGCCTTTTCTCTTTCCCCTGTTATTTATTATCTCATCTGGCAAGAAAATGCCCTAACGGGCCTCTCTCCCAAATCGGGCCGTCATTTCGGCCAGTTTTTCTACAGGAGCGTCCTCCAGCTGCCTCTCTTCCAGCCTCCACAGCCAGTTCCCCGAAGGCTTTCCCGGGGTATTTAGCCGAGCCTCCTGGCCAAGACCAAGAACATCCTGCATCGGGTATACCGTCATGGAAGCCTTCGAAGCCATAGCTATGGATATCATATCCATCGAGACCGTTTCGGGAGTTACCTTGTGCCCGGCGATCTCATTCAGTTGGCTTCTCTTCAACGGTGTAGCTTCGGACTCGAACCAACCCCGGGTCGTATTGTTGTCGTGGGTGCCGGTATAGACACAGGCGTTCTCAATGTGATTCGCCGGAGCGTAAGGACTCTTTTCGAGATCATCACCGAAGGCAAACTGCAGGACCAGAGTCTTTCGGATCCCTAATCGGCGAATGTAATCCTTGACATCAGGTGTAATGTATCCCAGATCCTCGGCAATAAAGGGCATGGCTGGGAAATTCTCCTTCACCCTCAGAAAAAAAGCATCCGGTGAAGCTTCTACCCATTCTCCATCTATAGCAGACCTTTCAGAGGAAGGGATGGACCAGAACTTGACCAGGCCCCGGAAGTGATCGATCCTGACCATGTCAAACAGGGAAAGGGCGTTGGAAAGCCTCCGGATCCACCACCAAAAGCCCTCTTTTTCCAGCATATCCCACCGGTAGACTGGGTTGCCCCACCGCTGACCACTTTCCGAGAAGTAGTCCGGAGGGACCCCTGCTACTTTTTTTGCTCTGCCGGTGGGGTCAAGATCGAACAGTTCGCGGTGGGCCCAAACGTCTGCACTGTCGTGGCTGACGTAGACCGGGACGTCCCCTATGACAGAAATGCCTTTCTCCCGGCAGACTCTTTTAAGCCGTCCCCACTGCCTTTCAAAAACATACTGAAGGAAACGGGCATACCCTATCTTGTCGGCCAGTTGCTCCCTGGCCTCGGCGAGGGCCTTCTCCTCCCTGTCCCTCAGGGGTGCGGGCCATTCGCACCATGGCACTCCGCCAAGGTGTCTTTTCAGGGATAAGAAAAGGGCAAGATCATCGAGCCAGTGACCGTTCTTCTCACAGAACAGGTAGTATTCGCTGTCCTCAGAGGATGCGAACCTTTTATAGGCCCTCTGTAAGAGGCTCCTCTTTATCCGGGCAGAGCCGGCATGATCGCAGGCCTTCATGGACAAAGGTTCATGTGAATCGAGATCTGACAGCTCGAGCAATCCATCCTTGACTAGGAGTTCCGGGCTGATGAAAAGCGGATTCCCCCCAAAGGCAGAGAAACTGCTGTAGGGGGAGTTGCCCTGGCCAGGATCCGTAGGGGAAAGGGGGAGTATCTGCCACAGGGACTGCCGTGAAGAGCAGAGGAAGTCCAGGAACAGATCGGCCCCTCTGCCCAAATCACCTATGCCCCACCGGGAGGGCAGGGAGGATATGTGGAGGAGAACACCGCAGCTTCTTCCCATGCTACCCATTGAAGTTTGTCTGACGATCATTGTCTGATTTTACAGTAAAACCGACGCCCGGTTTGACCTTCTTAGACGACAGAACGTATACTTCACAGCATCCGGGGGGTATTTTTCATGCAGGAAAAGGGGCCGACCTGGAGGCTCGACAGGGTTTTCAAGACCTATGACATGGGTGAAGTAAAAGTGGAGGCTCTCAGGAAATCATCGCTCTCGATCCCCGAGGGGGAACTGGTTGTCATCCTGGGCCCCAGCGGATCCGGCAAGAGCACACTCCTCAACCTGCTGGGCGGGATGGACGTCCCCTCTGGCGGGGACGTCTGGTTCAGGGATGAGAACCTCTCCGCCGCCAGTGACAGGCAGCTTACCCTCTACCGACGTAACGTGGTGGGTTTCGTATTCCAGTTCTTCAACCTGATCCCCGATCTGACAGCCAGGGAGAACGTCGACATCGCCGCGGAACTCGTTGACTCCCCTTTCCCCACCGAAGACGTGCTTGACGGTGTAGGCATGTCCGACAGGATTGACCACTTCCCCTCCCAGATGAGCGGCGGCGAACAGCAGCGCGTCGCTATAGCCAGGGCCCTTGTGAAGAACCCGCTGCTATTGCTCTGCGACGAGCCGACAGGCTCTCTCGACGCGTCCACAGGAAGGCTGATCCTTGCACAGCTGGAAGAGATAAACAGGAAGTTCGGGACCACCGTGGTGATAGTTACCCACAACGCTTCCATAGCTGATATGGCCCGCCGGGTTGTCAGGATGAGCAGCGGCAGGATCGTTGAGGAAACATACAACGAGGAACCACTTCCGCCGGAGAGGATCTCCTGGTGATGCCGGTCCTGGCCAGAAAACTTCTCAGAACCATAGGCTCGACCCTGGGTCAGTTCATCGCATCGGCAGTGGTCATCGCCACGGGAGTAATGGCTTTCGTGACAATGACCGCCATGTCTGACAACCTGATAAGGTCCAGGGATTCCTTCTACCGGGAGACGGACTTTGCAGATCACTTCTTCCACGTCGTCAGGGCTCCCGAGGGGGTGCTTTCGCGCGTGGAGGCAGTCCCAGGGGTCCTCCGGGCCTCTGTGAGGATCCAGAAGGACGTGCCGGTAATAAATAACGAGGATGAAAGGACCACGATCCGACTCCTTGGTTATCCGCTGCCCGACCGCCAGGAACTTAACAGGGTCAAAGTCCTCTCGGGCAGGATGGCCGAGAAGTACCCCGAGGGCGGGGCGGTGGAGATCCTGGTGAACAGGCAGTTCGCCGAGGCCCATGGTTTCAGGCAGGGAGATACTATAGACATAGCAGCCGAGGGGAGAAGGAAGACCCTTACCATAACAGGAACGGCGGCGGGTCCCGATTTCGTCTACGCAGTGAAGGACGCCGCGTCCATGCTTGAAGACCCATCCTCCTTCGGTGTGGCAGTCCTGCCCCAGAACCAGTTACAGCAGATATTGGGCGAGAAAGGTTCTGTCAACCAGGTACTGGTCCGTTTCATCCCCGGAGCGGACAGAGTTGGAGTAGCAAGGGAGATCAGGAACATCCTTGAACCCTATGGCAGCCTGGCCGACTACGAACAGAAGGACCAGATCAGCGAGGCTATTCTCAGAGGGGAGCTCAACCAGCTTAAGGCTTTCGCAAGGTTCCTCCCCACGATATTCCTGGGTATAGCGGTTCTGATGCAGTTCGTCTTTATCGGGAGGATGGTACAGGTCCAGAGGGGCCAGATAGGAATAATGAAGGCAGTGGGGTACGGCAACGTTTCACTTCTGGCCCTTTACGGAGGGTACGCCCTTTCGGCCGCCTCTGCAGGTGCGGTGGCCGGAACCGGTCTTGGCTATTTCTTTGCAGGTCTGATGACCAAGCTATACATGATGTTCTTCAACCTGCCACGCCTGGAGGAAGCTCTCCACTTCAGGGCGGCGGGACTGGTTTTCGGGACAACCCTCGTCGTAGGGACCCTGGCCGGTGTCTGGGCCGCGAGGGGAGTGCTGGCGGTAAGCCCCGCAGAGGCCATGAGACCGGCCACTCCACGATCCTTCCGCCCGAGTATGATCGAGAATATCCCTGGACTAATGGAACACCTGGGACTGAGCTGGCGTATGAGCCTGCGCTCCATGTTCAGGAACAGATTCCGGTCGACCGTCACGATCCTGGGGCTCCTCCTTGCCGTAGGGATGATAGTTATCTCAATTTTTGCCAGGGATTCCATGTTCGACCTCATGGAGAGACACTTCGAAAAGGAGTGGCGATTCGACTTCCTGGTCAGAGTGGTCAACCCCGTGAAAGAGAAGGATCTGCTGTCCATATCGAACCTTCCGGGGGTAAGGGAGGCCGAACCCATATTAGAGCTCCCGGTAAGGATCCACTACAAGGGGCGGTACAGGGAGGATGTCCTCTTCGCCATGCACACGGGATCCGGCCTTGGCAGGGTTATCGCCCGGGATGGGCATGAACTGGATTTTCCCGAGGAGGGCCTGTTTTTGGACTGGTACACCGGGAGAATTCTGGGCGCGGGGACGGGTGACGAAGTGGAGGTTGAGACCATCCTTGGGCTGGGCCCACCCAGGAAGAGCGTGCTGAGGGTGGCGGGCATCAGCCGCAAGGCCTTCGGGAGCGCATCCAGCGTAAGCCTTGATACTGCCAACCGTCTGCTGAACGAACAGGGGATCGCCTCGGGCATTGTCTTCAACACCCAGGACGAGTTCAAAGAAAGCATCGAATATGCACTGGGAGACATGATCAACGTAATCTCCGTGACCAGCAGGGAGAAAGAGGTACGGTTCCTCGAAAAGAACATGAAATACCTTTACTATTCTGTCGGGATAATGACCTTCTTCTCCGTGCTGCTGGGCTTTGCCATAGTCTTCAACGCGTCTTCCCTCTCCTTCTCCGAACGGCGGAGGGAACTGGCAAGCCTGAGAGTGCTGGGATTCTCGGCGAGAGAGGTCTCATCGCTGCTATGGAAGGAGAACCTTCTCCTTCTTGCCGTGGGGGCCGTGCTGGGACTCCCCTTTGGCAGGCTCATGGCCGAGGCTTACGCGATCGGAGTCAGCACCGACCTCTTCACCTTCGAGGCGGTGGTCTACCCCACTACCTACGCCATCTCCGTCCTGGGCGGAGGGCTGTTCATCCTCGTCTCCTGGGGTCTTGCGGCAAGAAGCGTCGGCAGACTCCAGCCGGTGGAGACTCTGAAGGCTAACGACTGAGGAGGTATGGACCATGAAAAAGAGAAGACTGAAGATCTTAGCGACTTCCGGGATCATTATCCTGCTGGCTGTCACACTCTTCTTCCTCCTCAGGCCCGAGAAGATGGCTGCGGTCAGGGTAGTCAGAGGGGAGATATCAAGCGGGGTCGAGGAGGACGGCTACCTTCAGCCTTTGGAGGACAGGAACTTCTACGCAACCCAGACCGCTAGGATAACTGAACTCCCCGTAGAGGCGGGAGACGAGGTCTCGCAGGGCCAGTTGCTCATAGGCATGACAAACCCTGATCTGGAGGCGATCCTCGCCGAGACGAGGGCATACTGGAGACAGGCCGAGAAGAGCGAGATCGGCTATGCAGCTGCGGCAGCGAGCCTTCGCCTTCTTCTGGCGGACGAGAATCGAAACATGGAGCGCTACAGAAAACTCTACGAGGCAGGAGCCCTTTCAATGACCGAAATGGAGCAGGTCAGCCTGAGAGTAGAGCGATACACCAAGGACCTTGCCGAGGCCGAGGCCAGGCTGGGGTCGGCCTCGGCACTGAGCAGAGGACTTCGACAACAGGTCCTGGAACTGGAGAAGAAACAGGCCGAATTGACACTGAAAAGCCCGATCGACGGCTATGTCCTCGACCTCCCGGTCAAGAAGGAGCAGGTGGTCATGGCAGGAGAGCTTCTGGTCGCTCTCGGGATTGAGGACGAAATGGAGATACGCTCAGACGTTCTCAGCGACTCCCTTGGAGGAGTGAAGGTCGGGAGCAGGGTGAGGATAACAGCCCCCATTCTGGGCAGCCTTACACTGGAGGGTCATGTCAAGAAGATCTATCCCCTGGCGGAGGAGAAGGTCTCCCCTCTCGGGGTGGCCCAGAGAAGGGTGCCGGTCATTATCGCTTTCCCCATGTCGGAGGTTTTGAAACCCGGCTACGAGGTCAGGGTCTTCATAGAGACGTCTCGCAGGGAGGACGTGCTGCTGCTGCCGGTGGAGTCTGTTCGTACCGAAGACGGGATCAGGAAGGTCTTCCAACTCCAGGGCGGGAAGATCCATGCAACCGAGGTCAGGATTGGCATCACCGACCGCAGGATGGTGGAGATACTCGAGGGGCTGGAAGAGGGCGACGTGGTGGTTCGGGACGCAAGCCTTGACCTCAGCGATGGTCAGAGGGCCAGAGCCGCCGAAGACATTTAGGCCCTCTATCTCTCCCAGGGGAAGATCCCTTCCGGCAGGCCTGGATATCTCTCCATCAGGCTCCTGAAATATGCATCATCAACGGGAGGGGAGCCATCCTCCAGAGGGGGGACCTCAGTGACGGCCCAGTTTTCGCCCTCCTTCTTCAAGAGGGCAAGGAAGGGCTCGTACCTGTTCAGTCCGTCCGGAGACCGTGGTTCGCTCTCCACCCACGCCCAAACATCCTCGATACCGAACCAGTTGAAGACAAATTCGGCCTCTATGCCGAAACTTTCCAGAAGTTCCCCCTGAAGGGCCTCAATGACCCCTTCCCGTTCCAGGCCCCCCACCAGGGGGTCGTACTCACTGCAGGCAAACCCCGCTGAAACAGTCATGAAAAAAAGGCTTGCAGACAAAAAGACAGCCAGGCATCCTTTGATCATCTCAGACTCTTCCTTTCCGGAAGAAGGGCGGTACCCCTTAAGGGCGCCGCCCTGGAAAATTTCCTGGATCTACAGCTGGATCGTGGTCCCCACGTGCAGCTGTTCGAAGCGATCCCCGAGGATCCTGGAGAATTCGCAGAGGGCCTCCAGACCTGTGCAGTGGCCCGTCACGATCCTTCCGACGTTCAGCTGCTTCAAAGCCTGCGCAGTCTCCCTGATCCTCTCCCCAGAGGCCTCGATAAGGTGGAAGCCACCTATCACCAGGTCCACTCTGGGCTCGGCGGCGATCTCCCTGCACCAGTCGATTATGTTGACTATTCCGGCGTGGCTGCAGCCGGAGACAACGGCCAACCCCTTCCCCTTGACCTTGACGGTCAGGGAGAGATCGTCTCGTATCTCGTCGGGAACGACCTTGCCCCCCTCGATGTTGTAGGTCCCTATTCCCTGCTTCTCAAAGGCCCTTCTCCGGGGGACCTCCCCTGTAACAATCACTCCCGGCATTATCTCGAAGGGTTCGTCGACGAGGACCAGAAGCCCCCCGGCCTCCTCGATGGCGACCTTACCGTTCTTTCCGGTGACGCCAATATTCCGGATAAAGGGTTTAAAGATGTAGTTGGGGCGGAACATCGTCGGGTGAGCAATGACGGGAATGCCCTCCCGGCCTACGGCCCTCAGGACCTCAACAAGGCCCTCAGTGTGGTCGTAATGACAGTGGGAGACGACAATGGCATCGATCGAGCCGGGATCGATGTCCATTATCTCAAGGTTATGCAGTATCGGCAGCGCCGACTGTCCCGCGTCCAGAAGTACCCTTTTGCACACCCCTCCGGAAGAAGCCTCCAGGAGTATGGCTATACCGTGCTGGGCCAGAAAGGATGTCTCGTACCCGGCGTAGTCGTCAAGGACGGTCACTATCCGGGCTGAATCAAGCTCTCCCCTGAACTGCATATTATCAGACCTCCTAGGGTGTTACTTTTTTGACCTTCCTGGCAGGAGCATTGCCAAAGCACCGACCACAAGCGCCGGCACAAGCCAACCCAACCCCTGGCCGCCAAGGGGAAGCTTCGCCGTCATGGCACTGAAAGGATTGTCAGCCATGCCCATGCCACCGAGAAAATCACCGATGCTCAAGATGACCGCTGTAATAATGGCACCCTGGAGGGCCGGCTTGTACTTGCTGAAGTCAAAAAGGCTTCCCACCAGCAGAACAATAATAGCCGGATAGACCAGCATAAGCCAGGGTACGGTGTAACCTACGATCTTGCCGAGCCCTACCGTCCCGATGCCAAAGCCGACGAGGCTCGAGACAGCAACAATGGTCTTGTACTGCAGTTTGCCCCCGGACATCTCCTGGAAGACATCACCTGCCGTGGAAGTCAGACCGACGGAGGTGGTGAAGCAGGCGAATGCAAGAAGCAGCGCGAAAACGGCCTTTCCTACAGCCCCCAGTACTCCCTCTGCGATCATGACGGTGTAGACCCCTATTCCCGCATCGGGGAAAATGGTGCTGGCCGTGGCGCCAAGGTAGGTGATGCCCGTGGACGTGACCAAAAGTCCCAGTGCAACTGCGGGGCCAATGTAGGAGAGATTTCGGGTCTGGGCATCTTTATCAGTGATCCCTCTCAAATGGAGCTCCTTGAGGATCCAGCCCCCGAACAGGGCCGCTCCGAGGGCATTCATGGTGTTGTATCCGTTAAGGACACCGTCGGCAAGTGGGTTTCCGGAGCCTGTCGCCGGTACTGGGCCGATGGGAGAAACGATTCCCTTGATTATCAGTACCGCCATGAAAATTATCAACGCCGGTGAGAGGATCTTTCCGAGCCTGTCGATGACCTGGGCCCTGTTGAAGGCCACCCAGTAGTTAAGTGCAAAGAAGACCGCCAGGGTCCCCACCAGGGGGAAGTTGGGGAAGAAAAGAGCCACGGCCATCTCGTGGGTGGCCGAGGAAACGCGCGGAAGGATAAAGACGGGACCGATGATCAGCATGCAGATAGTTGTGAAAACAACTCCAAAAGCCCTTCCCAGGGTTCGGGAACTCATCTCGAGAAGTGTCTTTTGCTGTCGTGCTACCGCAAGGTAGGCCACAAGGACCCCCAGACTGTTGATGATCCCGTAGCCCATTGCTGCAGTGAACCAGGACGCACCGGATCCCTTGCCAAGGATCGGGGGAAAGATAACATCACCCACACCAAAATGCCCCGAAAAGAGGGCTGCCGAAATGACCGCAAGTGCTCCGAATGACAACAGATCCTGTTTCTCCTTGGACACCTCACTCTACCTCCTAAAAAATTTCGGCTTTTGATTTTGATTATCAATACCAGATAAAAGCCGTTGAGCAATTCTAGCAAATATTAAATCTTTTGGGTAGAGTCCTGATGGAAAAGAGAAACATTGAAAGGGTTCATTTGTGAAAAAACCTGGCGAACAAATCCAGGTTAAAAATCGGCGCCTCGGCGAGATCTGATACCTTTTGAGTAGGGATGTCGAACCTCCCTCATCTCCGTCACAAGGTCGGCCAAATCGAGAAAGGCTTTGGGGGCAGCTCTCCCTGTGAGGACAACCTCAACGTGGCGAGGCCTTCCAATGATGGCTTGAGCCACCTCTTCAGGGTCCACCATCCCGTAGTCGACAGCCACATTTATCTCATCCAGCACTACAAGGTCATAGGAACCCGATGACAGGCACTCCAATGCCAGAGATACCCCCTTCGCGGCCTCACTGCGGTCCACTTCGCTCTCGCTTCCCCGGTTGACATAGTCGGCAGTCCCGGTCCGTTCATGACGGACTCCCTGAAGAAGTTTGAGACCAGCGATCTCACCGTAGAAATCCCACCCTTTCATGAACTGGATGAACGCCACCTTCCCGCCGTGGCCGCAGACCCTGAGTGAAAGACCGAGAGCAGCAGTGGTCTTCCCCTTGCCGTTACCAGTGTAGACCTGGACAAGTCCCGGATCGAACAGCATAGGAGATCCTCCCTTCCGATGAGCACAATTATAATACCGGCAGGTGATATCGGGAGACCTTTCCATTATCCTTGTAATTGCAGAAAGATGCCCCTGCTGGAGGCCAGAATTGAAGATAAAGGTCAACCCCGAAGATTTCCAGGTGGAAGAGATACTCGCCAGGCCGCTGGTCCAGACACCTGCCGCCCATCGGGTTTACAGGCTTCGGAAGCGCAACTGGAACACCTTGGACGCACTGGCGGAGATAGCCCGTTCCAGGGATGTGGAACTCAGGGACCTTCACTGGTGTGGAAGGAAGGACAGGTCTGCGCTGACAGAACAGTATTTTTCTACGTTATCACAGGTGGACATGACCTTTCGAAGCATGAACCTTTCGGCAGAGTTCGCGGGCTTCTCCGATTCGAGACTTGGACCAGGGTCCATTTCAGGGAACCGCTTCCGTATAGTGCTCAGGGACCTGGACGCTCAGGAGTCTGAAGGTATCGACAAACGCCTGGAGGAGACAAAACTCTTTGGTTTTGCCAACTACTTCGACGATCAACGCTTCGGGGACGTATCCGATGGAGGGGTTTTGGCGGGAGAGATGATCGTCAAGCGGCGATACGGAGAGGCTCTGAAGTGCATCTTCACAACCTTCCACCCCAAGGCTCCTGAAAGGGTAAAGGCAAGAAAGGCCGAGATCGCCTCAAAGTGGGGGAACTGGAAGGTTCTGTCCCCACTCTGCCCTGAACCTCGACTCCGCGGGATGCTTGAGGTATTGACCCGCGGTGGGAGCGAACTGCAGGCGCTCGGAAAACTTCCCCGGGAGGAGATGTCCCAGTACCTCTCCTCCTACCAGAGCTTCCTTTGGAACCTTCTTCTTGAAGGTATTCTCAAAGAGACCGTGGGGAACCTCTTCACGATCAGGTGCCGTCCTGTGGATCTGTTGCAGTACCGTGATCTTACACGGGAAGCTTTCAGGAGACTGGCAGAGCTGGTCATTCCCACACCGGCGGCAGGGATGCCAGAGATCCCCGGAGGATTCGGAAAGGTGCTCTCCAGGGTTCTCTACAGCCGTGGAGTGAGGCTCTCCAAACTTCGTCTGCCAGAGATCCACCAGGCCTTCCTCTCGTCCTTCGGACGCAGGGCAATATCAGTGCCGGAGGAGTTCAAATGGGAAGAAGCCCCCGACCGCCTCTTCCCCGGCAGACGGATCATATCCCTGGAGTTCATCTTGCCAGCAGGATCATATGCTACGATGCTCATAAAATCAGTAAATAGAGGTTAATTTAAGCTGGAAGGAGTGTCTCCCATGCGAAAAGTCCCAGCCCTGAGAGAGGGGGATACAGTGGCTTTCATCTCCCCTTCAAGCCAGTCTTCGATGGATTCGATCGAGAAAGCCGCCAAGATCACTGAGGACATGGGGTTCAAGGTCAAGATAACCCGCAGCTGCTACGAATCCGAGGGTTATCACTCCGGACCGGACTTCGTAAGGGCCGATGACCTGAACAGGATGTTCATGGACCCCGACGTCAGCGGCATCTTCTGCGTTCGCGGAGGAGATGGCGCCATCCGGCTCCCTCAGAGGGTGGACCTCGATGCTGTCTACAGAAACCCCAAGGTCTTTCTCGGATACAGCGACATAACGATCCTTCACCTGATGCTCAACAGACCCCGGGGGTTCATTACCTTTCACGGTCCGATGCCCGCCAGCGAGTTTGTTCGCGACTCCTTCCCTGGGTATGTAAGGGACAGTCTTCTCAGGGCTGTTACCAGCACCGAACCTCTGGGAGAGATCGTACCCTACGAAAGTGCGCCCCCTATGGAGCCCCTCGTCCCGGGAACTGCCGAAGGAGAAACGATCGGGGGGAACCTTGCCCTCGTCTGCTCACTCCTTGGGACACCCTGGGAGATCGATACAAGGGGGAAGATCCTTCTGCTGGAGGACACCAACGAGCCCGTCTACCGCATCGACAGGATGCTGACCCAGTTGAGGCTGGCGGGAAAACTGGATGCGGCGGCGGGGATCGTGCTGGGCCAGTTCACCAATATCCAGCCTAGAAAGCCGAAGGACTCCTTCACCCTGCAGGAGGTCCTGGAGGCGGTCGTTGCGCCGGTGGGGAGGCCGACCCTTATTAACGGGTGTTTCGGGCACGACGTAAAGAAGGCGACGATACCCCTGGGCGTCAGGGCTGTGCTGGACGGCTCAAGATCGACGCTTACTGTGATCGAGGCAGGGGTGGAGTAGGTAATTCGCAAGACGTTAGAAAATGCAAAGACCAAAAGCGTCAACGGCGAACGTTTAGGACAAGTCCGGAACAAAAGATCTGTATGACTCTCCGGTTTACCGTTGACTGTTTTACCGTTTACAAGGTCCCTCATTGGACCGACGATCCCCTCTTTAAAGCACCTCCCTCGTTAAAGCACCTCGGGACCTTGTCGGGACTATGTCGGGACGAGGTGCCAAGAGCGAAGCGAAAGGGCGTGCCCCTCGTTAACACTCCTTGGGACCAGGTCCTTCAGCTTGTTTGGAGGGTAGGCTTCGCTCTGCCCCAAGCGCATAATCCCGAGTCGATTTTCGAGGGGTAGCGCCAGAGTACGCGTTTGATCTTTTGATTTAGGAATAACGACCCAAAACCTGAGGTGTTCATGACCCTGTTATCCTTGTCCCTTCTCGTTATCGCGGCATTTCTGCATGCGGGATGGAACCTGGTCGCCAAGCGGGTCGCCGGCGGCGCAGCATTCACATGGCTCTTCTCGTCTTTCTCTGTTTTGCTGCTGTTCCCCTTCGCTCTCTCCGCCACATCGGGGAAGGGGTGTTTCTTGGGCACGGAACTGCTTCTTTTCGCCTCGGGGAGCGCTGTCTTCGAAACCGGCTATTTTCTCTTTCTCCAGAGAGGATACAAAGCAGGCGACATGTCTGTGATCTACCCCCTTGCAAGGGGAACCGGGCCCCTGGTAGCAACTTTTCTGGCCATCGTTGTCCTGGGCGAAAGGCCGACCCCTCTTAACCTGGCGGGAACGGGCCTTGTCGTAGCTGGCATCCTCTGGATCGCCGGATTTTCTCCCCACCTGAAGGACTTCCGTTCAAGGACTGCACCACTTCTTGGCATTGCGACGGGAGTATGCATTGCCGGGTATTCCCTGGTGGACAGGATGGCTGTCGGGGAAAGAGGCTTTCCGCCGACGCTCTTCTTCTTTGCTGTCATAGTAATTCAGGTCATGTTCCTGACGCCTCTTGCTCTTCGAGAGAGCGAAGGGATCTTGTTACAGTGGACTTATTACAGAAGACCGGCTTTTACCATAGCCTTCCTGGCCACCTCTGCCTACCTGGCCGTGCTGTATGCTCTTTCTATCACCCCCCTGAGCCTTATCGCACCAGCCAGAGAGGCAAGTATCGTGATCGGTACATTTCTTGGGGCAACAGTACTCGGGGAGGGGTACAAGAAACGCAGGATGACAGGATCTGCGATCATTCTGGCAGGGATAGCGTTACTGGCGGCAGGGTAGTACCGCGAGTAACGATTGAGGAGAACAGAGAATGAAGAACGATCGAGTCAGGGGACCAGGCACGGGATCATTGGGACAGGGTACCCTCTTCGATAACGACCATACAGCGGAGGAAAGCCCTGAGAGGAGCATTTCCGGTGTGAAAGTCCGGGATGTTAACTGCAGGTCTGCGCTTAACAGGACCAAAATACCAGGCTTCGACTACTGCATGAACCCTTACGGAGGTTGTACTCACGGCTGTGTCTACTGTTATGCCTCATTCATGTGCCGGTTTTCGGGGCACGAGGAGAAGTGGGGAGAATATCTGGACGTGAAGGCTAACTTCCCGTCGATCCTGGCACGGCAGCTGGAGCGTTCAAGGACAACCCCGTCGGGGAGAGTCCTCCTGGGGACTGTTACAGACGCTTATCAGCCTGCAGAAAGCAGATACCGGTTAACCCGCTCAAGCCTTGAGATCCTTGCGGGACATCCCCGGATGGAGGTCCACGTGCTGACCAAGTCAGCCCTGGTCCGACGGGATATTCCGGTCCTGAGAAAGTTGAAAGGCTGCGAGGTTGGCTTCACTATAACCACACTGGATGAAGGGATCGCAAGGATAATGGAGCCGGGGGCCTCTTCCCCGCTGCTTCGCATTGAAACCGCGGAAGAGCTCATGAAAGAGGGTATACCTGTCTGGGTCTTCGTTGCCCCTCTTTTGCCAGGACTTACCGACAGGAAGGACTCTGTTCTGGAACTCCTTGCAGCACTCGGAGAAAAGGGTATCAGGCATGTGGGTTTTGATCCCCTCAACCCCTACCCTGCAGTGATCGAACGTCTCAGGGGCACATACCGTCGCCACTTTCCAGACCAATTGGTTATACTGGAGGAGTTCATCAAGCAACCCCGAAACCTCAGGCGAGAGACGGCGAAGCATTTCCGAAGAATGACGGCGGGCCGGTGAACGATCTGGCAGCCGGGAGAAAGGGAGGAAGTGTCCATGAAATACATCAAGTACCAGAAGGATGGGCAAACAGGCTGGGGCATACTGGAGGGCAACGTGATATCCGCCCTGACAGGGGCTCCTTGGAACACAAGAGAGCTGTCGGGGGAGTACCCTCTGCTTGAAGAAGTATGCCTTCTTCCTCCGACCGAGCCGGCAAACATTTTCTGCGTAGGCTTGAACTACGAGGACCACGCGAAGGAATCGGGGAGCGAACTGCCCGAGGAACCTCATATCTTCCTCAAGGGTACCAACTCCCTCCTGGAACACGAAGGGACGATCCTTATCCCTGGCTGGGCTGGAAGAGTGGATTACGAGGGGGAGCTTGCCGTGGTCATCGGCAAGAGGTGCAGGAACGTCTCCGAAGCAGAAGCCCCAGGCGTGATCTTCGGTTTGACCTGCCTCAACGACGTTACCGCCCGGGATCTGCAGAAGAAAGACGCTCACTTGACCCGCTCGAAGAGTTTCGACACCTTCTGCCCTATGGGGCCCTGGATCGTTACCGGCAGTGAGACGAAAGGGAGGAAGATCGAGACCAGGCTCAACGACAAGGTGGTGCAGTCCTCGAACACTGACATGATGGGTTTTCCCGTTCCCCGGATAATCTCCTACATCACCCGCTTTTCCACCCTCATGCCGGGAGACGTAATAGCAACTGGGACCCCGGCGGGGATAGGTCCAATGAAGGCCGGTGACGTTGTGGAAGTGGAGATCGAAGGCCTGGGGACCCTGAAGAATCACTGCGAGGCTGACCCCAGGGGTTGAACGATCCCAGGACAACTTCCAGTGGGAAAGTGATGCAGGAGAGGTGATCCTTGAATGCTTTACCGGAAAGTGCCAAAGAGCGGAGACGAACTGTCAATTCTGGGATTCGGGTGCATGCGGCTCCCCGTCAAGGACGGCCGTATCGACGAGGAACGTGCCACCGCCCAGATACACTACGCCATCGACAGGGGCGTCAACTATATCGACACGGCCTGGACCTATCATGGAGGAGAGAGCGAGACCTTCCTCGGGAAGGCACTGAAGGACGGTTACAGGGAGAGAGTTAAACTGGCGACCAAACTCCCCTCCTACCTTATGAGATCCCGGGAAGATATGGACCGGTTCCTTGACGCCCAGTTGGAAAAACTTCAGACAGACCACATAGACTACTACCTTATGCACACTCTGACCGGCCCCCTGTGGAATTGCGTGGATACCATGGGCGCAAGGGACTTCCTTGACAAGGCGAGGTCAGACGGGAGGATAGTGAACGCAGGTTTCTCCTTTCACGGCCTTCCTGCAGATTTTGCCCCTATAGTGGATTCCTATGGTTGGGAATTCTGCCTTATCCAGTACAACTACCTGGACGAGGAAAACCAGGCCGGAACAAAAGGCCTGAAATACGCCGCTTCAAAGGGTCTGGGGGTCTTTGTAATGGAGCCGCTCCGTGGGGGAAACCTGGGCCTCCCTGAAGCACCTCCACCCGTGGCTGCCATATGGGAAGAAGCCCCGGTAAAGAGGACTCCCGTGGAGTGGGCCTTTCGTTGGGTCTGGGACCACCCCGAGGTGGTTGTGGTCTTGTCGGGTATGAACGAGGAATCCCATATAGAGGAGAACCTGAAGATAGCCAGTGAGGCTCTTCCCGACTCGCTGACCGTAGAAGAGAAAAGTCTGGTGAAAAGGGCTGCCGACAAATACAGGGATATCATGAAGGTCAACTGTTCCGGATGCGGATACTGCATGCCCTGTCCTGCGGGTGTGAATATCCCCTCCTGTTTCGAGGTCTACAACAAGATGCATCTCTTCGGAAACTCCGAGGAGGGGAAGAACTCTTACGTGGTGAAGATGAGCGGGATCACACGAAGAGGAGAGAGCAACTACGCCTCCCAGTGCGTAGAGTGCGGGAAATGCTTGAAGAAATGCCCCCAGGGTCTGGATATTCCCCTTCTGTTGAAGGATGTGGTGGCAGAACTGGAAGGGCCTGACCTGGAGGAGAGAGCTCTCGAAATGGCTCGCAGAATGAACATCAACTCCTGAGTCATTTCGGTCTTCCAAAAAAGAAAAGCGACGGGTCCTCCCGTCGCTTTTCTTTTACATTTCCGGTTGGGGTTTTACTTTCGGAAATACGTCATTGAAGGATCGGGCCTTCCGACAAAACAAATATACCGGAAGCCGTAATGCTTAATGATACGCAGTGCTGTCTCAGCTTCTTCCCGGCTGGAGGCGAAATCGAGTACCCAGTGCGAGCCGTCCACTATCTTCCAGCGACCGTCGACATTCTTGACCTCGATGGTCCCAGGGTTGAAACCTATACAGTCCTCGCCGGAGAGGGAACCTGAAGGGGCCTGGCCTCCTGCTGTCCAATAGGTCATCGAGGGATCCGGACGCCCAACGTAGCATGCCTTGTCCAGTCCGTAGCTCCAGATGATATTCAGCGCCTTGTCGGCCTCAGGTTTCTTGTTTCCAAAATCCAGGATCCAGTGGTCTCCATCGACGATCTTCCACCTTCCGCCAATATTCTTGACCTGGACATTGGACGGACTCAGGGAAAGACAGTCTTCCGGCAGAAGAAGGGGGATTGCCCCGGCAAGGACCGGTTCCAGGGGTTTCGGGATCAGGGTGATCTTTCTGTTCGCCAGGAATTCGACCTCAAGCCAGCCCGGCACCAGACCCGGCTTGTCGGCAGCTCTCGGGTAGATCATTTTCCCCTTGATCCTTCCGCTGTCAGGTGAGTACTGTCCCGTAAGGACCTTGGTCTCGTAAGGGTAACCCTCGTACCACCAGCTCGCCACAAATCGGTCATTACCCACTACACCTTTGAATATGGTAGCCGCGTGGACCCCACCGAAAGCACCCAGGGTTATTGAGACTCTCTCTCCTTCCTGTTCTATCTCCATGGTTGTGGAGGTCTCAGAGATCGCCATCCGGGAAGGCTCCCTGTCGGTAAAATAGTTAAAACCGTGAACCTTTACATCCCAAGTGCCGGAGATGTCCTGAGCCTGGACAGCATTGGCCGAGACAAGAAGCAAGAGAAGGACAGTCAACGGGAAAAGCAACCTTTTTGCCAACTTCCCCAACCCCTTTCTTTTTATAACAAAGAATGTTTACCTGGTTATCATAGCACCAGGTTCAAGTATATGAAATAACCTTTGGGCCAATGTATTTGCAAGCAAGCTGGTTCTTCAGACCAGTTTCATTTAGTATTTACTGAACAGGAACACACCCATGCCGTTTTTAAAAAGTACCGAAGATCCAGTAGCATTCAGGGGGCCCAACCTTCGATCTCTCAAAAGGGGGAGAACCTTTGCCAAAAGCAGCAAAAATCCCGGAAGAGGGACGGAACAGGATCATCATGGCGGTGGCTGACATCGCGGCCATGATCATCTTCTCCACTGCCCTTTGCATGATGATCGAGGTGTTCATTGCAAAGCTGACGGTTTCTCAGTCCCTGCAGGCACGGATGGCCGCCATACCCGTCAACCTGGTCACTGGAAGGCCTTACGGCTGGTTCCGGGACAAGCTTTTCGCCTTCCTGGAGATAGACCAATCCCGGCCCCTGAAGATGATCTTCGGTGACACCCTCGCCTTTGTCATATTCCAGGTGCCTCTTTACGTAATAGTGCTGCTTTTTGCCGGCGCAACCTGGAGGCAGATAGCTGTATCGTCGGTGTTCATGACGCTGATCTTCTCCCTGGCAGGACGCCCATACGGCATCTTCCTCGACTGGTGCAGGTCTCTGGCGTTCAGTATCAATAAAAGATGTTAGGCCCATCTGGCCCGAACAGGATTTACATCTTCACCGGTCACCTTCTGGACAACAAATTGACCACCAGCGTCAGGATCACACTGATAATGATCATCGAAGTTATGGGCACAAAGACCCTTGTCCTGTCTGTCTCGAACCTTATGTCTCCCGGAAGCCTCCCGACCCATGTCAAAAGCCAGGGAGCAAAGTGAAGGACCAGCCCCAGCAAGATCAGGAAACCACCGGCAACAATTAGCCACCTCGCCATCAGGACCCCTCCCGGAAGGAAGATTAACCTCTCGAACCCTGTTTTATCAAGCCTGGTATTGACGAGAGACAGGACAGGGTCTATCCTCTTCATCAATTGTTGCTTCAAAGACCGTTCAGGAGAAAGATCATGCAGGCTTCTTTGAAAAGGACGACCCGACCGAACCCGTGTGTTCCACCCAGGTCCCGAAAGACACTTTCCCGGGAAAGTTCGGTCATGTCCTGATATTGCGATGCATCCAGTACAGATAAGGCATTCAGGGCCGCCGACCTCCGGGTCGGCGGCCCTTTTTTCTATTTCTTTCAAGGAGGGAATATCGTGGAAGAGAGATCGAAGACCAGGATCTGCGTAATTGGTGCAGGAATCATAGGAGGGGCCATTGCAGAAGCACTTACCCCACAATACGAGGTAACAGCCACTCGCCGGAACTGTGACAAGATCAACGGACTTGCCGGGAAAGGTATAAAGGTCACCTCGGACAACCGGGCTGCCGCCGAGGAAGCTGACCTGGTTATCATCTCCGTAAAACCGGTGCAGGTTGTGTCTGTCCTCAAGGAGATCGCTGAAGCGGTCAGGGGAAAGACCGTAGTTTCCTTCGCCGCAGCCATATCGACGGACATCCTCCACATGGCAGCGCCCGAAGCACACTTCGTAAGGGCTATGACCAACATCGCCGTCAGGGTAAGGAAGGGTTACACCCTGTTTTCACTCCAGCAAGATCTCTCAAAGGAGAGGTTTCCAGACCTCGAAAAGGTTCTTTTGAACCTCGGTGAGATCCAGCAGGTGGAGGAGCAGTATCTGGATGTCCTTACGGCAATGTCCGGTTCGGGACCAGCCTATATCTTCACCGTGGTGGAGTCCATGATATATGGAGCCCTCAGGGAGGGACTTCCACGGAATTTGGCACTAAAGGCCGCAGCATATACTGCTATCGGGGCATCCTGTCTCCTCCTGGAAACAGGGAAGCACCCCTCCGAGTTGAGGGACATGGTCCTGACCCCGGGAGGAGTTACCATCGACGGGATATATGAACTGGAAGAGAGCCGGATCCGCACCGCTTTCATGAAGGCCATCGGCGCAGCCTCAGAAAAAGGCCGGACCCTCTCTGAAGAAGCCAGGGCACACGCCCTGAGCGATATGGAATAACATCCTGTCCCTTGATCAAGGGAGCCCCCATCTATCATGACGGATCGGGGCTCTATACAATTCTTTACATTTCAAAAGAGCACCTTAATGGAGTCGATCCTAGAATAATGATCGGAACAGGATTTGAAAGACAAGAGGGATCTTTTTTAAAAACGGAGGTACACCCCATGAAAAAGATCGTTGCCTTGCTTGTTCTGGGGTCGTTGTTCCTTGGCACGGGTCTCTCCGTTGCAGCTTCTGCAGGGGAGCCAGACCTGGACGGAGTAGTCTACTGGTCCGAGGACGAGGTGAACAGCCTCTTCTCTCCTGACCTGATGAGGACCCTTAACCTTACACCCGGTCAGAGGAACTCCTTCCAGGAGCTTAGAAGCAGGGACTGGGGGTACAGGCAGGATCATCGCTACTCCAGGGACCTTGATGCCCTGTTCAGCCTTGGCCGGGTGATAAGGCCCGGAGGTTCCAGGGTCGTAATAGAGCGGGGGGGTAGCAACAACCTGGATGCCTTCCTTGCGGTCCTGGCCTTCGGAATACTTATCAGCCAGGCCCAGGACAATGACAGGTATTACGACCCCGGCTACGGGTATGATTATGGATACGGTTCGGGCCAGTGGATAAGGATCGACGATTTCCTCTACCTGTTCTTCAGGATCCTGGACATGAACCAGCGCCGCACTTTCACGGTATACTTCGACCGCTGGTACGACGACTATTACTTCAGGCGGGATCACAGGCGGGATTACGAACGGAACTACTGGGAAATGATGAGGGACTGGGACAGAAGGCTCCGCCTGAGCGAAAAGCAAAGACGGGATATGGAGCGTTATTTCAGGGATCTCCACAACCGACAGTGGGAAAGGGACAGACGCTACAGGGACTTTGAGAAGGATTACCTTAAGAGGAACTGGGACCGGGACTCCTTCCGGGATATCGACAAGTACAGGCGTGACCTTCTCAAGCGTCGCCAGGAGAGCCTGACTCCCCCACCTGACTCAAGGGACAGGTTCAGGTCGATCCTTGACGATAAGCAGCGGAGAACCTTCGATTCAATGATCAGTGAAAGGGAACCCCGCCGATGGGACCGTGAAAGGACATCTCCCCCGAAACTGCAGGAGATCAAGTCACCTCCAAAGGTGATCCAGAACAAACCAGCGCCGCCAAAGTTCCAGGATAAACCCGCACCGCCAAAGATACAGAACAATCCTGGACCGCCAAAGGTACAGAACAAACCAGCGCCACCGAAGTTCCAGAACAATCCTGGACCGCCGAAGATACAGAACAAACCAGCGCCACCGAAGTTCCAGAACAATCCTGGACCACCGAAGATACAGAGCAAACCGGCACCGCCGAAGTTCCAGAACAATCCTGGACCACCGAAGATACAGAGCAAACCGGCACCGCCTAAATTGCCCAAGAATCCTGGACCTTCTCCAGGACAGAAAAAACCGGGACCTCCAATAGTCAAGAAGCCTGTCAAGGATGGGAAGTAGAGCCTTCACTTACAAGGAAGGAGAAAGGGCCGCCCGGGAAGGCGGCCCTTTTGCTTTTTTGATCGATCTTTCAAACGCCCTCAGGATGATCGGATGGCTGGTCTCACTGTACCTCTTACGATCATTACCACTCCAAGCAGAATGACAGCCGTTGCGGCAAGACTCCCGGCATTGAGGCTTTCGCCGGCCAGAAGCCAGCCCAGGATTATCGCCACGACGGGATTGACGTAGGCATAGCTTGAAGCAAGGGCAGGGTCGGTCTTCTTCAGAAGCCAGATGTATGAACTGAAACCCACAATGGAACCGAATACGACCAGGTATCCGAGGGCAGTCGCCGACCTTATCGACACTTCGCTCATCGGTACCAGGGAACCACCGTTCCAGGCTATCCCCACTACCAGGTTCATCAACCCACCGGTTAGCATCTGCATGGAAATGGCCAGGGCTGGAGAGTCCGGTTGGTCGGCCACCCTGGAATAGAGCGAACCTGAAGCCCAGAGAAAAGTTGCAAATCCGAGTACTACAAGTCCCGTGATGTGCCCCTCTGCTGAGGAAGGTCCGCTGGTGGAAGCCACAAGCATAATGATCCCCCCGAAACCTGTCACCAGACCGATGATGGTGATCCTGGCCGGGCGGTCGTGTCGAAGATAGACCCAGCGGATGATGGCTATCCACAATGGAACAGTAGCCACAACTATGGCTGCAATATTTGAGGGCACGACCTGTTCCGACCAGGCAACTCCCCCGGTCCCACCCAGAAGCATCAGGGCTCCGACCATGGCCATACCCCTCCACTGTCCCCAGGAGATCCGGGGTCTGAGACGTATCCATTCCCAAACGAACATGATCGCTCCCGCCGTAGTGAACCTGAGTCCCAGCATAATGAAGGGCGGCAAGGTCTCTATCGCGAATTTCATGGCCAGATACGTGGTCCCCCAGAAGAAATAAACTGACACCAGGGCCGCGGCTACAGGCGCGGTCATGCGATGATCGTCCAAGAATAATCTCACCTTTTCCAAGTCTTGTTTGTCAAAACCAGTCAATTATAGACGGTGATGGAAAGATCTGCTTATTGAAGGGAATTTCTTTTTCACAGGTCCATGGACTGGAGAGGCAACCACATTTCCACCAGGAGACCGCCTCCCGACGGAAGCTCGGCATTGATCTCTCCACCGTGGGCAAGGGCAGCTTTCTGGGCTATGGCAAGACCGAGGCCGGAACCTCCCGTATCACGGGATCGGGATGTTTCTGTCCTGTAAAAGGGTTTGAATATCTGTTGAAGTTCGTCTTCAGGTACCCCGGGGCCCTTATCCAGAACCGTCAAAGAGACACCGGGCCGCCCCCCCCTGATCCGTCGTTCTGCCTTTACGGAAACAGCGGTGCCCTCGGGGGTGTACCTGAGGCCATTGCGGACTATGTTCTCCACGGCCCTTCGGACCAGTTCGCTGTTGAGTCTTATCGGCTCCAGGTCATCGGGGTAGACAAGCTCGACCCTTCGCTTAATGACCCGCGCCTCGAAGTTGGCGTCTTCTACAACATTTTCCAGGATAGCCGCAAGATCGACCATCTCGAAGGTCACGTGATCCATCTCAGCCTCGACCTTTGACAGTGAGAGCAGGTCGCCGATCATATCGTTCAGGACCTCTGATTCTCGCTCTATCCGTTCGAGGGACTCCCTTGCTACAGTCCCCGATCTCTTCCTGGCGAGCTCCAGTGCAACTCCAAGGCGAGCCAGGGGGGTGCGGAGTTCATGGGATATGTCCCGGATCAGGCGCCGCTGAGCTTCCAACAGGGTCGTAAGATGTTTTGTCATGGCCTCGAAGCTGCGGGCAAGCTCGCCTATCTCGTCGGATCGGTCCTTGACCAGGTCCTCCACAGGGGTGTCCAGTTGGCCACTCGAAACGGACCTGGCTGTCTTGCTCAGCCGCACCAGGGGGTCCGAAAGGTACCTGGCCAGCAGGAAGCAGAAAACTAGAGCGGTGGCTAAAAGGCCCATCAGGTGGATCAGCAGGGCCTTGGGGTTCCCGGTGAGGACCCTTGCGATGTAGGGTGATCTCCGGAAAACCCCCACAAGAATGTAGTCCTTGCCAGAAGGAGAACCAAGTTGCCTGAAGACCGACGAGAACTCACCCCTGGTCTGGAAAGTGGTACCCTGACCGAGAAGATCCGCGGCATCCCTGCCCAGCCTCTCCAGAAAATCTTTCGAGGGACCACCTTCGACGGGTACAGGTACTCCATCTACGTCGAAGATAAATATTCCAAGACCAGTTTCGCTCCTGATCCTGTCTATGGACTCTCTTAGGCGGGCGGGGTTCCCTGTCTCGACCACTTCGAGCAGTCCTTTACCATTCCTGTCGAGAGCGTTCGAAAGGGCTTCCTGCTGCCCTGTAAGTATTATCCCCTGCTGGGTCATGAAGACCGTCAGAAGAACGCTGACAAGGACCATCAGGAGCATGGCCCCCAAAAACCACAGGAATATCCTCTGGAACAGCTTTCTCTCTCTCACTATCCAGACTCCTCGGTCGGCAGGGCGAGGATATAGCCCAGCCCCCTGACGGTCTTGATCCGGTCAGAGCCGTCAGAGAAGGTGCCTATCTTCCGTCGGAGGTTGCTGATGTGAACGTCAAGGCTCCTGTCGAAGGGGGAGAAGGACCTCTTCAGTACACTTCTGACCAGAACCTCTCTCGAGATTGCAGTGCCGGCCGAATGGGCCAGGGTCTCAAGAAGGTCAAACTCCACGGTGGTAAGCTCGATGCGTTTACCGCCGGCGCTCACGTACCTCGCCGCCGGGTCTATGGTCATGTCCCCTACGTGGTAGGTGCCTGTTTGGGAAGAACGGCTGCTGTCCATCCGGCCCCGCCTCAGTACGGCTCTGATCCGGGCCACCAGTTCCCTGGGGTTAAAGGGTTTGGGGAGGTAGTCATCGGCTCCAAGTTCAAGGCCAACTATCCGGTCCACATCATCGCCCCTGGCTGTCAGCATCAGGACAGGCACAGCGGATTGACGACGGATCTCCTTCAGGATCTCCATTCCCGAAAGACCGGGGAGCATTACGTCAAGGATGATCAGCGAGAAACGTTCTGCGAGAACCCTGGATGCCACCTTGCGTCCATCGTGAATGGATTCTACCTTGAATCCTTCGGACTCAAGGAACTCGGTAAGCAATTCGCAAAGCCCGGTATCATCATCGGCTAGCAGTATACGCTCCACGGCAATCCCCCCATGACAGGAAGGTCTTTGTCATACTACCTCATTGATCCCTCAACTGCTGTCAAGAAAGGTTTTCTCTTGTAAAGGGTCCTTAACATTCCTTTACAGTGGACACCGATCACTGGATCTCAGCGATCACATCTATCTCCACAAGGATCCCCAGCAGTTGGCTTCCCACGGTGGTCCTCACCGGAAAGGGGGGAGAAAAGAACTCCTTGTAGACACTGTTGAAGGCCTGGAAATCCTTCAGGTCGGCGAGGTGAACGGTGGTTTTCACAACGTCGTCCATGGTCGCACCGCCGGCCTCCAGGATGTTCCTGATGTTGGTCAGGACCTGACGGGTCTGTTCCTCGATCGTCTCCGGGGTTTTGCCGGTTTCGTGGTTCAGCGGCCCCTGTCCTGACACGTAGATGCGGTTACCCACTTTAAGGCCCTGGGAATAGGGACCGATCGGATCTGGCGACCTGTCTGTTCGGATCTCTTGCTTCATCTTGAAAACCTCACTAAAAAAGATGGTGAACGGTGAACGGAAAGATCTGCAGGAAAACAAAGGTTTTGCCGAATTCAGCCGTTTACTGTTTACTGTTTACGCCTTTGGGTTACTTACCCTGTCCTCCAGCATCGCTCCCAGGTGAGCCTGAAGTGCTGTCTTTGCGCAGAGACCCAGTATTCCCCGGCTCACCTTGGGTTGCGGCGGTATCCACTCCGAAAGCCGCCTTTTCAGCTCTTCAGCCGGAATATCGAGGTCCACTCTTCGTGCCGGGATATCGATGGATATGGGATCCCCTTCCCGGACGACGGCTATGGGTCCCCCCACATCTGCTTCTGGTGAAAGATGCCCAACTGCGGCGCCCTCGGTAAAACCGGAGAAGCGCCCATCGGTGACCACGAAAACCTCCTGACCCATTTCCAGACCGACGAGTGCGTCGGTGGTCATCATCATCTCCCTCATCCCCGGGGCCCCGCGTGGTCCTTCACGCCGGATAACCACCACGTCCCCTTTGGAGATCTTTCCCTCCACCACAGCGGAATGGGCTTCCTCGTCGGAATCAAAGACCCTGGCTGGACCTTTGAAACGAAGAGCTTTCTCAGATATAGTCGAGGTCCGGCAGATGGCTCCGTCGGGGGCAAGGTTGCCTCTTACGACGGCGATTCCCCCGTTTGCCAGCACAGGTTCATTTGCTTTAGTGAGAACAGAGTTGTCCCTGGACCGTTCGTTCCTGAAGATATCCTCTGCCCTCAGGCCGGATACGGAGAGGGCTCCGCCATGGAGATACTCTCCCAGTTCACCCATTATCGCGGGTACTCCCCCCGCGTGGTGAAGGTCGACAACGGTTGCCTTCCCCGTTGGAATGACCCTTGATATCACAGGGACCTCCCGGGATATCCGGTCGAAATCGTCCAGGTCCAGATCGATATCCAGATCCCTTGCCAGGCTGAGAAGGTGCAGAACGGCATTTGTGGAACCGGCTATACCCATAGTCAGTGTTATTCCGTTTAAGAGGTTCTCCCTGGAGATGATCTTCCGGGGGGTCAGATCCTCCTTGACCATATCGACGATCCTGCGTCCTGTCCTGGTGGCAAATCGCTCCTTCTCGGCATAAACGGCCGGAACTGTCGCCGATCCCGGAAGAGACATCCCTATGCCCTCTGCCAGGATCTGCATTGTGTTGGCCGTCCCCATGAGGGCACAGGCACCCGGGCCAGGGCATACGTTATCCTCAAGGTAACGCAGCTTTGCTGACACATCCTCATCGCCGTACTGGGCGCCGAAAACAAGCTGGTCCAGTTCGCTCATCACGGCCTGGCGGCCTTCGAAACGGGTCACGAGCTGGGGCCCCCCGGAAAGGAATATTGAAGGGAGGCCCGAGCGGATAGCACCTATGAGTACCCCGGGAATTATGCTGTCGCATGATGCCAGCAGGACCAGCCCGTCAAGAAGCTGGACGTTAGCCATTATCTCCACCGATGATGCTATAACGTCCCTTATGACCAGTTCGTAGCGAAGATGCGGAGTCCCAATGGGCACCGCCCCGCAGGTGGCTATGGTGCTGAATTCAAAGGGTGTGCCCCCGGCCTGGAGTATCCCGGCCTTTACACGCGCCGCGAGCCTGTCGAGATGCACGTGCCCCAACCCTGCGTCGTTTGCGGTATTCACCACACCGATCAGCGGGCGAGAGAGGTCCTCGTCATCGTATCCGCAACCCTTGTAGATCGCGCGGCGCGATGCCGACCCCCTGCCGCTGAAAAGTCCAAGTCTTTTTGATCGCCAGGTCATCTTTGATCCGTTCCTTTCATGCATTTGATGGTCCTATGCCAAACTTATACCATGACCCATGCATTGCTTGCACTCTCTCCGGATAAACCGGTCTAGGAGCTGAGGCAAAATTATAATAATAAGGAACCCCTGTTATGACGATCTGGAAAAGATCCTGCAACACGAGCCGGCGGGAATGACATTACCGCTAACATGTTCAGGCATTATATCTTCTGACTGTACATGCCTTTTATTAAACAACCAAAGAAGATGGACGTTAACAAATCTACCCTTTGAATCTTCCAAATAGCATACATAGAAGAGCTGGCTGAAGGCGCTTTGTAGGATCCTGGGACGATGGCGAAGGTTTGCCTGAAGTGTGTGAAGACCTTTGCGGTGGGGGGGCTTCCAGTTGGGAGACCGCTAATTGGAGGCCGAAGCCGCGGCAAGGATCCATTCCGAAAGTGAACACGGACCTCAGTTCAACTACCTGCTGAACCTCATGAAGCAGTAGAAGGGCGTCTCCGCCCCCCAGACAAAACTGCTTGAGGCGTTCTTCCGGGGTGATAACGACAAGAAGATCGCTTCGGAACTCGGGATAAGCCGCTCCACAGTCAGGAATCACCGTTTCCGCATGAAGGGACGTGCCAGGCACGCAAAGGTCTTTCTGGCAATGATGCAGATCCTCGATCAGAAGGCAAAGCCGGAGGCAAGGCTCTTGGATCTTTCCGCCAACTCGAGGATGGCCGATGAACAGTATGCCCTTACCAGGGGAAAATACGAAAAGATAACACGGAAGTACTTCCGGGAAGACGGTACCCTGTTGCCTTTTACCCTAAAAGCCAGGGAGCGGGTCGCACTTCCCAGAAAGATCGTGGAGCCCTTTGGACAGGGAGTCAGATACTCGAAAAAGGAACTGAACACCCTCCTTGCAAAGATTGCCGAGGATTATGTCCTTGTGAGGAGGTGCCTGGTGGATCACGGCTTCGTCAGCTGTCGCGCCGACGAGAACATATAATGGGTGAAGTTGTGATTCATTCCTGTCTGATCACTGTCTGCAAGGGTTGCCGGATCATGAAGGACATAACGATCAAGGGTAGCGCGGTTTGTCCTTGATCTCTTCAAAATAGCCTTCGAGGCCTGCCTCAGCGATGCGGAGGTTGTTGGCCTCCCACCTTTGTCTTAACCCTTCAGGGAGTCCATGCTCCTCGCAGGGGAATTGAGGGCACTCACAGCAATAGTCAACACCCTTTTCCCTGACGCAATCCCTGACCCTGCATTCACCGAAAAGACAGCTCTCCTTCCTGCATCCGCCACATGGCCCCGTGGCAAGGTATTCCAGGAGGCGGGCGAACTCGGCATAACCTTCGAATGCGGGGTTCATGCCCGCGAAGCGTGAGGCATAACCGGAGAAATTCTTCCCAAGGAGTTTTTTAAGTTCAGATGCATTTTTTCGGATATCACCCTCCTCGAAGGCCAGGCACTTGCTGCAGTCCAACCCACAGGGAGCGATCATACTGGTCAACTTTTCGCTGTTCATTACAAACCCTCCTTGAAATGGCTTTGTTCCTCTCGTCTGTTGCCGCTGTTTTCTGTCTTGCTAAGACCCGTCGGTCTTTCACCTGGCTTTTTACTCTAGACCGCTAACCGTTTATGCTCTTGATCGTTCGATTCACGATTCACAAGGTCCCCCCCGGCGCATAGTTCCGAGTCTATCCTTGAGGGGAAGCACCAGGATACGATTTACGATTTATGTGTTACGAGTTATACCCTTGCCCTTTTGATCCACGATTTACGACCTCCGCGTTTTATGGTATAAACCATACATCTTTTTTCAGGGAGAGGTTCGCTTTGATCGATAACCTCGTTCTGTTCGGCATGGTTAGCGGCTCCTCCTCCTCTTCCGGCTGGTCCGGAAGGGCAGGCCTTCCTTTGCCGGCAGGGAAGGAACCGCAGTAAACCCAGAATAACCTGAGAAACAAGACATTATCAGGGAATACAGGCCGGGAGAGCAAGATCTCCCGGCCTTTTTTATCCGAAGGGGGGAGATCTATATGCAACACCTCTATACGCCCGGTCCCGTGGATGTTCCGCTCAGTTCAAGATTGGCCGGTGCCGGACCCATGATCAGTCACCGGGGCGAGGAGTGGTCACAGCTGCTGGAAGAGATAGGCAACCGTCTCGGCAGTCTTCTTGAAGCGGAAGGGCCGGTGATCCTTCTGCCCGGTTCGGGCACGGGGGCCCTCGAGGCCCTGACCGCTAACCTGGTCACACCCGGAAGCGAAGTGATCTCCTTCTCCTGCGGCACTTTCGGGGACCGATTTCGCGAGATCGTCTCCCGCAGGGGGGCAAGGATCGTTGCCGTTGACGCCCCCCGAGGAGGAGGTTTCACAAGGGAGGAGATAAGGGATGCCCTCAAGAGCCACCCCAGGGCTGAGGCCATTCTTCTCACCCACAACGAGACCTCGACGGGAGTCGCCAACCCCCTGGAAGAGCTTCTCTCTGAAATCCCTGCCGAGGGACCGCTGGTATTGGTCGACGCCGTCAGTTCTCTTGGAGCCATGCCCTGTTACCCAATGGAATGGAGTATCGACGGCCTTGCATCCTGCTCCCAGAAAGGACTCCTCGCCCCCCCGGGTCTTTCGGTGGTCTACCTCTCGGAGCGTGCGTGGGAAAAGGCGGGAAGGACCATCTGCACCTCGTACTTCTTTGACCTGCCTCTTCACAGGAAACTCCTTCAGAAGAGGAGGCCCCAGAACCCCTTTACCCCACCGGTTAGTACCTTTTACAGCCTGGCGGCATCATTGCGCTACCTCGAGGACTACGGCTACAGGTCATGGTTCGCCAGGACAAGGCGCTCGGCACGCTCTTTCGAGGCCGCCTGTGAACAGATGGGGCTAAAACTCTTCATCAGGGAAGAAGGTTTCCGTTCCCCCGTCATGACCGCTCTGGAGATACCGTCCGAAAAGGGAGGCCACATGAAGCAGGCACTGGAAGAGATTGGGATCACCGTTGCCCAGGGTCAGGGCAACAATTCAGCCACCCTTCGGATAGCTCACTATAATCCAGGAGGTTGGCCCGAGATCTGCCTCCTTGCAGGTGGGGTCTTCGGCGCTGCAAAGAGATGCGGGCTGGACGTGAAGGACGGCTTTCTTGAAAAAGCCTGGGATATATGGAATAGCGAGGGGGATGGAACATGTTAAAAATACTCGTCACCGAAAAAATATCCGAGGTCGGTCTCGAGGTGCTCCGACAGGACCCGGAGGTGGATCTGCAGATCAGAACCGGGCTATCCCGCGAAGAACTCCTGGCTGAAGTGACCGACGTGGACGGTATGATCACAAGGAGCGGGACTCCCCTGGACCCCGGGGTGCTTGGGGCTGCCAGGAGATTGCGCGCGGCGGCGAGAGCCGGTGTGGGGCTGGACAATATTGACCTCGCCGAAGCCAGCCGCAGGGGAGTTGTGATAATAAACGCTCCGACTGGGAACACTCTGGCTGCGACGGAGCACACCATGGCCATGATGCTGTCTCTGGTCCGGAAAGTTCCCCAGGCTTTCCGGTCTTTGACCTCAGGAGAGTGGAAGAGGAACCTCTTCCTTGGCAGGCAACTCTCAGGCAAAAAGCTTCTCATCATTGGACTGGGAAGAATAGGGACCCAGGTCGCCCTTCGCTGCAGGGCCTTCGGCATGGAAGTGTCGGCCTTTGACCCCTACATCTCGCCCTCCAAGGCGGAGAGGGCCGGAGTTCGCCTGATGGAAGACCTTGAAGGTGCACTATCTCTGGCTGAGGTGATCACCCTGCACGTCCCCCTTACCACCGAGACCAGGGGGATGATAGACAGGAAAGCCATAAAGGCATGCAGACAGGGCGCCTTCATGATCAACTGTGCCAGGGGCGGACTGGTAGATGAGGGTACATGTGCAGAGGCCATACGCTCGGGGCATCTGGCTGGTGCGGCCTTCGACGTCTTTGACGGGGAACCGCCACGCTCCGATAACCCTCTCATGGCCAAGGATATCAGGGACAGGGTCATCCTTACACCCCACATCGGGGCGAACACCGAGGAGGCCCAGTCGGCGGTCGCGGCGATAGCCTGTTCCAACCTGCTTGCGGCCCTGAAAGGGAAGCCCTGCGAGAACGCTGTCAACCTGCCCTTTGTGAAGCAGAGCCTACCCGAGGGGACGAGGGCTTTTCTATCACTGGCCCGAAAGCTGGGCTTTCTTGCTGCAAACCTGTCGCGGGACCCGGTGACCCGGATAAAGGTAACCCTGAGAGGTCCTCTCTTCTCGCCCGCTGACGAGCCGGTATGCTTCGAGATCCCCTACCACTTCTCTCCCTTCACCGTGGCCGGTCTCAAGGGTTTCCTCGAATACTCCCACGGCCCGGAGGTGAACTACATGTCTGCACCTCTGCTGGCCGAGGACAGGGGTATCCGGATCGAGGAGAGCCGGACCTGTTCAGGTACCTGGCGCAACCTGGTCGAACTCGAGCTGTTATCAGCAAGCTCAAGGGACGGTATCTCCGTGTCGGGAACAATAACCGAGGAGGGGAGACAGCGGGTGGTCAACATCGGCGGCTACTGGATAGAGTTCATTCCCGAGGGCACAGTGCTTCTATTCAGCAATCACGACCGACCCGGGGTGATCGGTAAGGTGGGGACCCTCCTGGGGAAGGTCGGCACGAACATAGCCAACTTTGCCCTGGGGCGCAGGAACGGAAGCGGTCTTGCTGTGGGAGCCCTGCAGATCGACGACGACGTCCCCGAACCGGTCGTGGAGGAGCTCAAGAAGGACGTGGACCTACTCTGGGCTGTAAAGGTCCACTTCACGGAGGACCTTTAAATGAAACGTATATTCCTGATAAGGCACGGCGAAACTGACTGGAACTGCCAGGGGCGTTTCCAGGGCAAGATGGACATACCCCTGAACCCACTTGGGAGAGAGCAGGCCCTTGCGGCGGCGAAAGCTCTTATGACAGCATCTATTGAGAGGGTGGTGTCGAGCCCCCTCTCCCGGGCTTCGGATACGGCAGAAGCAGCGGCCGTCCGCCTGGATCTGTCGGTGGAGATCCGGGAGGGACTTCGCGAGATAGATCACGGCCAATGGGAGGGTCACACCGCCGGGGAGATCGCGCACCTGTGGCCGGGACAACTGGACCTGTGGCACTCCTGCCCCGAAGAGGTGATCATGCCAAGGGGGGAGAGCCTTCATGACGTGTCCGATCGTGCCTGGAAGGATTTCGAGCAGGTTCTGGCCGGACCGGGAGACGGCGTGGCCGTTTTCTCTCACGACGCTGTCATCAAGGTTATCCTGTGTCGGGTCCTTGGGTGCCCCTTGAGCAGTTTCTGGCGGTTCAGGATAACCAACGGCAGCATAACCCTGATCGAGGGCGGGGGGAAAGGGCTGAGTGTATCAGTTGTGGGCGACGCCTGTCACCTGGGCAACGCCTGGGAGAGGAAGGAGCAGAAGGGGCTGTAAAACCGTGACGCGTAACTCGTAACTTGGAATTCCAAAGGCATCAAGGGTAAACGCTCAACGGTGAACAGGAAGACAAACCCCGGGGTAGGCCTCACTCCAGAGAGATGTCCCATCTCTCCTCGACAATGCCTGGTTTCCAGCTGTCGTTGGGGTGTTCTTCGGTGATCTGGAACCCGTATTCTTTGTACAAATGGCGGGCAGCATGAAGATCGCTGAAGGTCCAGAGGAAAACTTTTCTGTAGCCCTTATCGCGACAGTGGTCCATCGCCACGGTCATAAGCCGGCGTCCCAGCCCGACCCCCCGGTATTCGGGCTCTATCAGGAACCATCGCAACTGCGCCGTCTCACTGTCTATACCGGCAATTGCAATAGAACCGACGATCTGATCCCCGTCCTCTGCTATCCAGATCGTACCAGGCTGTTCCGAACGTGAGAACGCAAGGAACCCCTCCAGCAAGTAATCCTCGAACACCGGACCCAGCCCGTACTCTTCCTGGTACAGGACAGCGTGCCGGTAAATGATATACCCCAGATCTCCGATACGGTGGGTCCGGATAGAAATTTCCCTGTTATTCCCGTGTGAAAGGATACTTCTGATGGACCTCATGGAGTTGATCAGTCTCAGCCAGTCCTTTTCGGGCAGTTCCCCAAGTATACTGGCCACCTGCCGTGATGATTCGCTTGATACCTGCCTGAAGGTATCGCGCCCCTTGTCTGTCAGGGAGAGTATCTTTGCGCGGCCGTCCGAAGGCGACACAGAACCCTCAACCAGACCATTCTTCGTGAACCGTGACAGCATCCGGCTCAAATACCCCGGATCGATATCAAGTTTTCTTGTCAGGTCACGTGCCGTACACCGGCCTGCTGCGTCTATCTCGAGCAGTACGCGCACTTCTGCCAGCGAATAGGGGCTTTTCAGGATATTGCGGTTCACAAGCCCGATAAAGTTCGTATAAAAGCGGTTGAAATCCCTGATCTCTGCAACAAATTCCTCGCTATTTCTGTCCATCTCTTCAGACCCTCTCTCTCACTGATCTGCCCAGGGGATCTCTTCAGGACGGCGAAGGTTCTGGTGCTTGAAAACGGGGATGTCGTACTTCGCTCCCAAAGCTCTGAAGCGGTCCTTATAGACCCCTTTAAGGTTGTCGTGGAAGGCTATCGCTTCGATACCTCCTTGAATGCTGGCGACACAGGCTTCCAGTTTCTCCGGGCCGTCTTTCTCATCATAATGCCCGGTGATAAGCCACTGGTTGGCCAGGATGTGGGAAACACCGTAGGCGCAGTCACCCCATTCCTGGAAGACCGCCCCCGAGAAAGCGCGCTCGAAGTGGACTCCGCCGGCACAGAGCAGATTTCTGACCCTGCGGCCATCGCTTTCAAATATTGAGAAAAGCGATTCCGCCAGTACTCCGGCCGCGGCCTCGCTGGACCAGCAAGCCGGGCTGCGGCCGATCTCGACATCAAGCAGGGGGACAGGGAAACGGGTGATCATTTCGGCACTCCCTCCGCCATAGAGCATCCCCGACCAGTGGGTCGCCTCCGTCGTGACAAAATAATCTTCAAGACCGGCCTTCAGGCGGTTCTTCTCCATTGCCAGGAGCAGGTTCCTCAGGTAGCGGGGGTTTGCAGGGCCGAAGTTGCCGGAATCCACGTCCCCGGTGGTATGGGATGTGAGGATGTTGTCGGGAGCATTCTCACCGGCATGCCAGGTGATTATCCCGGCTACGTCGAAGTCGGCGAAATGGCTGTTCATTACCGGCAGGTAGCGGTCGTAGGCGTGGCTGACCACCCTTCCGGTCCGGACAAAGAAGAAGGAATTGCCCGACGAATCGGTGTATTTCCTGACAGGTTCTTCGTCGATGACCATGTCGGTCTCTTCCAGGGGATGTATTTGTTTCGAGGCCTGCAGGACCCTTCCCGCGACTGGATCGATCGTCTCTCCGCAGAAGAAGAAAACGGCCCTTTTGTTCCCCTCCATGACTCTTCCCTCCCCGCTAAGGGTTTCGACCTGGGAAGAATAGTAACAAAAACAGTTGACCTGGTCAAATAAAGAAATACTACAAGAAAGAGCAACGCCAAAAAATTAACCCTGAGATCGCTCGTCAAACAGTCCCCCGGTTCACCGGCAGGAAGGATCACTCTTCTGTCGATCGAGTCTTTAACAGTCCAGAGATCACTATAGACCGAAGTGTTTTTTGAAAAGCTCTTCGGCCTTCCTGGCACCTTCCGGGCTTACTGCAACAGATTTCGCTTTCCTTTTCGGGTCGCTGATGTACCCCTTTTCAAAAAGCCGATCCAACGTCCCCCAGTCGAAACTCTTCCAGGCCCTGGTCGCCCCGTCCCTATCCTCGTGAAAGACAAGCCAGAGCAGTGCCAATGTAGCTTCATCCACCTTGTCCTTGTCGAAATCCATACCTGGACCTCCCTACGCAAAAAGTGTTCTATCGGGGCATTTATATCATGAATCACACACTCGGAAATGACACTTCATCACTGTGTGCGATCTACCCACTTACTCCATTAGGGAACGGAAGGATCAGGCCAAATCTGTTCCAGCCCCATCTATCCTGGAAAAAATTGGCCCCATTACAGGTTTGCACTGAAGATCGATCCCTTCTCCAAGGATACCAGCAAAAGATAATCATCCCGGTTCCCTCAAGAGAAGAGCTTTCTTATACGTAAAACAAGAGAATTAACTTGACTTAGCAAACAAAAAAGGCTATTTGTCTATATATAAACAAGCAGGAGGGGGTTTTGTTTATGATTTTTCCTTTTCAGGCTTTTGAGATCGCATCTTTGGAAGAGCTTGCGGAGGGGGTGATGGAGGACCCTGAAACAAAGGCAAAAATATGTCTTAAATGCGGAAGGACCTTCGAGACAGGAGAGGTTTTCGAGGTGGATGGAAGATTTTGGGAGGCCGAAGCCGCGGCGCGGATTCACTCCGAGAGCGAACACGGACCCCAGTTCGGTTACCTGTTGGACCTGTTGAAGCAGTGGAGGGGTGTCTCGGATCCACAGGCCAGACTTCTCGAAGCCTTTTTCAAGGGTGATGACGACAAGAAGATCTCTTCGGAACTCGGGATAAGCCGCTCCACAGTCAGGAATCATCGCTTCAGGATGAAGGAAAGATCAAGGCAGGCCAAGGTCTTCCTGGCGATAATGAAGATCCTCGAAGAGCGCCAGAAGCCGGAGGCAAGGCTGGTGGATTTCCCTGCCAACGCAAGAATGTCTGACGAACGGTACGCCATCACCCGGGAGGAGTATGAAAAGATCCTCAGGAAGTACTTTCGGGACGACGGGACCCTGGTCCGATTCCCTCTTAAAGCCAGGGAGCGGGTGGCTCTCCTGAGAAAGATAGCGGGGCTTTTGAGGCCAGGTGAGAGGTACTCTGAAAGGGAACTGAACGGGATCCTTTCAGAGGTCACTGAAGATCACGTACTTGTCAGGAGATGCCTGGTGGATTACGGTTTCGTCAGTCGAATGCGTGACGGGAGCGCCTACTGGATCGAGCTCTGATCCGGGTTTAAAACCACCTGACGCAACTTCTCAAAACCCCAGGGGAAACAGAAGGGGGCAAAAAAGAGCTCAAAGGCAGACCCTCCTCTTTTTTGGCCCCCATTTATTTATGGTCTGAAAACTTAAAAGATCTGCGGAAGCACATATTTTTCAGGGATCTCCTCCGGGATCTTCATCTTAAGGGTCGTCTGTTCCCCGTTTCTCTCCACCACCACGTCAATGGTCTTCCCAAGGTTTTGGAGGATCACAGCCTTGAAGTCCTCCATGGACCCCTCGGAATCGAATCTTGACCCGGCCGCGGAAAGGATAGTATCACCAGATCTCAGGCCCAGCGCTTCCCCAAATGTTTCGCTGTATAACACGATCAGGCGGAAGGGTTTTTCAATGGTCGTCACGGCTCCTATCGCAAAGGAGGCCACCCGTTTCTCAATGCCGAGGTAGTACTTGATGTCCCTGTGCATCTTTTCGCCTAACACTGTCGATCGTTCGTAAAGTTCATGTATCGCCGGGAGCTCCGACAGTAGCACTTCCCCGGCTATATTCATGGCAGCCCTGGCCCGTTTGTTCAGATCCTGGGACTGGGCTCCCCAATCCTTTGCCCCTTGCCCTGTCACTACGGCCTGAATAAAGTAATTCACTGCGGCCACCTGGTTGTTCCCTACTTCCTTGAGGTTCATTATTATCTTTTTTCGCAGAGGGTCATTGGTATCTGCTCCGACCAGTTTTTTTATGGCCATCTCGAGCTTGGTCTGATAATGGTAAACATCCTCCGGTACTCCTTGCAGATAACCTTTCCCATTGGTCGTCTCTTGCCCCCACCTGTAAACACTGTCGTGGTCATAGAGAATGACAAAGAAATCGAGAATGGCCTGGTCTATCTCGTCCATTGGGCCTGGACCTGGATCTGCCTGGGGATCATCGACCATCTCAGGGATTTCACCGCCCCAGGACTTGAGAGGAGAAGATGCGTCGATGGCAGCAATGAAGACCGAGGGAACAAGAAGCCTTCCTTCAGTTGTCTCGATAACCATGCCTGTTACGTTCCCCTTCTGATCCAGGACAGGTGAGCCGCTGTTCCCGGAAGGACCCTCTCCGGAGAGGGCGTACCTTTCCACACCCGAGGCACCCTGGTGGATCTCGGAGACCGACAGCTGTACGAACCCGTAAGTTCCGTCTCTTACCGCGCCACAGTGTACCATCGTCCCAGGGCTGATGCTGGTCTGCACCAGTGTGAGGCCCTGCCTTCCGGAGGCAGGTACTTCGATCATCGCCAGGCCTCTTTTTTCGTCAACCGCAATAATGCCCGGAGAAAGGGACTCAGCCCCATCCTGGAAACGGAGCGTGACCCTGGAAGCGTTCTTGAGAAGGTGAGCCGCCGTCACAGCCCTTCCTTCTCCAGCCATTAGAAATGCCAGGCCTCTGCTTTCCTTTCCGTCTTTCGTTTCAGCGGTGAGGACGGCAATTGATTTCATCGCCCTGGAAAGGGCTGCGGCATCCACCTGGGCCTCCACCGGCTCAAACAGCGAAAAGACTATCCCTGACAGCACGAGGACAAAAAGCAAAACAGAACCTGGGCGCCTGTTAGTCATCGCTCCAACCACTCCAGTCTTCCCGGATCCTGAGACCGGACCGGGCAAAATACGCTACCGAGTAAATCTTACATCAACGGGGCGTGGAAGGTTCTTTGTTTGCCTATATTATATATTAGGCTAGAACGAGAAGAAGGGAGGGACCAGTCCGATGATCACTGCTTCTGAGAATTGGAGGGCGAGTTTCCCGGAAACCTCTTTCGGGATCATGGTGATCGAGGGCATCCTGAACTCGGGAGACAACCCCGGGTTCGAAGACCGGAAGGCCTTGCTTGAAGAAGAGCTCCGCATGCGACATCGTGGCAAGACCAGGAAGCAGATAGGGAAGGAACCGCCCTTCGAAGCCTACGAAAAGTTCTACCGAACATTCGGAAAAGGTTATCCGGTGCTTCACCAGGTCGAAACCGTGGCACTGAAAGGGGAACCTGTCCTCTGCCCCTCACCTCTTGTAACGGCAATGTTCATGGCAGAGTTGAAGAACGGCCTTCTAACAGCCGGCCACGATCTGGACAAAGTATCCATCCCCCTTTCCCTGGATATTTCGAAGGGGACAGAGGCATATCAGTCTATGGGGGGGAAGGAACGGAACCTCCTGAAGGGCGACATGTTCCTCTCCGACCAGAGGGGCATTCTTTCCAGCGTCATTTACGGACCCAATAACAGCAGTTCAATGACTGCAAAAACGACCCGTGCGCTATTTACCGTCTATGGAGTGCCGTCCGTCTCCTCGATGCAGTTGCGGGCTCACCTGGAAGAGATAGATGAATTCGTTCGCTTGTTCAGCCCCCAGGCGGTCCGCAGGGAACTTTTCATGCTTGATTGACCAGTGGATCGATTCTGGTTTCCTGGATCTGCCTCTGGGACCTGATCCTCTCTTGGTTCACTCCGGAAGATCCACTTCCATGCATCCGCCGTCAAGCCAGAAACTCCTGGTCTTTGCGCCGAGTCTCTCCCGGACCGCCTGGCCAATATAGGCCAACGCTTCCCGTAGCTCTGGGTCCCGTTCCGGCGCAAGGTTTTCCATAAACAGCATGGCACGCTTCGTCCGGGGGGTCAGCTTGGTCCTGTCGGCTTCGCGCCAGTTCCAGCATCGGCAGATAGCCCCAACGTCATCCAGATAAGCTATCTCTCCCTCGCGAGGGGGATCGTCCTCCTCCGCCCCAAGGGGGAGGAACGGTTCACCACCCTGAGCGGCGGTCAAGCGGATGTCGCCAACCACCGCATCAAGATCCTCCGCACCGCAAGGGAAGAGGAACTTCAGCGACGTCACGTTGTACAGGTCCACCAGGGAATTGACCGATGGCGGACAGCTCCCCTTCACGGCGCGTTTTGCAAGGGCTTCCACGGAAGAACGGTAACCCTTGGGGGCTCCAAAGGTCCGGAATGCCGCCCTCCAGGGGGCAAAGAAAGGGCTCTCCGCAAAAGGAACCTCTCCCAGCCTAAGGGCCGCTTCCCGGCAGGCCTGCTCGAGCATCTCTTTCCCGTCCCAGGTTATGCTATTGTCCAGTTCCTCAACGATCAGCCCGCAAACCCGGGCCAGAGGGAAAAGAACAAAGACCTTTTTGTCTATCACGAATTTTCGCAATATCGTTCATCCTCTCACAGATCCGGATACTTCGTATCTTACCAGTCGAAGTGCTTGAATTGGATACAAGTCCTATGAGTTATTTGATCTTGAGCTTTCCAGAATATGCCTCTTTATCTCCTCACGGATCCTCTCCTGCTCCACGATCATAAGAAGGTGCCCGCCCTTGTCGAAACTGACGAGCCTGGCCAAGGGGATATTAGCTTCGGCGTATTCGGCGTTGTGAAAGAGCTGAAGCATATCGTCCAAGGCGTGAAACACAAGAGTGGGGGACTGTATGGCTTTTATCCTCTCATTTGGCATATCCGCACTGTTGTCAAAGGCCGCACCAGCGGACCTCTGCGAAGAAGGGTTCATGTAATATATTACCTGGTCGACCAGCTCTCTCTGTTCGGGTGAAAGACCGGCAAAAACCTCCCCGCTTGCCCCCATCAGCCCGATGAACTGCTTCCTGAAAAACCTTGTCAGGCTCCAGTAGAGAAGATCGTGCCTGTAGATAGTGACCAGCAGATCCCCCTTTCTGTCCGCCTGGACCTGGCCACCCGTTGACGAAGATGCCACACCGCAGGAGATCAGGGTCAAGGAGGAGACACGTTCGGGGTACATGGCCGCGAAAAGCAGGGCCGAAGGACCTCCATGGGACAGAGCTACAACAGCGGCCTGACCGATACCAATATGATCCAGAAGAAATCCATAAGCCCTGGCCTGCTCTTCGAAGGTGGCACCTTCATGGAATGTGGATCCAAGGTATCCGAAACGGGAAGGTACAACCCAGTGGAAGTCATCCCCAAGGACAGAACGGACAATGATCTTGCCCTGGTCGTATCCGCCCCCGCTCCCATGGATGACCAGAACGTCAGGGCCATCTCCACCCTCGACGTACTCAATATCCCCGTAAGGAGAAGCGAGGATCCGGCTCTCACCCTTGATCCGTCCGTAGGCCCGATACATATCGATACAGAAGAGCCCTCCCAAAAGGGCCATGGCAAAAAGCAGGGCCCCTAGGATCCATTTAAACTGCCTTCTCCGAAGAAAACCTGGCATCCTGCTGATCACCTCCGCAGGGCAATCTGCGGGTAACATCGATATATGGAGGATTGTAGACCCAAACAAGCTGATACGGACCAAAGTGCCAGATCTTCATCAATAACAATGGCCAGGCCTGCTGGTACATAACACATAAAACGGGGATCGGACAGGAAACCTTTTCCTTCCCCCTTTTTTGCAGTGCTAGAATAAGGAAGAGCTCTTCCCCTTAAAATACGGGTATTCAATAACAGCAAACAGAAAGAATTCACCGGTCAGAGATCATTCCAGGAGATGATATACATGCATAAGTTTTCCCTGCTTGCGGCGTCAAGAGGCGATATCCCTGCTGATCTTGTCCTGAAAGGGGCACGAATAGCAAACGTCCTTTCAATGGATTACGAGGATGCCGACGTGGCGATCCACGAAGGGAGGATCGCCGGAATCGGTAAAGGTTACGATGGGAAAGAAAACCTTGATCTTTCGGGTATGATCCTCGCTCCGGGCTTTTTTGATGCCCACTGTCACATCGAGAGCACCATGCTCGTACCATCATCTTTCGCCGGGTTGGTGGCAGCGAGAGGAACTTCCGCCGTTGCCGCCGACCCTCACGAAATAGCAAACACCTCCGGCATGGCCGGGATCGAATACATGTTCCATGACAGTGAATATGCCCCTGTGGACATTTTCTACACTGCTCCTTCGTGTGTGCCGGCCTCGTCCTTCGAGACCCCCCTGGAGTATCTTGGCGCCGACGAGGTGGCCGAGATGTTCTCAAGGGGCTGGTGCCATTCTCTGGGGGAAGTAATGAACTTCCCGGCCGTAATTAGCGGGGAAAATGATATCTGGGACAAGATCCGGGTTTCCTCTGGGAGGATCAAGAACGGCCACGCTCCGGGACTTGCCGGCAGGGACCTGTGCGCCTATCTTGTCAGCGGCTGCGACTCGGACCACGAATGCGTCCTTGCCAGCGAAGCTCTCGAGAAACTCAGGAGGGGAATGTGGCTGATGATCCGTGAGGGGGCCACCGAAAAGAACCTGGAAGAGCTGGCAGCGATCGTCAGGGATGACGAAAAAAGGGCATGTCGCTGCATGCTTGTAAGCGACGACCTGACCGCGGCCTACATCCGCGACAGGGGACACATGGACGAGAAGGTCAGGCTGGCCATTGCCTTCGGAATATCCCCCATGGCAGCCCTGCGGATGGTAACCCTTTCTCCTGCGAACTATTTTGGATTTCGAGACCGTGGCGCCATCGCTCCGGGGTACATCGCCGACATCGTCGCCGTGGAAGACCTCGAATCGTGCAAAGTCAGGCGGGTATGGAAAGAGGGCAGCCTTGTATCCTCCGACGGAGTCTTGAACATTCCCTGCAAAAAGGCCGAGATCACAGATGCCGTGAGAGTTTCCAGTTCCAACCTGACTATTCCGAAACCTGGAGACCTGGCAGTCCCGGTCCAGGAAGGGGAAAAGATCAGGGTGATCGGAGTCGTTTCAGGCCAGGTAACGACAAAACACGGGATAATGGAACCAAGGATCATTTCCGGAAAAGCCACAGCAGACCCTTCACGGGACATCGCCCTTCTTGCCGTAATGGAAAAGAACAGGGGAACAGGAAGGATTTCCCTGGGCTTTGTTCAGGGACTCGGCCTTAAGGAGGGCGCTCTTGGCTCTTCCGTTGCCCATGATGCCCATAATTACGTTGTTGCGGGGATGGACGAGTTGTCCATAAGGACCGCCTTCGAAAAACTGGTCTCAGCAGGTGGGGGACTTGTAGCCGCAAGGGGTAACCAGGTGAAAGCATTTCTTTCTCTGCCAGTTGGGGGTCTAATGAGCCCGGATGACCCCGAAGAGATCATTGAAGGCCTGAAGGTTGTAGAGAAGGCTGCGGCCGACCTTGGATCTACCATCGAAAACCCCTTTATGACGATGAGCTTCCTGTGCCTTTCGGTAATTCCCGAACTCAAACTGACCGATTCGGGTTACGTCGATCTCTCCCGGGGAGGAGCCCAGGGGGTTACAGCCTGAAATCAGACCTTCTCTTTTGTACAAAACCTGGTTTCTCATAGTTCTTAAACCCTTTCTCTTCGCAAATGATCTCGATCTTATTACTGCAGAATTTTTCCCAGGCTTGGGAGCAACAATTTTATTCGGTGATCATATGCCCATATTTTGCTTAGATCGTCGCTTGAGAGCATGATAAGATGAACACCCTCTGTATTGACTCTTTTCCCGATCCAAAGTTCTCAAAAAGAGAAAGAGCGCTTCCTTTCTTAGGGGAAGCACTCCATTTACTGCTGCCATATTTCTTATAAAGATGCCGGATTCAGTATTACTCCTCAAGCGGGATGCAGATATCGGTTACCAGTTTTTCGGACGGAGTCTCCTCCGGAAAGTTGCGGTATATCTCGAAGGATGGAGCCGACGCCGGCTCGCAACCGCTCCCGGGGAGCCATTCCCCGTAAAACCAGCGGTAGCATGCCAGGAGTCCGTCGTGAGGCCCCGTATGCCTTAGGACGGCGTACTTGCCGCCCTTGATGGCCTGCTTTTCAAAACCTGCTCCCGGCTCGAAACCTTCATTAACGGTCATGCAGGCGTCGTAACGGATCTTTTCGGGCTCGGTGATGTCGGGGTCGTCATAGCTAATTCCTATAAAGAGCGTTTTAGACCCGATAGCCGAACGGTTGCGCGAATCTGAGCAAAGCTTCTCCCAGGCCGCCCCGCACCCCGCGTAGGGTCCAGTGTAGCGTACTGAAACGACCGTCATGGGTTGGAAACTTTCTATCCTGACTTCCATAGGTCTTCCTCCCTGTCTCTGGATGACTGCCCGGAGCCCTGGAGGACTCCCGATCCCCCTGTCGCATCGAGCCTCTTTCCGGTAGTCGGAAGGACTCTGTCCGAAGCGCTTCCGAAAAGCTCTCGTGAAGGACTCGTGTGTCTCGTACCCGGCGCTGAAGGCAATATCGGGAATGGATCGGGACGAATACATAAGCTCGAAGGCCGCCCGTTCCATCCTGAGCCGCAAAAGATGCTCCCCAAGGGTTTCGCCCACCATGGCGCTGAAGATCCGGTGGAAATGGAACATCGAGAAACCCGCCGCCCTGGCCAGATCATCCATGGATATTTCCTCGTCCAGGTGTTCCTGGATGAGGAACTGCACGTTCCTTATCGCCTGTTCGTACTCATCGCGCGTCCTCTTTCGCATCGGCCGACCTCCGCTTGATGGAACTGTACTCCATTTCAACATGGCGCGCTTGACGCATTTTGCTATATTTTCAATGCAAAAATGGGAGCTGCCTCCCCGTTCGGGAAACGCTCCCAAAAAACTTTCAGGTTGCAAATGCTCTCTCCGTCACGATTTACCAGGCCCCTCATTGAACCGCTTCCCTCGTTGGTGCACCTCGGGATTATGTCGGGACCAGGTCCTTCAGCTTGTCTGTGGGGTACTAGTCAGGAGTCACGAGCTGGGTTGAAGCCCTGCTTCCCGATTCTATTCCAATTGCGGACCTTTCCCTATGACCATCTTCCCTCTGTAGTACCTTGCCAGGGTTGGAGCTGCGTCCTCTTTCAGCCATTTTTCCACACCCATGTGTTTCATGCGGCAGAGGTTGTAAACCTTGAGGTTGTGCGGAAGCTTGTCGGCCCTGTCGGAAGCGGGGTTGAGCATCTGGCAGGGGAAATCGGCACACTCGTGGCAGAACTCCACCCCCTTTTCCCTGGAGCAGTCAAGGGTCGGACAGTCGGCGGGACAGATCGGTGCCCTCTGGTCGGAGCGGCACCCCTTGCAGGTGATCTTTTCGGGGGGCAGGCCCAGCATGGCCCCAATCCTTTCCTGCATCTCAGGCGTGACACGCTTTTCATGCATAGGGCAGATACTGCATGCTATACCGCAAGGCGCAACAGCTGAGAGGATCTCCTCCCTGTTCATCCTTAAACCTCCCTATGTGGATTTCTAAAGTGTCATCGATCCCGACTTTATACCTCAATTTTCGAAATAAAGGGGGGTTCCTGATCGGGAAACGTCCCCTTATTTGATATATCTTGCCTTCTATAACCTTGCTATGTTATCCATTTCCATTAACGACTTACTATTCACGAGGTTTCTGTCTACCTGTCGCCTGTTTTGTATGCATACGGTCAAAATCAAGGTCTGACCCCAAAGCCTTTGGTTTTCGCTCTTGCCCCTAAACCATATACTTGCTTTTCTCTGTGCCCTCTGTGGTGCAATATTG
>ENA-UOUL01000295-UOUL01000295.1-bioreactor-metagenome-genome-assembly--contig:-NODE-295-length-87064-cov-5.492683_pt1 | contig 87064 bp, 76 predicted proteins | sample MGYA00249838_ERZ747220 | MGnify/ENA primary metagenome ERZ747220 (study PRJEB28778, sample SAMN05720191) | bioreactor metagenome | isolation source: Anaerobic biogas reactor | place: USA:Washington... | reverse complement strand
AGACCGACGGCGCCCCCTTGCCGGAGGTGATCCAACTGCTGCAGGGCGACGATCACCTGGCCCACTACGCCCGGCTGATCGCGCTGGCGCAGGGGCAAGGTTACCGCCTCCGCGAGGTGGAGGCGCTGGGGGCCAACGGAGCGACCAACCGCGAGGGCGCCATCCTGATCAAGGCGGGCCTGAGCCCCAACCAGAAGGTCAAGACGCTGCTGCACGAGCTGGCCCATCAAGCCCTGGGCCACCCTCAGGAGGAGGACGGCGACCGGGCCGTGCAGGAGTTGGAGGCCGAGAGCGTGGCCTACATCCTGTCCGAGCAGTTGGGCCTGGATTCGTCGGGCTACAGCTTCGGCTACCTCGCCCATTGGTCGGAGGATCCCCAGGTGCTGGCCGACGTGCTGACCGCCAGCGGGACGCGGATCGCCAACTGCGCCAAAGCCCTCCTGGATCAGGTGGGCTTGGCCGAGCGGCCCGTCGCGCTCCTTGAGGAACGGGTTAACGTATGATACAATGCCACGGAAGGAGGCAAGATGCCTAGACCGATCATGTACGAGCAGAAGATGATCCGCAGCACGATCACGCTGCCGCTCGAGCTCGACGCCCTCCTATTGGAACTGGGGCAGGGCAACCGCAGCGCGGGGATCCGGGCGTTGTGGGAGGCGCGGCCGGCGGTCGGCCTGCTGGCCTCGTTGCGGCGCTGGCTGATCGAGCGGCGGGACCAGGGCCACCTGGATGCGCGCGGGGAGGATACCGAGGAGGCGGCGCAGTTCCACGAAGGGATCGCCTACGCCTACGACGACGTGCTGGACTGGCTGGATGCGCGGGCGGCCGACGAGCCCTCCCCCTAGAGCCGCCAGCGGTCCACCGGCGAGGCGGTGTGATGGGCGTTGGCGACGTCTTGCACGGCGATGGAGAGGTAGCGGTTGACCATGGTCAAGGTGCTGTGGCCGAGCATCCGTTGCAGGGTGAAGACGTCGCCGCCGTTGCGCAGCCATTGGATGGCGAACGTGTGGCGCATCCGGTGGGGATGGGACTTCTGGACCTTGGCCTTCCGCCCCAACGCGGCGAAGAGCAGCCGCACCGTGTTCACCGTCATGGGCTGCTTGTCGCGAGTCAGGAAGAGCCAGTCGGTGGGCAGGTCCATGCGATCCCCCAGGTACAGGAGCAGCGACTTCAAAGTGGGGGCGCTGAGCCAGACGTGCCGCGACTTGGTCTTGCGGCCGCTGCCGAACGGGGCGACGAACACCTCGCCCGTTTCCTGGTTGACGTCCTGGACGCGCAGCCGGCAGAGCTCCCCGGCCCGCAGCCCCGTATCCAGCAGCACCAGCAGGATGGCGTAGTCGCGGCGGTAGGTGAAGCGCTGCATTCGGAACGGCTTGCGGCGGCTGCTGTGGGCGTAGCGGGAGTGGGAGGTCGCGGCCAGTAACGCCCGCACGTCCTCCTCGCTGAACGGCAGCACCTCGGCGGAAGTGCGCCTCGGCTGTCGCCAGAGCCCGTCCGGGCGATGGGCGACGAGCTTGTTCTCCTCCGCCCAGGTGAAGAAGGCGCGGACGGAGCACCAGGCGTTGAGGATGCTGGAGGTGGAGAGGGGGGAGGGGTCCTTGGACATCCGAACGGGGCGGTAGCCGTCCCGCAGCCACTTTGCATAACGGAGGACGTCGGCGCCGTCCACGTGGGCGACCTCGGGATCCTCGAGCAGCTTGACCATGAGGCCGAGCTTGTGGCGATAGATGTTGACGGTGTTCTCGGACTTGCCGTCCGCTCGCATCCAGGCCAGGAACGCCTTGACTGCAACTGAAAACCGCATGGATAATCCCTCCTGCTATGTGATCTGAGGTGGCTAGACTTGCTACCTCAGATCGCATAGATCATCCAGGGACCACCCATGCGGTCTGTAGTGGGCGAGAGAGGGCTCGAACCTCCGACCTTGCGGATGTGAACCGCACGCTCTGACCAACTGAGCCACTCGCCCAACAGCCGGGATTATACCACAACCTGGCGGAAATGCAAAATCGCTAGAGCCCCTCGCCATAGGCGCGGATGGCCTGCTGAATGAAGGCCTCGTCCACTTGACCCAGCGTGGAAGGCGTCTCCAGGATGCGCTGAGGGATGCGCAGTTGGGAGAGGTCAAAGCCCTCCCGCTCCTTGAAGGCGTATTTCTGGCGGAGGATCTCCGCCCCCAGGCGGTTCAGCGCCTCGCCGTTGAGGTCAAAGCCCGCGCTGGCCAGGGCGCGGGTCACCACCTCGGGCGTATAGACGCCGCGGGCAAAGAAGCAGACCACCAGGCTGGAGAGCACCTGCCGCCAGCGCTCCTCCTCCAGCAGCGCCCGCCCCGTCTCCTCGGCGACCAGGGGTTTCCCGCTGCGCGCGGCCTTTTGGTCCAGGCTATAGCCCGCGCTGTCCAGGTGGCTATGGCGGGCGCCGGTAAGAAAGTTGATATGCCCAGCGGGGCCGGTGTGGTAGCCGGGCATCTCGTTGCCGCCGAAGGCCAGCGCGAACTCGCTCCCGCCATAGATGGACGCGGCATGGTCCACACCACGCGCCAGGGCCCGATAAAAATCGGTGGGCTGCGCGACGATCTTGAGCGCTGCCTCACGATAGGTGACGGCGTCGCCCCAGGCGAGCGCCAGCCCATCGGTCTCACGCTCGGAGATCAGGCCGCGCTCCAGCGCTTCGGTGGCCCAGGCCAGCACGACGCCCGCGCTCATGGCGTCCAGGCCCAGCACCTCCACCTCGTCCATTGACTGCAGCATGCCGCTCACATCCGAGATGCCCAGCATGGTCCCCAGGGCATAGATCGGCTCATAGTCATAGCCGAGCATCAGCGTCTTGTAGAAATAGGGTTGGGGCGGGTAGGGGATGCGCAGGGCGGCCAGGTGGACGCAGGCGACGGGACAGTGGGCGCACGCCACGCGGCGGCCCAAGTACTGCTCGGCGAGGCGCTCGCCCGAGATGCTCTCGGCGTGCTCGAAGCGGGCTTGTTGCAGGTTGCGCGTGGGCAGCCCGCCGATCTCGTTCAGGGGCAGCACGTTCATCGGCGTGCCCAGCTCGTGGTACTTTAGCATCAGCGGCGAGCGCGTGGCGGCGTCAAAGATGGCGTCGTAGGTCTCGCGGTAGGCGCGACGGTCGGCGACGGGGATGGCGCGCTGGCCGGAGACGACGATCCCCTTGAGCAGCTTGCTGCCAAAGACGGCGCCCAGCCCTAAACGTCCAAAGTGGCGGTAGGTCTCGGTGATGACGCAGGCATAGCTGACGCCTTGCTCCCCAGCGCGGCCGATGCGCATGATGGTGCGCAAGCCTGAGCCGCCCTCGCGCTGGCGGATCACCGAGCCCACGGTGTAGCTGCTGCGGACCCCCCACAGCGCCGAGGCGTCGCGGAAATGCACCATGCCGTCCTCTATGGCAAGGTATACGGGACTGGCGCTGCGGCCGCGGATGACGATGGCCCCATAGCCCGCCATGCGGATGGCGACGGCGCTGCGGCCGCCAGCATGGCTTTCGCCGAGGTTGCCGGTGTGCGGCGATTTGAACATGGCGACCGTCTTGGAGGCGATGGGAAAGAGGCCGACCAGCGGGCCCACGGCGAAAATGATGGGGTTATCCGGCCCCATCGGATCGGCGCCCTTTGGGCAGGTCTCCTCCAGCAGGCGAATGGCTGCGCCAGCCCCGCCTAGCCCCGCCTCGAAGAGCTCCGGGCGCTCCTGGATCTCGTAGCGACGCTTGTCCAGATCGATGGTCAGGACACGGCTGAGCGGATCATGGGGCAACATCGCGCACCTCCTCGAGCTCTTCCAGCTTGATCACGTCGTACGGGCAGTAGGGGGCGCAATAGCCGCAATAGATGCAGATCTGAGGCTTGTTCTGGCGCGGATCCCAAAAGGCGGCGCCAAAAGGACAGGCCGCGACGCAGTTGCCGCAGCCGATGCAGAGGGTCTGCTTGAGCCGGACGCCGCCGCCTTCCCGGGGCGCGAGCGCGTCGGTGGGGCAGACGCGGGCGCAGGGCGGGTCCGGGCAGGCGCGGCAGACGACGACCACAAAGCCGTTGCCGATGCCGCCAGCCGAGTGCACGCCGATGCATGAGCCTTCCAGCCCGCCGTGGCCCTGGCGGCGGGCGCAGGCGAACATGCAGGACTGGCAGCCGACGCAGCGGTCGGCATCGAGAACCGAGAGCCTTTTGGCCATGGGGTGTCTCCTCTGTGTGATGGGTGGGATGGCGCGGCCCCGCTTGGCCCGTCTGCCCGCCCTAGCTGGCCCTGCTGAAGCGTCGCCGCAACCACTTTTCCAGCTCGATGATCAGATAGCCCAATAGGCTTGCCACGATGATGCGCCACCAGGCGTTCCACGAGATGGGCGCGGAGGCGAAGAAGCGGTTCATGATCGGCAGGTATGTGAAGCCAAGCTGGAGCGCCAGCATGACGCCGATGCCAAGCAACGCCCAGGGATTGGTGAACAGCCCGATCTGGAACATGGAGGAACGGAGCGACCTGGCATTAAAGAGGTAGAACAGCTCGATCATCACGATGGCGTTCACGACCACAGTGCGAGCCACGGCGACCTCGACATCTTGGGCCAGCTCCCATTCAAAGAGGCCGAAAGCCCCGACCAGAATGATGGCAGAAACCAGCAGGACGCGGAGCAAGAGTTCGCCGGTCAGCAGTGGTGCGTCAGGCCTCCGCGGGGGGCGCGCCATGATCCCCGGCTCTTTGGGCTCCAAGGCGAGGGTAATCCCCAGCAGGCTGGCGGTCACCAGGTTGATCCAGAGGATCTGCACCGGCAGGATGGGCAGCGTCACCCCGGCAAAGATGGCGGCGATGAGCACCAACCCCTCGCCCAAGTTGGTTGGCAGCGTCCAGGTGATGAACTTGGTCAGGTTGTCAAAGACGCCGCGCCCTTCCTCCACGGCGGCCTCGATGGAGGCAAAGTTGTCGTCGGTGAGGACCACATCCGCGGCCTCTTTGGCCACGTCGGTGCCGGTGATGCCCATGGCCACGCCGATGTTCGCCTGCTTGAGGGCAGGCGCATCGTTAACGCCATCGCCGGTCATGGCGACGATCTCCCCGCGATTCTGGTGCGCCTCCACCAGCCGCAGCTTTTGCTCTGGCGAGACCCGAGCATAAACCGCGACATGCCCTGCGGACTCGACCAACTCGGTGTCGGAGCGCAGGGCGATATCTTTCCCGGTCAGCACCGATGGGGCGTCAGGGGATAGGGCTGGGTTGTTGTAGAGGCCGATCTGGTTGGCGATGGCGGACGCGGTGAGCGCGTGGTCACCGGTGATCATCTTGACCTGGATACCCGCGTTCTGGCAGGCGCGCACCGCGGCGATCGCCTCCGGTCGCGGCGGATCAATCATGCCCTGCAGGCCGATAAAGACGAGGCCCACCGAGATGTCGCGGTGGTCGATACGCGTGGCGCCCCGCGGCATCTCGCCGGAGGCGAAGGCCAACACCCGCAGCCCTCGCCTAGCCATGTCGTCGGACTGGGCCATGACCCGTGCCGGGTCCAGGGCGCTCCTGTTCCCCTTCCGGTCCAGCATGCCGCTGCAGCGCTCCAGGATGGCCTCCACGGCGCCCTTGACATAGATCACAGGCATGCGGTCCGGACCCGCGTCATGGAGCGTGGCCATGTATTGGTGCTGTGACTCGAACGGGATGCTATCTAGGCGCGGCCACTCCTTGCTCAGGCTCTCCGCATCGAGCCCTGCCTTTCGGGCGGCAACCAAGAGGGCTACCTCCGTCGGGTCTCCCTGCGCCACCCAGCGGCCTTCGGCCTGCGCCAGCGCGCTGTCATTGCAGAGGAGGCCTGCCAGGAGGACTTGGCGCAGAGCGGGAAGGTTGTTGGGGCTGGCCGGCTCGCTTCCGCTCAGGATCTGGCCCATCGGAGCGTAACCCGCCCCGGTGACCTGCAGGAGCTCGCCCCCCGCAGCGATGTCCTGCACGGTCATCTCGTTCTGGGTCAGGGTGCCGGTCTTGTCCGAGCAGATGACCGTGACGCTGCCCAGCGTCTCGACGGCTGGCAATTTGCGGACGATGGCGCGGCGCTGCGCCATGCGCGAGACGCCGATGGCCAAGGTGATGGTCACGACGGCCGGCAGGCTCTCGGGAATGAGGCCTACCGTGAGCGCCACCGCGGTCAGGAACATGTCCACGGCGCTATTCCCGCGCACGATGCCCACGACGAACGAGATGGCAGCCAGCACCAGGATCGCATAGAGCAGGACGCGGCTAAAGGATGCGATCTTGCGCGTGAGCGGGGTCTGCAGGTCGGCGGCGCTCGAGATGAGCGACGAGATGCGCCCCACTTCGGTCCCATCGCCGATGGCCGTCACGAGGCCCGTCCCTTGCCCATAGGTGACCAGGGTCGAGGCATAGGCCATGTTGCGCCGCTCGGCCAGGATCGTCTCGGGCGATAGCTCGAGTTCGGCAGCCTTTTGCACGGCGACCGACTCGCCGGTGAGCGCCGCTTCGGCGACCTGGAGGTCTCGGGATCGCACCAGACGCAGGTCAGCGGGGACCTTGTCCCCTGCTTTCAGATAGACCACATCGCCCGGCACCAGCTCCGCTGCGGCGATGCGTTGCTGCCTGCCGGCGCGCAGGACCGTGGCTTCGGAGCCCATGGCCTGCGCCAGCGCCTCGATCGCCTTCTCCGCTTTGGACTCTTGCACAAAGCCGATAATGGCGTTGACGATAACCACGGCCAGGATCGTCAGGGCGTCGATGGGATCCTTGATGTAGGCAGTGATGGCCGTTGCCGCCAAGAGGACATAGACCAGGGGGTTGTTGAATTGGAGCAGGAAGCGGACCAGGGGGCTCTTGCCCGGTTTGGCCGTCAGGATATTGGGGCCAAAGCGCTCCTGCCGGTGCCCGACCTCAAAGATATCCAGGCCGGTCTCCAGGTTGGTTTCCAGAAGCTGGATCGCATTCTCAGCGGTGAGGTGGTGCCAGTGCTTGCCCAACAATACCTGCATCCTGACAACTCCTGTTGCCTAGATTGTCCCCATGGCGGAGCCGGACGGTTATGTTCTCTTGGGTATTCTAGCGGGGATTCCCTTCCTTGTCAACAAGTTGGCCCGATAATCGGGTTGACGGCCGTCAGCAGACGGCTACAATCGGAGCAGCGGTTCGTCTTGCTACAAAGGAGCGCGCCATGGGCGAGTATCTGATCGGCATCGATTGCAGCACCCAATCCACCAAGGCGGTAGCTTGGGACCTGCAGGGCCGCGCCATCGCCGAGGGGAGAGCTCCGCTGCGGGTGAGCCACCCGGCCCCCGGTTGGGCGGAGCAGGACCCGGCCGAATGGTGGGAGTCCACGGCGGCGGCGCTGCGACAGGTCGCAGCCACCGTGGACGCGCGTCGCGTCCTGGCGGTGGGGCTCGCCTGGCAGCGTGAGACGTTCTTGGCGCTGGATGCGGACTGGCAGCCCCTGCGGCCGGCGATCCTTTGGCTGGATCAGCGGGCCACGCGGGAAGCGGCGGAGGCGCGGCAGGATTTCGGCGCGGAGCGTTTCCTGGAGATCACGGGAAAGCAACTAGACACCACGCCATCCTTTGTCAAACTGCTCTGGATGCGCGCACAAGAGCCGGAGCGATTCCGCCGGGTGGCTCATATCCTCGACGTGGGCGGCTATCTGGCCGGGCAGTTGACCGGGGAGGCGCGCAGTTGCACCGCCGGAGGCGACAGCCTCGGGCTGATGGGCACCGCGCGCGGCGCCTGGTCCGAGGATCTGATGGGCTACCTGGGCCTGCCAACAGCGGTCCTGCCCGCAGTGGTCCCTCCTGGCGCGCCACTGGGCCGCCTCAGCTCCGAGGCCGCCGAGGCGACCGGCCTCCGCGCGAGCACGCCGGTGGTGGCCGCCGGGGGCGACGGGCAGGTCTTTGCCGTGGGCGCCCATGCCCCTGGGCGCGACGCGTTCAGCCTGACGGTGGGCACCAGCCTGGTGCTGGGACTGCACTGGCCGAGCTATCGCGTCGGGCCGGCGTACCGCACCATGGCCGGGTGTTACCCCGACAGCTTTCTGCTGGAGGCGGTGCTGCGCGCCGGGGCCGACATCGTGCGCTGGTTCGTGCAGGATTTCGCGCGGGGGCAGAGCGAAGAGGCGATGGAGGCGGCGATCTCGAATGTCCCGGCGGGATGCCTCGGGCTGTTGACCGTGCCCTACTGGAAGGGGCGCATGGTCCCCACCAACGCGCCGTTGGCCCGCGGGGTCACGGTCGGGTGGTCCGATTATCATACGCAGGCCCACTTTTACCGGTCTATCCTGGAAGGGATGGCCTACGAGGTGCGGTTGTGCATCGAGAGCTATGAACGCGAGCTGGGTGTGGCGCCGAGCGAGATCCACATGGGCGGCGGCGGCGCGCTCAGCCCCACCTGGCGGCAGATCATGGCGGACGTGAGCGGCAAGGAGGTGGTGCTTTCGGCAGCCGAGAGCACCGCCCTGGGGGCGGCGATGCTGGCGGCGACGGCGATCGGCGCCTATGCGACGGCGGCTGAGGCTAGCGCAGCCATGTATCGCCCCACGCTGCGGATCGCCCCGCGCCCGCAGGTGGCGGCGCTGTACGACGGCCTCTATCGTGACTATTACGCGCAGCTTTATCCGCTGCTCGAGCCGATCCTCGTCGCGCTGGGGCGGCAGGCCCTGGAAAACAACACGCCAGGGCGCTGAGGGCGCCGCTGGCGTGTGCCGTTGACGAGGCAGGACGCGGGCGGCGGCTACTCCGCCTGGGCGAACTGCTGCCGGTAGAGCGCGGCGTAGCGCCCGCCCAGGGCGAGCAGCTCCTCGTGGGTGCCGCGCTCCTGGATCTTGCCCTGGTCGATGAAGCAGATCTGGTCGGCCTCGCGGATGGTGGAGAGGCGATGCGCCACCACCAGGGAGGTGCGCCCCTTGAGCAGGTTCCGCAGGGCGTCCTGGATCAGAACCTCGGTGCGGGTGTCCACGCTGGAGGTGGCCTCGTCCAGGATGAGGATCCGCGGCTGCGAGAGGATGGCGCGCGCGAAGCAGATCAGTTGGCGTTGCCCCTGGGACAGGTTGGAGCTGCCCTCCATCACTGGCGTGTCGTACCCCGCGGGGAGCTTGGAGATGAACTCGTCGGCGTTGGCCAACCGGGCCGCCTCGCGAACCTCCTCTTCGCTGGCGTCTGGCCGGCTGAAGCGGATGTTTTCGGCGATGGTGGCCTGCAAGAGGAACGGCTCCTGCGGCACCATCCCCATCTGCGCCCGCAGCGACCGCACCTGCACGTCGCGCAGGTCGTGCCCGTCCACCTTGATGCAGCCCTCCGTCACGTCGTAGAAGCGGCAGCAGAGGCTGGTGATGGTGGTCTTGCCCGCCCCGGTGGGCCCGACCAAGGCGATGGTCTGCCCCGGCGTCACATCGAGGCTGACGTCATCCAACACGGGGACGCCGGGCTCGTACTCGAACCGCACGTTGCAGAGCTCGATGTGTCCCTCGATGGTGGGCATGGGGATGGCGTCCGGCGCATCCTGGACGCTTGGCGGCGTGTCCAGCAGGTCGAACACCCGCTCGCCGCCGGCCATGGCAGCCTGGAACGTGGTGTAGATCTGGCTGAGGTCCTGGATCGGCTGGAAGAAACGCGTCACATAGGTCACAAAGGCCACCACCACGCCCAGGGTTAGCTCATCCGCCGCCGCCCACCTTCCGCCGAACCACAGGACGATGGTGGTCGCCAGCACGTTCAGCACGTCGGCGGTGGGCATAAAGATGAACGAGAGCATCATGGCGCGGATGTTGACCTCGCGGTTGGTGCGGTTCAGCGTCTCGAAGTGCTTGTGGGTGCTATCTTCCTGGACAAAAGCCTGCACCACGCGCATGTTGGAGAGGTTCTCCGCCAGGTCGCCGGTCAGCTCGCCCACGGCCACGCGGGTCTGCCGGTAGGCGCCCTTGGCCTTGCGGGAGAAGAGATAGGTGGCCAGGACCATGAGCGGCAGCACGGCAAAGGTGAGCAGCGCCAGCCGCCAACTGATGGTGAGCATCACCACCACGGTGCCCACCAGGAAGAGGACGTCGCTGATCATGTTGATAAAGCCGCTGGAGATCAGCTCGTTCAACACGCCCACGTCGCTCAGGACGCGGGAGATCAGCGTGCCCGTCTCGATCTTGCTGTAAAAGCTCAGCGAGAGGCGTTGATAGTGCTCGAAGAGCTGGACGCGCATCTTGTTGAGGATGCGCTGGCCCACCCAGGAGAGGAGGTAGCTCTCCTTCCAGTTCGAGTAGAACTCGACCACATAGACCGCGGCGGCGATCAGAGAGATGAGAAGCAGGCCGTGCAAGTCGCTGTTCGCGATGTACACGTCGATGATCTGCTTGGTCAGGTATGGCGTGACCAGCTTGGTGGCCGTCGAGGCAAGCATGAACAAGGCGGCCAGGCCCATGCGATGCCAGTGCGGCTGCAAGTAGCCGACCAGCCGCTTGGCAACCTTGGGGTCGAAGAACGCCCCGTCGGTGTCCTGATAATGGTGGAGCATGCCCCGCCCACCGCCGCCTCCGCCGAAACCGTGCATCATGCTTGTCCTCCCGCCGGCACCGCGATGCCGTCCGCGCCTGCGCGGCGCTCGATCTGCGAGTAAAAGATGTCTGCGTAGAGCCCGCTCTCGCGCAACAGCTCCTCATGCTGGCCCTGAGCGACGATGCGCCCCCGGTCCAGGAGCAAGATCAGGTCGGCATTGCGCACGCTGGAGAGGCGCTGGGCGATGACAAAGCTGGTGCGCCCCGCCATCAGCCGGTCGAGGGCCTGCTGGATGAGCCGTTCGGTCTCGGCGTCCACGCTGGAGGTCGAGTCGTCCAGGATGAGGATGCGGGGATCCATGAGCAGCGCGCGGGCGATGGCGATGCGCTGCCGCTGCCCGCCCGAGAGGGTGACGCCCCGCTCGCCCACCAGCGTATTGTAGCCATCGGGGAAGGACATGATAAAGTCATGGGCGGCTGCGGACTGGGCCGCGTGGACCACCTCTTCCTCGGTCGTCCCGGGCCGCCCAAAGCTGATGTTCTCGCGGATGCTGGCGGCAAAGAGGGAGGTCTCTTGCAGCACGATGCCGATCTGCCTGCGCAGCGATTGCAGGGTAACGTCGCGGATGTCGATGCCATCCACCAGGATGCGTCCCTCGGTGACGTCGTAGAAGCGGGGGATCAGGTTGATGATCGTGCTCTTGCCGGAACCAGTGGCGCCCAGCAGGGCAATCACCTGACCCGGCTTGGCCTCCAAGGAGATGTCGCTGAGAACAGGGGCGGAGGAGCCAAAGTAGCGGAAAGAGACGTGGTCAAAGGTCACGTGGCCCTGCACGGGAGGCAAGGGCTTGGCCTCGGCGGATTCCTTCACCTCGGATTCGGCGTCCAGAATCTCAAAGACCCGCTCGCCGGACGCCTCGGCCTGAGACAGGCTGGCGGTGAGGAAGCCCATCCGCCGCATGGGGCCGATCAATTGCAGCAAGTAGCTGTTAAAGGCCACCAACTCGCCCAGGGTGATGCTCCCGCGGATCACCAGCGAGCCGCCGTACCAGAGAACGAGGACGGCTCCCAGGTTGGCAATCAGGCTCATGAACGGCGAGAAAAAGGTGCGCTCCTGGGCCGCCCGGACGTTGAGGTTGAACACCTCTTCATTGACCGTCGCGAACCGGACCACCTCCGCCGGCTCCTGGGCAAATCCCTTGACGATGCGCAGCCCCACCAGGTTATCCTGCAGCTTGGTGGCCACCTCGCCCATCTTGTTCTGCGATTCCCGGAAGAGCGGCCGCACTCGCTTGCTGAACAGGGTGGCCAGGTAGAAGGTCAGGGGAGCCAGGGCGAGCGCGATCAATGCCAGCTCGGCGTTCATGCGGAGCAGCACGATCGCGGTGGTGAGGAACAAGAGCCCGGCATCCACGAGACCCAGCAGCCCCCGGCCGGTCAGGAAACGGAGGCGATCCACGTCGCTGGTGGCCCGCGACAGCAGTTGCCCCGTCTGGGAGCGGTCGTGGTAGCTGAAGGAGAGCCCTTGCAGCTTGCGGTAGAGCGCATTGCGGAAATCGTAGGCGACGTGCTGCGAGACCCATTCGGTCAGGTAGCCCTGCAGAAAGTGAAACACTCCCTGCAGGATGCTGAGGCCGATCAGCGCCAGGCTGAGGATGCCAAGCCAGCCAAAGTTGGCGGCTTCGATGCCCTCGTCTACCATTCTCCGGATGATCTGCGGGGTCAGGACGCGCAGGGCGTTGATCACCAGGACCGTCACGTAGGCGAGCACCTCGCGCGTCACGTAGGGCTTCATCCAGGTCACGATGCGCCAGATGGTTTTCACGATTGTCTCTCCTCAGGCCAGGGTGGCAGCAGGGCGAGCCGCGGCCGATCCGGGTCGGGCTCGCTAGAAGGCGACCGAATCCACGCCGAGCAGCTCGGCGAGCCGTTCCAGGGCCGCGGCGATAGCAGCGCGCTCGTCAGCGGGAAGGGACTTGAGCCCCTCGCGCATCAGGCCAAAGCCCGCCACAGGGGCGCGCGCGATGAGCTCCTCTGCTTCGGGGGTGACGTAGGCGCGAACCACGCGGTTATCGGCGTCGCAGCGCTGGCGACGGACGAGGCCGCGTTGCTCCAGCTCGGAGACCAGCTCGGAGGTGGAGCTGTCGCTAATGTGCAAGTAGTCACCCAGCTCGCCGATCTTGGCGCCGTCGCTCGCCTTCAGGAAGCGCAACGCCGAGAGCTTCCGGCCCGAAATGCCCAGATCGTGGGCAATGGTGCGGGAGTAGTGGTTCAGGTAGCGATAGATGTCGAGGAACCGCCCGACGATGGCCGTTGGCTCCGTGACGCTCACGGTCGAGCCGCTGGCCGGGGGGCCGCCATCGGCGCCTGGTCTCTCCTTCACGGCGTTCTCTGCCACAGCTTCCTCCCTCCGTCCCCTCACGGCAGACGGTTCGCTGACGAACATTTCGGAATCGCATTATATTCGGGGCGGGAGAGGTGTCAAATCGCGGCAGCGAAGGGCACGAAAAACGCCGCCAGCAGCCCGCAGTGGCGGGGCGCTGGCGGCGCGAGCGGTCCGGCTAATAGATGACTTTGTTCAGCGGGTACTCTACGATGCCGGAGGCCCCGGCCTTCTTGAGCTTGGGGATGAGGTCGCGGACGATGTGCACGTCGGTGATGACCTCGATGGCCACCCATTCCGGGTCGGATTGGGCCGAGATGGTCGGGGTGTGCAGCGAGGGAAGCTGCTTGGAGACGTCGGCCAGCTTGTCCTTGGGCACGTTCATCTTGAGGCCGACCTTGGCCTCGGCCTCCAGCGCGCCCTTGAGGAGGATGGCCAGCGTCTGGATCTTGTCGCGCTTCCAATCGTCGGCCCAGGCCTGCCGGTTGGCGATCAACTTGGTGGTGGACTCGGTCACCGTGTCCACGATGCGGAGGCGGTTGGCCCGCAGCGACGAGCCGGTCTCGGTGCCCTCCACGATGGCGTCCACGAGGAGCGGGGCCTTGATCTCGGTGGCGCCCCACGAGTATTCCACCTCGGCCTGCACGCCGTGTTGCGCCAGGTAGCGCCTGGTCGCCTGGACCAACTCGGTGGCGATCCGCTTGCCTTGCAGATCCTTGACGCTGTGGATATCCGAATCCTGTGGCACGGCCACCACCCAGCGGTAAGGCTGCGAGGTCTGCTTGCTATAGACCAGGTCTTCCACCTCAACCACGTCCGCGTCATTCTCCATGATCCAGTCCTGCCCCGTGAGGCCGACATCCATGATGCCGCGCTCGACATAACGCGCCATCTCTTGCGCGCGGAACATGAGACACTCGATCTCGGGGTCATCGATCACCGGAACGTAGGAACGGTCTCGCACGATGATCTTGTACCCCGCCTTTTCGAAAAGCCGCACGGTGGAATCTTGGAGGCTGCCTTTCGGCACGCCCAGCTTGAGCGTTGGCATCTGCGCTATCCCTCTCTATCTGATGTGACTGGCCAAGCAGCGAACTCGAGCTGGTTGCCAGCGATCCTGCGATAATAGCAACTGGAGCGGGCCCTGCCGGACGCGGGATCCTTGGTGTGACAGGCGCCCTGGCCCAATGGCCGCACGAGGTAGAGGAGCGAGTTCTGCTCGCAGTTGACACGAACCTCGACGATCCGCAGCGAGTCGCCGGAGGTGGCGCCCTTGATCCAGAGCTCGTTCCGAGAGGTGCTCCAGAAAGTAGCGGTGCCGGTCTGCAACGAGTGTTGCAGGGCGGCCTCGTTGGCATAGGCGAGGATCAACACCTCGTGCGTGTCAGCGTCCTGCACCACCACCGGGACCACCGGGACGCCAAGCTGGCCCACTTGGACGAGTTTGGTGAAATCCAGTTCCAGCTCATTCCCCTCTTCCAGCGCTTTGCTCATGGCTCCTCCACCTGCGTGTCCTGGTTCGTCTCTGAGCTACCTGCGCCCCATTTACCCTGGCCGCCCAGTCGGTCTAGTTTACTTGTTTTTTTGCTGATGTCAATCCAAGTTGACAGGCCGGCTCTTGGGATGTATAGTGCAAGTCCGCTGACGCCCATGAGGCGCAGTCCCTGGCGGACCACTGATCCACTGTATGCACGGAGCCTCTATGCACTGGTACTATGCTGCTTACCTGGCTGGCCTGCTGCTCACCACGCTCGTATCATTGGTCATGGCCGGCTACGTCTGGCAGCGGCGGGCCACCCCTGGCGCGAGGGCGTTCGCTTTGGCAGTGGCCGCCGTGGGCCTTTGGGCCGGCGCGACGATCTTGAGCATGACCAGCGGGGCCGAGCCCGCCGCGCTGTTCTGGTCGGATGTCTGGTACGTAGGGTTGGTCGCGGTGCCGGTCGGGTGGGTCGGCTTTGCGTTGCACTATGCAGGTCTGAGCCGCCGGCTGGCCAAAGGGCGAGCTCTCCTTCTCTGCCTGGTCCCTCTCGTGACCCTCGCGGCCAAGTGGACGAACGAGGCCCACGGATTGGTGTGGCGGAGCTGGCAGGTCCTCCACGCCGATGGGCTGATCCTGCTGAATGTCCCTCGGTTCGGGGCGGTCTTTTTCCTCCACTTGGCATACTCGTACACTCTGGTGATCGCAGGGGTGGTGACGCTGGCCTACGCGACCCTCCATGCCCCGCGCGTGCAGCGGAGGCAGGGCTGGCTTCTGGCAGTGGGGGCCGCACTTCCCCTCGCCGTCAACCTGCTCGGCATCTTTTATGTGACTCCGCATCCGGAGCTCGACCTTACCCCCCTCAGCTTTGGCTTCTCATCCATCGTGATCGGGCTGGCCCTGTTCCGCTATCGGCTTTTGGACCTGACGCCGATCGCCTGCGAGGCGCTGGTGCAAGGCATGGCCGACGGCGTGGTGGTACTGGACAAGGAGTGGGGCATCCTGGACGCGAATCCGGCCGCCCAGGAGCTGCTGGGGCCAGCCAGGCTGCTGGAGGGCAAGAGTCTGGCGCAACTTGGCTCTCCCTGGCCCGACGTCCTGGCTGGCTGGCAAGGGGCCTTGGAGGGGCAGCGCGAGGTCTGGCTTGGCGATCCTGTCCGGCGCGCCTATGAATTGCGGATGTCGGCGCTGCTGGGGCCTCGGGGCTTTATCTCGGGCCGGATGATCATCTTGAGAGATATCACGCAGCGCCGGCAGGCGGAGGACCTCAATCGTATCCAGCGTTCGGTGGCCGAGGCGCTGGCGTCGGTGCAGTCGCTGGATGGCGCCTTGGAGCTCTGCCTGGATGCGGCGCTGGAGGTCGGGGCGGATGTCGGCGCGCTCTATGTGGCCGATCGCCTGAGCGGTGAGCTGCGCCTTGCGGCGCACCGTGGCCTCTCGGAGCGCCTGGCGAACCAGATAAGTGGCCAGCCGATTGGCGCGGCGCGCGCCAGCCAAGTTCGGGATGGGCGCGCCATCTATGGCGACGCCGCCGATTTGGACGGCCCGATGCTGGAGGAAGGGCTGCGCGGGCTGGGGATCATCCCGATGACCCATGAAGAGAGGGCGGTCGCCTGCCTGGTGGTTGGCTCGCGGATTTTGGACTCGTTCACGCCGTCGGTTCGGACGGCCTGGGAGACGACGGCAGCTCTATTCGCCAGCACCATCGCCCGACTGCAGAGCGAGCAAGCTTTGCGCCGCGAGCATGATCTGGTCAACGCCATTTTCGACTCTTCCCCTGATGCCGTCGTGGTCGCGACGGCGGAGGGAACGATCACCAACTGCAACCGCTCCGCCTGGCAGCGCCAGGGCTACGCCAGCCAGCAGGAGATGCTTGGAACCTCCATCGATGGGCTTGTCGCGGTGGAGGACAGGGAGCGCGCCCGGCGCGAGATGGGCGCGGTGGCGCGGGACGGGGGCGTGCTGCGGACCGAGTACATGCTGATGCCAGGCGATGGTCGGCCGTACGCGGCGGCGGTGGCTTTGGGCGTGTTGCGCGACGCCAACGCCGCGCCGCTGGGCGTCGTGTTCGTCATGCACGATATCAGCGAGCGCCGGCGGGCGCTGGAGGAGTTGCAGGTGCGGGAGCGCTACCTGCTGGCTCTCATGCGGATACAGCAGCACCTCTTGGGCGTCGCGCAAGGCGGCGAGATGTACGATCCGGTGCTTGCCGAACTGGGCGAAGTAGCGCAGGCGGACCGCGTGCGGGCTTTCGAGATGGCTGCGCTCTCGGATGAGGCGATGGCTGCGCAGGTGGCCGAGTGGCGCGACAGAGATGCGCCGCCCCAACTCGAGGCCGCGGCGCCGCCGATCTCCTCAGCGGCTACGCTGCCACGCTGGAGGGCGCTGCTGGGCCTCGGCGAGCCGATCTGGGGCGCCGTCGCCGATCTCCCGGAGGACGAGGGTCGCGTTCTGTCGCGCCACGGCATCCGGGCCGTCCTGGCGCTGCCGCTGAGGGTTCAGGAGCGTCTGTTTGGGTTGGTCATGCTGGAGCGATGTCGGGATGGACGGGTGTGGTCCGAGGCGGAGGTGCGGCTTCTCCGGATTGCGGCCTCGTCGCTCTCTGCGGCGCTGGAGAAGCGGCTGGCGGAGCGCGAGCTGGCTCGGGCGCGGGACGCCGCGGAGGCGGCCTCTCGCGCCAAGAGCGAGTTCTTGGCCAACATGTCGCACGAGATACGCACGCCGCTGAACGCGATCATCGGCATGGGCGGCCTGATGCTGGATTCGCCGCTCAGCCCTGAGCAGCGGGGCTACGCCGAGACGATCCGCCTCTCCGGGGACGCGCTGCTATCGCTGATCAACGATATCCTGGATTTCTCCAAGATCGAGGCGGGGCGCTTGGCCCTGGAGGAGCAGGATTTTGACCTGCGCACCTGCGTGGAAGAGTCGCTGGAGTTGGTCAGCGCGCTGGCGGCACAGAAGAAGCTCAAGCTGTCGTTCGCGCTGTCTCCTGGGGCGCCTCGCCGGCTACTGGGCGATCCCTCTCGCCTCCGCCAGGTGTTGGTGAACCTCCTGGGCAATGCAGTCAAGTTCACCGAGCGGGGCGAAGTGGCGGTCTCGGTGGCTTCCGAGGGCCATGACGGGATTCGCCATACGTTGCATTTCGCGGTGCGGGATACCGGGGTCGGCATCGCGTTCGAGGACACGGAACGGATATTCGACGCCTTCACCCAAGCAGATGGCTCCATCACCCGCCGCTACGGAGGCACGGGTCTGGGGCTAACCATCTCGCGCCGGCTGGCAGAGCTGATGGGGGGGCGCATCTGGGTTGAGAGCGAGCTGGGCCGCGGCTCGACCTTCCACTTTACGATCCAGGCAGTCGCCCTGGCGGATATACCTGGCGCCGGGGCGGCCCCGCGGGAAGGTGTGCGCCCGCCCGAGCCGGAAGCGGCAGAGCCAGCGGCGCAACCTTTGCGCGTGTTGGTGGCCGAGGACAACCTGATCAACCAGAAAGTGGTGCTCAAGATCCTGGAACGGCTGGGCTACCGCGCCGATGTGGCCGCCAACGGCCTGGAGGTGTTGCAGGCATTGCGCCGGCAGTCGTACGATGTGGTCCTGATGGACGTGCAGATGCCCGAGATGGATGGCCTGGAGGCAGCGCGCAGCGTTGCGGCCGGGTGGCCAGCCGAGAAGCGCCCTTATATGGTGGCCATGACGGCCTATGCCATGCAGGGAGACCGAGAGGTCTGCCTGGCGGCGGGCATGGACGGCTATATCAGCAAGCCAGTCCGGGTGGAAGAGCTTCGTGAGGCCTTGGCGCGAGCCCGCCGGCGCGCGGACCCACAGATGGGAGGTTAGCCGCCCAACTCGAGTCCTCTGCTCGCCGTATGACCGATATCATATCGGGATATCCCTCCATCTGTATAATCACTCATGAAGGTTGGAAGCAAACGATTAGCGGGATGATCACCAAAGCAGCTGGCATCCCGGAAGGGGGATACAGCATGAACGCTATCAAACGCATTGGACGACTGTTTCGCGGCAAGCGAGAGCGGTATGACTATAAAGAGGTTGAGCGGATATCGGCAGGCCGAGACAAGCTGTGCCACCTCCTGAACGAGCAGTGCGGACTTGATCGGCACACCACGAGCCTCAAGGTGGATCCTATCGTCGGTCAAATGTACTATAACCCTGGACCCCCAGTGTTCAAGAGACTATGACGCAGCCAAGCTTGCGCTGCGACCCAAAATGTGATACGATGAAATAGGCAAGCAGGCTGATCTGGATTCGCCAATAGAGGAGAAGTCAAGATGGCTATCACTGCAGAAAAGATCGAGAAGGTTCTGACGGAAAAATGGGACGACGTGAAGGCGGCCATTCGGGCGCGATGGGGAGACAAGGTCTCTGACAAGGATCTGGATGGGATCGCCCATCAGCACGACGAGATCTGCCACCTCATCGGAGGCAAGTGCGGCTTCAGCCAGCGTAAAGCTCGCGAAGAAGTCAACAAAGTCCTCGACGGCATCATCGTCAGCCGAGGCGGCTAATCACCGGAACCGAACAACATAACTCCAAAGGCCCCCTGTGATGAACTCACAGGGGGCCTTTTTCGATTGGGGCGACTAGCGCGATCTGCTGGCGAGCTTGCGCACCAGCGCCAGGTAGATGACCAGCGCGAGCAAAAGGTCCACCAAGATAACCCACATGGCCGACTGCGGCCCCACCCGCTCAAAGAGCTGGCCGATGATCAGCGGCAAGGTCATGCTGCCGCCGCTGGCCCCGACAAAGAACCAACCCGTGGTGGCTCCCGTGACGTGCATGTTGCGCTCGGCCACGGTCAGCACGACGGCGAAAACGGAAGCCATGGAGAGCCCCATGCCGAGGGTGCCGATCCAGATGGCGGGCAAGGAGCCCGGCCAGAGCAGGATCACGGCCACGCTGAGCAGGCAGCCGATGGCGTCCATCAGCAGCATGGTCCGGGCGCTGAGGCGCAGCGAGAGCGGGATGGAGAGCAAGCGCCCCAGCGTGAGCGCCCCCCAGAAAGCGGATGTCAGGTATGCGGCGCTGGCCGTTCCGGCCAGGCCGATGGCCTGGGCATAGGTATAGATCCAACCGCCATAGCTGGCCTCGGTGCCGACAAAGGCGAAAAGGAGCAGCGCGATGAGCGCGACGAGCGCCCAGTCGGAGCCCTGGCTGCTGCTTTCGGCATCGCCATCGGCCACGGGCGCCGGGCTGGGCATCCTGGCGATGGCGAGGCTGACGGGGACGAGCACCAGGGCGACGATCCAGTAGGCCCAGTGGATGTCGCCGGTGGCGGTGATGACGCGACCGACGATGAGCGGCGAGACGAACGCCCCCACGCCGAAGAAAAAGTGCAGGGCCTGCATATAGGGCCCGACATTCGCCTTGTGCACCCAGATCAGCAGGGTATTGCCGCCGGCGTCAATGGACCCTTCGGCCAGGCCGATGGCGAACCAACCCGCCAACAGCAGCGGGATCACGGGGATCAGCGGCGTCACGGCCACCAGGGCGGCGGTGACCAGCAGCGCGGCTGCCATGAGCAGGTGGCCGGGGAGCCGGTCATAGAGCCGCCCACCGCGGGAGGCGCCCAACAGATAGCCGAAGGAGCGAGCGGAAAAGACAAAGCTGATGCCGCTCAGGGCGCTGCGGGTGTGCTCGGCGAGGCCGGGCAGCGTCGGACCCAGCGCGGCCGAGACCAATCCCAGAGAGACGAAGGCAGCATAGTAGCCCACGGTCTTGGCGAGCTTGCCGTTGCTCGCCCGTGGGGATGTGAGCGCCATAACCCTCCTCGAACCGCTAGTCTTGGACGAACAGCGCGTTGGTCCAGGCGCGCTTGCCGTAGACGTCCTCGATCTCCAGGTAGGCGTAGGACCAGCTCTCCGGGACGTCGAAAGTGGCTGTGGTAAAGGTGGTCCCGCCAAAGTCGCCGATGCGCGCGCCGAGGTGCCGGGGCCCAACCAGTCGAGCGAATTGGACCGGGGAGGTCTGGATCGTCACGCGGCGACCCTCGGCGCGGATGTCGTGGAACTCGGGGCCGAGGGTGGAGTAAAAGTTGCCCGCGCGAACGGCGCTCACAACCGCCTCGGGGGTGCAGGCTGGCGCATTGACCATGATCCAGCCGCCGTTCCATCCCGGATGCTCCGGGCGGATGTGGGCGTCGTCCACGGCCAGGCCCAGCGTCGCGGGGTTGCGCTCCAGCATGGCGTGCCAGTAGACCTCGCCGCTGCTCTTGCCGTTCAGCCAGCGGCAGACGTGGTTATAGACCTCGACGCCCGCAAAGCCGTACCGCAGGGCATCCTCCAGCGTGTTGCCGATCCAGTCCGGGTGCGCCAGGATAATCAGCCCGTCCTGGGCGCGCGCCGCCTCCAGGGCAGCCACCAGACCTATCTCCCGATCGAGTCCTTGGAAGCGACCCAGGCAGACGATGTGATAGGGGTTGCCGCCGCGGTCGTCGCCGTGCAGCTCGATGCCGTCCAGCCAAAGCAGCGGGTACGGGTCTGCTTCGGCGGCGACGTCGGAGGCGACCCAGTGGTCGGCGTGGAATAGAAAATGGTACCCTTGCTCGGCGTACATCCGAGCCACCTCGGCGGAGGTGTGCCCGCCATCGGAGGCGGTGGTGTGGATGTGGGTGTTGCCCTTGTACCAGGCGTGGGAGGTATCGTAGCGGAAACGAGACATGGCGCTCCTTACAGGTGAGATAACAGCGCGATTCTACCATGCAAGGACCGAAGACACAAACGCGAGCTCGAGTTGGGCGAGTCCCATGTGCCACACCAATTCGCCTTTTCCCCGGGTTTGTCGCATAATGAGCCTGGTTGGTGGTTGACGCTTCGCAACCCGGCGCCGCCGAAAAGTGCGCGCGTGCACCCGCAGACGCCGCGGGTGCGAGAGGAGGATGATGGACTGGTCCTGGTGGAACTCGCTGTCCGCCCTGAACCGATGGTTCTACGTGGCCGCGGTATTCTTTAGCACCATCTTTGTCTGGCAGCTCGTGGCTTCTTTCACGGCCCTGGGCGGGGGAGAGGGCGCCGATGCCGACGGGACCGATGCCGGCGTGGACCTCGATCCCGATGCCGATCTCGACGACCTGCACCCCGGATCGAACCTGGTGGAGGACGCCTCGGGCATCTCCACTTTTCGCCTCCTTTCTGTGCGGTCGATCCTCGCCTTTGGCATGCTCTTTAGCTGGGCGGGGGCGCTCTATTTGTCGCAGGATCACGGCGCGGCGGCGGCGATGGGCCGCGCCATTGTGTGGGGGTTGACGGGGATGGTGATCGTCGCCTCGTTCTTCTGGTTGCTCCCGCGACTGACCGAAGAGGGCAACGCCGACGTGCGCAGCGCCGTGGGAAGCGTTGGGTTGGTCTATATCGACATCCCGTCCGGAGGCCTGGGGCAGGTTCGGGTGCTGGTTAACGGGGTGGTGAGTTTTGTGCGAGCGCGCAGCGCGGACGGGGGCGCCCTGCCGGCGGGCACGGTGGTCCGCGTCAAACTCAAGTCCGGTGATGGCATTCTGGAGGTCGAGAAGGAGCTGGAGAGCGAATCAGCGTGATTCGCCGCGCAGCCAGCCACTATTCGCAATAAGGAGGAGCAGCAGTGGGTTTCCCAATCGAGATCTTCTTGGCGTTCTTGCTGGCAGTTATCATCATTGTGCTGTTCATGACGCTGGTGACACGTTACCGGCGTTGCCCATCCAACAAGGTGCTGGTGATCTTTGGCAAGACGGGGCGGGGCGCCGCGCGCACCATCCACGGCGGCGCCGCGTTCGTCTGGCCGGTGGTGCAGGACTATGCCTACCTGGACCTGGAGCCGTTCGTCGTGCCCATCGAGCTGACCAACGCCCTCTCCCGCGAGAACATCCGCGTGACCGTGCCCACCACGGTCACCGCAGCCATCTCGACCGAGGAAGGGCTGATGCAGAACGCGGCGGTGCGCCTGCTGGGGCTCAGCCAGCAAGAGATCAAGGAGCAGGCCCAGGACATCATCCTTGGCCAGATGCGCGCCGTGATCGCCACCATGGCCATCGAGGAGATCAACCGCGACCGGCAAGCGTTCATGGCCAAGGTCAATGACGCGGTCTCTACCGAACTGGAAAAGATCGGCCTGACGGCGATCAACGTCAACATCCGCGATATCCAGGACGAGTCCGGCTACATCGTGGCCCTCGGCAAAAAGGCCGCGGCGGAGGCGATCAACCAGGCGTTGGTGGACGTGGCCGAGCAGGAGCGGATGGGCAAGACGGGCGTGGCCGAGCGGGATCGCGACCGCCGTCGTGCCGTGGCTGCCGCAGACGCGGCGGCGGTGATCGGCGAGAAGGAAGCGGACCGCGACCGCCGGCAGGTGACCTCGCAGTACGACCGCGAGGCGGTGGAGGTAGAGACTGGGAACGCGGCCAAGCGCGCCGCCTATGAGGCGCAGCAGCGCGTGGCCGAGGAAGAGGCCCGCGGCAAGGCCCAGTCGGCGGGAAGGGTGGCCGACGGCAGCATCCGCGTGGCGGAGGAAAGCGCCCAGCGCGAGGCCGAGTTGGCTCGCGCCAAGCGCGAGGAAGCCCGGCTGCAGGCCGAGATCGTCGTGCCCGCCAATGCCGATCGGGAGAGCGTGCTGATCGCCGCGGACGCCGAGCGCGAGCGACTCATTCGGATCGCTCAGGGCGAGGCGGATGCCATCCTCTTGCGGATGCAGGCCGAGGCGAAGGGCATCGAGGCCCAGCTCGCCGCGAAGGCGCAGGGCTACCTGGAGCTGGTCAAGGCCGCTGGCGGCTCCTCCGGCGCCGCGGCGCTGTTGGTCATCGAGAAGCTGGTCGAGGTGGCCGGCGTGCAGGCGCAGGCGATTCAGAACCTGCCCCTAGAAAAGGTGGTGGTCTGGGATGGCGGCAGCGGCGAGGGCGGCCTTTCGGGTTTGGGCCGCAGCCTTGTGGGGGTGTTGCCGCCGATGCACGAGGTGGCCAAACTGGCTGGGCTGGATCTGCCGGGTTTCTTGGGCGCCGTGGGCAGAGACGGGGACCAGAAGGCTGAGGAAGTGGCTGGACCTAGCGAGAAAAGCGAGGATGAGACCGCATGATCGGGCGCAAGTGGAAATCAGAGCAGCGCGAGTTCAAGGACGCCAAGACCGGCAGGACCATTCGCCAACTGACGTCCACCGGGAACAACGTGCACCTCTACTTTACCGAGAACTCGTTCGATAGCCAGAAGAACGAGATCATCTATATCTCGGACCGGGCGAGCGGGCAGGACAAGGCGCCGCAAGACGCGCCGCACTATAACGTCTACCGCATGGACCTAGGAACCGGCGAGTCGGTGCAGCTCACCGACGAGCCCCAGTCCGTCGGCGGGGTCACCAAGACCCCAGATAGCCGGCTGGTGGTCTATTCGGTGGGCAAGACGATCAAGTGCCTGGACACCGTCACCGGCAAGAGCGCTCCGGTCTATGAGGAGACGGGCGACTTTTCCGTGGGGATGGCCTCCATCGCGGCCAACCGGCGTTACATCGCCTTCGCCCGCAACGAAAGGGTGAACGTGCCGCGGGGGCCCAACTATACCGGGTTCAAGGAGAGCTATTACCTGGTCAAGGATGGGCGCATCACCCTGGCCTACCTGGACGGCTCCGGCGCCCTGGACGTGCATCGGGATACCCATTGGCTGGGCCACTTCCAGTTCTGCCCCGACGATAGCACCATCGCCACCTTTTGTCATGAGGGCCCCTGGCACCTGGTCACGCAGCGCATCTGGCTGCTGGATTTCGTCTCGCGCGAGGCCAAGCCCTGCTTTCGCCAGGACGAGCAGGACTCGGTGGGGCACGAGTTCTGGACGCAAGACGGCTACATCTTTTTCGACGACCGCGGCCCTGGCCACGACGGCACCATCACCTCGAGCCGCACCCAGGCGGTGGCCACCGAAGTCGCCGTGAAGGCCAGCACCATGATCCCCTTCGTCGGGCTGGCCGACCGCAAGGGCAAGGTGGTCAAGCGCATCGACATGCCCTATTACTGCAACCACTATCACGCCAATCCGGACAACACCATCCTGGTGGGCGATGACGTGGACGACCTGGTGCTCATCGACATCTCGGGCGCGCAGCCCGAGCTGCGGGTGCTTTGCAGCCACGGCACCTCCTGGCACACGCAGAGCTCCCACTGCCACCCTACCTGGAGCTGGGACGGCAGCCGGATCATCTATGCGTCGGATGCGGGCGGCAAGGTGAACCTGTACATGGTCGAGCCGTAGGACGGGCACAGGAGCCCGCGCGAAACTCGACATAACTAGCAAGGAGGAGACATGAAGTACTTTGCGACGCTCAGCGCCAACAATGGGCTGAATGGCCTGCCCCATAACCCCTGCAGGCTGCTGGGGTTTGACCTGCTCAAGCTTTCGGCAGGAGAGTCCTTCTCCGGCAAGACCGGCGACCGCGAGGTGCTGGCGGTGATCCTGGGCGGCAAGGCGACCTTTGAGGTGGCTGGGAAGCGTTTCGAAAAGGTCGGCGGGCGGCCCAACGTCTTTGCGGGCAAGCCGCACTCGGTCTATCTTCCGGCGGGGGCCAGCTATACGATCAAGGCGGAGAGCGCCGTGGAGATCGCCCTGCCCAGCGCGCCGAGCGACCTGAAGGCCGAGCCGTACGTCATCGGCCCGGACAAGGTAACCAGCGGCATTTGGGGCGCGGCCAACTTCAAGCGCTACTTCAACCAGATCCTCACCCTGGCCGGGCAGCCAGAGCTGCCGGCCCGGCGGCTGATCGTGGGCGAGACGTTCACGCCCAGCGGCAACTGGAGCACCTTCCCGCCGCACCGGCACGAGGTGGAGGACCTGCCGCGCGAGGCGGCGCACGAAGAGGACTATTTCTTCCGCGTCTCGCCCGGGGAGGGTTTTGGCATCTGCCGCTACTATAACAGCGACGGGGTGGAGGAGAACTATACGGTGCGCGACAACACCATCCTGATGGCTCCCAAAGGCTATCACACGGTGGTCAGCGCGCCCGGGTATATGACCTATTACCTCTGGTTCCTGGCGGGCGAGCATCGCATCCAGGCCACCCTGGATGACGCCGCGCTGGGCTGGGTCAACAAGACGGTCCCGCTGCTGAAAGAACTGGGGCACTAGCCGGGCGAAAGGACGGCGAGATGGGCGCGAGCAAGGGCCTGCATGTGGCGGTGGTGGGGCTTGGTTTCGGCGCCGAGTTCGTCCCGATCTACCTGGACCATCCGGACGTGCGCGCCGTCACGATCTGCGATCAGGACGGCGCGCGCCTCTCTCGCATCGGCGACCGCTTCGGCGTCCGGCGGCGGATGGCGGATATCGAGCAGGTGATCGCCTCGGCCGAGATCGACGCCGTGCATCTGGTCTCTGGCATTCCCGACCACGCTCGGCAGGCCGTCGCCGTGCTGGGGTCCGGCAAGCACTGCGCCTCGACCGTGCCCATGGCGACGAGCATCGCCGATCTCCAGGCCATCATCGCCGCCCAGCGCTCCTCAGGTCGCAACTATATGATGATGGAGACCGCCGTGTACACGCGGCAGTTCCTCTATGCTCAGGAGCTGAAGGCGCAGGGCGCCTTTGGCCGCATCCAGTTCCTGCGCGGCGCCCACTATCAGGATATGGAGCGCTGGCCACCGTACTGGGCGGGCCTGCCGCCGATGTGGTATGCCACCCACGCGATCGCGCCGCTTTTGGCTCTCGCTGGGACTCGCGCGGCCCAGGTTCACTGTCTTGGCTCCGGCCAGATGCGCCCCGAGCTGCGCGAGCCCTACGGCAACCCCTATCCCATCGAGACGGCTCTCTATCGGTTGGCCGAGCCAGGGCTGGCCGCGGAAGTGACGCGCTCGCTCTTTCATTGCGCCCGCCCGTACATGGAGAGCTTTGCCATCTATGGCGAGGACGCCTGCTATGAGTGGCAGATGGAGAACGAGGATCCGCTCCTCTTCCAGATGAGCCCGGTTCGCCCGGGGGACAAGCGCGCGGTGACGGTCGAGCGCCCGGCGCCGCCCGACCATGCCGACCTGCTGCCGCCGGCGGTGGGGCGCTACACCCGGCGCTTTGTCTATGGCGAGGATGAGCGGCATCTGTCCTTTGAGCAGGGAGGCGGCCATCATGGCTCGCACCCGCACCTCGTGCACGAGTTCGTGCGCAGCATCGTCGAGCGGCGCCGGCCCCGGGTCGACGCCATCACCGCGGCCAACTGGACGGCGGCGGGCATCTGCGCGCACGAATCGGCCATGGCGGGCGGAGCGCTGGTCGCGATCCCTTCCTTTGACTGACCGTAACCCATCCGCTTTGTGGAGGCGCTCATGAACCAACCGATTCGCCCGGACATGCCGCAGGTGCCCTTTGGCCCCTACACCATTTCGAGGCTGATCCTGGGCTCCAATCCGTGCAATGCCATCTCGCACCTCTCGCGCTTCCTGGATAACCAGATGCGGCGCTACTTTACCCAGGAGCGGATCCTCGAGCTGCTGTGGCGGGCCCAGGGGCTGGGCATCAACACCTGGCAGGCGACGGCGGTCAACCTGGACGTGCTGAGGGCCTTCCGCGAGCAGGGCGGCAAGATGCAGTTCATCTCGCTGGCGCAAGAGACCGACAAGGACCCGCACCTGGTCCGGCGGCTGGCCGATGCCGGCGCCATCGCCATCGCCCACCATGGCGGCGTCACCGACTCGCTGTGGAAACAGGGGCGGATCAATGAGGTGCGCGAGTTCTGCAAAAAGGTGCGCGACAGTGGGGCCATGGTCGGCGTCTCCATGCACATGCCGGTGGTGCTGGATCACGTCCTGGATGAGGGATGGGACGTGGACTTTTTCATGTGCTGCCTGTACCAGGTCACCCGCAGCGAGCAAGACATCAAGACCATCATGCCGAATCCGCCAGAGCCGCCGAAAAAGGTGTTTCTCGCGGGCGACCCGGCGCGGATGCTGGCGGCGATTCGCCGATCCGACAAGCCTTGCTTGGCGTTCAAGCTGCTGGCAGCGGGGCGGCTGTGCGAGGACCAGGTGCAGGTGGAGCAGGCATTCGCCTCCACGCTGGGACAGATCAAGGCCACCGACGCGGTGATCGTGGGGATGTACCCCGAATACGAGGATCAGGCGGCGCTGAACGCGGCCTATGTGCGCAAGTACGGTTAGCTCCGCGGCCTAGTGGGCCTGGCCGTCCGGCGCCTCGGGCGGCCGGGCCTCCCACTCGGGGCGCAGCAGGCCATAGAGGTGCATGTCGTGGCGCTGCCCATCGCGGTGCAGGAACTCGCGGAAGGTCCCCTCGCGCCTGAAGCCCAGCCGCTCGAACATGCGGATGGAGCGCTCGTTATAGCCCAGGATCGTCGCCTGAACGCGGTGCAGGTTCAGCTCGCCAAAGGCAAAGCCCAGCGCCAGCCGCGCCGCCTCCTGCCCGTACCCCTTGCGCCAGTATCCCCGCTCGCCGATGGCGATGGCCAGGCCGCAGACCCCATTGGACCAGGAGATCTCGTCCAGTTCGATCAGGCCGATCAGTTCGTTGCGGTCGATCAAGCGGATGCCAAAGGCATAGCTATCCCCGCCCCGGCGCGCCTTGTCCAGCCACTCCGTCAGCTCGGACTCGGCGCGCGGATAGGCCGGGTCGGCGTCAAAGAGGCGCAGGAAACCCGAGTCTTGGTACCACTGGGCCATCGTCGGCAGGTCACGAGAGGTCAGCGGGGCCAGGTAGACCCGCGGGCCATGAAGCAATCTGTCCAGCATCATCACGATGATCGCTCCTCCATTCATCAATCCTGTGGCTTGCGGGCGACGAGCGCCACAAAGTCAGGCTGCTCCGGGTCGTCTTTGCCCAATAGCGAGGGATAGCAAATGATATCGCCGAACCCACAACTCTCCAACAGCTCGCGGTAGGCCCCTTCGGCGTATGCTTGCAGGGTCTGGGCGTAGCGCGTCACCTCTCCGCTGGCGGCGTCTATGACATAGTGGCGGACGGTCACGGTCTGGCCGTCAGTGGACCAGAGGGTCTCTTGCAGGCGGAGGTATGGGCGCTCCCCGAATAGCCCGCTCTCGCTGGTGAACCATCGGCGGCCCCCGGGCTCGGCTCGCCGGAGTCCCTGTTCGGTGGAAGGCTCCAGCAGGAGCTGCCCGCCGGGAATCAGGGCCTGCCAGGCCTTGGAGAGGATCCCGCGTGCATCCTCCGGGCGAAAAACGTTCAGCTCGCCATAGAGCAACATGGCCAGCCCAAAGCCCCGACCATAGTCGGCGGCGCGCATGTCTTCCAGGCGGTAGGTGCAGTCCAGACCCTCGCGCGCGGCCGTCTCCCTGGCGTAAGCGACGGAAGCCGGCGAGTAGTCGATGCCCAGGCAGGAGTGGCCCATCTGCGCCAGGCGGCTGCTATAGAGGCCGGGGCCGCAGCCGAGGTCCAGGATGCGCGCCGGCTGGCCTCCCAGCACGTGGCTGTGGATCCAGGCCACGTGGGCCTGCACCTTGGGCAGGCGGCGACTGGCCGCGTCATGGGCCTGAGAGAGGTGCTCCCGGAGCATCCGCGCGGAAAAGGCGGGCTCGTGCCAGGGGATGTTATCCCCCTCGCCCCACGGCTCCGGGCGCGGATCGCGCCGCACGATATCCAGTAGATCCATGATGCGCTCCTCAACTGCGCCAGGCGCGAAACATCCCAGCCTCTTTGCCAATGCGAATGGCGCCATCGCGCGCCAGGATTCGCTGCACATAATCCGCAAAGGCGGCGGCCTGGTCGCCGGACAGGCGCTGAGTGGCATTGCCCTGCATCGAAAGGACGTAGGCCACCAAGGGCTCGGCCTCGGTGATGACCAGGCCATCCTCATAGATCAGGCGCTCCACACGCGCGAACCAGGGCGCGAGCTGGGCCGCGCCGTTCTGGAGGGTAAAGCCGGCGGCGTACTGCTCCCATCGGATGGTGGGATCGAAGCCGCGCACCAGGGTTCCCAACTCGGCCATGTTCCGCTCGCCGTTGGTTGCCGCGACCAGACAGCCGCCGGGACGCAGAGCCCGCGCCAGTTCGGCCAGCGCCCGAGAGCGATCCGGCACATGGTAGAGCATGTGGTTGGCGATCACGGCGTCGAAAGACGCGCTGCAAAAAGGCAGATCCTGCGCATCGGCGACACCAACTGCCATAACCCCCACCTGCTCGGCGAGGTTACGCCGCGCCGCGGCCGCCATGCCCGCGGAGAGGTCCGTTAGCAGGAGCCGCCACCCGGCCGGGATGCGCGAGGCGTTGCGACGCCAGAGGTCGCCGGGGCCGCAGCCCACCTCCAGGATGCGCGCCTGGCTGGGAAAGGCGAGTTGATCGAAGAGCCACGGCTGCCAGCCGTAGCGGTTGACGCTGAAACGCTGGTGCAGCGCCAGCCGGGCGTTCAGGTTGCGGTCGTCGCGGTACTGCTCGGCAAGGCCATCTTGCGTCGCTCGCGTCATGTCGTTCTCACTCCCGTTGGGCAGCGCGGCGCCTGGCGGACAGGCGCTGCCACGGCCAGATGTGCACAGTGACATCCCGTCGCTGAAAGCTGAGCAGGGCCAGCACGACCCAGAGCAGGGTGAAGCCCAAGATGAGCAACTCGTCGGACCAGACGACCCGCCCGTCCAGCACAGCGGTGCTCGAATAGTGGTAAAGCGGCGAGTAGGGCCGATATGGCCGGACCACATCGACCAACCGGCCCAGGTTGTTGACCAGGTAGCTCACGACGAGGAGCGCCGCAGTCACCGACGAAGCCAGGCCGCGCGAGGGCAGATAGGCTCCCAGGAAGAGGCCCAGCGTGCCATAGAACATGAGGATGGGCCAGACGTTGAGGCTGGCCCAGAGCATGTCCAGAGCGTCGTACTCGACCGGCCTCTGGCTGGCGACGTGATTTAGGCCCAGGGACAGCCCGGCCGCCATGATCACCAGGAGAGCCGCCAGGGTCAGCCCCAGAGCCGCCACCTTGGCGATGACCACGTGCCAGCGCGCCAGAGGCAGCGCCAGGAGCGTCTCGAGCGTGCCCGTTTCTTCCTCTCCGGCGAGAGCGCCCGACCCCGTCAATGCCGCGTAAAAGCCCAGCGTCAGCACCAACATGACGTCAAAGGCCTCCACGGCGAGATAGTTTTTCAGCTTGCCCAGGTTGCTAAAGTCCCCGAACATCTGGTAGACCTCCGGCATGTCCATGGCTGCCATCTGGTCCGCCAGAGATGGGTAGAGGTAAAGGACGACGTAGCCAAAGACGGCCAGGCCGAGTCCCCACCACAGAATCGCGCCGCGCCGCTCGCGCAGTTCTTTCCACAGCAGGCTAAGCACCCTGTCCATGTCGGTCCACTCCCTTCTCCCCATAGTAGGCGAGAAAGACCTCCTCCAGGGTCACAGGCTGCGTCTCCATGTCGGTGATGCCGATGGCCGCGGCTATGCGCATCACCTCGGCGAGGTTCTCGCGCACTTCCAGGCGGACGCTGGGCCCTTCACGGTCCAACTCGGTCACGCCGGCGATCTGGAATGCCTCCGCAGGAGGCTGCTGGGCAAAGGACAGCCTCAGGCGATGGAAGGGCTGCGCGGTCAGATCGTCCACGCGCTCCACGGTCACCAGCCGCCCCTCGCGGATGATGCCTACCCGGTCAGAGATGGCCTGCACTTCGGAGAGGATATGAGAGGAGAAAAAGACCGTGCGCCCTTCGCGCCGCGCCTCTTGCACCATTCTCAACACCGTCTGTTGCACCAGCGGGTCGAGGCCGCCGGTCGGCTCATCCAGGATGAGGAGGTCGGGCTTGGCCATAAAGGCCGCCACCAAGCTCAGTTTCTTCTTGTTGCCTTGGGAATACTCGGCGACGCGGCGCGTCGTGTCCAGCCCGAGACGGTCGCACAGCTCGCGGCGGTAGAAGGGCGCTGCTCGGCGGCCGCGCAGACGGTCCAGGGTGTCCAGGTAACGTCGCCCGGTGAGGTTGCCATAGAGCGCCAATTCGCCAGGGACATAGGCCACGCGTTTGCGGATGGCCACCCCGTCGCGCTGGCAGTCGAGACCGAAGAGGCTGGCGCGCCCGCGCGTGGGCCGGATGATGTCCAGGAGAACGCGCATGGTGGTGGTCTTGCCAGCGCCGTTGGGCCCCAGGAAGCCAAAGACCTCGCCCTGGCGCACCGTCAGGTCCACATCCCGGATGCCGCGATGGCTGCCATAGAACACGGTCAAGCCCTGCGTCTCGATCAGATCGCCCGACATCGGTCCCTCCGGCATCTGGTTCCGCCAGCATGAGGCGCTGGCGCTCTTCCGGCTCCGCATCGCCTCAGCGAGCTCGCGCTGCGAGATCGAATGCATTATACCATACGTTTCACTGGCCGTCCCGTTTCGCCCCTGGCAGGAAATCGCGCTTTTACGTACAATGGAGGCATCACCAGCGCGCAACGCGTAGCAAGGAGCGCTCATGTCCAAGCCCAATATCCTGTTCCTGTTCAGCGACGAGCACAGCTTTCGCTACATGGGCCACACGCCGCCAGGCGAGGGCGGCGAGCCCGCGCGGACACCCACCCTGGACCGGCTGGCCGAACGGGGCACCGTCTTTACCGACGCCTATTGCCAGATGCCGCTCTGCACGCCCTCGCGCATCTCGCTGCTCACCGGACGGGAGGTGCGCGCCTCGGGTGCATGGACCAACGAGTCGGTGCTGCGGCCCACGCTGCCCACCATAGCGCGGACGTTGGGGGAGGCCGGCTATGCCACCTGCCTGGTGGGCAAGATGCATCTGGGCGGGAGCGCCCAGTTCGCGGGCTTTCAGCACCGGCCCTATGGCGACTTGACCGGCAAGTGCGGCCACCAGTGGGAGCCGCTAGACGACAACGACCGCCACGCGATGCGCACCCGCACGAGCCACGTGGGCGTGACCGGCATCCCCGAAAGCCTGCTGCAGGACGAGATCGTCTGCCATGAGACGGTGGCCTGGCTGCGCGAGCATCAGCACGCCCAGGCTGACCAGCCGTGGTTTCTCTGCGCGTCGTTCAGCCGACCGCACTTTCCCCTCACGGCGCCGCGGCGTCACGTGGAGCGCTACTGGCCCAACGGCGTGACCCCGCCGAGGGTCGGCCCGGGCGGCGACGCCTACGATCACCCGATGAGCGTGGGGATGCGGCGAGGCTTTCGGGTGGACGACATCGGGCACGACGAGATGATGCGGGCGCGGGCGGCCTACTTTGCCAACGTCAGCTACCTGGATGAGGTCATCGGCGACCTGCTGCTGCGGCTGGAGGCCAGCGGGCTGTTGGAGAATACCGTTATCGTCTACTCCACCGACCACGGCGAGATGGCGGGGGAACACGGCGCCTGGTGGAAGAACGGGTGGTACGAGGGCTGCACCCGCGTGCCGCTCATCGTGTCGCTGCCGGAGCAGCGCCGCGGCGAATCGCCTGCGACGCGCTGCCAGATGCCGGTGGGTCTGGTGGACCTGTTTCCCACGCTGTGCGCGCTGGCCGGAGCGGAGGCCCCGGGCGAGCTGGATGGCCGCGACCTCTCGCCGGCCCTGTGTGGGGGCCACCTAGACCCCGATCGCCCGGTCTTTTGCGATGGCCTGACGCCGCGCTGGGGCCCGGGCACCGAGTTCCGGATGATCCGCTGGCGCGGATGGAAGTATGTGCGGTTCCGCGCCGCGCCGCCGCTCTTTTTCGACCTGCGCGAGGACCCTGATGAGCAGCACAACCTCCTGATCCGACGGCGGACGCCCGAGCAGCAGGCGGCGCTGGATCGGCTGGCCCAACTGGCCATGGAGAGCATGGATTTCGAGGCGGCCGAGTGGGAGCGCACGGTGCGCGACGGCGGGCTGAAAGAGGAGTATCGACAGAACGTGCCTGAGGCCAAGGGCAACCTCTATATCATGCCGTCCGGCAGGGTAATCGATGGGGACGCTCTGCTCTATCATCCCCGGGTGATCGCCGAGCGCGCGGAGGATGCCTTCTCCGACTGGCCGGGCAAGTAACAAGAAACGCGGGTCCTCTCGATCGGAGAGGGCCCGCGTTTGGGCTCGTTGCGTGCAGGGCGCTATTGGCGTGGCAGGATGCGGCCCACGATGGTGAAGCGGGTGATCTTGTGCGGCGGGGTGACGATGGTCAACCGCTTGAGGGGCGTGGGCTTGGCGTTAGCCTCGGATTCGGCGGACAGGACGGTCAGCCCGAACTCGGCGGCGCGAGGTGAGGTGATCTCTAGCTCGAGCACGTGTCGCTCACCCAGGATGCGGGCGGTGGCGCCCTCGACGGTCACCTCCTGCCAGGTGACGAAGGCCTCCTCGATGGGCTGCGAGGTCTTGTCAAAGAGGAACGAGTCCTCGATGGTGATCGTGCCGGCAGCCCAGTCCAGGCTGATCTCGCGCTCGATGGTCTCGGCGTCGGGAAAGTCATAGGCCTTGAGCATGTCGATCTTGACGAAGCGCCGGCGGCCGCTGGCAAAGCCGGTGATGTGCCCCTCGCGCTCGCGGCCCGGGGCCTGGAGCTGCCCGGCCACGACGGGGACGCTGTGGCCGAAAGAGCTGGCAAAGATATTCTCATAGCGGCGCGGGCTGAAATAGTCTCGGCTGTAGAGCCCTCGACCCGGCTCGCAGAGCAGGCTCTCGCCGTCCACGTGCAGGATAAAGCTGCCAACGTCGTTGTGGTTGTGGTTCTCGGCGTTGTGCCCAGCCTTGGCCGCCAGGACGACCGGAGCGCCATTGGGCAGCGTCGCGGCCAGGCGCACCAGGCCGACGTCGCGCGCCCAGGTATCGCCGATGGTGATGGCCTGGGGCCGCTGGCCGTCCCACCAGGCCAGGGCCCGCCACATCTTGTGGAAGCGGCCCCAGTTCGTCTCCCGGAGCAGCGGGGCGCCCTCGGCCAGCACCTCTTTCAGCGCCGGTACGCCGGTGCGCTCGGCCATCCGGCCAAAGAGGCCCGGGTTGAAGGCCACGACCTCTTCGCAATCGGCAAAGTTGGCATAGCGACCCACCGAGAGCATGGTGCGCGTCGGATAGTGGGCGATGTCCTTCAGGCGCGGCAGGGCCAGCAGGTCGATGGCACCGGCGGTGCGGAGTCGCAGCATCTCGCTGAAAGCGATCAGGTTGCTCAGTCCGTACTGCCAATAGCTGGTCCCCTCGGTGGAACTGCCCTCGTACTCGAAGGCCGTCGCCAAAAAGACCTCCAGCCCCTCCAGGGCCAGGCTCAGGGCGCGGGCCAGCCTGCCCGTGTCTTGTTCCAGGTGCAGGAAGGTGGCGGCGACGGCGCTGTTGCAGACGCCGTTCCAGTTGTTGTGCCCGTGGAACCAGTTCAGGCTGTCGTGGCGCGCCAGGTAGGGCTCAAAGATGCGGCGCTCGATCTCGGCGCGCACGCGAGCGACGACCTCGTCGGAGAGTTGCTCGCCCAGGCCCACGATGATTTCGGCCAGGGAAAAGCCCGTTGCCGCCGAGGTCAGGTCGATCTCGCGCGTCTCGTGGGCGGGGATGACCCAGTTGGTCTCCTCGCAGGTGGACCAGAGATAGTCCTGCAGGAGCTCGCGACGAGACGTGTCGCCGAGGAGCAGTTGCACCGCCAGGGCGACCATCTTGGCGCGCTTTTCCTGGTAGGGCGTCTGATAGCCGCGGCGCTCGCCAGTGCGCTGGAACTCGCGATAGAGGGTGTAAGGCAGGTGCGGGATATGGGCCGCGTCGGCCAGGAAGGGCGCCAGCGTCTCTGCGACCAGGCGGGCGCCGGGCAGCTCGCGCGCGGGGAGCGGGTTGCGGGCGATCTCGAGCAACTCGGGGACCAGGCAGGTAGCCGGGGCCTGGCTCAGCAGTTGCGCGAGCTCCTCAGGGGTCCGTTGGATCTTGGCTTCTTCGTACATGCGGTCCTCCTTGCAGCAAAAGATCAACGCAATTATACTTGGGCCGCCCAAACGATCAAAACGCCGGGGCTGCGGCCCGTCGGCGGGCAAACTTGCGGGAGGAAGGCCATGAAGAGGCTTCGCACAGCGATCATCGGGTTGGGGCGCGTGGGCTGGCAGTTTCATCTGCAGGAAGCGGCGCGGCATCAGGGGTTCGAGGTGGCGGCGGTGGTGGATCCCCTGCCGGAGCGCCGCGAGGAGGCGAGGGCCAAATTCGGCGCCTGGGGATACCCGGACCATCGAGCACTGCTGGCGGCGGAGGCGCTGGACCTGGTGGTGATCGCCTCGCCGACGCAGTTTCATGCGGAGCAAGCCCTGGCCGCCTTCGAGGCGGGCTGCGACGTCTTTTGCGACAAGCCGCTGGCGCCCTCGCTGGCTGAAGCGGACCGCATGATCGCCGCGGCCCAGCAGCATGGCCGCAAGCTGACAGTGTACCAGCCGCACCGGGGCCGGGTCGAAACGGTGGCGTTGCAGGACATTCTGCGCCGCGGGCTGCTGGGCGCGCCCTACCTGATGAAACGCGCGGAGGCGCGCTACGTCCGGCGCAACGACTGGCAGGCTTTTCGCGCCCATGGCGGGGGGATGCTCAACAACTATGGCGCGCACTATATCGACCAGTTGCTCTACGTGGCGGGGTCGCCGGCCAAGCGGATTCGCTGCGTGTTGCGCACCATCGCCAGCCTGGGGGACGCCGAGGACGTGGTGAAGGCGCTCATCGAGACCGAGAGCGGTGTGATGCTGGACGTGGACATCAACATGGCGGCGGCGCAAGAGATGTCGCCCTGGCAAGTGCTGGGGGCGCGCGGCAGCGCCACGCTGGACCTGGGCGCCCGGGCATGGCGGGTGCGCTACTACCTGCCCGAGGAGCTGCCCCCGCAAGAGCTGCACGAGGGGCTGGCGGCGCCGGGGCGCGAATACCCCCGCGATCCGGCGATCCCCTGGAGAGAAGAGACCTTCCCCCTGGCCAACTATGCCGGGGTGGACTTTTACGAGGAGTGCTACCGCTTCTTCGCCCTGGGCGAGCCGCCCTTTGTGCCCATCGAGGCGTCGCGGGAGCTGATGCGCGTGCTCGAAGCCTGCCGAGCGGATGCAGGGTAGATGCGCGGAGGCGCTGCTATGCAGATCAGGCCGGCGACAGTAGATGACGCCTCGTCCATCTCGGAGCTGAACGTGGAGGTGCAGGCGCTGCACGCTCAAGCTCTGCCTCGCATCTTCAAGCCGCCTTCCAGCGGGGCGTTCCCGCCGGAGGAGGTGGCGCGGTGGTTCGATGACGCGCGCAACCACGTGTTTCTCGCCTGCGAGGGCGAGAGCGCCGTGGGCTACATTTGGGCCAGGCTGCTATCCCTGCCCGAGACCTCCTATCGCTACGGGATGGAGGTGGCCTATATCAACCATCTGGCCGTTCAGTCCGCGTGCCGCCGGCGGGGCGTGGGGCGGGCGCTGATCGGGCAAGTGCTCGGCCTGGCTAGGGAGCGGGGCGTCTCCATGGTTCAGCTCGACGTGTGGTCGTTCAACGAGCAAGCCAAGGCGTTCTTCCGCCGCCAGGGCTTTACGGTGTTCAACGAGCGGATGTGGATCGGCCTCGATCGACTGGATGCGATGGGTTAGCATGGCCATCAGGGTCCACCGTATCCCCATGGGCATGGCCTCTGGCTATCTTGTGGAGGACGGTGCCGGGCTGGTCTTGGTGGATGCGGGTTCGCCAGGGCAGGAGCGCCGGGTCTTGCAGCGCATGCGCGCGCTGGACCGGGATGACCTGCGGCTGATCTACATCACCCACGGGCATTTCGACCACTATGGCAGCGCGGCGGCGTTGCGGCGGCTGACCGGCGCGCCCATCGCCATACACCGCGCCGACGCGGAGGCGATGGCCCGTGGGGAGACGCCGCTGGGCGAGGCGCGCGGCAGGGGCCGGCTGACTCGCTACGTGCTGCCGCTGGCGGAGCAAGCCCTGGGCGTGGAGGCGACGCGGGCGGATATCCTGCTGGACGATGGCGACGGCCTGGATGGCTTGGGCGTGGAGGGGAGGGCTTTGCACCTTCCTGGACACACGCCCGGCTCCAGCGCCCTGTGGGTAGGCGAGGGGCTCTGTTTTGTCGGCGACCTGGTCTCCACCACGGGGCGGCCGCACGCCCAGTGCCTCTATGCCTGCGACTGGCTGGCGCTGCGGGCAAGCCTGGCGCGGCTGGCCGCCCTCCACCCGGCCACGATCTACCCTGGGCACGGCTCGCGCCCGCTGCCTGGGACGGCGCTCGTGTCCCTGGTCAGGTGAACGGGCCAATGGGCTCAGGCCAACCCATGCTCATGGGCAAAGAGCGCGGCCTGCAGCCGGTCGCGCAGCCCGAGCCGCCCGAGGATGTTGGAGACGTGGTTCTTGACGGTGCCCTCGCTCACGTAGAGCCGCTCCGCGATCTCGCGGTTGGTGGCGCCTGTGGCGACCAGGCGCAGGACCTCTAGCTCGCGCTCGGTCAGGTCGTGCTCCACAGGGGTGACTGGCCGAGGCGGGACTCCGGCATCCAGCCCAAGCTGGCCGATGAGCTTGCCAGCCACGGTGGGGGCGAGCTGATAGATGCCGGCGTGAGTGAGGCGGATCGCCTGGGCCAGGTCGGCGGCGGGGATGTCTTTGAGCAGGTAGCCCTGGGCGCCAGCGCGCAGCGACTTGACCACGTACTCGTCGTCGTCAAAGGTGGTCAGCATGAGCACCTGGCAGCCGGGCGACTTTTGCCTGAGCGCGGCGGTGGCGGCGATGCCGTCCATGACCGGCATGCGGATATCCATCAGCACCACGTCCGGAGAGAGGGCCGCCGCCTGCTCCACCGCCTCGCGACCATCGGCCGCGGTGCCAACTACCCGGATGCCCTCCTGAATCTCGAGCAACGAGGCGATCCCCTCGCGCACCAGGACCTGATCATCCACCACCAGCACGCGGACCTCTCGCTTCATCGGGACCTCGCTTCGGGCGCGTGCGCGTCCAGCCACTCGCCGCCGATCAGACGGCTCGAGTTCTTGGGCACGCTGATGGCCAGCTCGGCGCCTTGCCCTGGCGTGCTGGTGATGACCATGCGCCCGCTCACCAGCTCGACGCGCTCGCGGATGCCGCGCAGTCCATAGCCCTGATGGTCCGGGTCCAGGCGTTGGTCGAGGATCGCCGGGTCAAAGCCCTGCCCGTTATCGCGCAGCGAGAGCGTCGCCTCAGCCTCGCCAAGGTGCAGCTCGATGGTGGCCAGGCTGGCCTGTGCGTAGCGCTGCGTGTTCGTCAGCCCCTCCTGCACGGCGCGGTAGAGGGCCATCAGCGCCGTGCGAGAATAGCCCTCCTCGCGGCCGGTGATGTCCAGCGTGATGGATAGCTGGTCGTTGCTGGCGCGCTCCACCAGCTCGCGCAGGGCGTTCCGCAGCGAGAAGGCCTCCTCCGTCTCGCGCAAGGCGCCGACCGAGCGACGCACGTCTTGCAGCGCCTCCGAAGCGGACCGCTTAGCCTCCTGCAGCGCCTGCAATGCCATCTCCCTATCCCGATCCCAGTAGGCGAGCGACTTTTCCATCTGGATATTGACCGCGGTGAGATAGTGGCCGAGCGAGTCGTGGATATCGCGCGCCAGCCGATTGCGCTCCTCCGCGGCGGCCAGATCGGCCACCTGCGCCGCATAGGCTTGCAGCCGCAGGTGCGAGGCCTGCAAGTCGGAGAGCAACTGCTCCATCTGCCGCCGGTTTTGCTCGTCGCGGCGGATCACCGGGGCCACCACCTGCACAAAGAGCGTGACAAAGATAAAGGCCAGCAGCGTCGTCGTGTTCTGCGGGTCCAGGTACCAGGTGCTGTTCAGCCGGAGGGTGCGCACGATGCCCACGATCAGGTAGAGCATGGCCAGTGCGTTGCTGGCGGTGGAGCCAAAGGCGAAATAGGCGCTAAAAGGGATGATGGGATAGAGAAACAGGGAAACCATCGAGCTATCCAGGGCGACGATCCCCTCGAACAGGGCCATGCGGCCCAAGAGGAGCCCCAGGGCCACGGGGATGGGCGCCCCATCGGAGTAGCGGCGCTGCTCGAACCTCTCCAGGCTGAGCAAGAGGAGCAGAAGCACGCCCAAGCCCACCGGCCGGCTGACCGGCAGCGAGTCGTCCCAGCGCCACAGCCCGCCAAAGTAGGCGATCGTCCCGGTGACGCCGATATACATCAGGGTAAAGACGAAACGGAAGGGAGGCACGGGCACCACGCGTTCCGAGAGCCCCTCGGTGAACTCGTGGCTCCAGGAATGGAGGATGCCCCGAAGGTGGGAGTAGGACGATTCGCTCCGGTCGTTTTGTTCGGACATGGCGTTATTATAACACAGAAGCGGCGAGCGCGGTAGCGGTCCGCTTCCGACCCGGCGTATGCCGCGAGTCATGTGTCGCAAGCACCGGGCGGAGGCCGCTTCTGGCCGTCGGGCCCTGGCAAACATGCCCGACGGCACTTGAGCGGAGCCCGGGCGATGGCTACACTGCAACGGAGGCGAGGAAGCGAGGCCGGGCTGCGAGCCAGAAGAGACCTCGCCGAAGGAGCTGACGATGAACGTGTTGCTGATCTACCCCGAGTTTCCCGACACCTTTTGGAGTTTCAGGCACGCCCTCCCATTCGTGCGTAAGAAGGCCTCCTCTCCGCCGCTGGGCCTGCTCACCGTGGCGGCGCTCCTGCCCAAGGAGTGGCACAAGCGTCTGGTGGACCTGAACGTGGGGCGGCTGACCCAGCGCGACCTGGAGTGGGCCGACTATGCCTTCGTGAGCGCCATGGTGGTCCAGCGCAGCGCGGCGCGCACGGCCATCGCCCGCTGCAAGGAGGCGGGCGTGCCGGTGGTGGCCGGCGGGCCGCTCTTTAGCAGCGAGTCGGAGAGCTTTGCGGAGGTGGATCACCTGGTGCTTAACGAGGGCGAGATCACGCTGCCGCGCTTCCTGGCGGACCTGGAGCGCGGCGAGGCGCAGCATCTCTACACCACCGACGAGCATCCGGACATCCGGCAGACGCCCGCGCCGCTGTGGGAGCTCTTGGATATGAGGCAGTATGCTACCATGAATATCCAGTATTCCCGCGGATGCCCCTACGGCTGCGATTTCTGCAACATCACGACCATGCTGGGGCACCGCCCCCGCACCAAGACCGCGCCGCAGGTCATCGCCGAGCTGGATAGCCTGTACGCGACAGGATGGCGCGGCGGCATCTTTTTCGTGGACGACAATTTCATCGGCAACCGGCGGCAGCTCAAGGAGGAGATCCTCCCGGCGCTTGCCGCATGGCGCCGGAACAAGCCGGAGGTGGTTTTCAACACGGAGGTGTCCATCAACCTGGCCGATGACGAAGAGTTGATGCGGCTGATGGTGGAGGCGGGCTTTAGCACGGTCTTTGTGGGGATCGAGACGCCGGACGAGGAGAGCCTCGCCGAGTGCAACAAGCTACAGAACAAGGGGCGCGATCTGCTGGCGAGTGTCAAGCGCCTGCAGCGGGCGGGGCTGGAAGTGCAGGGCGGCTTTATCGTCGGCTTTGATAGCGATACCACGTCGATCTTTCAGCGCCAGATCGAGTTCATCCAGCGCAGCGGCATCGTCACAGCGATGGTCGGGCTGTTGCAGGCGCCGCACGGCACGCCTTTATATCGCCGCCTGCAGCGCGAGGGCCGCCTCTCCACCGAGATCTCGGGCGACAACGTGGACGGCTCCACCAACATTGTCCCCAAGATGGACCTGGCCGCGCTCAAGCAAGGCTACCGGAACATCCTCCACCGCATCTATTCGCCCAAGGGCTACTATGACCGGGTGATCACCTTTCTCCGCGAGTACCAGCCGCCGCGGGTGCAAATGCGCGTGACCAAGGAGGATGTGCTGGCGCTGTTCCGGTCCATCTACCTGCTGGGCATCCGGGGGAAGGAGCGGCTGCACTACTGGCGGCTGTGGCTTTGGACCCTGGCGAACCGCCCGCGCCTTTTCCCGCACGCGATCCGGCTGGCCATCTATGGCTACCACTTTCGCCGGGTGTGCGAGCTGCATATCTAGCGGCAAACGGCATGGGGCGGGAACGGCGGGTCGCGCCGCTCCCGCCCTGCCTCGTCTTTATCTACGGAAAGGGCCAGAGCCGCAGCGCCGTTCTGCCTAGTACCCACTCACGATCCTCCGGCGCGAACAAGTCCATCTCGTCGCGCACCACCGCCAAGGTCTTGTCATAGGTGGTGTGCTGCAAGGAGACCGGCCAGTCGGTGCCCCACATGATGCGCTGACCGCCAAAGGCCTGATAGACCCGCTTTACCTGGTCGTGGGCGTCGCGCCAGGGGAAGGCCTGGCTGGAGAGCCCCCAGGTGTGGCTGACTTTGACATAAACGCGGGGGTAGCGGGCCAGGTCGAGCAAGAGCGCCAGGTGGTCGGGCCGATCCAGCGCGCAGTCGGCCATATGGTCGATGCAGACGTCGAGGCCGGGGTGGCGCTCCAGGTGGCGCGCCAGGTCGGGCAGGCGGGGCGGCTTGGTGAGGATGAGCATGGGCACGCCGAGCGCCTCGGCGCGGGCAAAGAGCGGCTCCATCAGCGGCCCGGTAAACCAATCGCTGGCCGCGTCCACGCCGGGGCTCAGGCGCACGCCGTGAAAGCCGTCCTCCGTCACTCGCTGGCTCAGGTGGTCCGGCGCGGCGGGGTCCAGCGGGTTCACGCGGCAGACGCCCATGAAGACGCCGGGATAGGTCCGCAGGGCGTGGGCGACATAGCGGTTATCCCAGCGGTAGTGGATGCTCTGCACGATGACCGTCCTATCCACGCCATTGGCGCGCATCAGGTCCAGCAGCATCTCTACCGAGGCCTCGCTCGACGGCGGGTTCTTCTCCTCCGGGGAGAAGGGGTAGGCCGGGCTCTGGGTCCAGATATGCACGTGCGGGTCGATGATCCTCATGGGCTCCTCCCTAACCGCGCCCGATGTAGAGCTGCTTGACGGGCAAGACGATGGCCTCCAGCATGTTGGCTTCCGGCGGCAACGTGGCCATGAGCAACGCGACGCGGGCCATCTCTTCCGGGGCGACCATCGGCTCGCGGTTCATCTCGATCCCCTCATCCAGCCGCCACTCCACCGCGGTGTTGCCGGGGTGCAGGCAGCTCACCGCGATGCCATAGGGCCGCCCCTCCAAGGCCGCCGATTGGGTCAGGCCCCAGATGCCGAACTTGCTGGAGGTATAGGGGGCGTTGTTCATGCGGGTGCGCTGCGCCGAGATGCTGCCGATGTTGATGATCCGGCCACCGCCCGCGGGCTTCATGATGCGGAACGCCTCGCGGGTGCAGAGGAAGGGGCCGGTCAGGTTGGCGCCGATGACCTTGTTCCAGGTCTCCAGCGTCAGTTCCTCCAATGGGCCGCCGTCGAACGCTCCCGAGCTGTTGACCAGGATATTCAGGCGCCCGTGCCGCGCCATCACCTGCCGAAAGAGCTCCTGGACCTGCTCCTCCTGCACGACGTCGGTGGGCACGTCCCAGACCTCGCCGCCGCCGGCGCGCAGCTCCTCTGCCGCGGCGCGCAGCCGCTTGGCGTTGCGCCCGGCGATGGTCACCGCGCAACCCTCGCGGACAAACGCTTCGGCGATGGCCTTGCCGATGCCGCTGCCCCCGCCGGTGACGATCGCTACCTTGTGCTCAAGCTGTCCCATACCGTGATCCCTCTCGTTTGACATGGTGCATGATGCCCGTATCATACCAGCATGTGACGGGTGCGCAAGTGCGAGTCGAGTCCCCCAGGAGGAGTGCTAATGCTCAAGCCGCCGCTGAAAGCGGATTCCAGTCTGTGCCGCGATTGCCAGGCCTGCACGTTGGCCTGCTCGCTGTCCCACGAGGGGCAGTGCAACCTGGGCCTGGCGCGGCTGTCCATCGCGAAGGATATGGCCCGGTACGAGTTCGCCATCGTCATCTGCCAGCACTGCGAGGACCCGGAATGCCTGGACGCCTGCCCGGCGGACGCGATGCACCTCGATGAGCGGGGCGTGGTCATTCTGGACGATGAGGCTTGCATCCGCTGCGGCAGTTGCGCGGACGCCTGCCCCTATGGGGCCATCCCCAATCACAAGGGGGCGGACCGCTACCTAAAGTGCGACCTGTGTGCTGGCCGCGCGGAGGGTCCCCTGTGCGCCAAGATGTGCCCGGTGGGCGCCATCGTGCTCGAAGCGGGACGGGAGGGCTAAGATGCCATTCGGATGGGTGGGCAAGCTCCTGGAAGTGAATCTGACCACCGGCGAGATCGGCACACGCGACACCATGCGCTATGCGGCGGACTATATCGGGGGGCGGGGCCTGGCGGCGCGCGTCGCTTGGGACGAGATCCCGCCGGAGGCCGGGCCGTTCGACCCAGAGAACCGCGTCATCGTCATGACCGGCCCGCTCACCGGCACGCTGGCGCCGACCACGGGCCGCACGGTGATGACCGGGATCTCGCCGCGCACGTACCCCCGGCCCTGGTATACGCACTCGACCATCGGGGGCTGGTTCGGCCCGGAGCTCAAGTACGCCGGCTACGACGGCATCATCCTCTGGGGCCGGTCGCCCAAGCCGGTGTACCTGGTCATTCGCGATGGCGTCGCCAAGCTGGAAGATGCCGCGGGGCTGTGGGGCCAGGGGGCCAGGGAGACGCAACTGGCGCTGCGCGGCCGGGTGGATTCGCGGGCGCAGGTGCTCGCCATCGGCCCAGCGGGAGAGAACCTGGTCCGGTTTGCCACGGTGCAGCACGCTGAGGAGAACGCTGCCGGGCACAGCGGCTTTGGCGCGGTGTGGGGCAGCAAGAACCTCAAGGCGATCGCCGTGCGCGGCACCGGGGGCGTGACGGTGGCGCGGCCTGACGAGCTGCTGCGCGAAGTGATCGGCGCGGGGCGGTTCAACATCACGCCAGCGCCGGCGGTGCTGGGCGTCTATAGCCCCCGGGACGGCAAGAACACGCCCAAGCCGATCTGCACCCAGTCCTGCACGTTCGATTGCCATGTGGTGAACACTTATGGCCGCGCCCCCGACGGGCGCCGCACGCCGGGGGTGTGCATCGGCGGCGTGTACTTGCAGGATCGGGGAGTCGAGACCACCGAGTATCGCAGCGCCGAGATGACCGTGCCCCAGGGCGTTCGATTCGGTGTGGAGAAGGAGAACGCCTTCCACCAGGCCTGCAACAACCTGGGGCTCGACCTCTGGTTTCGGCTGGTGATGCAGCCCTGGCTGATTCGTTGCACCGAGTTGGGCATTCGGGAGATACGAGGCTTTCCCATCGCCCCTGACGACGCGGACTGGTTCTTGAGCTTCACGGGGCAGTTGGCGCGGCGGGAGGGGTTGGGGGCGGTCCTGGCTGACGACCTTCGTCGCGCCATGGACGAGCTGGAGGGCGAGCTGCCCGACGAGCTGATCCGGCTGGGACGCGAGCTCGAGTTCAACTTTGGTTTCCCCGCGCACCGCGAGGGGCGGTTCTGGGACGAGGAGCCGCTGCCCTTCTGGGTGATCTCGGCGATGATGCACATCAGCGCCAGCCGCGATCCCACCATCGGCACGCACCAGAGCTCGCTGATGTACGCCGATTTCCTGTTGGACAACCGCGAGCTGGCTCGGCGGCGCTTTCGCGTCCTCTCGGAGAAGGTCTGGGGGGATCCTGACGCGCTGGAGCCGACCTTTGAGAACAAGGCGCCCGTGGCCATCTGGAGCCAGAACCAGCACATGCTGATCGACTGCTTCCCGATCTGCGACTTTGGTTTCCCCCAGATCATGCGGCCGCTGAAGGAGCGGCGCGATTGGGAGGAGGCGGAGGACATCAGCGGCGACCTGTACCTCCACCATCGGCTCTTCCGGGCGGTGACGGGCGTCGAGCTGGCCGATGGAGAGCTCACGCGCATCGCCGAGCGCGCTTTCAACCTGGAGCGGGCGCTGCTGGCGCGGGCCGGGCGCGGGCGAGCCTGGGAGGAGGCGCTGGGGCCGCACTTCAGGCTGCCCTGCCGCGCCGACGGGACATCCATCGACGCCGAGGGGTTCGCGCGGTTGCTGGACGAGTACTATGCCGCGCGTGGGTGGGATCTGGAGCGGGGCTGGCCCGAGACGTCCACGCTGGACGAGCTGGGACTGCCCGAGGTGGCGGCGGAGCTGCAGAGGCTGCGCCGCGCCTAGCGGGGTGGCAGGGGAGGGAAGGAGTCTATGGCACTGGACATTGCGTCTGCGTGGGAAGCGGTGGCGCCGCGCTACCCGGAGCTGCGGGGGCAGGTGGCCATCGTCACCGGCTCCAGCCAGGGCATCGGGCAGGGGATCGCCCTGCGCCTGGCGCGGGAGGGGATGAAGGTGGTGATCAACAGCCGGACGCGGGAGACGGTGCAGGCGACCACTGAGCAACTGCGGGCGGTCGGCGCGGAGGCGCTGGCAGTCCCCGCCGACCTGAGCACCGAAGAGGGGGTCGCGACGCTCTTTGAGGCGACGTTGGCCGCGTACGGCACGGTGCATGTGTTGGTCAACAACGCGGCCCACCTGCGCCGCTACCACGTCTTCGAGGTGCCGGACGGGCTGGTGGATGAGCACCTGGCCACCAACGTCCGCGGCCCCTACCTCTGCTCCGTGCGCGCGGCCCAGATCATGCGCGACGGCGGGCACGGCGGGAGCATCATCAACATCAGCTCCATTGGGGGCCTGCGCGCCCACTGGCGCGGCCTGCCCTACGATGTGACCAAGGGCGCCATCAACTCGATGACGCAGGCGATGGCCATCGAGTTGATCGAGTACGGCATCCGGGTCAACGCGATTGCCCCGGGGCCGATCTATGTGGGACGGCCCTACCCTCCCGGCGACCCGCGCCTGGACGAGTGGGCCAACCGGGTCCCGGCGCGGCGGCTGGGGACGCCGCTAGACATCGGCGCGGCGGTGGCCTTCCTGGCCTCGCCGGATGCCGACTATGTCGTGGGGCAGATCCTCGCCGTGGATGGCGGCGTGGTCACGCAGCTCAGCCCGCGCGACCAGCCGGTTTAGGCCGCCAGCGCTACTTCTGGATGGCGGCCAGCAGCGCTTGGAGATAGGCGACCGCGTCCTTCAGGCTGCCGCCTGCGCCGAGATGCTCCGGGGCGACCAGGCCCTGGTAACCCGCGTCGGCCAGGACACGAAGGTAGCGGCCCATGTCGATATCCCCAGCGTCCAGGGGAACCTCCTCATGGCCCTGGCGGCCCGGCCCGTGACGGCGCATGTTACGGGCATGGCAGAGAAAGATCCGCTCGATGCCGAACAGCTCGACGCCAGCGTAAGGATCGTTGCCGAACTGGTACATGCCCGTGCAGTAGGTGATGCCCAGGTTGGGGCTGCTCGTCTCGCGGATGATGCGCTGCATGATCTCCACTGCAAAGACGTGGCAGGCCAGGCGCAGGTCGGCGGCCTCGGCCACGTCGCAGACGCGTCGGAAGAACGCGACGATCCCCTCCCAGCCTGGCTCGCCGGGCATCACCTCCAACGGCGGCTTGGTGTGGTGGTACTCGGCCAGATAGTTGCGGAAGCGGTCCACCGGGTAAAAGAGCGCCACCTGGATCCCCGCCTCGCCGATGGCGCGCAGTCGGGCGCAGAGGCTGGCCACCTCCTCCTCCGCTTGTCCCAGAACCGCCTCGCGAGAGGGGTTGGGCGCGATCATGGCGCCGACGCTGATCCCCTGGTTTCCCAATGACGCGACGGCGCGCTCGATGTCACCGCGGGGATCCTCAGCGGAGAACTCTCTGGCGCTCAAGATCACGTCGCGGACGCCGACCTCGCGGCAGAGCTGCACCACTTGGGCGGTGTCCGGCGTGGATGCATGGATACCGATCCTCATGTCCGTTCTCCTGTCTCTTGGCTGTGGGCGCCCAGGTCAAGGCGCATCCGAATCTCGTTCTCGTTGGGCGGTATGACGGCGAACTCGGGGCCAGGGGCTACGGCCCGCCGGAAACCCAGCTGGCCATAGAGCCAACGCCCTGGGCCGGCGGGGGCGGTCCAGAGCTCGATCGCCGCGGCGCCCCGGGCCGCGCAGTGGGCGATGAGCGTCCGGACCAGCAGCGAGCCGATCCCTTGCCGCCGGTACTCTGCCCGCACGTACATGCGGCGCAGCTCGATGGCCCCGCCGCCCAAGTCCCGCGCGCCGACATGGCCGACGGGAGCCCCTTCCGCCCAGGCGAGCCAGAAGCCTCCCGCCCCGGCCAGATAGACCTGGTCGAGGCGGTGGTAGTCGACTTCATAGGGGCTGTCCAGGTCAGGCGCGGCGGGAGGGCTGTCTGCGACACGGATGCCCTGCTCGGCCAGTTGGGCGAAGCGCAGCGCCCAAAGCGCGGGCCACTGCGCCCAGGTGAAAGCCCTGACCTCAACCAGGGCTCCGCTCGGCAAGGCGGCCGATGGCTGAATCACGAGCCTACCCCGCGTAATAGAGCAACTCGTAAGCCTTGACAGCGTGACGCCCGGCCTGGGCGCGGTCGCCCGCCTGTAGCAGCCCCAGCGCCTGGAGCAGCTCCGTGCGGGCCAATTCGGCCTGCGCGCCGCTGGCTGCGGCGATCAACTGGCTGGCCAGCAGCACGAACTCGTCCACCGGGCCGCGGTCCAGGTAGGGGAGCGTGGCATAGTGCGCCAGCACGTCGGCCCAGCGATCCTCTCGACCCGCGCCGGGGAAAGGCTGGGGATGGCGGGCCAGCTCGGCCAGCCGGGCGCCGCTGGCCCGGAGGCCCTCCAGCGCCTGGGCCAGGTTGAAGCGCGAGACCGGCGTGGGGTCGATGGCGCGCATCTGGCGGTGGTAGAACCAGTGATAGATGGACTGCACGCCGGAGAGGAGCCCTTTACCCGAGCCCCCGGCGATCGAGATGCCCAGGGCTGGCTTGCCGTTCTCGTTGGGGATGCGCACGGTGTCCATAAAGTCCTTGGTGAGGCCATTGATGTCGCCGTAATAAACCGGCGCGCCGACGACCAGCGCATCAGCCTGGGCGCAGAGGGCGGACAACTCGGCGGGGCAGTAGGTGAGGGCCTGGGAGCTGCCGCCGCTGCCGGTGAAGGAGCGAATAGCATAGTCCACGAGGTAGGCGGCCTGCACCTGCGCGCCAACCGAGGCGGCGCCTTCCAGGGCCGCGCCGACCAGTTGGTTGGTCCGGCCGTCCTTGCGCGGGCTGCCGACGATGCCAAGCACTAACATGGGGGCCTCCTTGGGCTGGTAGACGTCACAGCAGGCTGGGCTGCTGGGTCCAATAGTCGCGGGGCTCGCGGCGGGGTAGCCCCAGCCGCTCCCGCAGGTCGTTGATGGTGGCCGGGGCGTGCCCAGCATAGTGGTTGTTCACATAAATATATGCATGAGATATGCTGCTTGACATATCTTGAAGCACCTGCGCCCACCGATCCAGCTCGCCGGAACGGTCGCGCTGCACGTGGGTGATGCGCTCGAACTCGTCGTGGTAGCCGTTCAGTCGGAGATAGGCGAAATCGGCCGTGGCGACGGTGAGCGGCGGCAGATCGCGAAAGTCGTTCATGCACCAGGCGAGGCCCCGTCCGCGCAACAGGGCGACGACCTCCTGGGCCTGCCAGGAGCGGTGGCGGAACTCGATGGCAAAGCGGATGTCCTCCGGCAGCAGGGCCAGGAAGCGCTCCAGGTCGGGCTGCGACTCGCGCGAGAAGGAGGGCGGCAACTGGATGACCGCTGCGCCCAGCTTGGCGCCAAAGCCGCGCACCGAGCGGCAAAAGTAGCCCAGCTCGGTTTCGGCATCCACCAGCCGCTTTTCGTGGGTGATGGCTTTGGGCAGCTTGGCGGTAAAGACAAAGCCGGGCGGCGTGCGCTCCGCCCACTCTTGCACCTGCGCGGGAGAGGGGATCGCGTAAAAGGTGGTGTTCATCTCTACCGTGTCGAACACCCTCGCGTAGAACTCGAGATAGCTGCCGGACTGGGTGCGGGGCGGATAGAACGTCCCCACCCAGTCCCTGGCGCCAAAGCCCTGGGCGCCGATGTGGAACCTGACCTGGTCCGGCGACATGCGCTTGCTCCCCGCCCGGTGGCAGCGGCCCGATGGTGAGACTCGGCGCAAGTATAGCGCACAAGGCCGGCTGCCGCCAAATCGCCGGGCTTGACACCAGCGGGCAATCGGGCTAGCATGAGGCGGATCGATAGATCAGCAGAGGATGGAGGCCCCGATGGCCCGGATCGTGTTCATGGGAACGCCCGAGTTTGCCGTGCCCACGCTGGAGGCGCTTATTGCTCACCACGAGGTGGTAGCGGTGGTAACGCAGCCCGATCGTCGCGGCGGGCGGGGGCGGCGGCAGTTGGCGGCGCCGCCCGTCAAGGAAGCGGCGCTGGCTGCGGGCCTGACCGTGCTCCAGCCGCCCACCCTGCGCAACGCCGCGGTGGTGGATCAGCTGCGTCAGCTCGCCCCGGAGGTGGTGGTCGTCGCTGCCTTTGGGCAGATCCTGCGCTCCAACGTGCTGGCGATTCCGGCGCGGGGCTGTCTCAACGTGCACGCTTCGCTGCTGCCCCGATACCGCGGCGCCTCGCCCATCACGGCGGCGATCCTGGCGGGGGAGTCCGAGACCGGCGTGACGATCATGCTCATGGATAGGGGCATGGACACTGGGCCGGTCTTGGCCCAGGCGCGGGCGCCGATCACGGACCAGGACACGACGGGATCGCTGACGGGCAAGCTGGCCGCGCTGGGCGCGGAGCTGTTGGTGGAGACGCTGCCCCGCTGGCTGGGGGGCGAGATCGAGCCGCAACCCCAGGACGAGGCGCTGGCCACCTATTGCCGGCCGGTGGACAAGAGCGAGGGCTGCATCGCCTGGGGCCTGCCCGCGGTCCAGATCGCGCGCATGGTCCGCGCCTATGACCCGTGGCCGGGGACCTTTACCGGCTGCGGCGGCCGCATGCTCAAGATCGTGCGGGCGAGGGCGCTGCCTGGCTGGCGCGGCGATGCAGAGCCGGGGACGGTGGTGGAGGTGAGCGAGGGGATCGCGGTGGCGACGGGCGAGGGCGCGCTGCTGATCGAGGAGCTGCAGCCTGCCGGAAAGCGGGCGATGGCCTGCGAGGCCTACATCTGCGGTCAGCGCGACTTTGTGGGGTCGCGGCTGGAGGCGGCATGAGCGAACCGAAGCGCTGTTGGCTTCTGGAGCTGGACGTGGAGCCGTATGACCACGTGTGGGAGATGCAGCACCGGCTGGTGGAAGCGCGGCGGGCGGGGCGCATCCCCGACGTGTTCCTCTTGCTGGAGCACGAGCCGGTGATCACGCTCGGGCGGCGCGGCCACGAGAGCAACATCCTGGCGGCGCCGGCGCGGCTGGAGGAACTGGGCGTCATCGTCCGCAAGGTGGAGCGCGGCGGCGACGTGACCTACCACGGCCCCGGGCAGATCGTGGGCTATCCGATCCTGCGCATCCACGACCACAACCTGGGCGCCTCGGACTATATGCATGCCTTGGAGGAGGTACTCATCCGCGTCGTGGGCGACTTGGGCATTACCGCCTACCGGCGCGATGGGCTGGTGGGCGTGTGGACCGAGGGGGGCAAGGTGGCGGCCCTGGGCGCGCGCATCCAGTTGGGCGTCAGTTTCCACGGCTTTGCGCTGAACGTGGACCCGATCATGGAGCATTGGCGGCTGATCGTGCCTTGCGGCCTGACCGAGCCGGTGACCAGCATGAGGCAACTGCTGGGGCGGCGCGTGGAGGTGGCCGAGGTCCGCGCCAGGGTCCGGGCGCGCTTCGAGGAGGTATTCGGTGTCGCTCTCCAGCCGGTCACCTGGGGCGAGATCGAGCCCCTGGTGGGGTGAGCGGCGGGAGAGCGATGATCTGCGCCCCCGCCCGGTGATGGCTCAGGCCGTCTCGCCGACGCGACGATAGACGTGGGCGTCGTCGTCGAACCACTGGCCCTCGAAAGCGCGCGAGAGCGTCGTGTGCACCCGGGTGGTCAGCGCGTTGCGACCCTGGCGCAGCCAGCGGGATTCGAGGCGGAAGCGGCGCGGCTCCCAGGGCACGGGAACCCAGGGGCTGCCGTTTATGGACACCGCGGCGGCCTCGCGGAAGGGCTTCTGGTACGCCAGCTCCACCTCCACCTCGCCGCTTGGCAGCTCTGCTAGCTCGAACGATGTCACATACTCTACGGTCCCCGCATAGTAGGGCAAGCGGTTCCCCTCATAGTCCTCGAACAGCCCCTCTGGCTGGCGCTTCACGAGCCGCTCAGGCTCCAGCAGCACGCCGAACTCGCCGGCCAGGTAGAGGGCGTTGACCAAGCCGCCTTCCGCGCCAGGGGCATCCACCAGGATGACGATCTCATTCTCCCCAGGCCTCAGCATCTGGGTGATATCCACCCCCAGGCTCCCGCGCACGTGGGCTTGCGTGGGCGCCAGATCGGCGGCGGTGAGCGGCCCCTTGCCGTTCACCAGGATCTGCCAGTCGCCGACCAGCGAGCCCGGCTCCATGACCAGCTCCACCCGGCCGCCGTACTCGCACTGGAAACGATGGGTGTATCGCGCGCGCAGCCGGGGCCAGTGCAGCTCGGGCGCATGCCCAAAGTACTGGTGTATCTCGGGGACGATGGGCAGATGGGCAAAGGCGATCTGGTTCGCCAGGGGCACCGCCGGAACCTCGGCGGCTGGCCCGTAGGCGCCCTCCGCGCCTTGCAGCGCAAGCTCCCAATGGTAAAGGCGCAGGACGTTGGCGTGCAGCGGCCTGACCGCGGCTGCCCCGTCGCCGGGGATGCGCAGCACGGGCAGCGCGGCCAATGGCGCCGCCTCGGGGGCTGCCGAGAGGAGCAGCGACTCGAAGGGGGCGATGCGACGCCGGTACGCGGTCCCGGCCCGGCGCAGGGCGGTGGGCGTCTGGTCGTCCAGCGGCAGCTCGACCAGGGGCACGCCGGCGTCCAGCTCGAGCTCCAGGGCCTGGCGGCCGGTGTTGAGGAGGAACCAGCGCGCGACGCCCTCCCCGGCGCGCTTGACGGACCAGATGGGCGCCGCCTCCTGGCCTCCCGCGCGGATGCAAAGCGAGGGTCGCACGAGTTGCAGCAGCCGAGCGCGCAGCGCGGCGAGGTCGCCGCCTTCGTCACGGATCACCGCGCCTCCCGCAGCCGAGTAGCTGTCCAGCCAGGTCTGCAGCGGCGGCTCGATGACCTGCATGGGCGGGACCAACACAGCCTTGGCGACGATGCCCTTGGCGTGGATGCGGCCATCCTTCACCTGGCTGGCGGCGAGGATATCGGTGTCCACCATGAGATAGTCCAGATGGTTCTCCATCAGCAGGCGGAGGATCGCCTCGTAACGCGCCAGCTGGTCGTGGTTAGGGATGCCGCTGGCGGGCTCGACCACCAGCAGGCTGGCGTCCATATGGGTGCCGGCGAACTGCTCGGCGATCCGGTCGATGCGCTGGGAGAGGCGGCCAAAGAGCGGCCAGGAGGGCATCTGGAAGAAAAAGGTGGGCGGCGCGTCGTGCTTGCGCAAGGCGTGGGTGCTGTAGAAAAAGCCATGGGGCACCAGGTAGGTGGTGCCCAGGAGCAAGAGCCCCTCGGCGATGAGCTTGGCGTCCTGGAGCGTGGCGCTCCAGCCGGTGCTGTGGTAGCATTCGCAGAGGCTGCCGGGCTTGTCATAAAAATAGGCGGCGGAGGCGGTGGCGCGAGCATTCTGCCGGATGCGGGCTTGCAGGATGTCCAGCGGCGCGCCGGCCTTGGTGTGGCCCGGCTCGCAGCCGGGGATGTCCATGTGGCGGAGCTGGGCCAGGCGCAGGGAGGGCTTTTCGCCGGTGTAGGCGATGCCATGTCCCTGGCACCACGTCGAGATCGGCCCCTCAAAGCTCTGGCAGAACATCTCGTAGAGGAGTTGGTGCAGGTCGTAGCTCACTCGCACGTGCTGCGGATGGCTGCGCTCTTGCAGGGCAGGCAGCAGCGGGAGCAGGTCATACCCGTGGCGGGCCAGAAACGCGGCGGGAACGCGATCCGACCAGATGGCCGTGGTCTCATCCACGAAAATGGAAGGAATCCGGTCGCCGAAGCGGTCGGCGTAGCGCTTGTAGTAGCGCTCGTGGGTCAGCGAGATGAAGCGCTGGATCGCCTCGGGGTTGAGGGCATCCACGAACTGATCCCAGTATTTGTGGTGGTGCACCACCGACTGGACAGCGACGCACACCTTGTAGGCGCCCTCGGGCAGCTTGGCTTCGAGGGTGGGCGTCGGCTCGCTGGCAAAGTAGCGCTTCTGGTTATAGCGGGTGAGCCCCGTCTCCACGTAGGAATCGCGGTGCAGGATCATGCCCACCCGGTCGCGGAGGTCGAGGCCGCCCGCCCAGTCCGCCTGTCCATCGCGGATGGGATAGGCGGCGCAATGGAGAACCTTGCCCTGGGGCAGCTCCAGACGGATTTCGCCGCCCGCCACGACCTCGGCCTTTTGCACCAGGTGGGTGGCGTGGTATTGCGGGCAGCCGAGGATCACCTCTCCGCCGGCCACCCCGCTAGGATAGGGGTACTCGTCATAGAGGTTGAGGAGCAGGTCGCGCTCCTCGGCGGCGGCCAGGGCCGCGTCCACCATCTCGAAGAAGGCCTCGGAGAGATAGGGCTGCTGGAGCCCCTGGCGCGAGTGGATGAAGAAGCCATGCAGGCCCTTGTCCGCCATCTCGCGCACTTGCCAGCGGACCTCGTCGGCGCTCAACCGGTCGTTCCAGAACCAGAAGGGATAGAAGCCGATCCTCACGTCTACTCTCCTTGCCAGGTGCGGATGAACTGGAGCAGGGTTCGGTAGAGGTTCTCAAAGACCGCGAGTCGAGCGACCTCGTAGCCGTGGCTGTTCTCCCGCACGTGGCCCAGGCAGGCGATGCGCTGGGCGCCGCCCACGGAATAGACGAGGCTGGCGTCGCTGGCGGCGCCCTCGGCATAGACGACGGGCTGAAGCTCGGTCTTGGCCAGGCGTGCCGCGCGACAGAGAGCCACCAGCAGGCGCTGGTCATAGTGGGCGAGGCGGTCCTTGCTCCAGATGCCGGGACGCCCGTCCAGTTGCAGCGGCGCGTCGGCGGGCATGGGGCAGCCGTCGATGGAGATAAAGGTCTCCACGCCCTCACGGTGGGCCAGCGCCTTGGCCCCCGGCGAGCCGCCCTCCTCGTGCACGGTGAAAGCGGCCAGGGTGGGGCGGTAAGGCACGATCGCCTGCGCCCTCATTGTCTCCAAGAGGCGCAACAGCGCCACGCAGCCCATTCGGTCGTCGAACGTCCAGGCGGCGACCAGGGGATCGGAGGGGTCGCCAAAGACCACCGGCCCGCGCCCCTCGCGGACGGGCACGGCGGTGGAGCCTGGCCGCACGCCCGCCTCCTGCAACTGCCGCGGGGTGAGCCCGGTGATGACCCAGGTGTCCGCCCACCTGGTTCCGGCTGCGCCCGCTTCCGAGTGGCCGGACCCCATGGAGAGCACCCCGATGATCCGCGTCTCGCCGTCGCCGATGATCTCCACGGGCCCCTCGCCGATCTTCCAGGGGTTCAACCCGCCGGAGCGGTCCACGCGCAAGGTGCCGTTCGCCTCGATGCGGGTGACCACCAAGGCGATCTCGTCCATGTGGGCGGCCAGGCAGCAGACCGGCGCGTCCGGCTTTTGCCCGGGCAGGCGCACCAGCACGTTGCCCGAGCCATCGGTCTCTGGCTGGTAGCCCCAGTCCTCCAGCTTGGCGCGGATGACGGCGGCGATACGCTCCTCCCGCCCGGACGGAGCGGGGACGGACAGCAATTCCGTGAACAGGCGCAGGGCGGGATCAGCAAGGTCCTGTGAATGCATGGCGCTCTCCTATTTCGCGAGGTATAGGTAACGGCAGGCGAGGCCGGCGGCCAGAATGGCGCGCTCTCCGTTGGCTTCGTCCAGACGGTTCTGGTAGAGGAACTGGTTGCCCTCGGCCTCGAAGTCGGCGCGCAGGTCGGCGAGGGCGGCCTGGCGCCGCAGGGCGTGCTGGTAATGCGCCTCGGTCAGGTCCCAGGCCTGGAAGGCCAGGCCCAGCCTACGCAATCGCGCGGCCATGGGCGTCTTGTCTGCCTGCAGGGACTCGCGTGGAAACGGCGGCGCCTCGGTCAGCGCCCTCTCTCGCCAGTTGGTGGCGGGGTCCCAAAGCGAATGATCCCAGAGAATGGCTATCCGCCCTCCGGGGGCCAGGAGCGACTTGATCTTGGGAACGACCTCGTCCTCCTTGACAAAGTAGAGCGTGTCGATCGAGATGATCGTGTCAAAGGGGCCCGGCAGCGACTCCAGCCGGGCCATATCGTGGACCTCGAAGGCCAGGCGGGAGCGCTTGGCCAGGGTGCGCTCATGGGCCTGGGCGATGGCCTCGGGGATGTTGTCGATGCCGGTGACGTGGGCGCCGGTCCGATCCGAGATGTACTCGGCGATCAGGCCGTTGCCGCAGCCAAGGTCCAGGGCGCGGTCGCCGGGGCCGAGGGCCGATACCTCGATCAGCTTGTCCAGTTGCGCCATGTCCGCAAAGCCGTGCTGGCAAAGGTTGCGGCCATAGACTCGCTCGCAAAAGGCAGCGTGGGCGGGGCTATCGCGGGTGACCTCGTAGTACTGCCGATACCAGTACCACATCTCGGGGCGTTCCTCGGCGAGGCGGTGCGCATCGGCGGCGCCACGCTCGGTGAGCCGCAGTCCGCCGTCGCCAGGGACCAGTAACTCTCTGGCGGCCAGGGTATCGAAAGCCTGCTGCCAGTCCACCAGATATCGGCAGAAATCGCCGGCCCGGCCAGTCAGGGCCTCCCGGGTGAGCGGGCGCTGGGCCTCCGCGGTCCTCTGCGCGGCGATCAGCACCTGGATCTCGGCCTCGTTGAGCGCGAGCATATTGGGCTCCTATCGGGGCGCACAACAACCACCAAAGGGGCGTCGCCAGCTGAATCAGGCGCCCGCCACTTGTCTTCTATCACGCCAGCCGCCGGGCGAGCGTCAGCTTTTCTTGGTCGAGATCCCCAGCAGGCCATAGAGGGGGCAGAAGCCCAAGATGCTCGTGAGGGCAAGGATAACGGCGACGATGCCCAGCACGATGGCCACCCAGCCTGTGAGAGTCCCCGTGAAATAGAGGATGGCGATGACCACCGCGACAGCCAGCCTGATGATCCGATCGAGCGAGCTCATGTTCTGCTTCATGATGTGCCTCCTGGTGTCCCTCCTGGTGTCCCCAATCAACCGTTGTGCCGATGACTTCTAGCGCTGCTTGCCGCTGAGCTTGTCCCCATGGTCCATGCCCGCGCCGATGGCAACGCCGATGGCAATGCCCATGGCCAGCCCTGCGCCGATGCTATCCAAGGCCACCCCAAAGACGATGCCGAGGGCCGCGCCGATGGCGAGGCCAGCGGCCAGGTTGCTGCGCGGCGGGCGCTCATCAGATGGGGCCTTGGGGCCGAGTTGATCGCTCACGAGCTCTTCCTTTCGCTGGCGGACGATTCGCAGAGACCAGGTTGCCCTCTCCGCCACGATCCCGGAGGGCTGGGATCATTATACGACAGAACTCGCGCGGTGACCAGATCGCGAGCTGGGCCCCGGGGGCAAGCTCAGGGCCTGGGCGTGCGCGTCGCGGTCGGCGGAAAGACCAGCGTGGGGCCGAAGGCTGGCGTCCGCGTGGGGGCGGGCGTCTGCGTCGGCGGAGGCGTGTCCGTGGCGGTGGGCGTAGGCGCGCTGGTCGGCAACTGAACCAGAGTCGGGCCTAGCGTGGGCGCGGCCGTGGGGCTCTGGGTGGGGGTAAAGGATGGCATGGGCGAAGCGGTTGGCGGCGCCGTCACCGTGGCAGGCGGCGTCGCCGTCGCGGTGACGGAGGGCAGGAGAGTCGACGAGAAGGTGGGAGACGCCGTGGGTGACTGGGTCGGGGCCCAGGTGAAGGTCGCGGTGGGCGAGAGCGTGGGCGTCACGGTGGTCCAGCGCGTGGGCGTCAACTCGCGCCCGCCGTTAAAGACATAGAGATGCACCCGCGCCTCCACGGTCTGCCCGTGGCTGTTGACCGCCAGCACGCGGATCGTGTGCGGCCCGTTCTCCAGCTCGCGGGTGTCCCAGAAACCCAGGGTGCCCCCATCCACACGCACGGTAGTGGCGCTGCGGACCAGCCCCCAGCCGCCGGGGTCGTGAGAGATGCCGTACTCCAGGATATAGTGCACCAGCTCGTCGATGATGGCACTGCCCCGGATCTCCACCAGGCCGCCCACGGTCTGGCCTTCGGCGGGCGAGGTGATCTGCACCTTGTTGCCCTGGTTGTGGATCGGGCAGATGTCCACGGGCGGTTGGGGATACCCTTGCGCCTCGGCCCATTGGCGGTAGGCCAGGGGAAAGGCGGTAAAGGCCTGCACGTCCACCAGGTCGGCAGGGCAGAGCTCCGTGGCGCGCTGGCCGCTAAGGCGGCAGATGCCGATGCGGGTGTGCACCGGGCAGGGCCCCTGGGGCGCGGCCTCCTCCAGGAAGAGATCCGTGCGGGCCGGCGGGCAATCCTCGGTGACGGGGTGGCCCGAGATCGGGCAGACCGGCAGAGAGACGATGCCCGGGGGCATCTGAAAGTCGTGCGCTGGCTGGTCGGCCAGGATCTCTTCCATATAATTCTGCCAGATGGGGCCGGCGCCGCGGACGCCCGGGAGGTTCTCCATGGGCGTGCCATCCGAGTTGCCGACCCAGATGCCGGTGACCAGGTCAGGGGTGTAGCCCACGACCCAGGCGTCGCGAAAGTCCTCCGTGGTGCCCGTCTTGGCTGCGGAGGGCTTGGAGAGGACCAGGTTGTTCTGGCGGCCCAAGGCAGGCGCGCGGGCTTCGTTGTCCGAGAGGATGCTGGTGATCAGGAAGGCGATGCGCGCGTCCAGCACCTGCTCGCCGCTGGGCTGGCTCGCGATATCTTCCAGCGTGTTGCCCTCGAAATCCACGACGCGTAGGATCGGGTTAGGCGTGACGCGCACCCCAGCGTTGGCCAAGGCGGTAAAGGCGCTCACCAGCTCGATCATGGTCGTATCGGCGGTGCCCAGCACCAGCGATAGCCCATAGTCGGGGCGAGTCCAGGTGGTGATGCCCAGCCGCTCGGCCATCTCGAGCATGGCCGGGACGCCCAGCTCGTTGAGCGTTTGGACGGCGGGGATGTTGTAGGACGAGCCCAGCGCCTGCCGCAAAGAGACCGCCCCGTGCTCCTTCTTGTCATAGTTGGCCGGGACATAGGGCCCGTCGGGGCCGCCGGGGTACTCGGTGCGGACGTCCATCAGCATGGTGGACGGGCTCCAGCCCCGCTCGAAGGCAGCGGCATAGGCGAGCGGTTTGACCGTGGAGCCGGGCTGGCGAGGTCGCAGGGTCACGTTGACCTGGCCCTGGATGCTGTCGTCGAAAAAGTTGACGCTGCCCAGCATGGCCAGTATCTCGCCGGTGTGGGCGTTGACCGTGAGCACGGCGGCGTTGCTGACGTTGTGCCCCTTCAGGCTCTCGATGTGCTGCTGGGCGACTCGTTCGGCGTCGCGCTGCATCTCCAGGTCCAGCGTGGTATAGACCTGCAGGCCGCGGCGGTAGATCTGATTGCCGTACCGCTCCTCCAGCAGCCCGCGCACATACATGACAAAGTGCGGCGCCTTGATCTCGATGGTCAGCGGGCGCAGGTTGAGCGGCTCCTGGGCGGCCAGGTCCGCGGCCTGCTGGCTGATGTGCCCCTGGCGGGCCATGAGGTTGAGCACGACCGCGCGACGAGCCTTCGCCCCTTCTGGATTGGTGTAGGGGTCGTGAGGGCCGGCCGCCTGAGGCAGCCCGGCCAGCAGAGCCGACTCGGCCAGCGTCAGGTCCTGGACGCGCTTGCCAAAGTAGGTCTCCGCGGCGGCAGCGATTCCGTAGGAGAGGTTGCCATAATAAATCTCATTCAGATAGATCTGCAGGATCTCTTCTTTGGAGTAGAGGCGGGTGATTTCGGTGGCCAGCACTGCTTCCTTCAGCTTGCGGTCCAGGGTCTGCTCCTGGTTCAGGTAGAGCATGCGCGCCACCTGCTGGGTGATGCCGCTGGCACCGGAGACGACCTCGCCCTCGGTGAGGGCCCAATAGACCGAGCGGGCGATGGCGAAGGGGTTAAAGCCGGGGTTGCGGAAGAAGGTGGCATCCTCGGTGTCCACCGTGGCCCAGATGATCTCGTCGGAGAGGTCGTCATAGCGGACGATGGTACGACGCCCGCCGGTGGGATCGATCACCTCGTAGAGAAGCTCGCCGTTGCGATCATAAATCCTGGTGCTTTTGAACAGCGCCGAGCGAGCGGTGAGGTCCTGCGGCGAGGGGACGTGCCGAGCGTAATAGACATAGACGAGGACGGCAGCGATGGCGCCAACGACCAGCAGGGTTAGCGCGGCGATGGCAGCCCACGTGGCGCTGCTGGCGATATAGTAATAGCGCGCAGAACGCCGCCGAGGGAGCGGTTGCTGGCTCTCTGGAGGCGGCGTGGCGCTGGCGTATGTCCTTGGTCGTTCGTGCATGATCGCTTTCATGGAAGGCGGCGGCGCTTGCGGCGCGCGCTCTGCTGCTGATCCCGTGGTGGGTCCCCTGTTTCTGACGTCTGGCGAGCCTCTCGAGTTCCCCCTAGTAATCGGGGTAGGGAACCTCTTCCGTGGTGATGTTTCCCTTCTGGTCCATCACGGAGAGATACTGCGGGCCGCTGGCCATGTTGACGATCTTGGCCCACTGATAGTCCTCGCGGCGGGTGTAGCGGTTCCTGAGGGTGAGCGCCCCTTGCAGCCGCTCCAGGAAGCGCTGCGCCTGCCGCTTCTGCCGCTCCAGCTCGTCTACTGCCAGGTAAAACGGCTCGGTGAAGACCAGCGACACGCGATCGTGGCGAAAGTCGCCCAGCACGGCGATCCGCCGCCCGGCCAGGAAATAGGCTCCCAGGGCCCAGCTCACCCGCCAATCCTTCGTGGGGCGCAGGTACTTGGCCTCCAGGTATTCGCGCTGGCCGCGATGAAAGCAGAGGTCCTCCATCACGTCGGTGATGCGCAGTTGGATATCCTGGGGCACGCCATCCAGCGGGATGCTATCCAGCTTGACCACGTGCGGGTGCGTGGGCCGCATTTTCAGCTCTGGGTCGACTGCGCCGTGCAAGACGACCTGCTCCTGCACCCGCGCGGCTTCCTTCTGCCCGCCCTTGAGCAGGTAGAGCATGCGGTCGCCCACCATGATGTTGTTGGGGATGCCCAGGATGTACTTGAGGTCGATGCCCAGGAATCGGTTCAAATTGGTCAGGAGATCGGCTTCCCATTCCCAAGCCCCTTCCCAGTCTAGCTCTGACATTGGTTACCCTCCCTGCTGCAACAAGTCGCTGAGGCTGTAAAACCAGTCCAGGATGGCGCGGCCGGTCGCCCCTTCAGCGGGAGCCGGGCGGCCGTTCTCGCCGATCAGGACCGGGACCAGCTCCAGTTGGCGCACACCGCGCGCGTCCAGACGGAGGCGCGCCACCCCGGTGTTGTTGGTCGTCATCTGGTCAAAGACGAAATCGCCCAGGCTGTACAGGATCACGCCGTCGCCATAGAACTCGACGCCCTGCCACGAATGGGCGTGGTGCCCCCACACCAGGGCCGCGCCCGCGTCGATAGCAGCGCGCGCCGCCTCTTGCTGGAACTCGGTGGGGACCTCCCAATACTCGCGCCCGCCGTGCAGGGCCACGATGACCAGGTCGGCCTCGCTCTTGGCGGCGGCTACCTCGCGGCGGATGCGCTCCGTCTCGCCCCAGGCGATGCCGGGCCGATCGCCCACGGCGACAAAGGCCCCGGCGGGAAAGCCGGTGGAGGTCTCGGTGGGATAGTTGGCGTAGCCCAGGAAGGCCAGCCTCAGCCCGTTCACCTCCAGATGCACCGGCGCGTGCGCCTCGGCCTCGGTCATGCCGGCGCCGATATGGGCGATGCCGGCGCCGCGCAACTGGTCAAAGGTATCGCCCATGGCCTCAACGCCATAGTCCAGGATGTGGTTGTTGGCCAGGTTCAGCACGTCAAATCCGGCGTCCCGCAGGCTGAGGGTGGCCGTGAGTGGCGCGCGAAAGACGTACGCCTTGGGCTCTGGCTCGCCACGCTCCGAGATCACGCATTCCAGGTTGCCCAGGGTGATGTCCGCCTCGGAGAGGAGGCGCCGCACGGCGCCGTAGGCATAGTCGGGCCCGTGCTGGCGCAGCATGTCGCCCATATCCCGCGCCAGCATCATGTCGCCGACCATGGCCAGGTCGATCTCGGCTGGCGCGGCCGGCAGGGCTGGGCGCAACGCTGCAGAGAGCGCCTGGGCCAGTTGCTGCATACGCGGATCGGCGCCAGCGATGACCTGTTCCTGCGCCACCAGTGGATAACCAGCATCCCCGGGGTGGAGGCCGTCGATGCGCAGCGCGCGCGCTTCCGGTTTGACCTGGGCATAGGGCAAGAGAGCCACAAGACGGCGATCGGCCCGGACCCGCGCCAGCAACACATCGGGGGAGGCGATGGCCTCGCTAGCAGCCTCGGCGCCGGGCTGCACAAGCGCCGGAGCGGCTGCCTGCCAGGCGAGCGTCTCGGTGATACCCAGCGCGGCGCGCGCGCCGGCATCGGACGCATAGACGGCGCGCAACTGCTCCAGCGAGACCTGCTCCAGTTGCTTGGTGAAGGAGACCACCGCGGCGACGGGAACCTCGTGATAGGGATAGCCGACCAACCCCTGCCCGACTGCTGGGCCGAGCACGAGTCCAAGGTCTGCCCGGCCCTCCTGGCAGTCCCGGGCCACCTGCGCCGAGTCCCCGACCAACTCGACCAGAAACGAAAACTCGGGATGATCGCGGAACAGCTTTTGCAGTTCCAAGGACCGTCCCTTCAGTTCCTCTGGGATGTGCAGGCGCACCCGCCGCGGCGGTAGCGTGGCCGTGGGCGGCGGGATGGGCGTGTCGGTGGGCGGGGCCGCCGTGGCGGTGGCGGAGGCCGCCGGAATGGCGGTGAGCGTCGCGGTCGCCGGCAGTGGGTCGGGTGTGGCAGACGGGCTGGCAGGGCTGATGAGCGGCGTTGGCGTGGCCGATGTGCATGCGGCCAGAGACGCGACCCAGAGCGCTAGCAGAAACAGGACTGCGATGCGCAACAGCCTGGCCTGGCTCGCCTTGGCGCAACGGCCAGGGCGCCGCCCCAGGGCTTCGTGGGACAGCAAGGGACGTTGATCGGCTCTGTTCGCTGGGCTGACGCGGTCGCTAGGCAAGGACGATTCGGCTCCTCAGGGATGGTTCGTGCGGCGATCTAGGTTAGGCTGATGCACAGATCATCGGGAGGGCCCCAAGCGACGCGCGCTTGGGGCCCCAGAGAACGATCACTCGGAAGCGATGCGCTTGGCGACGTGGTCGACGGCTTCCAGCGTCCGGGCGATATCGGCGTCGCTGTGGGCCATCGAGACCGCGCCGATGCCGTGAGAGACGTTGACATCCTGGACCAGCAGCCCCAGCTTCATCACCGTCTCGCGGAGGGTGATATCGGACAGGGCGGGGTTGCCGACCTGGTCCGGGCAGGAGAGCTTTAGGTCGTTGGTGGCTGGAAAGTGCACCGACGCGAGCGAGCTGCCCGGCACGGCCGAGTTGGGGTGGCCGGTGCAGCAAGCCAGGATGCCGCGATCGGCAAAGACCTTCTCGATCCCCTTGCGCAACCGCTCGCCCATGGCCGCGATCCGGGGATAGACCTCGTCCTCGTGGGCAACGAGATACTCGATCATCAGCTTGCTGGCCAGCAGGGAGAGCGGGTGCGCGGAATAGGTCCCGCCGTCGAAGCGGACCCGGCGACCCTCGCCATTCTTGCGTCCGCAGAGCGCCAGGATGTCGGCGCGGCCGGCCACGGCGGCCACGGGCATCCCGCCGCCGATGATCTTGGCCATGGTGGTCAGGTCGGGCTGCACGCCGTACATGGCGCCGAGGTTTCCGGCGCGGAAGCGAAAGCCGGCGATGACCTCGTCCAGGATGAGCATGGCCCCGTATTTGCGCGTGAGGTCGCGCGCGGCGCGCATGTACTCCGGCGTCGCGGGCATGGAGCCGCCCGAGCCCATCCACGGCTCCATGATAAAGCAGGCGATGCGGTCGCCGTGCTTGGCAAAGACGTCCTCCAGTGCCTGAACATCGTTGTAGCGCGTGACCAGCGTCTCGCTGTCAATGTGCGCGGGCAGCCCTTCGGATTCGATGTGGTCATAGGAGCCCTGCTTGACCGAGATGCCTTTGAGCGCCCAGGGCTGGGCGCCATGCCAGCCGCCGCCGATCTTGAGAACCTCGGAGCGGCCAGTGAAGGACCGGCAGAGCATGATGGCGTACATGGTGCAGAGGGTGCCGCTGGTGGTGAAGCGGACGCGCTCGGCGCCGGTGCGCTCGGCGATCAGGCGAGCTACCTCGATCTGCAGCTCGTCGGCAAAGCCGGACTGCAGGCCCCAGCCGTCTTGCAGAGCCTCGGCCAGAGGTTGGGTGATCTGCGGCGGGTTATGGCCCAGGATATTGGCCATGTGCCCTTGCCAGTAGTCGAGGATCTTGTGATCATCGACATCGCAGACATAGGCGCCGTGGGACTGGCCCAGGCGGAAGGGGAAGGGTTCCATCAGGCGGACCAGGTGGTTCCCGCCATCGATCATGCGCAACTCGGCCTCATTGTGCAGCGTGGCCGAGCGCGGAAAGCGCCGGGTGTATTCGTCCGTCAGCTCGTGGATGAGCCGGGTGTGGTCGCGATTCGCCATGCTAGGTCGTCCATCCTCCCTTTCGAGCCCGCGGCGCCAAGGCCGGGGCTGCAATCCAATCTTCCAGATTCTACCTCTTTTCCCCGGCTTGTCAATCCTGGGTCCGAGCTTGGCATCTGGGGGCTTTCCATGTAGAATGCTCCCGGGACGTAGCGATAGCGATGGGCTGTCCGGGTTGCGCCGGGCGCGCGGACGCCATGTGCGGAAGGAGACGGTGCGATGGCCAGGTTGGTGGGCTATTCCAAGAAATCGTTGCGCGAGCTGGGGAGCCAGCGGCGCTATAGCGGCGACTCGGCTCGTGAGGTGGCGTTTCCCATCGGCGGCATCGGCACCGGCTGCGTGTCGCTATCCGGCACGGGCGAGCTGGTGGATTGGGAGATCTTTAACCGGCCCAACAAGGGCTCCTACTTGCCGAACAGCTTTTTCATGCTGAGGGCGGAGGAGAAGGATGGGCAGGCGGTGACCAAGGTCTTGCAGGGGCCAGCCCTGCCCTCGTTCACGGGCACGACCAACCCACACCACGGGCGCTTCGGCGACGGACTGCTGGGCGGTCGGGGGATCGGGCTGCCGCACATGTCCGAGTCCGTGCTGCGCGGCGAGTACCCCATCGCCTACATGGCCTTCGAGGACAAGGAGATGCCGGTGGAGGTCTCCTTCGAGGCCTTCAACCCGTTTATCCCGCTCCAGGCCGACGATTCCAGCATCCCGGCGGCCGTGTTCCGCTTTCTCGTCTATAACCCCGGCAAACGTCCGGTCAAGATCGCTCTAGCAGCCAGCCTCATGAATGCGGCGGGCTATGAAGGCATAGGGCCTTTCCTGCGCGACGGGGTGGGCCAGACGGTGAACCGCACCATGGAGGAAGGGGACGCGCGCGGCATCCTGATGACCACCGCTGGGGTCGGGCCCGAGGACTGGCGCTACGGGTCCATGGCCCTGGCGACTTCCTGGCCCGACGTGGCGGTGCAGGCCTGCTGGGAGCGCACGGGCTGGTTCGATGCGCTGCAACGGTATTGGGACGAGTTTTCCGCCACGGGCTCCCTCTCTCCGCGCGCGTACGACGAGCCGTCCGGCCCTGGCGCCCGTGACACCGGCGCGCTGGCCCTGCGGGCGACGTTGGGGCCAGGAGAGTGGGCCGTGCTGCCCGTGTATGTCACCTGGCATTTCCCCACGTACCACAAGTATTGGGGCCAGAGCTCGGCCGGCCCGGGAACGCCGGACGCCGCGGACGCCGCGCCTACCTGGAAGAACTATTACGCCAGCCTCTGGAGCGATGCCTGGGACGTGGCCAAGGATGTGGCCGCGCGGGAGAACGAGCTCTACAGCGGGACGAAAGCCTTTCGCGACGCGCTCTTTGACAGCACGCTGCCCTGGTATGTGCTGGACGCCGTTTCCAGCCAGATGTCTATCCTCAAGAGCCCCACGTGCCTTCGCCTGGAGGATGGGACCTTTTATGGGTTCGAGGGCACCTGCGCGGAACGCGGCTGCTGCGAGGGGTCTTGCACCCACGTCTGGAACTATGCGCAGGCGCTGCCCTTCTTGTTTCCCTCGCTGGAGCGCTCCATGCGGGAGGCCGACTATCGGTACAACCAGCGGGAGGATGGCTGGATGGGCTTTCGGCTGCAACTGCCGCTGGGGACGGAACCGAAGGCTTTCCACGCCGCGGCGGACGGGCAGATGGGAGGCATCCTCAAGACCTATCGAGACTGGAAGCTGAGCGGCGACGACGGCTGGCTGCGCGGGCTCTGGCCGCGGGTACGCAATGCCCTGGAATACGCCTGGACGGAATGGGATAGAGACCGTGATGGGGTCATGGAGGGCATTCAACACAACACGTACGACATCGAGTTCCACGGCCCCAACACCATGATGGGCACCTGGTACCTGGGCGCCTTGCGCGCCGCGGAAGAGATGGCTCGCTACCTCGGCGAGGAGGACGTGGCCGAAGAGTACCATGTCGTCTATGCCTCCGGCCGGAAAAAGATGGAGAAGGAGCTGTTCAACGGCGAGTACTATGTGCAGCGCTATGACCCGGGGCAAGCGCCGCGCTATCAGTACGGCCAAGGCTGCCTGGCGGATCAGGTGATCGGTCAGTGGTTCGCGCGCGTGGCCGGCCTCGGCGACCTGCTGAACCCGCGGCACGTGCGCAAGGCGCTGGAGGCGATCTACAAGCACAACTGGCGCACCGATTTTCGCAACCACGCCTGCTGCCAGCGGATCTATGCCCTGAACGACGACAAGGGGCTGCTCTTGTGCACCTGGCCCAACGGCGATCGACCGGCCTTCCCCTTCCCCTATTCGGACGAGGTCTGGTGCGGTATCGAGTATCAGGTGGCCAGCCACATGATCTACGAGGGGCTGGTGGACGAAGGGTTGTGCATCGTGCGGGGCGTGCGGGAGCGCCACGACGGGGTCAAGCGCAACCCCTGGAACGAGTTCGAATGCGGCAGCCACTACGCCCGTTCCATGGCTGCCTGGTCGGTGCTGACGGCGCTGGCAGGCTTTTCCTACGATGTGCCACACCGGTCCATCGGCTTTGCGCCGCGGCTGAACGAGGAAGACTTTCGCACCTTCTGGTCGGTCGGCACGGGCTGGGGGATGTACCACCAGTCGGTGAGCAAGAAGCGGGCCAAGGCCACTCTGGCAGTGGCCGCCGGGCAACTGGAGCTCAAGACGCTCAAGCTGGGCGCGATGGAAGACGCGGGGAAGGCCAGGGTGGAGCTGAACGGCAAGCGCATCAAGGCCAAGGTGCAGGCGACCCCGGCAGGCGTGTCGGTGCAGTTCGAGAAGGCGCTCAGGCTGGAAGAGGGCGCCGAGTTGTATGTGCGGCTGGAAGCCGAGAATCCCCGAGGGAGATGATCCATGAAGCAGGCAGAGATGGTGCAGCCCGGCAAGATCGTGGTGAGCGAGGTGGCGCGCCCGAGCGCGGGGCCGGGGCAGGTGCTGGTCAAAGTGTCCATGTCCGGCGTGTGCGGCTCGGACGTGCACGCCTATCTGGGCGAGCATCCCTTCATTTCGTGCCCGGTGGTCCCCGGCCACGAGTTTTCCGGGACCATCACCGAGGTGGGCGAGGGCGTGACGGACTGGGAGATGGGACAGAAGGTGACCATGGAGCCCTCGCTGGTCTGCGGCACCTGCTACAACTGCCGCCGCGGCCGCTACAACATCTGCATGAACCTGCGGGTGGTGGGCTGCCAGGCGCCCGGATCCATGGCCGAGTACCTGTCGATCCCCGTGGATAAGGTGATTCCTCTGCCGGACGAGATGAGCTTTGAGGCGGGGGCGCTGGTGGAGCCTGCGGCGGTGGCCGTGCACCTGGTGCGGCGCGGCGGGCCCGTCGGCGGCAAAAAGGTCGTGGTGATGGGCGCGGGGACCATCGGGCTGATGGTCATGCAGGTCGCTCGCGCTCACGGCGCGGCAGAGATCATGCAGACGGACGTGGTGCCCCAGCGGCTGGAGCTGGCCGCGGACCTGGGCGCCGATCACCTGGCCAATGTGGCTGACCGCAAGCTGGAAGAGTACATCCTGGATGCCTACGGCGCGGATGGCGCCGATATCATCTACGAGTGCGTGGGGATCGAGTCCACCATCGCCAGCGCCATCGAGGTGGCGCGCAAGGGCTCGGTCATCGTCGTGGGCGGCGTCTTTGGCAAAAAGACGCTGGTGGACATGGCGCTGGTGCAGGACCACGAGCTGGAGCTGATCGGCACGCTGATGTACACCCGCGACGACTTTACCGAGGCGGTGCGGCTGATCGCCGCCGGGCGCATCCTGACGGCGCCGCTGGTCTCGCACCGTTACCCGCTGGAGCAGGCGGCGGCAGCCTTTGAGACGGCGCGCAAGGGCGGCGCCGACGTGATGAAGGTGCTGGTGCAGGTGAGCAAAACCTGAGCGGGTGAGCGCCCGGTGCGCGGGAAGGGGACATGAGGGGATGACCATCCAGTTTGGGGGCACCATCACTGTTCAGGATGTACGGCGTGCGCTGTCGTTGTCAGGCAAGGCCTCCGTGCTCATCACAGCTTTCCGCGTCGCGTTGGCCCTGGGTGGAACTGCCCTCCTGGCGAGTTCTGCGATCGTGGCCGATACCTTCGGCCTGCCCGAAAGTGGCGCCTCTGGCTGGCGCGACCTAATCCTTTTCCTGGGGAGCTACTCGGTGCTGCTGTTCTATGCCGTGCTGTATCCATACCTCATGCCATTTCTCGCGGCCAAGCGTGTCTGGAAGCGACTGGGATTTGGTGATGAGCTGACGGGTACCGCATCCGAGGATGGCCTGGCGATTGCCGGCGCGGACTATGCCGTCGACTACAAGTGGCAGCTCTATGAGCGCGCCCGAATCTCGGATTCCGTTGTCCTCCTCTATGCCCAAAAGAATCTGTGGACCATGTTTCCCCGCAGCCTGTTTGCCGACGACGACGATTGGCAGGCGTTCGTCGGGCTGGTGAAGGCCAATGTGCCGCCGGACCGCAGGGTCCGCCGGGAGTGGAGCTGATGGCATTCTCCCAGCGCGAGAACGTCTTGCGAGCGGTACGCTTCGAGCGCCCCGACCACATCCCGATGACCTTTCACATGAACGCCGCCTGCTGGCATCATTACCCGCAAGCGGCGATCGTGGAGTTGATGGCGAGCCACCCGCTGCTCTTTCCCGGCTATGAGCCGCCCGAGCTGCCCTATACGCCGGCGCTCGAGCCCTGGCAGCGCGCGGGCGCGCCCTACACCGACCCCTGGGGCTGCGTCTGGGAGACGGCCGACGACGGGCTGCACGGCGCGGCGGTGGGCCATCCGCTGGCCGATTGGGCCGCGTTGGACGGCTACACCCCGCCGGACCCGGCGATCTATGCCGGGTGGGGGACGGTGGACTGGGACAAGGCCGCGGCGAACCTGGCCAGGGCCAAGGCGGAGGGGCGGCTCGCCGGCGGCTCACTTCGCCATGGGCACACCTTTCTCGCCCTGACGGACATCCGCGGCTACTCCGACGTGATCTATGACATGGCCGACGACGACTCGCGCCTGCACACGCTGCTGGGGATGCTGGAGGCGTTCAACGCCGAGATCGTGCGGCGCTACCTGGCGCTGGGCGTGGAGTGGATGGGCTATGCGGAGGACCTGGGCATGCAGCACGGCCCGATGCTCTCCCCGGCCCAGTTTCGCAGGCATATCAAGCCGGTTTATAGGCGGCTGATGGCCCCGGCGCAGGAGGCCGGCTGCATCATCCACATGCACTCGGATGGCGACATCCGCGCGCTGGTGGACGACCTGGTGGATTCAGGGGTGCAGGTGATGAACCTGCAAGACCTGGTGAACGGGCTGGAGTGGATCCAGGCCACGCTCAAGGGGCGGGTCTGCATCGATCTGGACATCGACCGGCAGCAGGTGGTGCGCTTTGGCGCGCCGCGGCAGATCGACGCCCTGATCCGGCAGGAGGTCGAGATGCTGGGGAGCCGCGAGGGCGGGCTGATGATGATCCACGGCTGGTATCCGGGGGTGCCCCTGGAGAACGTGCGCGCGCTCATGGACGCCATGGAGCGCTATGCGACCTATTACGCTTAGGAGGTGGCCATGAAGATACGCGAGATTCGGGCGCTGGGGCTGCGCAGCGCCACGCCGGAGGGCGGCTGGTCCAACGAGCTGCGCCCCGACGACTGCGTGCATACCCTGATCGCCGTGCTCACGGACGAGGGGCTGGTCGGGTTGGGCAGCGTCTTTACCAACGACAACCTGGTCAAGGCGGCGCTGGCGGTCTTGGAGCCGCTGTACCGGGGCGAGAACGCCCTGGAGCCGGAGCGGGTGAGCGAAAAGCTGCGGCAGAACATGTTCTGGCTGGGCCGGGGCGGCAGCATCGAGCACGCCATCAGCGGCATCGACATCGCCCTGTGGGACATCCTGGGGCAGGCCACCGGGCAGCCGGTGGGGCGGCTGCTGGGCGGGCGCTATCGCGACCGGGCGCGGCCCTATGCCTCGATCCTGATGGACGAGCCCGAGCCGCTGGCCGAGTATCTGCTCCGTCTCAAGGCCCAGGGCTTTCGCGCCTTCAAAATGGGCTGGGGGCCCTTTGGCCGGGTGAGCGACGACAAGGATGAGGCCATCGTGGCTGCGGCGCGCGAGGTGGTGGGCGACGAGGTGCTGCTCATGGTGGATGCGGGCGGCAGCGACGCCTACTGGCGCAACGGCTACAAGTGGGCGCTGCGCACGGCCGAGATGCTGGCTGATTACGACATCTATTGGTTCGAGGAGCCGCTCAAGCCCGACGCCCTGGACGATTACGTGATGCTGCGGCGCAATGCCCCGCTGCCCATCTCGGGCGGCGAGGTGCTGACGCGGCGGCAGGCCTTCCAGCCCTGGCTGCAGGCGGGGGCTTTTGACATCGTCCAGCCGGACGTGACCAAGTGCGGCGGGATAAGCGAGGAGCGGCGCATCGCCTGGATGGCGCAAGAGAACGGCGTGCGCTTTGTGCCGCATGGCTGGAACACGGCGGTGGGCGTGGCCGCCGACCTGCAACTGGTCTCCGCCTTCCCGGACACGGACTTGGTGGAGTACCTCACCGGCTCGCCCTACGTGGACGAGATCGCCGCTGGCGGCTGGCAGTTGGATGATGAGGGGCTGCTGCTGATCCCGGATAAGCCCGGCCTGGGCCTGACGCTGGACATGGACGCCGTGGCGCGGTACGCCAACGGCGAGCGGCTCTTCTAGGGGAGGGGCCCATGATCGAAAAGCTGGCCAGGTACCGAGGTGTGCCGGTGCTGTTGGGCGTGATGCTGCTGGCGGCCAGCCTGGTGGTGCACCTGGCCTGGCCGGGGAGCTGGCTGGTCCGCTCGGAGCTGCTGCTTCACCTGGGGTTGATCGTCGCGCTCTTGGGGCTGCTGATCGGCGACGCGCTGGGAGGGTAGGCGTACCGGCTTTGGTGGTTCCTGAGGACATGAATGACGGGCCAAGCAGTTCGAGACTGCTTGGCCCGTTCGTTTCGCCAGCAAATGGCGGGTTGGGGCTCAGGCCACGACCTTGATTGCCGGGCGGTGAATCACCTGTCCATCCACCTCGACGGCGATGGTCGGCCAATCGCCCACGGCGGTGATGATCTCGTTGCCGTGCTCCTCCACCAGGATGGTATCCTCCGACTTGGCGCCGGCGATGGACGGGTTCCAGGCGAAGGCCTGGCCCATCTGCACGATCTGCGCCGAGGTGGGCGTGCCGCGGTATTCGCGCGCCTCGTAGCCGATGGCCCCGCCCTGGTGGTGGAACTGCCACTCCTCGGGAAAGCCCACGGCGGCATAGGCCTCCTGGGCGCGGCGGAAGACGTCGCTGACCTTGGCGCCGGGGCGGGTGGCCGCGATGAGGGTAGCGTCCACCCGGGCGACGGCCTCTTGCCGGTGGCTGACCTCCTCCGGCAGCGGGCCATAATGGATCAGCCGGGAGACGGCGGCGACCAGGCCGCGGCAGCGGGCGCCCAGCGCCAGCATGGCGTAGCGCTGCATCACCTTGGCCGTGGCCAGGGGGTGGCGGTGCTGCCAGATGCGCTCATCCACCCCCACCAGGTTGACGATGGGCGTCATCCCACGGGAGAGGACCTCCTTGGCGAGCGCGCCAGCGATCTCGTACTCGGACATCCCGGGATGGGCCTGGAGCGCGGCGGCCTGGATCGCCTCGCCTGCCTTGGCGGCGATCTCGCGCAGCCGCTCGCGCTCGCCCTTGAGCAGCAGCATGCGCCAGGCGGCCAGGTCGGCGGAGACGTTGAGGGCGTTGGGGTAGAAGCCATCGACGCCCAACCGCATGCCCGGGGTGAGCCGCGCGACGGTGTCCTCGGCGACGTGCCAGGGGACCGCCTCGATCTGGCAGCCCTGGGCCTCCAGCCCTTCCTCCGCTCGCAAGCGGGTTGCCTCGATGTTGTTGCAGATCACGGTCTTGGCCGTGGGCGTGAAAAGCAGCCAGGAATTGCCATCCGCGGCGTTGACGCTGACGAAATTGGACGCGCCGTCGGTGAGCCAGGCAAAGTTGCTCACGCCGCGGACGAGGAGGGCGTCCAGTCCCTTGGCGGCCATCATGGCGCGGACGCGGTCCTCTTTGGTCTGTACTTCTGCGATGCTCATGGCGTGCCTCCCAGAAGATGTGTGGTCAAAGGGCTAGCCCTGAGCGCCCTCCGGCGCATCGGCCGCTGCGGGCCCTTTTCCGCGCAGTCGTTCCCAGGCGGGCCGCAGGACGGCGTAGCAGACGATCAGGGTGGCCAGGGCGCCCAGTAGCGGCGCGATCCAACTGGTCCCGTCCATGATGGAGCCAAAGCTCTCGAAGGAAAGCAGGTGGATGGCGAAGGGGATCGCGCCGAGGAGGGCCACGAACGGTCCCGGCAGCGGCTTCCACTTCATGCGGATGAACAGGGCGAGGATCACGAGGTGCAGCAGGACGACCTGCCACAGCGCCACATCCAGCAGCCCGTGGCTGAGTCGCAGCAGCATCTCGCCGTTGCCGGTGGCGGCAAACACCACCGATACGAGCATCCCCACCGCGCCAAAGACCATCAGGCCCAGGGCCAGGCCAGTCAGCACCTTGCCCCCCACGGCCTGGACCAGCTCCGCTCGTCTGGTTCGCAGGATTTCCAGGCTATCCCAGGCGAAAATCAGCGCGACCAGCCCCAAGAGCGATGTTACATAACCAAACTCACCTGCCATCTCCAACCCCCTTGAGCGATAGCTTAGGAACAAACAACTGCGCCCCTAGTAAAGCACCAAAAGCCTTGTCTGGCAAATTGCGTGGCCGCGGTGAGCTAACGCGGGCCGGCCGGGATGGCGATCCGCTGCCCCGTGCGAGAGGACTCGTGCGCGGCGTCCAGCACCTCCAGGATGCGAAGCGCCTCGTCGGCCTGGAACCACGGCGCGGCGCCCTCGCGGAAGGAGGCGATAAAGCTCCGCAGCGCCGCGACGCCGGTGGCGCCCAGGTATCCCTTCGTTGGCTCTGGCTCAAAGTGGAAGGTGCGCGTGGGCGCGGTGTGCCAAGCGGGGTGGGCGCTGTGGGCGGTAAAGCCATCGTCCATGCGCTGCCACTCCAGCCAGCCCAGCGTCCCGCGCAGCCCAAAGAAGAGCTGGGTGGTGGACTTGTCGGTGACGTAGCCGCAGTGGAGGCTGCCGATCATGCCGTCATCGTAGCGGAGCGCCACCGCGGCCATGTCTTCCACCTCGATGGGGGCGCCGCTGAGGGTATCCAGGATCGCCGAGACCTCGGTCACCTCGGCGCCGCTGGCCCAGCGCATAAAGTCGAGCCAGTGACAGCCCAGCCAGTGGAGGATGCCGCCGCCGCTCTGGGCCTCGTCGAAGAGGAAGTGCTGAGGGTTGCGGGCCTGCACGCTGGTGGTGATCCAGCGCGCCTCCACCGAGACAAGGCGACCCAATAGCCCCTGCTCCACGATCTGGCGGATGGCCTGACCGATGGGGGAGCAGCGCCTGAGGTAGCCGGTGGCGAACTGGACCCCGGCCTGGCGCACGGCCTCCAGCGCGGGGAGAAACCCGGCGGCGGTGCGCGCGCAGGGCTTTTCGGCGTAGACGTGGATCCCGCCCTGGGCCGCCTGGATGATCGCGTCGGGGGTGGCGGCGTTCGGCAGGGTGATCAGCACTGCCTCTGGGCGCGCCTCGCGCAAGAGCGCCGGCAGGCTGCGGTAGATGGGCAAGCCCCGAAGCTCGGGCTGGAGCAGCTCGCGGGCCGCGACGGGGTCCGCGTCGCAGCAGGCCACCAGCTCGACCTCGGGCATGCCGAGCAGCGTGTCACGGTATCCGGCGGCGTGGGGGTGATCCACGCCGATCTGAGCGATGCGCACAGACATGGGCAGCCCCCTTCCTTCGACTATTGGCCCTGGCGCGGCTCGGTGTGAATCAGGACCCGTTCCAGGCCGGGTACCCGAGCGCGCAGGTCCGACTCCAACCGTGTGCTAAAGCTGTGAGCCTGAGAGAGCGGCGTATCGCCAGGGAGGCGGCAGTGGAACGAGACCGCCCAGCCCGCCGCGCCACGGTGGACCTGGAGCTGGTGGCAGGTGTCCCCGCCGGTGGTCGCATTGACCACTTGCCGCACCGTCGCGGCAATGCGCCCCTGTTCAACGTCCAGGTCCACCGCCTCCATCAACTGACCGCGCGGCTCGATGTGCGTGGTCAGTTCGGCCAGGTCGGGGATCTCGGCGAGCGCGCGCGTCTCGAAGGACGAGGCGAGGCCGTGGGCCTGCTGGAGCGAGAGCGCCCCATCCGTCTCCAGGTCGATTTCGACATAGTACTTGTCATTCATGGTGTGAGCCCAAAGATCGTGGATGCTCAGTGCGAGCCCATCGGCCAGCCGCCGCAAGTGCACCTCGATGGCCTCGCGGCGGGAGCGCGCCGCGTCTTCCGCTGGCTCGACGTGAATGGTCACGTCCTGGATGTCGGGGTGGCTATCGCGGAGCCGGCGCTGCACCTCGTGGGCGATGGCATGGGCTTGGGCGGTGCTCATGCCGGGGTCCACCCGGATGTGCAGGTCGGCATAGATGGAGCCATCATGCCCGCGGCTGCGCGCCTGGTGGCCAGAGACCACGCCGGGGACGGAGAGGGCGGTATTGAGCACCTCCGCGGGGGGCAAGGTGACGTGGTCCATGAGCGTGGGGGAGCTCTCGCGGATGATGTCGATGCCGATCTTGACGATGACCACCGCGATCACCAGGGCCAAAATGGGGTCGGCCAGGGGGAAGCCAAGGTGGACGGCGATCAGCCCGGCGGCCACCGCGAGCGAGACAAAGATGTCGGCGCGGGTGTGCAGCGCGTCGGCGACCAGCACGTCGCTGCCCAGGCGGCGGCCCTCGCGCAGCTCGTACCAGACCACCAGGGTGTGGATGGCGACGCTGACGAACAAGGCGCCAAAGCTGAGGAGATTCACCTCGGTCTCGATGAGGGAGGGATCGCGGAGCCGCTCGATGGCGCTCTTGCCCAGCTCCCAGGCCGTGATGAATAGCAGCGTGGCGATGATCAGCGCCGTGAGGGTCTCGGCCTTGCGGTGGCCGTAGGGATGGTCCTCGTCAGCGGGCCGGGCGGCCACCTGGACGCCCACCAGGCCGATGACGTTGGAGAGCGAGTCGAACACCGAGTCAAAGCCGTCGGCGATGAGCGCCAGGGAGCCGGTGAGGAATCCGATCACCAGTTTGGCCACCGTGGCCACCACGTTGAGACCCATCGTGACCCATAGCACGCGCCTGATGCCGCGAACTGTCTCCATGGTCTTCTCCATCTTGGGAGGAGAGTTGAACGGCTGCGCCTCCCAATCCCCCAATGATAGGCCGTTTTGGCCACTTGTCAACTGCGGCGCGGAGGGCTTGGTTTCGCCATTTGCGCCTGCGCGGCGCCTGTGGGATAATCCGGCCACCAGACGGAGCGCTGGATACCGATCACACCCCAAAAAGGAGCCGAACGTGAGCTCAACACCCGAGTTCTGCACCCAATGTGGCACCCCACTTCCCTCTGGCGCGCGGTTCTGCGGTCGCTGCGGAAATGCGGTCGAGCCCATCCCAGCGGCGCCAGGGCGGCAACCTGCGCCCGAGCCCGTCGGACGGCCGCCCGTCGGCGAGCCAGCGCGGCCCGCGGCCGCCCCGAGCGAGCCGATCCTCGGCATCATGCCCAACGTGCAGCGGCGCAAGGGGTTCATGGGCCTGAGCTACGAGAACTATAGCGTGATCATCACCCCCAAGCGGCTGATCTTTGCCTTGGTGACGACCCAGCTCATGAAAGAGATGGTGGCGGCCGCTCGTGACGAGGCCAAGGCGAAAGGCGCGGGGTTCATGGGGCAGTGGGCGGCGCAGATGGGCTGGGTGCAGTCGCTCATCCGGCGCTACGAGGGCAAGACCGGCGACGAGATACTGGCCGAGTATCCGGGCAGCTTTGCCATCACGGTGGGGGAGATCAAAAAGATCAGCCTGAGCGAGAGCGAGGACGACGAGTCGGGCAAGGTCGAGCGCCGCATGGTCATCGAGGGAGCCAACGGCAAGCAAAAGTACCTCCTGGGCAGCACCAGCCTGAACGACGCCAGGCGGTTGCTGCGCCAGGCCCTCCCGCAGCAGGTCAAATGAGAGGGCTGGAAGCGTAGGCCGCCGCCACGCGCGGCAGCCCGAGGAACGGGAGCGAGATGGCATCCTCCGAGGATAGATCGAGGGCGGGTCAAACCAGCACGGGGGTGTTGGGCATCGTCACGATTTGACTCAGAAGCGGCGATTAGGTATAATCTGTTCAGTCGAAAAGGTATTGGGATCAGGCTAGCGCCGGACAGACCCGCAAGTTGCCCGACGTTAGCCCGTCCCAATACCTTTTTTGTTTAGGAGCTGCTACCTGGACGCTGCCCATGGGGCGCGGCCAGGCGCAGGGAATGCTCCGCCACCACGATCTATATGATGGAGGGGTATCCATGGGACAGAACGGTTTGCCTGCGGGGTTTGTCGCCACTCACCAGGGCGGCGGATTGACCTCCGCCGCAGTGCTGGAGCGCCGTGAGCAGCACGGCAGGAATGAGCTGCCTACAACCAAGGGGGTCTCCCCTTGGATGATCTTGTTGGCGCAGTTCAAGAGCCCGTTGGTGTATATCATCTTGGCCGCTGCGCTCATTTCGCTGATCATGGGCGAGATGACTGACTTTGCCATCATTATGGCAGTGGTCGTGATCGACGCGGTGCTGGGTTTTGTGCAGGAGTACCAGGCTCAGCGCACTTATACCGCCCTGAAGAGCCTACTCAAGCCCACAGCCATCGCTATCCGCGACGGCCAGCGCCAGGAAGTGGAAGTCTGGGAGTTGGTGCCAGGCGACCTGGTGGTGCTGGGCGCCGGCGAGCGCATCCCAGCGGATGGCGTGTTGCTGGAGAGCGCCAAGCTGGCGGTCGACGAGGCTATCCTGACTGGTGAAAGCGAGCCAGTTACCAAGAGCGATGACGCTGCCGCCAAGCAGCCGGTGTACATGGGCACCACGGTTGTTACCGGTCGAGGGGTGATGGCTGTCACGGAAACCGGCATCCACGCCGAGCTAGGCAAGATCGCCACTAGCCTGCACGAGGCGGAAGAGCAGGAGACGCCGCTGCAGACACGCCTGAAGCAGTTCAGCAAGTCCCTCACCAAGCTGGTGATCGCCGTGACGCTCGGCATCTATATCGTGGGTGTGATCACGGGTCGCGACATGGTGGAGATGCTGCGCGTGTCCATCATCCTGGCTATCGCCGCAGTGCCGGAGGGGCTCCTCATCGCGGTGACGGTGGTACTGGTGCTGGGCATGCGCAAGATCCTGAAGCGCAACGGACTGGTGAAGAAGCTTTTGGCCGTGGAGACCCTTGGCTCGGTGACCGTGATCTGCACCGACAAGACGGGCACCCTCACCGAAGGGCGCATGCGCGTGACCCACCACGACTTTGCGGACCAGGACCGCGCGGTGCAGACCATGATCCTGTGCAACAACCTGGATGGGCCCGTGGATGTGGCCTTGTGGGAGTTCGCTCGCCAGGAGCTGGGCGACGATCCCGAACGTCTGCTCGAGCAAGCCGAGCGCCTGGGGGAGGAGCCGTTCACCAGCGAGGCCAAGTTCATGGTCACGTCCAACCGCATAGATGGGCAGAGTCTGGATTATCTCAAGGGCGCGCCGGAGGTGGTGCTGGGCATGTGCCAGGCCAGCGACGAGCAACGCCAGCGGGTGCTGGGTCTAGTGGACCAGTGGGCTGGCGAGGGGCTGCGCCCCTTGGGCTTGGCGGTCCGTGAGGCGGCATCGCTGGAAACGCGGAGCGGATACACCTGGGTTGGGCTGGTGGCCATGGAGGATCCCATTCGTGAGGGGGTGCGCGAGTCCATTGATATCGCACACCGGGCCGGCGTTGCCGTCAAGATGGTCACCGGGGACTATCGCCGTACGGCAGTGCGCATCGCGGCCATGGCTGGCCTCAAAGTGGACGACAGCCAGGTGATGGAGGGCGCAGAACTGGCCGCGCTGGATGACGAGGCGCTGAAGCAGCGAGTGGAACGGACGGCGGTCTTTTCCCGTATCCGCCCGCAGGACAAGCTGCGCATCGTCAAGGCGCTGCAAGCCAACGGCGAGATGGTGGCAATGATCGGCGATGGCGTCAACGATGCCCCTGCGCTGAAGCGGTCCAACATCGGCGTGGTCGTCGGCAGCGCCACGGATGTGGCCAAAGAGACGGCTGACCTGATCCTGTTGGATAACAACTTTCGAACGGTGGTGGCGGCGATCGAGGAAGGCCGTGTCATCTTTGAGAATATCCGCAAGGTCGTGGCCTACACGCTCTCCAATTCGTTCGCCGAGGTGCTTACCATTTTCGCCGCCATGGTGCTGGGCTGGCCCGCGCCGCTGGCTGTGGCTCAGATCCTGTGGATTCATCTGATCTGTGATGGCCCATCCGATATCGTCCTCGGCTTCGAGCCCAAGGAAGCGGGTATCATGGACGAGAAGCCCAAACGGCGGGATGAGCCGATCCTCAACCGGTTGAGTCTGTCGCTGATCGGCATCATCAGTGGCGCAAGCGCAGTGGTGGCCCTGGCGCTTTTCGGTCACTACTGGCTGACGCATCAAGACCTGCGCAGCGCCCAGTCTCTGGCCTTTGGCGTCTTTGCCGTGAACTCGATGATCTATATCTTTCCCTACCGCAGCTTGCGGCGCTCTCTGCTGCACATCAACAAGCTGTCCGCCAACAAGCCGCTCATCTGGGCGGTGGTGGCCGGGTTGGCCCTGGCGTTCGGCGCTTTTCAAGTGGCGCCGATTCGCAACATGCTGGGCATCGAACACCTGCACCTGGCCCAATGGGCGCTCATCGGCGGTGTGGCCCTGGGAATGCTGCTGGTGGTGGAGCTGGCCAAGTTCGTCTCCAACCGGTGGCGTGGCCGCCCAGCGGTGGAGGCTGGCGGAGTCCGGTCAGCCCCATAGTTCGGGGGCCAAGGCCCGAGGACATTACCGGCAGGCCCGACGGCCCCAGCGCGAATCTGGCGGTGGCTCAGCCGGACGCGCTGACTGGCGCGATATGGTAGGAAAAGGGAGAGGCCATCTTGATCAAGATGGCCTCTCGTTGTTGTCAGCAGAGCGGTGATCTAGCCAGCGGCCTGGCCAAGGTAGAGCGGCCAGACGATCAGGGCCAGCAGGATCTTCCAGCCCGTGATCTCGGCAAAGCCGATGGTGAACAGCCAACCGATGAACCAGATGGGCCCGGCGACGTCCGCGTGGACGTTGATGGGGCGATTGCTCTCCATGATACCCTCCTTGCGCTGCGCGTTCGCAACCTCGCTTCCACCCATATATACGCGCACGCGGCGTGAGGGTTTCGGCCTTGCCTGGCCTACCGCGTCCGGCAGACGTACTCTTTGCCCTGGCCCAGCACCTCGTCGACCTCGGGCATCCACTGGCTGATCTCGATGCTCTGCGGGCAGAGCTCCTCGCAGAGGCGGCACTGGACGCACTCGCTGGCCCGCTCCCCCTCGGCCATGCGGGCGTAGCGACCGCGGGCCTGCGCCCACTGGTTATACATCGCCCCCGAGTTGTACCAGCGAAAGTTGCCGGGGATGTTGACCCCATTGGGGCAGGGCATGCAGTACTCGCAAGCAGTGCAGGGGATGGGGCAGAGCTGGTTATAGACCTCGCGCGCCCGCGCCACCAGACCCCGCTCGGCCTCGGTCAGGTGCCCGTCGCCGGCGCGCTCCGCATAGGCCACGTTCTCCACGACCTGCTCCATGGTGCTCATCCCGCTCAGGGTCAGCGAGACCTCGGGCTGGTCCCACAGCCACTGGAAGGCCCATTCGACGGGCGACCGCCGGACTGGCGCGCTGTCCCACAGCGCTTGCACCTGCGGGGGCGCGGAGACGAGCTTGCCGCCCAGCAAGGGCTCCATCACCACCACGCCCAGGCCCTTGCTGGCCGCATACTGGACCCCGGCGGTCCCGGCCTGGTTCTCCACGTCCATATAGTTGTACTGCACCTGGGCCAGCGCCCAGTTGTCGTAGGCGTCGATGATCTCGTGAAAGAGATCGAGGTTGTCGTGGAAGGAGAATCCCAGGTGTTCGAAGGCCCCCTCCGCCATGCGCTTCTCGGCCCAATCGAGCACATTCAGCGCGCGCAACTGGTCCCAGCGTGAGCGGCGCATGCCGTGGAGCAGGTAAAAGTCGAGCGCATCCACCTGCAACTTGGCGCGCTGCTCGTCCAGCAGCCGATCCAGGTCAGCGGCGGTCTCGACCCATCGCGCGTTGAGCTTGGTAGCGAGATAGACTTTTTCCCGGTAGCCATTTCGCAGCGCCTTGCCGACGATGACCTCGCTGGTTTGGTTGTGATAAGGGTAAGCCGTGTCGATATAGTTCACCCCGTGGTCGATGGCGTAACGCAGCATCTCGATGGCGAGCGGCTCGTTCACTGCGCCGTCAGGCAGCGTGGGCAAGCGCATGGCGCCAAAGCCGAGGGCGGACACCTGGATGGCAAGCTTGCCTAAGGGTCGGTATTTCATCGCTTCCTCCTTCCGGGCACATCAGCCCTGCCACATTCTACACGGGCCGGACGGGCCGTCAAGCGGCCCGGCGGCCAGCGCGTCGCAGGCTTGGCTACAGTGGCTGGGGGCGGCCTACGACCAAAGGACTACCCAGATGAGGTCAAGAAGGGCCTTTTGTCGCAGCGAGTTTGGTCCATTCTGCCGATGCCAACAGGAGCCTGACCTGGTATACTTGCGAAACGAGACAACCAAGACAAGGAGACCTGATCGAGATGGAAAACACCAAGCGCGCATACACCCATGCCAGCCTCGGGATGCTTCTGGGGACGGCCCTTGCGGGAGGGCTGGGCGTTATCCTGTTCAGTCTGACCGGGCAAGCGTGGTTCATCTGCATCGCGGGCCTCGGCGCAGGGATTGGCCTTGCGCTGGGCGCGGCGTTGGACAAGTCGAAGGGCAAGTAAGGCTATTGGCCCGGATGCGGCCAGGTGAGGGAGGAAACCGGTGATGAGCAGAAGGCAGTGGTTCCTGGTGGCAGTTGCATTGGTCGTCATTCTGGTGAGCGGCCTGCTCTTTCTGGACCTGCGCCTGGCGCGGAGCAGGACGGCGGGGGATCGAGGGATCGGCACCTATCGCGGAGGCGACAAGCTGCCCCCCAAGATGGCCAACGCGCCGGTGGTGTCGGTGGCCGTGGAGGGCGATGGGGCGTTCGCGGAGGCGTTTCGGGACGCGCTGCGCGCCGAGCTGTGGGGCAACAACCCGCAGATCGGAAATGTCGAGATGGTCGACGGAGCGCCCGACGCCGCAGGCGACATCTATATGCGGATCGAGATCGTGCGAGAGGAGATCGTCTGGACGCCTGTGTACGCCCGGGCGGAGGTGGAGACGCGCATGGCCTTCTCTTCCGATGGCGACGTCAGTTGGCGAGTTCAGAAGCCGGTGGTTATGACCGGTGGGGAGGTCCCCATCGTGAAGGCAGATGGCCAAGTCGGACTGGCCGACAAGTCCTGGGGCCTGCTCTCCCTGCCGGGCTATCGTCACCTGGTGGCCAAGGCGCTGGCGGCTCAGTACAGCGAGGCGCTCGAGACGGTCTGGGCGGCTGGGGCCGCCAAGACCTACGCCAAATGACGTAGGCGCCTAAGCCGCAAGGATGGCCCCGAGAGGGGTCGCGGGTGGGTGCTTTGGCGTAGATAGAACCATCCCCCTGGCTGATGACAAAGTGAACCGCACCTGCTATACTGGAGCCAGAAGACGGACACAGAGGCACCAGGAGGCACAAGATGTACGAGATGTACCACGCGGGGATGGCCGCAGACATGTATCGGCAGGAGAACCTGAAGAAGGCGGATAACCGCCGCCTGTTCCGCTCGCTGAAGCGAGCGAACCGCAAGATGGACACCGCTCGCGACGAGCAAATCCCGCTGGCCTGGAGCCAGAACCTGACCGCTGAAGCGCGGAGCTAGATCGGTCGCAGACAAAAGGGTGTCCGTCCTCCTGAACAATCGCATACAACGCACGAGGCCCTGCTTCAACCAACAGAAGCAGGGCCTTCCGTTTGTCCGGAGGTGGCGGCCCAGCGGCCCTACATCTGCGGGAAGAGGGGCGCCAGCCCAGCGCTGCGCTCCTTGACTAGGGCCTCCTCTGCGGGGGTGAGCGGGGCGAACTCGTGCGCGGCTTCGCACATCCACCAGAGCAGGTCGGCGTGGCCGGGGCTCACGGCGGCGGTGACGGGCAGCGAGAGGGTGAAACGCAGCGCCAACTTGGCCTCCTCCGGGGTGTCTACCGGCGCGTACCAGCGCTTGGACCAGCCGTGGTCCTCGCCCTCGTCCCACTTGCGCTTGGCCAGGGCCTTGAGCGCGAGGATGCCCATCCCCTGGGCCTGCGCGGCGGCCAGGGCGCGCGGGCCAAAGTGGCCCTGATGCCAGATGACATAGTTGAGCGGAAAGAGGATGGTGTCAAAGGCGAAGCGCTTCATGAGCTCGAGAGCCGCCTCCTCGCCATGGGCGGAAAAGCCGATGAAGCGGGTCTTGCCCTCCTGCCGGGCCTTGACGAAGGTTTCCAAGGCGCCGCCGGGCCCGGTGATCTGGTCCACATCCTCCATGGTCTTGACCGAGTGCAACTGGTACAGGTCGAAGTGATCGGTGCGCAGGTTGATGAGCGACTGCTCCAGCTCGCGCCGGGCGCCCTCGGCGGAGCGCTCAGTGGTCTTGCAGGCCAGAAAGACCTTGTTCCGGTACGGCTCGAGCGCGGGCCCCAGGACTTGTTCCGAGTTGCCATAGCTCGGAGCGACGTCGAAATAGTTGAGCCCATATTCCTCGGCAGCCTTGGCCACGATCCCGTTGGCGATGGGCTGCTCCAGCCCCTTGACGACGATCCCGCCAAAGCCGACGACGGTGAGCTTTTCGCCGGTCTTGCCCAGCTTTCTCTTGAGCATCGAGTTCCCCCTTTTGCTTTGTTACCGAGTGTCCCCTGTTATATGCCTGCCTTACCGCCTGGCGCGGGCCCACTGGGGCACCATGGCCAGCAAGTCGCGCGCCTCCTGCTCGGTGGCGCAACTGGTGGTGATGAGCAACCCGCGAGGGTCGCACGTCTCGACGACGCCGCGAACATCGCCCGGCTCCATGCCCTGCAAGACAAGCCGCTTGCCCCGGGCCTGAATGCGTTGGTACAGAGGAAACCACTGGGGCGAGCCGGTGGTCGGGTTGCCCGCGCCGGGGACCCATTGCAGCCCGCCCAGCTCCGGGATGTCCAGCAGCGCGTCCAGGTGGCGGATCTGGCCCGGCCCGTCCCAGTGAAAGATGCTCTGCTCCACGTGCTGGCACTGGCGCCGCAGGTCGGGCAGGATCAGGTCGGCGAACATGCGCGGCGAGAGCATGGCGGCAAAGTCGGACTGCACGTCGGAGCCGCGCCCGGGGAACCAGATGCCCATCCAGGAGGAGGAGCCTTCCTGGCGGCGCTGGGTGATCCCTACCAACTCGTCATAGCATTGCAGCCAGATGTCGGTGAGGTGGGCGGAGGCGCGCTTGACCAGATCGGGGTCGTCGAGGCAGTCCATGGCCAGTCGCTGGGTGCCGCGCAGCGAGCCGAGGACGTTGTGCACGCCGTTGAGGTCCGTGACCGAGGCAAAGTACTGGCCATGGCCCCGCTCTGTCGCCAGGGAGGTGAGCCGCTTCGTAATGGCCCACCACTTGTCGTCGGGGTCGAGGCGGAGGGAGAGGATGCGCTCCCAGGACATGGCCTCGGCGGCCTCGAACCAGACCGTTTCCTCGGCGATTCGCGGCACTCGGCCCAAATACGCGGCGGTGACGCCGGGGCCGAGGTTGATCCAGAGGTTGGGGAAGGCCTCGCCGCCGAAGAAGGTGTCCCGGCAATAGGCCTCGTAGCCTTCCAGGGCGCGCTCGGGATGATCGAGGTTGTGGATCAAGCTCCACGAGGACCAGCCGGGCCGGCCCGGCGCCTCCCGCCGCGGCGCGGTGACCTGGATGATCGGACGATCCGACTCCGCGCCGGCCCACCAGGCCAGCATACGGGCGCGCGCTTGCTCCCAATCGGGCTTGTACAGCATCTGCATGGCTCACCTCGTGCAGGGATGGGGTATTATGGCGTCGGAACTCGGGACTGCCAAATGGGCTAGAGCTCGCGGTAATAGGTGACCTCGGGCAGGCTGACCTGGAAGCCTGCCTTCTCATAGGCGCGGCGGGCCGGAGCGTGCGCGGGGTCGCCGCCGGTGCGGACGCGCACCACACGGACGCTCATCGTCCGCAGTTGATCAAAAACGAACTCGTACATCCGAGGGCCGATGCCGCGACCCTGCCACTCCGGGTGGACGGCGTTGTTGCCGATCTCGGCAGTGCTGGCGGTGCGGTGGGGATAGTAGGAGATGAAAGCGACCACCTGCCCGCCGACCTCGGCCACAGCGACCAGGGCGCCGCCCTCGCCGCGGCAGGCGCCGCGCACCTGCGCCGCTTTGATGACCTCGTAGCCGTCAGGGTAGCAGATGTCGTACATCTCGTCGCCCAAGACCGAGCGAAAGTGAGCAAAGATGGGCTTCCATGCGGCGACGGCGATGGCGGCTGCCGCCTCCGTGTCCTCCGGCTTAAGCGGGCGGATGGTGATCTCTGGGTCCATGGCAGCTTCCTCCGGCGGCATGATCAGTCCTCCAGCAGACGCTTGATGCTCTCTTGAATGGCGATCACCTGCGCGCGCATCTGGAACTGGGGCGGGGCGTCCGGCGCGTTGTTCTTGATCTCGGTCGAGATGATGTTCATGCGCTGGTGAAGCGCGCCCCAGTTGCGGCGGAAATACTCGGCTTGCTCGCCGGTGTAGCCCAGCGGCACGGGCTGTGGGAGGGCGCGGAAGCCGGCGCGAATCCAAGCGTCCACGATCCGCTGGCCCCACTTGTGGTTGACCTCGGCGATCGAGCCGCTGGCCAGCCCCGCGATGGGCAGCAGTATCTCGCAGGTGTGGGGCGAGTGGACGAACTCGGTCTGGTGGAGGTCGAGCCAGCAGTCATAATGGTAGCGCGCGTCGAGCTGGTGGAACAGCCGAAAGTAGGCGGAGAGCTGGCTGCGGTTGGGCTCGACGTAGCGGTACTCGTCGATCTGCTCATAGACGATGCCGACCGGCTCCGGGGCGCGCTCCACGCGGCGATCCCATTCGTCCAGCCGCCTCCACATGTGGCCCGGGTGGTCCGAGTCGTCGCCGCGCATCCAGCACCAGAACTGGTCGTTGGTGTAGCGCGAGCCGTCCCAGAAGGGGACCGGAGCGGCGGCGCGCCCCTGAGGGTTGCCGATGGGATTGAAGGTGAGCACCGTTTTGGCGAGCACCCGCTCCACGTCCAGGGGCGTGGGCTCGCCGTAGAGATCGCGGCCGGTGAGCAACTGCTCAAGCACGTCCATCATGCCGGCGGTGGCGCCGGGCTCGTGGGCATGGGGCTGGGCAAAGTAGTGGGCGCGCCTGCCCTCGGTGGAGGAGCGGAAATCGGACACGGATAGACCATAAACGCGATGGCCGGAATAGGAGGTGACATAATCCATACGCAGGCGAGCCTCGGCGAGGGCCTGCCACTCGGCGATCTTGGCCTCCAGTTGATCCGGCTGGGCGAGAAACGGGATTTCCACGGTTCTGCTCCTTTACTTTTCCCACGCCTTTGAGTAGTCTCGCTGATCCGGGCGGGGGTGCCCGCCAGGACCGTAGCCCTTGGCCGTGGAGACTTCCGCCAGCGGCACAAAGGTGTAGGCGATGCCCGAATCGGTCACGTCGTAGCGCTGAAAGCCCAGGGTATGGTCGCCGTCGGGCCAGTTGGGCCCGGCCTGGGTGAACGCCGTCGAGGCGCCGACATCAAAGTGGATGCCATAGGCGGCGAGCTGCTTGCGGACGTGGGTGTGGCCGCTCAAGACGCGGGTGGCGCCCGTGGCGCGCATGATCTCCAGCAAGCGGCCGCGGTAGGGCTGGTCGAGGTCAAAGTACCACTCGCGGTACTGCTCCCGGTCGGTGATGTCCCAGTTCGGCTCATCCGGCGACTGGGTGAAGGGCGGATAGTGCGTGAGCCAGATATGGTACCGCGGGCGCGGCAGGTCCGCCAGCGACTCCAGGAAGGCCCACAGCTCGCCCTCCAGGGGCAGTCCCGAGCCCAGCGACATCCCGCCCAGGCCGGTGAAACGGACCTCCTTGTGCACAAGGGTCCACCACGGGCGGCCAAATACGGCGCGATAGTTGTCATAGTCCGGCATGGCCACGTTGAGATCCATATCGTCGCGACCAGGCTCCTGGCCCGAGATTCGAGTGTGCTTGTTGTTGGTGTCCATGTTGCCGGGGATCACGTGATAGGGAAACGGCAGCGTGTCCAGCTCTGTTTTGACGCTCTCTAGCTCCCAGCGGTGGATATTGCCGTCGCGGGCCAGATCGCCGCCGACGAGCAGCAGGTCGGGCTGCATGGCGATGATCTGGCGGCGCGCGGTCTGCCAATTGGCGTTCCAGGCGGGGGCATACCGAAAGGAGCGCGGCGATCCGATGTGGATGTCGGTGGCGTGAACAAAGGTCCAGGGTTCCATGGTCTCCTCCCACTCCCGCAACGAGCCGGGCGACCTGCGGCCTAGGGCGTTCCGGCTATAGGCCCAGGATGGGCCGCAGCGCGTCCACCTCGGCGGCATCGGTGGCCATGACATAGATATAGAGGCCGCGGGGGTCGAGCTCGTCCATCAACAGACGCGCCTCGTCCGGGGTGAAGGACCCGCGCACCAGCAGCGGCCGCCCGGCGCGCTGGATCATCTGGAAGAAGGGGATCATGCCCTTCATCGGCGGGCCGCCGCTCTTGAGCTCATAGTTGACCTCATAGCAGCGGATCTCTTCCACCTCCAGGAAGGCATCGAGGATGAACATGGAGGTGGAGTGCAGGTGGATGAAGGCGCAGGGGAAGTGGCTGGCCACCCAGCGATCGACGGGCTGCACGAAGCGACGGTAGAGCTGCGGCGAGTAGAGGCCGGTGGCATCCTCCTGCATGCGGATGATGGGGCCGGGCGCCCAAATCTGGTACTGAGCGTCATAGTAGCCGCCGTGGAAGAGCGGGATATGCTTCCAGATCTCCTGGGTGATCTCGACGAATATCTCGGCCATGCGCCAGAGGAGCCGCTCGGACTTGGCTGGCTCTTCCAGCAGATCCAGCACGCTCTGGCTGTGGCCGCGCAACGCGGCGAACTGGTCGGTGGGGCCTTGCAGCGTGCCATGGCTGACGGGGAAGCGCCCTCGGGAGCGCCGAACCAACGCCTCGGCATACTCCACATACTTACGGAACCAGGGATGACCATGGTCCAGGCGCACGTCGGTTAGGGCTTCCCAGGGCTCGGTGCGCTGCTCGCCGAGGATGCTGCCGGGGAGGATGCGCAGCTTGGCGCCCAGCGCGCCGACCAGCCAGGGGATGGCCTCGGAGGGTGCGGCGCA